>Ga0206875_1089_pt1 | contig 22734 bp, 19 predicted proteins | sample Alteio_BWOrgCont_9_FD_152616 | JGI IMG/M metagenome (GOLD analysis project Ga0206875, IMG submission 152616) | Enriched cells from forest soil in Barre Woods Harvard Forest LTER site, Petersham, Massachusetts, United States -... | ecosystem: Environmental > Terrestrial > Soil > Temperate forest > O... | reverse complement strand
GCCCAGGAATAGCAGAATCATCAGTCCCGTGAGCGCAGCGGCAATGCAGCCTTCACGCGCTACGCCATCGATTGCGGCGCGCACGAATACCGACTGGTCGCCGATAGGCTGTAATTCAAGGGAGGGCGGCAGTTTTGCTTGAGTGGAAGGGAGCATTTTTCGTAAATGCTCAAGAATATCGAGCGTTGAAGCATTACCCGTCTTGAGAATGGTGGCAAGCACCGCGCGCGCGCCGTCCATGCGGACGATGTTGGTTTGTGGTGCAAATCCGTCGCGCACGTGCGCAACATCGCGGATATATATGGTCGTTCCATTTACCGCCTTGATAGGAAGGTTGTTCAGCTCATCGGCAGCATCCGGACTGCCATTGAGCCGGATATTATATTCGTATTCGTCAATTTTCTCAGTGCCGGAAGGCAGGATGAGATTCTGGTTGCCGATGGCGTTATTGACATCCTGTGCAGATATTCCGAGCGCCTGCATGCGCTTCTGGTCGAGATCGACCTGCACCTGTGGTGATTTTCCGCCGTAAGGATAAGGCATGGCCGCACCGGGAAGTGTGGCAATATCGCTGCGCATCACCGTATTGGCGAGATCGAACATTTCCTGTTCCGCAAGCTGTGTACTGGAAAGCGCCAGCTGCACGATAGGCACGGTGGAGGCGTTGTAGCTTAAGACCTGTGGAGGCAGCGCTCCGGGTGGCATGGTGCGCAGAATAGTCTGGGAAATGGCGGTGACCTGCGCAATGGCCATGTCGATATTAACGTTAGGCTGGAAGAAGAGTTTGACGACTGCGACTCCGTTGAGCGATTGCGATTCGCTGTGCTCGATATCGTTCACTGTCACGGTGCAGGCGCGTTCAAAGAAGGTGACGATGCGGTCGGCCATTTCCTTGGGTGGCAGGCCGGTATAGCTCCATACCACGCCGACGACGGGGATACCGATATTGGGAAAGATGTCCTTGGGCGTATCCACGATGGTGCGTACTCCCATGAGAAAAATCAACAGGGACAACACGATGAACGTGTAGGGCCTGTCGAGTGCTATGCGGACGATCCACATATTTCAGTTCCCGTCTTTCAATGTATCCAGTTTGCCCACGAGCCTTGTCATAAGCTGCAATAACATATCCGCCTCGCTGTGCGTAAAGTCCTCCAACAGATCGTTATAAAACCCGACCACGATGGGGATAAGTGACTCTACGAGCTTATGACCGGCGGCTGTGAGCTTCAGTTCCACCACGCGCCGATCCTTGCTGTTGCGTTTGCGCCCCAGAAGCCCGCGTTCCTCCATCTGATCGATGACGCGGGTGAGCGCGCCGGCATCGTAGCAGACATACTCACTGATTTCAGATGACGTACGCGCCAGATCGTCGCGCAGGCACATCAGGATAACCCAGTGTACGAAGCTGATGCCGTTGTCACCGAGCTTATGCTGCAGTAAGTCCTGAATCTGAGTGGTGATGAGATTGCGGCCGCGTCGCAGCAGGTAGCCGATGCTTTTACGGGAATGGTAGCTATCCGCTTTATAATACTGCTTCGGCATATATTGCCAATACAATAATTGCTGAAGCAAATAATACCTCCGCCCTGAAAAGAGGTCAAGCAGGAATACACAGACTCTTACGTTGTGAGGGGCAGAAGTATGCGCTTTTTCATATGCAAAAGAACAAAGCGGGTGCTTGGGTGGGCACATTTGTAACCATATTGTCACAAAATTGTAACCGTTCTGTCACTTAAGAGGAGTAGGATTTAGTCAACTCCCAGAGCCGGATAGCACCGATGGCAATCTATCATTACAATAATTCTCCGCTACTCGATCGTATCGAAGTCAGGGAGCCGCGCCCCGGCATCATGCAGGCTACCATAGTTGCTGTGAATACTGCCGATGTCAGCAAGCTGGAACAGCTGCGGGAGGCGCTCGGGAAGCATAATATTTCTACGCTGATGGATACGGTAGATGGTCGCCCGGCCATCCAGGTGCGTGGGATCAGAAATGAAAAACCTTTGTTCTCGGCGCTTCAAAGTCTGGGACTTGCCGTAAATGGCACGCAAAAGGAAATTACACCTGACGATCAGAAGAAAAAACTGAGCTATAGCGATCGCGTTCGTGGCAAGGCATTGTTTCTATCGGCAGTCTTTTATGACCTGGGCAATATTTCTTACATTATTTCAGGCATACAGCGCGCGCGACATACCAAGGGCCCTTTTGAATACAAGAACCTGTCTGAGAGTATGACAGGCGTTGCCTTTGCAGTTGGCGATGCGTTTATGACGGCGTATGGACATGAACAGGGAGATGAAGAACTTAAAGCCGTCTCTTCCGCGCTGAGTCGCCATTTGCATGGGAAGGGTATTCAGGTACCACAGTCGGATGTACTGACTCCGGAGTCACTGCATCAGAGCGGTGTATTCAAGGCAGCCGACCGCTGGCTGCGTAAGCATATCATTCATGTAAAATGTTTATCGGAGTTTGTCGGAGGACTAACCACCATACATTCCGGGCTCAGGCGTGGCGATGATGGCAATCTCAAGAATGCCGGAAAACTGGCATCAGGCTTTTTAATCACGTCAGGCTGGGCTTCGACTTTCATGCTGGAAAAGCCACGAGGTTATAAGATACTCGATGGTGATGCAGATGATAAAGGTGGCATTCTCACAGGCATAAGAGACAACCCACGCAACTGGATTGCCCGTCCGGCAGGCATCGGAAATAACCTTTTCAACTTATGGGGCTCGCTCAATAATACGACCGGAAAATTCAGAGGTGAAAGCGCTCGGTTTCTGGACGATGTGAAAAACGCCACAAATCCCAAAGATCTTGCCTACGCAATGAGTAGGAAGGACGATTATATCTGGAACGTAATTTCCGCCGGGGCCTTTATCATTGGCCATTTACTTTTCGGCCTCTCCGGATCAAAGCGCCCGAGGGAGACAGAAGATGACAAGGCGATGATGCAGGATCTGGTGTTGCTTTCTGCCAATGTGCTGGCCGGACAGCCAGAGCAGGTGCGGGCAGCGGCCATCAAGGAAACCGCGCAGTACGTCTCGAAACTCGCGCATGTACAGCTGAATGAAGAGCAAATTACCACAGCCATACGCGATAAAATCGCAAGCCTGAGCCAGGGTGTATGGGCTTCACGCGTACGGGGCGCAGGCACACCGGGCGCACAGGTTACTTTGTAACCGACATATCCCAAGATTCTGCTATAACGCCATCTTCGATAGTGGCCTGACTGGTTCACGAAGACAGTACACTATAAGAATAATCAAGGTTGTATGGCAGCGCGGGTTTTAGTCAGTCTCGAAGATGTTTTCCTCACTTTTGGCGGCAAGCCTTTATTTACAGGCCTGCGCATGCATATCTGCGAGGGTGACAAAATCTGTCTCGTGGGGAAGAACGGCGCGGGCAAGACCACACTTATGCGCCTTATCTTAGGTGATATGGAACTCGACGGTGGCAAGCGCTTTGCTTTTCCGGGCCTGAGCATTGGTTATCTGGCACAGTCGATTGCGCATGATCCTCAGGAAAGCGTCCGGCATTTTGTGCTAGGCGGTCTCGCACCGGAGGAGCGTACAGAGGACCGGTTACACAGGACTGAAAAAGTTATCTCACCACTCGATCTTGATCCGCACGCACTTATGGGTACACTTTCAGGTGGTCAGCTGCGTCGTGCTGCGCTTGCACGATCACTCGTGGCTGAGCCAGACATATTGCTGCTCGATGAACCCACCAACCACCTTGATATCGGAGCCATCGAATGGCTGGAGCAGTATCTCGCCTCCTACCGGGGTGCACTGGTGTGTGTGAGCCACGATCGCGCTTTCCTTGCGGCCATCTCGCGTAAAGTTTTCTGGATTGATCGCGGCCTTATTCGCACCTGCCCCACAGGCTATTCCGGCTTTGAGGACTGGTCGGAACAGATTATTGAACAGGAGGCGCGTGAGTTGCAGAACATGCAGAAGAAACTCGCAGCCGAAGTGGACTGGACGCAGGGTGGTGTGAGCGGGCGGCGCAAGCGTAACCAGCGAAGGCTCAACGAGCTTTTTCGCCTGCGCGAAAAACTTAAGGCGGACAAGACCGCCTACAGCCAGCGTTTGCGCAAGATAGAAGCAGACGCGCTGACGCCAGTCACGGGCTCTAAAATTGTGGCCGAGTTCAAGAGTGTGAGCAAATCCTTCACGCGCGAGGGCAAAAATATTCCGATACTGAACGATTTTTCCTTACGTATTGTGCGCGGCGATCGCATCGGCATATTGGGTAAAAACGGCTCGGGCAAATCCACGTTTGTCAAACTGTTCATTGGAGAACTTGAGCCGGATTCAGGCCGTATTTTCCGCGGCAAGACCGTAGCGTTCAGTTATTTCGATCAAAGCCGTTCAACGCTCGACACGGGAGCTACGCTATGGGATACGCTCTGCCCGGATGGCGGCGAGTATGTGTTCCTTGGAGGGGAAAAGGACAAGCGTGCTGTGCATGTCTGCGGTTATCTCAAGATGTTTCTTTTCGACCCCAAGTCAGCGCGCGATAAAGTGGGCACATTGTCTGGTGGCCAGCAGAACCGCCTGATGCTCTCCAAGCTATTGGCTGATCCCGGCAATGTACTGATACTGGACGAGCCGACCAACGATCTCGACATGGACACGCTCGATATGTTGCAGGAAATGCTTGCGGACTATCCGGGAACGTTGCTTGTCGTGAGCCATGACCGCGATTTCCTCGATCGCACGGTGACAGAGGTGCTGGCATTTGAAGGCGAGGGGAAGGTGGAAGGATTCCTCGGTGGCTACAGTGATTACCATGCGGCAAAGGCCAGCATGAATGCAGAGGTAAAAAAGAAACCTGCGGTTGTGCAGGAAGAGGTCGTGGACGCGCCACTGAAAAAGAATACGGCAAAGATGACCTTCAAGCACAAACATGAGCTTGAGAAATTACCCGGAAGGATTGCTGCGCTTGAGCGGGAACTTGAAGCATTGAAGCTTACACTTTCCGCTTCCGACCTCTATATGCGTGACCCGGAGCAGTTTGATGCTGCATCGCGCCGGTTCGCCAAGGCTACACAGGAACTCACAGATGCAGAGCATCGTTGGCTGGAACTGGAAGAGATGCGGTTAGCCGCGCTCTGAGCCTACTGCTCGTGGCTATTGAGATGGTAGGCGCTCATCACCTGAGCGGCATTGCCGGACGATTGAAATGAGGGTGGCTGGTAATAGGGCGCGCCTCCTGGTGGGGAAACAATACGTGAAGGATTTTGACCACCTGGATCACTGAAGCGCGGACTGGCGTTCTCATGACCATCATTGACACTCAGCGCTGCAGCACCTGACGCAACCGTTGCCAACAGCAATAAAGAGGTAGTGGAAATGTGAAAGAATTTCATGAGAACTGATCTCAGAGTAGAAGTGAGTGCGGCAAGGCTACTTCTTAGAAAAAGAAATGCAACTAAAATATTTTTGGCAGCGCACCATTATAATACTTGCGCGCTCTTCAGCTTAAAGAATAAGCCCATCTCCTTGTCGTGCATGAGATCAAACGAGCCTTTTACAGTAATGATGTCATCGGTGAAGGCAACCGGCGCGACAGTCCAGACGTCAATAATTTCGTTGGGCTCGCCCGGAGGGCAGAACGGACAGGTAGGCGTGCGCTTGGAGAGCAGGAAATGCTTGAATTTTTGCGTTGATTCAAGCGGCAGCATAAAGCCACTCACAGTGACCTGCTTACCCGAGAGTGCCTTAACCTCTTTGGGGAATTTGGCGCTGTAATATCCCTGTTTCTGATCGACGATGATTTTGGTTTTGCCGAGTGTCTCCCACATCGGATGCGCCGATTTGGGAAGTGAGTCCTGTGCTTTGCGCTCATCCAAGGGCTGTGTGCTGAACGCACAGAGTGTGAAGAAGGCGGCGGCAAGCAGCGTGTATTTTGCAAATCTCATGAGTTTTTCGACAGTACAGATGCGACATTGACCCGGTAGGCCATGAATGCCGGGATGAGAGATACGATAAGGCTGATGGCGAGCGCAATCAAGGCCACATACAGCTCGTAAGGGTGAAAGCCCACAGGCTCAAGGCTCATGTGCCTTGCTCCTTCGATTGCGCACTGCGCAGCGTAAGCGAAAATGTGCCCGAGCAATAACCCGAGCGCTATGCCTAAGGTTCCGAGCGTCAGGCCTTCTGTGAGCACGAAGCTGAATATCTTGACGCGTGTCGCGCCCAGTGTGCGCATCAATGCGATGTCGTAGCTTCTCTCTGCCACAGCGCTCCAGAGCGTTACGAAAAACCCTGCTCCGGCAATCGCCATGAGTATGCCGCCGAAGAAACGTATCGTCTCACCGCCGATGCCGATGATATTCCAGAGCCGGTGCATCTCAAGCGTTGGGCTGGCTGCCTGCATGGAGCTGGTTTTGCTGATAAGGCGCGGCAGCGTGACAATTGCGAGCGGAGATTTGTAGCCAATCAGCAGCGACGTAATCTCGCGTTCATGGGAAGCATCTTCGTCATGATCGTCATCGTGGTGGCCCGGTTCATGGTGTTCATCTTCGTGATGGTGCTCATGCACGTTCCAGACACTGCCGACATCGGTGAAGATAAGCCGGTCGACAACCGTGCCGGTGGGTGCGAGGATGCCCACGACCTTATAGGGAAACTGGCTGTGCTCTTCGCCGCCCTCGGTAAGGCCGTGCGAGCCTGTGAAAGTACCACCCACTTTAAGTCCGCTGCTGCGCGCAACGTCGCTGCCCAGTGTTGCCTCCATGATTTTTGTCCAGTAGGCGCCTTGCGCCAGCGCTGCGTCGTAATGCTTTGGGTAATCAGGCGTGGTGCCGACAATGCGAAAACTGTGGTAACTGTCACCTAGCGCCACCGGGATCGCGAACTTCACGAGCATGTTATGTTCGAATTTTTCAGCTTCACTGAGCGGAATATTGCCGTTGGGAACGTCCAGGTGAAAGACGCTCGACAGAATAAGCTGTATAGGGCTGCCTTTAGCGCCGACAACGAGATCGATGCCTTTGAGGTCACGATCAAAACGCTCCTCCAGCTGCTGGCTTACATGCAGGAGTGTGACGATGGTAGCGATGCCGAGCGCCAGTACTATGACATTGAAGAAGCTCGTGAGTGCACGGAAGCGGAGGTTGCTGAGGCTGAGGCTAAGAATATTCATACGGCCTTAAATCCTGCAAGGTTTATGACCTGACTGAATTGTGGCTTGATGCGGCTGTCGTGCGTTGCAATCAGCAGTGCTGCTCCGGCTTCGTTTGCCACCTGCAGAATGATCTCCAGCACACGGGTACAGTTCTTATCGTCGAGGCTTGAGGTTGGTTCGTCTGCAAGGATAAGTGATGGGCGATGTAACACTGCGCGCACGATTGCTACACGTTGCGCCTGTCCCTGACTTAAGTTACCCGGCAGTTCATCTTTTTTGTCCTCAATGCCAAGCCGGTGGAGCAGATGCAGCGCACGTTCTTTGTCCTGCTTCATGCCAGCGGCGTAGGAAGCAAGCAGCAGGTTGTCAATAACGCTGAGCGAGTGCACAAGGTGCAGGGTCTGAAATATAATGCCGATATGCTGACCACGGAAATGATCGCGCTTCGCCTCGCTCATTGCAGTGATGCCGGTGCTGCCTATGACGATGTTGCCTGAGAGTGCGGGGATCAGCCCGGCGATGCTATAGAGCAGCGTGGTCTTGCCACTGCCCGAAGCGCCAGTTATCAGACATTGCCCCCCGGAGGCAATGCGCAGCGCGTTTATATTCAGCACCTGCTTATTGCCGTAGCCCAGCGCTGCATTTTTTAACTCTAGCATCGCTTCATCCATTCCTCGACAATACGCGTCCCAAGCAGGCCAGTGCGGCTTTCGCATACGGTGCCGTCTGTGTGCAGGAAAACGCTATAGGGCAGGGCAGCGCGCGTATCATTCATCATGCGGAGAATTTCTGTTGCATCATCTTTTGCCAGCAGTATCTGGATATTGGTTGCAGGCATGTCCAGATGTTTAAGCGTTGTAGCTCTATCCTGCAAGGAAACGATTACGATGCGCAGGAGGGGATGTTCTTTTGCAACTTCAAGCAGTATCGGCTTTTCAGTCACACAGGGCGCGCAGTCGGAGCGCCAGAAAGCAACCAGCAGCGACTGGCCTTCAAACGTATCAAACGCGATAGTTTTTCCGTCAGAAAGCTGTGTGAAGGCAGGCGTGTCGTATGCATTGCCAAGCCTTGGAAGCAGGGTAACGAGCAGCATAAGCGCAGCGCGCCAGCAAAGTGAGTATTGTGCCATAATGTTATAACATAACATTATTATGCGGATGATCCAGAGATTTTGATGTGGCTGTGTATCTTTAAGCCGCTTCGGAGCACTCTTTCACGCCTTCAATCGTCGGGATTTGCATCAGTATCTGAGGCGTGAGCGCATATTTTCCAGGCAGGGCGATCTCAGCCTGCGCGCTGCTATCAAGTGTGGCGCAGAGCGTAAGCTGTGTGCCGCTGCCATTGGCTTCACCTATGACTTTCCTAAGTGCCGTCACTGCACGTTCGGAATCCACCGTGATGCGAAGTTTTCTGGGTGCTGCGAGTGACTTGACGGATGCAATTGCATCTTCCAGTGGCTGCAATGACTGCAGGATGAGACGTGCGCCCGACTCCTCGCGCTTGCCGTCGGCCTGTGCGACAATGAGCTTGCCGCTTTCCAGCAAAGGCCGGTAGCGGTTGAGAATTTCTTCCTTGAACACTGACACCTCGAATACGCCACCTTCGTCCGACAGAGTGACGAAGGCGAAGCGGCCTTTTTCCGATGTGCGGATTTTTATTTTGCTCACAAGGCCTGCAATTTTGATAGGCGCATAGCCAGTGCCTAAGCGCTCCACAAGGCGTTGCGAAGGCACAACGCCAAGTCTTGTCAGCGCGCCACGATACGCCTGAATGGGGTGTGATGAGAGGTAGAAGCCGAGCGCCTCGTTTTCAAACTCCATGCGCTGCATCGCTTCCCAGTCATCGCACGCAGCCATGGCGGGCAGCGGAATGGATTCTGTCGCACCAGCGCCACCGAACAGACTTACCTGTTTGCTTTCCTTCTCACGTGCAATTGTGGCGTTATAGCCGATGATCAGGTCAAGAGAGTCGAACAACTGGCGGCGGTTGCGCGCAAGACTATCGAACGCACCAGCTTTGATGAGAAACTCCATCTGTCGGCGATTCATCACATGGACATCAAGCCTGAGCGCCAGATCCCAGATAGACTTGAATGCTCCTCCTTTTGCGCGTTCAGCTACGAGTGATTTCATTGCGGCGTCACCGACGTTGCGCACTGCGGCAAGGCCATAACGGATGGCGCGTTCGCCTTCGGGCGCAAAAGTCACATCAGAGTGGTTGATGTCAGGTGGGAGCAGTTTGATGTCGGCACGTGCGGCATCTTCGCGCCATATGCCGAGCTTGTCGGTGTTCTGCATATCGTATGTCATGGAGGCGGCGAAGAACTCGACCGGGTAATTAGCCTTCATGTAGGCGGTCTGGTAAGAGATCACGGCGTATGCTGCTGCGTGCGATTTGTTGAAACCGTATTCGGCAAACTTGGCGATGAGATCAAATATGCCTGTGGCCTGAGCCTGCGGCACGCCGTTTTCCACTGCGCGCGTAACGAAGATGGCGCGCTGCGCTTCCATCTCAGAGCGGATTTTCTTACCCATAGCGCGGCGCAGCAGATCGGCTTCGCCGAGCGAGTAGCCTGCAAGCAGCTGGGCAATCTGCATCACCTGCTCCTGGTAGATGATGACACCGAACGTTTCACGCAGCACCTGCTCCAGTTTCGGGTGGAGGTATTCAGGTTTCTCATGCCCATGTTTGCGTGAGATATAGGTCGGGATATTGTCCATCGGGCCGGGGCGGTAGAGTGCGCCAAGCGCGATGAGATCTTCAAGGCAGTCGGGTTTCAAGCGCTTGAGCGTGTCGCGCATGCCCTGACCTTCGAACTGGAATATGCCGGTGGAATCTCCTTTGCCAAGCATGGCGTACGTCTTCGGATCTCCTTCGGGCAGCTTGAGCAGATCGATAGCGATCCCTTTGCGTGCTACAAGCTCCACTGCTTTCTGCAGTACGGTAAGTGTTTTGAGTCCGAGAAAATCGAACTTCACGAGCCCTGCCGTTTCTGCGTATTTCATCGAATACTGCACTACGAGCATGTTGGACTTCGGATCACGGTAGAGCGGTACCAGTTCATCCAGCGGCCGGTCTGCGATCACGACGCCTGCGGCGTGAGTGGATGCGTGGCGGTTGAGGCCTTCGAGCTTGCGCGCGATGTCTATCATGCGTGCCACGGATTCATCCGATGCGATGGCGTTTTGCAGTGCGGGTTCCTGTGCGATGGCCTGCTCGAGTGTCACGGGTGCAGCTGGATTGTTGGGCACGAATTTGCAGATGCCGTCCACCTGTCCGTAGGGTAGCTGCAACACACGGCCTACGTCACGCAGCACCGCGCGTGCCTGTAATTTACCGAATGTGATGATTTGTGCCACACGGTCGGCACCGTATTTGCCCTGCACATAGGTGATGACTTCGTCGCGCCGGTCCTGGCAGAAATCAACGTCGAAGTCAGGCATCGAGACGCGCTCGGGATTGAGGAAACGTTCAAACAGCAGGCCATAACGGAGCGGATCGAGGTCGGTGATGAGCAGCGCCCATGCGACGACTGAGCCTGCACCAGAGCCGCGTCCCGGTCCTACGGGAATGCCATGTTCCTTGCTCCAGCGTATGAAGTCGGAGACGATGAGGAAGTAACCGGGAAATTTCATGTTGATGATCGTCTCAAGCTCGAATTCCAGACGCTCCCGGTACGGTTTGGCCATACGCTCGCGCTCTTCTTCGTTCATGCTTTCTGTGAACACATGATTGAGAAGCCGCGCCTCAAGTCCTGTACGTGCCTGCTCGCGCAGCGATTCCGCCTCGTCGTCGGCGTAACGCGGAAGGATAGGCTGGCGTGCAGTAGACTTCACTGCGCAGCGCTGTGCGATTGCGAGCGTATTTTCTATGGCTTCGGGAATGTCGGCAAACAGCGCCTGCATCTCTTCGGGCGATTTGAAACGATGTTCGGGCGTAAGCCTGTGGCGATCACCCTGCGTAACGTATTGACCGTCTTTGATACAGAGCAGCGCATCGTGCGCCACATACATATCCTCGTCCGTAAAATGAATGTCGTTAGTGGCAACCAGTGGTACGCCTGCTGCAAACGCAAGCTCGATAAATCCCGCTTCCGTGCGCTGTTCGGCCTCAAGGCCATGGCGCATCAGTTCGATATAAAGACGGCCCGGGAACCATTCCCTGAATTGGTCTAACGCCTCACGCGCTTTTTCACTGTGGCCGTTCAGCAGGCGTTTGCCGATGGCACCGTTAGGCCCGCAGGTGAGTGCGATGAGCCCCTCTGTTTTGCCAGTGAGGCTCTCATAACTCAGCAGTGGTCCGCTGCCGCCGGCAGGTTCAAGATGCGCCTTGCTGCACAGCTTGACGAGGTTGTGATAGCCGGTGTTATCCTTGGCCAGCAGCAGAAGCTGATCGGCAGGTGTTTTTGAGGCGTGGCGGCTGTCGCCTGCATCCATCGCGCTCATGGAAAGAATGCAGCCGATGATGGGCTGTACACCTATGCCGGAAGCGGTCAGCGAGAAATCAAGCGAGGCAAACATATTATCGCTGTCGGTGAGCGCCAGTGCAGGCATCTGGTATTTTACCGCAAGCTCCGCAAGCGGCTTGATGCGTATCGCGCCTTCGAGCAGCGAATAGGTACTGCGCGCGCGCAGATGGACAAAAGAGGATAGCATAAATATATGCGTAGCAAACGTTGGCTTTTGCTACAAGTGATCAATCGGCTTTTGGAAGCGGAGAAAAAGCATCCGGGGCCAGTTCAAAGCCTGAAAATTCAAATCCAGGTGCAACTGTACAGCCAATCAGAGTATAGCCTCCCAGGCTTTTACCGCTTTGCCAGACATGTTTGGGTATAACTATTTGCGGGTTTTGCCCACGCTCAAATTCGATCCCTAAAATAGATTCGCGCATCGTTTTCCCATCATCGCTCATGTAAAGCACGAGCGGTGCGCCCGCATACCAGTGCCATATTTCAGTGGCATCCACACGATGCCAGCGGCTTATGTCGCCCCGGCGCAACAGGTAATAAATCGCCGTGGAAGCGGAACGGCCGGATGACGGATTACCATCGCGGAATGACTCACGGTAATATCCGCCTTCGGGATGAGGTTTAAGCGCCAGCCATCTGATAATGTCATCAGCATGCATATTCTTCAATGTGTACTAAAAAATCATGGCATGTGTAAGGTGTAACAAAGCCCGTGTGTGATGACAAGAATAAGGAGTGTTCGTCATGGCCCGAGTTGGCGAAGCCAACTATAGGGCCATCCACCTTCTGGATTCCCCTATAATTTTGCTAAAGCAAAATTCGGGGAATGACGGATTGTAGTTAGTTTCAGGCCTAAAAATTGCTCGACGAGAAAATCGTGCGCGTGTAGCCGCCTTTAATCGAGAAGGCATCTCCGCCGGTATAATAGGCCTGATCGACGGGGGTACCCAATCCGCTGCAGCCACTCATGGATAAATTGACGCCAAGCATCAGAATGGCAGTTGCCAGGCGCTTGAGTTTTGCCGTGTATCGCATAAAAGCCCCTTTGTTGTTTAAGCAGGTCGATACGGGGCGCATATCTAGCGGAACGGGCCGCACGCACCAGCATGCGTTTAGTGTGCAGCCTATGATGGTAGCGCAAGCCCCTATAAATTATTACATAAACAACTGATATTAAAATGAAACTGGCGCCCCGTTTTTCTGAGGAATTGTACGATTCTGACACGAATTTACTTGAGTTTTCCCCGGTAAAATATAAAGTTAAAGACATGCGCTGAGGTTTTAAAAAACTCTCCACTTGTCATAAAGCCGTAACATTTATCTGTTACAGTGTAGTCTGAGGGTTTTAGGGAGATTGGACATGCACATGCTTCGTACAAGGACTCAGATCAAGGCCATCGCCGCCGTAAGGCCCGTGTACTGGAGGCTTGCCATGATGTTCTCTGGTGTAGCGTTCTTTCTCCTGCACTTTGTGAAAATCTAAGTCCCGTAATCTTGTTTTTCCTGTGGCGGTTGAGTGCCTGTTAGGGCACAATGCATGCGGACACATTCAACATCCGGATTATGCCACCAGGTTCCAAATCCCGCGCATCGTTTACGACCCTGCTCAAAGCGGTTGCGGTCGTCACTTCTCCGGCGCTTTTTATCTTCCTGATTCTTCTGGCGCTTGGCGCTTTACCGCCCGATCACTTTCTCTATGCCTATGTGGCGACGTTAATCGGAACCGGCATCTTGCTGCGCCCCGTCCTTGCCAATGTAGAGGCACTCACAGCATATGTTGACGATCTTTCGGAAGATAAACAAGCCAAAGAGCCCGATCTTGGCTATTTGAGCGCTGTGGGCGCGCTTTCCGGATCACTTATACGTCTACACCAGTCCTGGGAGAAGAAAAAGCAGCAGATGGGCAACATCATCACCGAGCGCGAGATACTGGTGGACTCGCTGCCCGACATACTTGTGATGTGCAACGACGAACAGGTTATTGTGCGTACCAACAAGGCCGCACGCACTATTTTCGGCCAGAACCTTGCCAACAAGCCTTTGAGTGCTGTGATACCACACGACGGATTGCTCAATGGTGTTTCCGCTGTGATAGAGGAGTTGCGCGGCAGGGAAGTAGAATTCCACCTTGATGAGCCCATCCCGCGCGACTTCCGCGCCATCATCGAACGTTTCCCTATCGCCAGTACCGGCGGCATCACTGTCATCATTACGCTCAATGACGTAACGGAATTGCGGCGCGTGGAAAAGATGCGTGCCGACTTTGTAGCCAATGCCAGCCATGAGATACGTACACCGCTTGCAAGCATCAAAGGGTTTATAGAAACGCTGCGTGGGCCTGCAAAAGATGATGAAGGCGCGCGCAATGAGTTCCTCAAGGTTATGGATGAGCAGGCTACCCGCATGTCAACGCTGATCAGTGACTTGTTATCGCTCTCCAAGATCGAAATGAACGCACATACAGTGCCTGATGGCAAGGTGGACATGCTGCGCATTGTGAGGAGCGAAAAAGAAGCCTTCTCCTGGGCGGCAAAAGATAAAAACATGACCATACGCATCGAGCTTTCCGACACGTTGCCGCCCGCGCGCGGTGAGGAGCGCGAGCTGATGCAGGTTCTGCACAACCTCATCGGCAATGCCATCAAATACGGAGCATCGAATACCGAGGTTACGGTGGTTGCCAGGGTTACCTCCATGCTGCCCCAGGACCCCAATTTCCTGAGGCTCCATCGTGCCATCTGCATCTCGGTCATCGACCGTGGCGAAGGCATCGCCAAGGAGCACCTGCCGCGCCTGACCGAGCGGTTTTACCGCGTGGATTCGGCCCGCAGCCGCTCGATCGGGGGCACCGGGCTGGGCCTGGCCATCGTCAAGCATATTATTAACCGTCATCGTGGTGTACTTACGATAGACTCCGTGGTAGGGGAAGGCAGCAAATTCAGCGTGTATCTGCCGATTTACGCTGAAGAGTAACGAGTCCGGGAGCCTGCCATGAACCGTGCCAGTTCCACATTGCTGGGTAATATCCTGGGGAAGCTGTTCCTGCTGTCGGCGTGTTTTTCCATTCTTATCACTGCGGCCATCGTGCTCACCGTGCTCATCGAATCGGTGCGTTTCTTTCATGCAGTGCCGCCGATGGATTTCTTCTTTGGCCTGCACTGGAGCCCGCAGCTTGCCATGCGTGCCGATCAGGCAGGTTCAAGCGGAGCATTCGGCATCATCTCGTTATTCACGGGAACATTTCTTATCATGCTGATTGCCATGCTGGTGGCGGTGCCGGTGGGGCTGTTCTCTGCCATATACATGGCCGAATATGCACGGCCGCATACCCGTACTTTTGTAAAGCCGGTGCTGGAGATTCTGGCGGGCATCCCGACCGTGGTATACGGCTATTTTGCTATTATTTCGGTAACGCCGCTACTGCGCGCTGCCGGCGCGGCTATTGGTGTGGATGTTGCAAGTGAGAGCGCGCTGGCCGCAGGGTTTGTGATGGGAATCATGATTATCCCGTTCGTCTCATCCTTGTCTGATGACATCATTACCGCTGTTCCGCGTGCGCTGAGGGATGCCTCACTCGGCCTTGGTGCAACGCAGTCGGAAACCATACGGCACGTTGTGCTGCCAGCAGCGCTGCCGGGCATTATGGGAGCAGTGATGCTCGCTGTTTCGCGCGCAATGGGAGAGACGATGATTGTCGTCATGGCGGCAGGATTCGCTGCGCGCCTGACGTTCAATCCGCTCCATACGGTTACGACTGTTACCGCCCAGATAGTTTCGCTGCTGGTGGGCGATCAGGAATTTGATAGCCCCAAGACACTTGCCGCATTCGCTCTTGGGCTCACACTGTTTATTGTCACTCTAGCCTTGAACGTCATCGCGCTGCGCGTGGTGAAACGGTACCGGGAGGCGTATGAGTAGGATGGCACAGGCATTTGCCAGTTTCCGGGATCTCTCCCCCTACAGGGGGGAGATTAAGAGGGGGGCTATTCAGGCAATTACAGTGCAACAAAGCCCCCACCCTAACCCTCCCCCTAATGGGGAGGGAATTTCAAGCGCTGGATTGCTTCGTCGCCTGCGCCTCCTCGCAATGACGATGGGCATTGCCCTGCTGCCCGCCGTGGCGTTTGCCTGTAGCGGCCATTACTATGACCCGAATGCTCAGCCTGTTGTCACGAGCCCGACAACAGCGGAGCATATTTTAGAAATTATATTGCTTGCTATTAACAGCTCCACCGGAAAGACGATTACCACGATAATTCTTTTTTTCGTGCTCTATTTGGCTTGGCGTAAAAAAATATCGTGGTTGAAAGTAGCTATTATTTTCTTACTGGTGGCAATCATTTCTGGTACGGCCAGTGTTATGACACCTATGTGCTGATCTCATTATGACTCCCCCCAACTCCCTCCTTGCCAAACGCCACCGTGCAGAGAAGCGTTTCCGTCGCTATGGCCAATGCGCCATCGGGCTGGCGCTGCTGGCGTTGGTGCTGCTGCTGGGCACTATCATTGATCGCGGATGGAGAGGATTTTATTATACGGAGATTCGCCTCACGCTCGATATTGGGGCATTAGCCCCGGGGCATGACCCTAAAGCGATTCGCCATGCCGATATAAGCCCTGCTATTAAAGCCGCATTGCTCAAGCGTTTTCCCGGCGTTACCGGGCGACGCGAACTGCGCGATCTTGCGGGGATGGTAAGTTCCGGTGCCACCCAGTCGGTGCGTGATGCGCTGCTTGCCGATCCTTCATTGCTCACTGGCAGTCATGACTTCTGGCTGCCTGCTTCCGACGCCGTTGACCGTGCAATGAAATGGCATGAGACTTTGGATACACCAGAGCTTGCGCGCAAGATTACCAACCGCCAGCTCACATGGCTTACTGCGCTTCAGGCAGATAGCGCAGTGCAGGGACGCCTGAGCCCACTCTTCTTCACCACGGGTGATTCGCGTGAGCCGGAGCTCGCAGGCTTTGCAGCCAGTATGGCAGGCTCACTGCTCACGCTTTTATCGTGCATGTTGCTTGCTTTTCCCGTGGGCGTCATGGCGGCCATTTACCTCGAAGAATTTGCCGCGAAAACGACGCTTACCGAATGGATTGAAATCAGCGTCAATAACCTGGCCGCCGTGCCGTCGGTCGTATTTGGGCTCCTGGGGCTTGCTGTCTACCTGAATGTATTTGGCATTCCGCGCAGTGCAGCGCTCGCGGGGGGGCTTACACTCGCGCTCATGATCTTGCCCACCATCATCATCGCCACACGTGCGTCACTTGCTGCGGTTCCCGATTCCATCCGCGATGCAGCCCGCGGGCTGGGTGCAGCACCACTTCAGGTAGTCCTGCACCATACGTTTCCGCTTGCCATCCCCGGCATCATGACCGGCACTATTTTAGGCCTCGCGCGTGCGATGGGCGAGACTGCGCCGCTTTTGATGATTGGCATGGTGGCATTTGTCGTGGATATACCGCACAACCTGCTCGACCCGGCAACCTCGATGCCGGTGCAGATTTACCTCTGGGCCACGAGCCCTGAGCAGAGCTTTGCGGAGAAAACAGCGGCCGGAATACTGGTGCTGCTGATCGCGCTTATCCTACTGAATTCCCTCGCAATATTCATCCGCAAGCGTTTCGAGCACCGGTGGTGATGGACTTCCGCATCTACCTCATGTAAAACCGCCACGCATGCAGATGCCCGCACCGAAAGATCTTCCTAAAATCTCCGCCCGCACGCTTGATGTTTTCTATGGCGCCAAGCAGGCGCTTTTCGACATCAACATCGATATTGAGGCCAATGCGGTAACGGCACTCATCGGACCTTCAGGCTGTGGCAAATCGACCTTTCTGCGTTGCATCAACCGCATGAACGATACGATCGAGAACTGCCGCGTTACCGGCAAGCTCGTCATCGATGCCCAGGATATCTATGCGCCGCATCAGGACCCTGTGCAGCTGCGCGCACGCATCGGTATGGTGTTCCAGAAGGCCAATCCGTTCCCCAAGTCGATTTACGACAACGTTGCCTATGGCCCACGCATCCATCATCTCTGCGAGAACAAAGCGGATCTTGATAAGCTGGTGGAAATCAGCCTCATGAAAGCGGGTTTGTGGGATGAGGTGAAAGACCGCCTGCGCGAGCCGGGTACTTCACTCTCGGGTGGACAGCAGCAGCGCCTGTGCATTGCACGCACCATTGCGGTTGGGCCGGATGTGATTTTGATGGATGAGCCATGTTCTGCGCTCGATCCTATTGCCACCGCCAAAGTTGAACAGCTTATCCATGAGCTGGAGGCGCATTATACAATTGTCATCGTGACGCATTCCATGCAGCAGGCGGCTCGTATCTCGCGCAAAACCGCATTCTTTTACATGGGCAAAGTATTGGAGTACGGCGACACGGCGCAGATATTTACTCACCCGGGCCTGAAGCAAACTCAGGATTATATTACCGGAAGGTATGGGTGAGATGAAGCGGCTCGCAAAATATATTCTGTTACCTGTCGCAGTCCTTATCCTTTCGCAATGCTCTGGCAGTGAGGAGGAGTTTTCGGTAGATACGGTGAAGGCACTGGCGCATCCGCAGGCTGTCATTCTGTATTCACTGAATCCAATAAAGGCTCAGGATACAGCGCAGACATTTCATGGTTATGTGGTGTTAGACCAGATCCGGTTGAACGAAAAGCAAACGAAAGCGGCTGTTGCGGCGGTCAATGCTGCTGTTCCCAAAGACCATGCTCTCCTTGCCGGAGACGCACCGTCATGCTTTCGTCCACGCCATGGCCTGAAAGTTGCCGGTGCAGGCCACATCTATGATTTTGTGATTTGTTACGAGTGCGGCTGGCTTGAAGAATATGTAGATGGCAACCTGACCAAAGCGCTTACTATCCAGGGTACGCCGAAAGCGCTGAACGAGCTGCTGGCGTTATCTAACCCGTTCTGACTTTTAAACGTCCAGTTGTTCCACGATTGCGCTGCCGCGTTTGGCGGTTTCTTCCTGAATGAACTGGAAACGGAACTCAGGCTTCTTGCCCATGAGATGATCGACGCGGGTGCGTGTATCTTCGATATCCTGATCGGCAATCTGCACACGCAGCAGCGCGCGCTTGCCCGACTGCATGGTGGTTTCCTTGAGCTGTGCTGCCGTCATCTCGCCTAAGCCTTTGAAGCGGCCGATCTCGAGCTTTCCAGGTTTCTTGGACAGCGTTTCCACCAGCGCCTCTTTCTCTTTATCGTCGCGTGCGTAATGCGTCACGGTGCCGTGGGTGATGCGGTAAAGCGGCGGTAGTGCAATATAAAGGTGACCACCCGTGATGAGACCGGGCATCTCCTGATAGAAGAACGTCATGAGCAGCGAAGCGATATGTGCGCCGTCCACGTCGGCATCGGTCATGATGACAACGCGATCATAACGCAGCGCTGCCTCATCGTAATGTGCGCCACTGCCACAGCCGAGTGCCAGCACCATGTCGGAGATTTCCTGATTGGCGCGTATCTTATCGTTTGTGGCGCTGGCGACGTTGAGAATTTTCCCGCGCAATGGCAATATAGCCTGCGTCTCGCGATCACGCGCCTGCTTGGCGGAGCCGCCTGCAGAGTCGCCTTCCACAAGGAATATTTCTGTACCCTTACCGCTGCCGCGTGTGCAGTCGGCAAGTTTGCCGGGGAGCCTGAGCCGTGTGGTAGCGGCTTTACGGCTGATGTCTTTTTCCTGCTTGCGCCGGACGCGGTCTTCGGCGCGGCGTATGGCATAATTCATGAGCGCAGTCGCGCTTTCCGGGTCACCGCCCAGCCAGTGATCGAAGTGATCACCCACGACATTTTCCACCAGCCTTGCTGCTTCGGTGCTAACGAGTTTTTCTTTCGTCTGGCCTTGGAATTGCGGATTGCGCAGGAAGACGGAGAGGATAATCACGGCATCGGCGAGCATGTCTTCGCCCTGAACAGCGCTGATACGTTTGTTACCGACGCGCTCGCCGTAAGCTTTGAGCGATTTGGTGAGCGCGCTTTTAAAGCCGGATTCGTGTGTGCCGCCTTCAGGCGTGTGAATCGTATTGCAATAGGAGCGCGTGGAACCTTCTTCATCCTGCGGCCAGGCAACGGCCCATTCCGCGCGACCTTGTTTGTCTGCAAAGTCTGCCTCGCCGGTGAAAGGTTCCGGTGTAATGACGGCCCGGTTTTCAAGGCTCATCCCTAGGAAATCCTTCAAACCTCCGGGGAAGTGGATGGTGTCTTCAGCCGGAGTCTCACTGCCTTCGGGCAGTAATTTCGGATCGCACTTCCAGCGAATCTCGACACCGCGGAAAAGATAGGCCTTGGAGCGCGCGAGCTTATAGAGCCGCTCGGGTTTGTACTTCGTCTTTGCGCCAAAAATCTGTGGGTCAGGATGGAATAAGATGCTGGTGCCCTTGCGGTTGGGTGCGGCATTGCCTTCCTTCTTGAGTTTGCCCTGCGGCTCTCCGCGCGAATAACTTTGCTTGTAAAGCGTGCGGTCGCGGACGACCTCGACGTCGAGCCTGTCAGAAAGAGCATTCACCACTGAAATGCCGACGCCGTGCAGACCGCCGGATGTCTCGTAACTTTTGCCACCGAATTTGCCGCCTGAGTGTAGCATGGTAAGGATCACTTCGAGTGCGGATTTCTTGGGGAATTTGGGATGCGGGTCTATGGGAATACCACGACCGTTGTCACGGATGGTCACCTCGTTGTTGGCGGAAAGTTCCATCTCAATACGGGTGGCGTGGCCGGCGACCGCTTCGTCCATGGAGTTGTCGAACACTTCGCTCACCAGGTGCAGCATGGCGTTTTCATCCGTGCCGCCGATATACATGCCGGGGCGACGGCGTACCGGTTCAAGCCCCTCTAAAACCTCGATATCGTGGGCAGTGTAGGCTTCGCCCTTGCCGGGCTTGGTCTTGGATTGCGAAAAGAGATCGGCCATGGGCCGCACTATAACTGCTTGCAAAGCCAATACAAGAGCCAATTTTAGCTGTTTGTGCGGAAAAACCGGGTGTCGTCATCATACTGTAATATTGGGCTGGTATAGTAGGATGGAGAGAATCTGAATAATAAAGAAAAATCATGCCTGAACAAGATATGCAAACCCCATCTGCGCCCGTACTTTCCGATACGGACATGGCTGTGCTCGTTGCCAAGCACCGTGCAGAAATTGACAGGGTAATGATACTCAGCACTGAAGACCAGAAGGCAATATTCCGCCAGCTCGGCATAGACCCGCAGGCACTTGAGGATCACTATAGGCATCTTGAGCAAAAGTCCATTGAGCTGAGACGACAGGACGATGCGGCAAATAACAAAGTCATTATCGCCAATTGGGTATCGTTTGCCTATAGTGGCATCTGCGTTACGTTGATCCTGACCCGGTCTTCGGATGTCGGCAAGTTGTACGCAGCCGATCTTGTCGGCGCAGCACTTGGATGCGTGGGCATCGTGCTGCTCCTGTTTATGCTGGATCCAGTCACCATAGTATTTTTGCTGGCGGCCCTTTCGGCGTGCGCAGCATGGCTCATGGTACATGAAGCAGGTGGCTCGCTTGTGCGCTGGTCTGCAGCAGTGATGCTGGTAATGCTAATTGCGGCGGGAGTGCAGGGGAGTCTCTATCTCTCAGAGCATAATCGCCTGGGCATCTTCTGGGCCAAAGGTGAACGGGAAGAGCCGGTTTTGTTTGAGCGCTGGAATGCGTTCTCCCGTGTGCGAGTCATCCCCTGGAAGTCACCCAAGCCATTCGGGTGGGGATTTGGCAAACCGCAGACCAGCACGATTGATCAGCGCTATCTGGATATCGATGCCGATGCAGGCACTATCGTTACGCACTTTGACGGCGACGTAAAACCGCTTTCGTATCTTGCAAACGATATTATCAATATGGGCTATCACATGCGGCCTGTGGAGAAAGTGGCCGTCATCGGCGTAGGCGGTGGCCGTGATATCCTGTCGGCACTGTATTTCGGCACGAAACAAATCACCGGGATTGAGCTGAATCCCGCCATGATTGAAGTCTTAACCTGTAAGTTTGCGGATTTTACCGGACATCTGGCGGAGCGTCCTGGTGTAACCCTTGTTAATGCAGAAGCGCGCAGCTGGCTTGCTGCACACCATCCGCAGGTGGACCTGGTGCAGATATCCCTCATCGACACCTGGGCTGCGACTGCAGCAGGTGGGCTGACTTTGTCTGAAAACCGGCTTTATACACTGGAGGCATGGAAAGAATTTCTGGACACGTTGTCGCCTAAGGGGATGCTTACCGTGTCGCGCTGGTATGCGAGTTCGTATAAGGGCGAATTTTATCGCCTGCTTTCACTGGCTTCGGAGTCGCTTGTAGCGCACGGCGTGCCGCGTTCGGAAATCCGGCAGCATATTCTTGCGTTCAACAACCGGATTATCACCATCATAGTGAGTCCTTCTGCGTTCTCAGCCGCAGAAGTGGCGCATGCGCACGATATGGCGGGGCAGCTTGGTTTCAAAGTGATTATGGCGCCAGATCTGGCCCTGGATGAAACCAGTCGTGTTATCGCATCCGGGGAAGCGACCCGGGAGTTTTACGATAGTCTGCCAATGGATGTTACCGCGCCCACCGATAACCGCCCGTTTTTCTTTTTCATGACGCGCTTAAAGCAGGCACTGCATGTGACATCTGCTTCACAGCATGACGCTACAAGTAACAATGCCCTGCTTACCATGGCCATACTGCTTTTTGGAACGTTGGTAATCACCCTGGCATTTGTCATCGAGCCACTCATTAAAGCCCGTGCGCGCATGCCGGTGAGAAAAGTCCTTCCGGATCTGGCCTATTTTGCCTGTATCGGGCTGGGGTTCATGCTGATTGAAATCTCGCAAATGCAGCGCCTGATGGTATTCCTGGGTCACCCGATTTACGGCCTTTGCGTGGTGCTGTTTACGCTGCTTGTATTTGGCGGCATCGGCAGTGCGACTGTCCACGATCATGTCCGTCCCGAGAGGCTCTGGAAACGACCGTTATTGTTATGCCTTGTGCTATGCATTGTGGGTCTTGTTACGCCTGTGCTTATGGCTCAGTTCGTGCCGTTTGGAACCGCGACTCGTATCCTGGTCTCTGCGCTCCTGCTTGCGCCCGCCGGCCTGTGCATGGGTATGATGTT
>Ga0206875_1094_pt1 | contig 22897 bp, 25 predicted proteins | sample Alteio_BWOrgCont_9_FD_152616 | JGI IMG/M metagenome (GOLD analysis project Ga0206875, IMG submission 152616) | Enriched cells from forest soil in Barre Woods Harvard Forest LTER site, Petersham, Massachusetts, United States -... | ecosystem: Environmental > Terrestrial > Soil > Temperate forest > O... | reverse complement strand
CTAGGGGCTCTCAGGATTTGCCGGAATCTAGGGGTGTGGAGCCACAGTGTCAAGTGCGGAGAATTCAATAAATTATGCCGTAGTCATGGAGGAGTCTTTCACGACGACCCCGGCGAGAGCCGAAGGGGGAGCGGAGCGGGGGCGGCACACCCCCCTCCTAATAAAGAGTCTACCCTACCTTCTTCAGTGCCAGCTGCGACAACACCTCCCTGCCCTGCTTGTTCTCGACGAAGTTGACGAGCGCAATCACGACGCGGCGGTCGAACTGTGTGTCGATCTTTTCAAGCAGTAACTTAGCAGCTTTTTCGATGTCGATGGCAGCGCGGTAGGAGCGCGGAGAAATCATGCCGATAAATGCATTAGCCACCGCAATGATGCGCGCGGTGATGAGTATGTCATCGCCTTTGAGCTTCAGCGGCCCGGTACCGTCATAACGTTCTGGCGCCTGACGCAGTGTCTCGACCACAGGCCCATCAAAATCGATGTCCTGAAGCAGCGATACGCTGCCCGCCAGTGACTCGCGGATAGCCTGCACTTCGTCCTGCCCCAGCGCCGAGGTTTTGGTCAGCACCTCACTTGGGACCACAATTTTTCCGATATTCATCAGGTTGCCTGCGGTCTCGGCCGTCTCGGTCAGCAGTGGATCAAGCCCCATGCCAATCGCCACTTCACGTGCAACCAGTGCAACGCTTGCGGAATGGTTGGCGGCATACGGATCGCGTTCGTCCACCATACGCACCAGCGTATGGATCAGCTGGCGCAGCGTGCGCAGACGGCGCTCGCGTTCGTTTACGATCTCGGTTACGTCCTGATCAACCACAAGCACGCCGGGCGAGGGAAACGGCAGTCCGTCAATCGGGATATGCCCCAGCGGAATATGTTCAGAGCGCAGCACGTGCGGGCCTTCTTCACCTTCGGTCTGGTGCGTGCGCGACAGCGACTTGCCCATGCTCATCGCTGAAGCATTGCTCTCGATATAATCCGATGCCGCCGCCACTCCCATCAGCGCAGGCAAGCCTTTGCCCACCGCATCGGTCGCTGAGATCTTGAACGCGCGCGCGGCGCGCTCATTGGCGAAGCGGACAATGTTCTTGCTATCGGCAATGAAAATAGGCTCGGGCTGGTTGTCGGTCACCAGCCTCAGCAACTTCTCCTGCGCGAGCGAATGCGCGGCAAGTCTGCTGGTCTGGAGCGTGAGCAACATCGCGCGCCGGCTCGTGCCATACCACCAGGCTGCAGCAATCGAGAGGACGAATGTAAGCAGCACCAGCCACATGATCCATTCCATTTTTCCCCGCCAGGCATCGCTCTCGGCCAATGCCTGATCGCGATCGATGTGCAGCAGCAGCACCCATGGCGAGCCGGTGATGGCGCGTGATGTCATGAGCACCGCGTGTGACAGGCGGTCATGCTCAAGTGAAAAGTCACCGGGATGTTCGAGCGCGTAGGCAGCATCAAGTGACGGCGTGGACAGCGCAAAACGCTCTGAAAGAGGCTTGCCATCCTTGCCAGATGGTGAGAGATAGACCGCATTGTCCCCCTCCTTGCGAATCAGCAGCGCTTCGAGCGTGCTTTCCGTGGCGCCGGGATGCTTGAGCAGCTTGAACAGATCGTCACCAACGGACTTGATGCCCACCAGCTTGCCTATCTGCTGGGCCGCCACCGCATCACCCTGAATGGGATAGATAGGCAGCACAAAACCCATCTGCGTTTCACCGGAGGCAGAAGTGAACATGTCAATGAGCGAGGTGGTACCGCGCGGTGCAGCGGCGACTTTGGCAGCGAGATCACCCTGAAGCACAGGCAATCCTTCGGTGGAGACGAGCACTTTGCCACTGTTATCAACAATGGCAAGGCCCGTGCCTGAAGGCGGATGGACATTGGCGTGGATGGCCTTGAGCGGATCAGGTGTCTTGCTTAAAAAGCCCAGCCGATCAGCGGTCATAAGCAACAGATTGCGCAGGAAAACGGCCTGTGCCGGATCTTCCGCAGGCCCGCCAGACTCTGTATTTTTTGCGCTTTCAAGTTCGGTAACATAAAGCTGGAGTGATGGATTATTCGCCACGCCTGTTAACTCGTGAAAATGCGTTTCCAGCCAGCCATTGATGTCTGCAGCGCGGGCATCCGCGATCAGGCTGAGCTTATTCTGCCAGTTTAAGAGTTCGCGTTGTTCTTCTGAGCCTGCGAAATTGCGCACAAGGACAAGCCCCAGCACGGCAAGCACCGCTATGAGGGCAAACAGACGCGCGGGGTTGATGGAAGGTTGTGCCATCTGTGGGAGCGGAGAATGCGTTTGCCGATTCATTACTATCCTCACTGAACGTTATTTACTGCATTCGTCATCCCGCGGCTTGACCGCGGGATCTCAGGCCAGTGATATGCTGGCCTGAGAGTTCATATTTCTACACTTGCATAATATAGACAAAAAATTGTTTTTCCATATATTTGCGTTAGTGCCTGTGCCTGAGATCCCGCGGTCAAGCCGCGGGATGACGGAAGGCTTTGCTACTGAATCATCAGGTGCCGCCACCAATGGTTCTCGTTGATCGAATAAATCGGCTTGTAATGGTAAATATTGACCGCAAGCATCACCTGCTTGATCTGGTTGTCGAGCACGTAAACCTGCCCGTCCGCAAAAACGATGAGAATCGCATGGATGACGCCGCCTAAATTCAGGTCCTGCACAATCTCGATGCGCATGTCGTCTGCCGGCACGCCGAGTGCACGCAGTGATGTCCATTTGGCAATGGCGTAATCTTCACAGTCGCCACTCTTGCGTTGAAACTCATAGACCGTTGCCCAGTAGTCCTCGAGCCCCCAGTTGACGATGTCTTCGATGTAGGGGTACTTGTTGGCAAACGCGTTAATCTGCGCCATCTGCTCGAGCCTTGGTTTACCCCGCAGGCCTTCCACAAACTCTTTCCACTCCTTGAGCTTGCAGGTGCTGAAGCGATCCTTGCCGCATACGTCGTCGAGCGTATGGGATTCATTGTCATAGCGGTTGAGCATGTCCATCCACTTGGGGAACATGTCGATATTGTCGGCCTTCACCTCATTGTTGATGAAATACGACTGCAGCGCGACAGCATCATGAAGCCCGGCCAACATTGCCAGATTCGTCAGAATAAAAATTGCGGCGAAACGGCGGCCAACTGTCATAAACCGCACTATAATAAAGCGGGAGGTGAGACGCCAGAGGGTTTTTTGCTATGTGCCTCTTTGATTCACCAATAGCGCGCATGGCGACTTAAGCAGTCGTCTGATGAAGCTATTCGTCCGTTATCTCTCCAATGCAGTAGCAGTGTTTTGAGCGGAAGGCCCATATATCTCTTGAAGAAATGTTATATCAACTGGTTTAAGCCTTGCCTTATATCCGGCGAGCTCATTAGTCGGGACTACTTTAAGTTGGTAATTCATAATACTTGTGTCTTTAGTTTGCTGATCCTTTGGTAGTCGCGAAAAGTTACGATAGCTATCAGGATCTGCGATCCTGCTCAGTACTATACGAAAATTACCATCAACAGGCAGGTCCGGCAGGAAAGGATGCCGCGCACCAAGCGCGTGCATAATTTCGTGTAGTGGGTTAGTTATTCCCATCATATAAGAATACGGATCTTTTTGCGCTGTTTCCTGATGGGGAAGAGCATCCCTATAAACCCTTATAAACCGTATGCGATCGGTATCGACGGGATTCCCGTGTTTATCTTTATTTTCAGGAATCGCAGTATCCGCCATCACATGATTGTCCACTCCAGAAGGATGTCTATTCACTAAAGCAAATTCCCATTCCGCTTTCGCAGGGTCGTCGACCTCTTCGAAGCGGATATTGGCATGCCGTTCAATTTCCTGGGTTGCATCTTTAAACAGGGCGCGAAATATTTTGCTGTCTTCAATCGACTGGCCTGTCCTTATGCCATCACACTCAGGAGGCTCTTCCCGAAAGATATAATTAACTACAGTCGGTTCAAAAGGATTGCGTTTTGGTTTGATGAAAGATTTACCGCTATCAAGAACAGTCCAGGTATCATTAGCTGGCGCAAGGGCGCCAATACCATGCCTCATTATCCTCAGTCTCCACTCGTAAGGAAGTTCATTAATAACGGCTGCTCCCATCCAAGGCGACGCCGCGAGCAAACCAACGGCACCAGTGCCGAGCAGTAGGTTCCTTTGCTTTCTATTTAGCTTGCTTTCTTTATCTGATTTATCTGACACTTCCCTGCTTCCCTGCTGTTGGCGGAGAATTATAGCAGGGCTATGTTACGGTTTTATGACAAAATGGGGCTATTTTAAGCTGGTTTTAGGACTGTCCTGATTAAAATATTTACTACCTTAATTATAACCTCATCATTCCTGCGCAGGCAGGAATCTCTTTTGCAACAGATAGATACCTGGATAGGGAGATTCCCGCCTGCGCAGGAATGACGTTCATTCATATAGCTCAGCGACTAAACCGCTCGACGATTATCTGGTAGAGGAATGTCAGCCCCCAGCGGATTACCTGCAGTTTGCGCTCGCCAGCAATGCGCGGCGGCTCATCTGCTGGGATTTCCCCGATTTTATAGCCTTTTTTGGCGGCGCGTACGGAAAGCAGCGGCTCGATGCTCACATGCGTGTTAAACCAGCGCTCCGGCCGTGTGAAGCCCTTATCCGTATCGAACCCCAGCTCGTAAAAAAGCGGTTTGCGGTAGGCGCGGTAAATGACAAAAGCATCGGTGTAATGCGCTCGGTACAGCACATTTGTAAGCGTGGTGAAAAACCAGTTGCCGAATCCCGTGACGATATCGTCGTCCTGACTTTTGGCACCCTCCAGATAGCGCGAGGCAATGACCATGTCATATCCCTCTTCCATTTTCTTAAGCAACCGCGGCAGCGCTTCAGGCAGCGAGTTACCATCGGGCGAGAACGTGACAATCACATCGCCGCGAATGAGCGACATCGCTTCCTGGTAGGCTTTGCGCAAGCCACGCTCTTTCTGCACATAGACTTCATACCCCTGGGCACGGCACCAGTCCGCCGTACCGTCGCTGGAATTGCCATCCACGATCAGTATCTGCTCAAACAATGAGCGGTCAATCTGCGGCATCGTCACCGGCAGGCTCTCGATCTCGTTAAGCGTCAGGACGACGAGAGTGGCTTTCATGGGAGAATTAAATACTTGATAAATCTGGAAATGAAGTAGGGAGGCTAAAAGCTCGCTTTCCTGCTGTCAAACCATTTTTCTCGCAGATTTTTGCCTGAAATGAGGGTAATCATCTTTTGAGTCAGTCCATTGCTACACGGATGCTATGTCGGACACGCATTACTTCACTGCCAAACGTTGCGCGCTTCTTGCAGCCCTGTTTGCGCCGCTACTGGTGCAGCTTGTCTGGCTCGTGCACAACACGCAGCTGCCTGTCGCAGATGCCGATGAACAAATGCAGAGTTCGTACCTGCTCTACCATTATCTGCAGGGGTGGGAGATTTCAAAATTCCTCCGCAAGCTCTATGTGATTCGCGGCGGCCAGTGGCGGCCCACGGCCTACTATCTGGTCCAGTTCCCGTTCATGCTGATTTCCGGTGGCAACCTGATGTTTGCGGTGGCAGGTGCAACGCTCGCATGTACGCTGGTGACCTGCTTTTATATACAGCGCCTGCTATGCCTGACGCTTGCGCCGTGGAGCGCAGCACTTGGCACCGCGCTGCTTGGCCTGATGGGCATCGTGCAGTGGCCCGGCACCATGCTGGGGTTCAGCGAATCCGCATTCCTGCCTGCCGTACTCGCTGCCTGTTATCACCTGTTACGCTCAGACGGTATGCGTGATGCACACCAGTGCAGATACATGGTGTGTGCCACCGTCTTTGCTTTCATGGTGCGGCCAGTAGAAGCAGCGATGCATCTGGCTCCTATTTTTATCGTTTATCTCTGTGTTCTGTGGCGACGCGGGCAGGTAACCGGACAAGTACTGGCCTCCATCGCGCTGAGTGCTCTTGTTACATTCTCCCTGCTCCTGCTCGCGGGCATGTTCCATCATGGGGCGATATTATCCTCGGAGATTTACACCGATCCGGCACGCGGCCATATGTTCAACCTGCTGACCATTGCAATAGTTGCCCTCACGGCAGCAGGGTTGGCATTGCAGGCAGGCGTGAGCCTTTGGCGATATTATAAAACTGCGCGTGCACCTGCGGTTTCCTATGGCTTGCATAGCTTCGCTGCAATCTATCTTGCCATAGCATTGTTCTATTTCCCTTACGTGACCAAGCTGGTCGAATGGGTTTATATGTGCAGCTTTGGCACGATGGCGCTTGCCAACCAGCGCCCGCCAGTCGTGAACATCCTAACGGATTATCTCCTCATACCTAGCGGCGCAGTGCCGTTTATGGCGATAACCATAACCGGACTTTTCTCTTTCTTTTTCTGCGGCAAGGAGTCGCGCCGTTTTCTCGTGCAGCAACCCCTATTATACCTGCTCTGTGTCATTCCGCTGACGCTGATAATGGTATTGGTATCCCCACAGTTTCAGTTACGCAAAGCCACCGTTATCCTGACTGTCTGGCTGCTGGTGCTGTTGGTGCCAGCGCTTATGCCGGGGCGCTTTGAACATATACGCAAGGTGCTGATAGCACTGCTTGCGGCAATACAATGTGCATACACGTTATGGATATCGCTGGGACATCCGCTCACGCAGCCAGTCAGCTATATCACAGGGACCGCCGCGCCGCTTATGGTAACCGAGCGGCCCAACCCCAATGACGTGCTGACGGATTTTCTCTACGCCAACGCTGTTCGCCATCATTACTGCGCCATTGGACTCACCATCAGCACCGATAATGCCAATATCGTCGATCCATTCTTGCTCTCTGCTCTGGCACGCATTCGCGATAATCCTGCCGACGTATCGTATCCTTTTGTTTCCGCTTTTTCCGACGAAAGCCTGCAACGTTTTCTGCAAGGCAAAAACCGGGCTTTTCTGCTGATTCACGATACGCCGGGTAGCTTCAACCAGTCTGATGCGGAAAGCGAGCACTTCCGCCAGAAAATAAAAGAATCCACCGGTGCACCCAACGACATATTCGATTTCAGTCTTGCGCTGCTGTACTCCGAAGGAAAACTCAGCGCACGCAAGAGTGAGTGCATAATGCTGGACGGACTGCATAAGCAGGCATGTCTGTTTGAAATTACAACCCCAGCACCACAGGTACACTAGACAAAGCAATACGACTATGTTAGCGAAATTAAACAAGGGCATACGTCAAAAGCCCATGTTGCAGTTGCAGGCAATCACTCGAAGTTTAACTCATGTGAACGGTGGTCATGATGTCTCGTTGTCTGCGTTTTTGTTCTTTTCTCCTTCTGGTTTTAGCCCTGCCCGCGATTGGGTTTGCTGATACGCCTGCGGTCAAGTTTGACTCCGGCGACACGGCATGGATGCTCATATCCACGGCGCTGGTGCTGCTCATGATCATTCCCGGTCTGGCGTTGTTTTACGGCGGCATGGTGAGCAAGGAGAATGTGCTGGGCGTGCTCGCGCAAAGCTTCGCGGTCTGTTGCCTTATCAGTGTTTTGTGGGTGGCCTATGGTTACAGCTTTGCCTTCACGGCAGGGCCCTGCCTCTATATCGGCGGCGCGGCGCGCGTAATGCTGGCCGGGATCGGGCTTAAATCCGTCTCAAGCCTTGCCCCCACAATTCCTGAAACTGTTTATGTGATGTTCCAGCTGACTTTTGCCGCAATCACTTGTGCACTCGTGCTGGGCGCGGTCGCCACGCGCATCAAATTTTCTTCCATGCTCGTCTTTATGGCCGCGTGGTTCACGCTCGTCTATGTCCCGATTGCACACTGGGTCTGGGGCGATCACGGCTGGCTGGGCGGCACGAATATCGATAAGTATCCGGGCCTGCTGGGCTTCGGCGCCACGCTCGATTTCGCAGGCGGCACGGTAGTGCACATCAATGCAGGTATCGCAGGTCTCGTGGCTGCACTCGTCATGGGCAAAGGCTTCGATTTTGACAAGCGGCGCAAGAACACGCCTCCGTATAATATCGGCCTGAGCTTAACCGGCGCAGCGCTGCTCTGGGTCGGCTGGTTCGGCTTCAATGCCGGCTCGGCTGTAGCATCCGGTGATCGCGCGGGCATGGCGATGCTGGTGACACATGTGGCAACTGCCACGGCAGGGCTTGCATGGATGGGTGTCGAATGGCTGCATTCTAAAAAACCCACCGTGCTGGGTATTATATCCGGAGCTGTCGCAGGACTCGTTGCCATCACGCCCGCGTCGGGTTTCGTGGATGTCACTGGCGCGTTCTACATCGGCATTGCGGCGGGCATCTGCTGCTTCCTCGCCACGCAGATCAAATACACATTCGGCTTTGATGATACGCTCGACGTCTTTGGCGTGCACTGTGTGGGCGGCATCATCGGTGCGATCCTGACCGGTGTATTCGCCGTCGAAGCCATCGGCGGCACCAAGGGCGCTCTGGAAGGCAACTGGAACCAGGTTGTGGCCCAGTTTCTCTCGGTTGGAGTTACGATTATCTACTGCGGTGCAGTTAGTTACGTGATCCTGAAAATCATCAATGCAACGATGGGTCTTTCGTTGTCTGAAACCGACCAGCGCATAGGCCTTGACCAGACCCAGCACGGCGAGATGATACATGGGTAGCGGAATATCGCAGAAAATGTCCGCCTTCGCTTAAAGCTTCGGCGTGATAGCCTTGCTCTGATTTTGCTTCGTTTGGCTCGCCTGAAGGCTCGCTACCCGAAGCTCGGAGAGCGAAGGCTGGTGGGCCCGGGACGAGTTGAACGTCCGACCTCACGCTTATCAGGCGTGCGCTCTAACCACCTGAGCTACGAGCCCCTCTTTAAGAAGAGAGGTGCCGTTTGTAAGAGGCAGGACCCTAAAAGTCAACGGTTTAGCGCAATACCAAATCATCGCGGTGGATAAGTGCGCTGCGCCCCTTAAAACCAAGGATTTTCTCGATATCCTGGCTTTTATGGCCCAGAATGCGCGCCGTGTCCTCGCTCGAATAAGCAATGAGCCCCTTACCCAGTTCGCGCCCCGCCAGGTCCTTCACAATCACCGCATCGCCGCGTCCGAAATGGCCTTCTGCTGACTTAACCCCGGCAGGCAGCAGGCTTTTGCCTGACTTCAGCGCTTCGGCCGCCCCATCATCGACTGTGATAACGCCGGCAGGCGCCACCGCACCGCTTATCCAGTGTTTGCGCGCGCCTATCGGAGTTGAAGAGGCGACAAACCACGTGCCGCGCCCGCTCTCTTCGTAAGCCTTCAGGGGATGCAAATCCTTGCCGGCTGCAATAACCATATGGCAGCCTGCGGCAAGCGCTATCTTGGCCGCCTCGATTTTCGTCACCATACCGCCTGAGCCGACGACGGAACCAACACCACCCGCCATCGCTTCTATATCGGGCGTGATGGCAGATATTGTATCGATAAAACGAGCGTTTTTATCTGTCTGTGGATTGGCGCTGTATAGCCCATCAACATCGGAGAGCAGGATAAGCGCATCGGCGCTTGCCATCTGTGCCACGCGCGCCGCCAGGCGATCATTGTCGCCAAAGCGCAACTCAGCGGTCGCAACCGTATCATTTTCATTGATAACCGGGATGACGTGGTGCTCAAGCAACGTCTCCAGCGTGTTGCGCGCATTGAGATAACGCCGGCGGTTCTCGGAATCGTCAATCGTGAGTAGCAGTTGTGCGCATGACTTCTTGTGTACGCCGAGACTTTCCCGCCATGCCTGCACAAGCGCAATCTGGCCACAGGCAGCGGCTGCCTGTTTTTCTTCGAGCTTCAAAGCACCACTCTTGATGTTCAGGCCAGCACGCCCCAGCGCCACGGCACCGGAAGTCACCACGATGACCTGCGCGCCACGCCCTGCTAGTGCCGCGATATCTTCCGCCAGCGCCGCCAGCCATTGCTGGCGTAAGGCTCCGTCATCACCGATGAGAATGGAGGAGCCGACTTTGACGACAAGGCGGCGTATAGCCTGCTGAGATGTAAAGAGATTACTCATTTTCCGTAACCGTAATTAAATCGTAACGATTATCCAGTATATTTACTCCCAAGCACAGGAAATTATTCATGACTTTAGATAATTCACCAAGCGATCCTATCAGAGAGCACATTTTCCATGCGTTTGGTATGGACCATGAGAACGCTAAGCAGTCGTGGAAAAACTGTCCGACAGCTAAATTGGTAAGCGCCTTACGTAATAACACGGGACGAACGCAGAATGATATTGCGTCTTTGCTTGGCGGTACTACTCGGAGACAATTGCAGACGATCGAAAGCTCTCTTGCACCTGAGCATATTGATCAAATGGCGGGGGTTGTTAAACCATTATTGCAGGAAATAGCCCATGAAGGCTGGATTTTGCACGATAGCTACGCTGTAAACCGCCCTCAATTCGAGTCGCTTGCCCTTGCTTCACGCTATCTGGAGACAAGAAAAAAGATCGACAGGGGCTGGCCCACGGGAGTGAAAAGCTTCTCTGTGGTGGAATTTGAGAATGAACCCTATGTACCTGTCGCCAACATACGCTCCATCGCCACAAGCCTTTGCGCCGTTCATGGTTGTAAAACCCTGAAAGAATTATTCTCCAAAGCCAATCTTGCGGCACAAAAACAGTTTCTTTTCGATCGCAGTACCCGGCGCGAGATCGGCAAAGCACTGGGTGCCATCTTGGAATTTATGGATTTATACCCCAGTGTTTTGACGCCCGATATTTTCTCCTACGCACCCGCTGCCTCCAATTTTATAGCAGGTAAGAGAGACATAGCGTATGAAAGAATAGTACAAATTCCTGACAGAATCAGGGCTGCAAAAGCTTATAATGACATATATTCTGAAGGATTCTCGCCCGAAGATGCAGGCTGGCATTCTGTAGAAGAACTTGAAAGATCAGGACTCTCGCATGAGGAGGCGGAATATCGCAGCGTCCAGGAATTTACCCAGGCAGGGCTTGCGCTTGCCGCGCTTGATAAAAACTATCTGCGCGCAGCTATTGCTCGCCTATTACAAGAGTGCGGCAAGCCACAAAAGCTCATGGAAGCAAACGGCGGGACGGTTGGTGTGACGGTAAACAGCTTCCTGAATAACAGAGGAGTTGGCAAGAATCTGAGCACTTTTGCTATCGCTGCAATAGGCAAGGAACTGGGCGTACCAAATATTTTTACACTGGAAAAGATGGGTAAAGCGGTGCTGGAACAGGCCAATGGTCTGTACGGGAGAGGTGTAGACGACCGTGGCAAGCCCTTGCCCGACATGCCAGACGCAACTACACGGGCAGGTGGACATTTTGCGCTTACCGAACTGAAGCGGCTTAAAGATGAAGGTAAGTTCCGGGAGTAAGTTATTCTTCCCGCTTTTCCTCAACAACTTTCCACATCGCGCGTAACACATCTTTGACGCCGGTGCCTGCGGCAGCAGAAATGGGATAGATTTTCTTTTTGCTCACCCGCTTCAGCGCCGCGCATTTTTTCTTTATCACGTCGGGCGTGAGCGCGTCACATTTGTTAAGCGCGACCAGTTCTTCCTTCGCCGCCAGCACCTTGCTGTATTGTTTGATCTCACCCCTTATGGTGCGGTAGGCATCCGCCACATCTTCAAGCGTGCCGTCCACGAGGTGCAGCAGCACGCCGCAGCGCTCCACATGCGCCAGAAACTTGAGGCCCAGCCCTACGCCTTCATGCGCGCCCTCGATGAGGCCGGGTATATCAGCCAGCACAAACTCGTGATCGTCCACATAGACCACGCCAAGCTGCGGTGTGAGCGTGGTGAACGGATAGTCGGCAATCTTGGGCTTGGCGCGTGAGACGGCTGCAAGGAACGTGGATTTGCCAGCATTGGGCAGCCCTAAAAGACCCGCATCGGAGAAAAGCTTGAGGCGCAGCCATATCCACATCTCCTGCCCTTCTTCGCCGGGCTGGGAATATTTGGGCGCGCGATTGGTCGAGCTTTTGAAATGCGCATTACCCATGCCGCCGCGGCCGCCTTTCAGCAGCACCACGCGCTGACCTTCGGTCGTCATATCGGCAAGCACGGTTTCTTTATCATCTGCCAAAATGACGGTACCTACGGGTACTTTCAGAACCATATCGTCCGCGCCAACGCCGCTACGGTTGGCACCGTGGCCTATCTCGCCCTTCTTGGCTTTGAAATGCTGCTGGTAGCGATAATCAATGAGCGTGTTGAGCGCCGAGAGCGCTTCGACAATGATGTCACCGCCGCGTCCGCCGTTGCCACCGTCAGGCCCGCCCATGTCGATGAACTTCTCGCGCCGGAAGCTTACGCTGCCTTTGCCGCCGTCACCACTGCGCACATAGATTTTTGCTTCGTCGAGGAATTTCATAGGTCTTGCCGTTATGCCAATAAAAAAGGGGATAGTCACCTATCCCCTTTTTTGTAATGTTCCGGTGAGTGTCAGGCCTGCGCCTCAATCGATACGTACATCTTGCCTTGCGCCTTCTGCTGAAAGGCGACCTTGCCCGTAGCAGTGGCAAACAGCGTGTGATCGCGGCCGATGCCGACATTCTTGCCGGGGTAGAATTTGGTGCCGCGCTGGCGCACGAGGATATTGCCGGCCAGGACGATTTCGCCCTCATAGCGCTTTACACCAAGCCTGCGGCCTGCTGAATCGCGACCGTTGCGTGAACTGCCACCTGCTTTTTTATGTGCCATGGAAGTGCTCCGTTATGCCTTGATTTCGGTTATTTTGAGTGCCGTCAGATGCTGGCGGTGGCCGTTCTTACGGCGGTAATTGTGGCGGCGGCGCTTCTTGAAAATCAGCACCTTCTCGGCGCGTGTCTGCTCGACAATTTCGGCCGCGACAGTGGCACCCTTGACGAGCGGCGCGCCAATTTTGCCTTCGGTCGCCAGCACTTCGCTGATCGTGATTTTGTCACCGGCATTGCCTGTGAGTTTTTCGACCAGAATCACATCGTTCGGGGCGACGGTATATTGTTTTCCGCCAGTGCGGATGACTGCAAACATCGGTATTCTCCTGATTGGGAGGGGGAATATAGCCAGCAAGCGCAGGAAGTCAACCCATTTCCAAAACCTGTTGCCAACCCCTGTTGATAGCGCTACTTTGCGCGGCTTTTAAGGGACCGGAAGTCAAAAAGATAAGCAAAATCAATATCTCTGGTTCCTGTACGGAGAGGTGGCCGAGTGGCTGAAGGCGCTAGTCTCGAAAACTGGTATACCGGTAACGGTATCGTGGGTTCGAATCCCACCCTCTCCGCCAATTATAGCTTTTGGAAATTCTCCGTTACGGGTGAATGCTCTGAAAAACCCCATGCTACGCGACCTCTTCTGGTCATAGCTGTGGACTTCTTCGTTTCCCCTAAAACCTGAAATTCTTGGAAGAAACCCTCTCTCCGGCACGACGTTCTCTGCGGGCTGTGCACCTGTCACCGCACAAGTACACAGCTTAATCGCCCGTAATTACTTGTTTTCGTAATCCGCGATTTCAAATGTGCGTTGCATTTCCAATTTCTCACAGCATTTCATAGATATACTGGCTTCTTCTAATATGTGCTGGATTGTTGATTTCAGCAGTCAGAAGTATTCTGGCAGCATGGAAAAGAATATCGATACATTAACGGACGAACAAAGATTAAGCGAAGTCGCAGCAATACTTGCGTCAGGCATCATGCGTTTCAAAGAACGTCAGAAACAGAGTAAATCCGCGCCTTCTGGAGAATTTCCACTGGACTTCATGCCTACCGGAAGCATGTGTGTAACCGTAACGAAAACGGGAAAAACACCATGAATAACAATGTGCTTGCACAGGTTGCGGCTCTACCAAAAATGGGTGCGCCTGAGCTTAAGAAAATGTGGAAGGAATTGTATCGTACCGATCCACCACCATTCAACAAACCCTACTATGTAAAACGGCTCGCTTACCGCATTCAGGAAGTTGCTTTCGGGGTTGATAGCAGCCGTATTGATAAACGGCTTTCCGCCCTCTGTGAGCGCGACTTGGATAAACCAGCCAGGGAACGCAAGCGACTGGAGGTGCATCGTCCCGCAACCGGCACCCGCCTCATGCGTGAATGGAATGGGCAAGAACTTCATGTCACCGTCCTTGAAGATGGTTTCGAATATAAAGGGGAGCGCTATACCAGCTTATCAGCCATCGCACGCAAGATTACCGGCACGCGTTGGAATGGGCTGGTTTTCTTCGGTATCAAACGTGATTACCGCCATGCTTGAAACAAAAAGAAGAATCCGCGCGGCGGTCTATACGCGAAAATCACATGAAGAAGGGTTAGAGCAGGAATTTAATAGCCTTGATGCACAACGCGAAGCGGGTGAAGCCTTCGTGGTATCGCAGCGTCACGAAGGCTGGACATTGGTTCCTGACAGCTACGATGATGGTGGATTTAGTGGTGGCTCCATTGAACGCCCAGCCCTCAAGCGGCTGATGAAGGATATTGAAAACGGCAATGTGGATGTGGTGGTGGTTTATAAAATCGACCGCCTGACCCGCTCGCTGATGGATTTCTCTAAGCTGATTGAGGTCTTTGACCGGCGCAATGTATCGTTTGTTTCTGTGACCCAGCAATTTAACACCACCACCTCCATGGGACGGCTGATGCTCAACGTGCTGCTCTCCTTCGCACAGTTTGAACGTGAGGTCACGGGCGAGCGTATCCGTGATAAGTTTGCAGCCTCAAAGAAAAAGGGCATGTGGATGGGCGGCGTTCCACCACTCGGGTATGACATTATCGACCGCAAACTGGTGATTAACGAAGCCGAAGCCAAGGCAGTGCAGCATATTTACGAGCGGTTCACATTGCTTGGCTCAGTCACCGACCTAGTTTTGGAGTTACGCAAAACAGGCTACCGCAGTAAAACCTACCGCAGCCAGAGCGGCAGAATGAAAGAAGGCCGCTACCTCGATAAAGGAACGCTCTATAAAATATTGGTTAACCGAGTATACATCGGCGATATCGGCCACAAAGGGCAATACTATCCTGGATTACATCAAGGGATTATTGACCGCGAAATATGGGATAAGGCGCAGGCGATAAAGGCGATTGACCCACATATCCGCAAAATCCAGAACCACCACATTCCGTCAGCCTTGCTGAAAAGCGTTATGCGCTGCTCAGGCTGCGACTCTGGCATGACCCCCACACACACCCGCAAAAACGGCAAGCTCTACCGCTATTATAGTCCCAACGCCGTCATGAAAAAATCATGCGGCACTTGCCCTGTCGGCAACGTACCGGCCGGAGAGATTGAAAGTATCGTGTTCGGCCAACTGAAGGCATTGTTCAAAACGCCAGAGATGATTGTCAGGGTGTGGGGACAGGCACGCGAGCATGACACCAACATTAAGGAATTTCATATCCGCGAGGCATTTGCCGATATCGACCGCATCTGGGACGAATTGTTTCCGAGGGAACAAGAGCGCATTGTCAAATTGCTGGTCGAGCGCGTGATTGTTAGCCGGAATGGCGTTGATATTCGCATACGCGCTGGAGGTGTCGGCTCACTGGTTACCCACATACGCTCCCTTCAGGCGGAAAAGGTGGTCGCATGAGTGAGCGTATGGAATATATGGGTAACGGCATCGTCAATATCCACATCCCTTTTACGGTAAAACGGCGTGGCGGCAGAAAACTGATTCTCTCACCCAATGGCGATAATGCCGTCTTTGAAGCTAAACCCCATCAGGACAATTCACTCCTAAAGGTGCTAGTTCGCGCCTATAAATGGCGCAAGCAATTTGAAGCCAGCAAATATAAATCCCTCGACGAATTGGCAGAAAAGCTGGAGATAAACAAATCCTACCTCGCACGGGTGATGCGCGTGAATCTGGTGGCACCTGATATCAAAGAGTCCATTCTCAACGGCACGCAACCCCGCACGTTAACCGTTACCGAGCTTCTGAAGCCATTCCCCGAAGCATGGGAGGAACAGCGCGGCTGGTTTGGGTTTTCTATTTAAATTGCCTCACCCTGAGATAGGATGTGGTCGGCAATTTTCTGTCCCGTTCCATTTGGGCCAGCCCAGATCAGATAATAGAGCGGGCTGTTCTTGGTATTGCGAATTAATCTGGCTGACGACGCATGACCGAACGCAGCCTGTAACCTTTTCCTGTACCAGTTGACCAGTGATTTAGAAGCATCTTCTACCTTGCTGTGGGACGAGTCGCCAAATAGCGTTTGCTCTTTACGAAACATAACGTCAAACCACTTCTCTGACCCGAAATAGCGATCAAGGATTGCCCGATGCCCATCAGGGATATCGCCATCATTATTTGCAAGCCGGGTAATGGCCATCCATGGGAAGTTGATAAAAACCTCGAATGATTTGGTGCGCGCCAAGGCATTGACGGTCTCCCATGGCACATGGGTGCCAAACGGATCGAGAAATACCACACCGCGCCATTCTGCCCATTTGACATTCTTATTTAGTAATTCCAACAGGTAATCATTACAGTTCCTGTCGTAAATGCGTATGTCCTTGCCCGCATGGTTGGTTTTGAGCTTTTCAAGTTCATTGCGCCGTTTTTCGCTGAGCTCAACGAACACATAGTGGCTGAATGGATGCTGGAGTTCGAGCGCCACTCTAGGCGATCCCAGGATAAACCGTTCCTGTTCCACGTCTTGTTTTGCTTCCAGCAGATCGGAGAAAAACGTATCCTCTATAGGGGCACTCTCTTTTTTCCTTATCTTTGCGGTGCCAGCACCGGCAAAGGCATCGATATAAACAAAGCCCTTGAATGTTTGTTTGCGCAGAATCGTTGTATAGGCGGCAAGATAATCCCCCAGGCATTTGAGTTTTACTTCCGCCCATGGGCCGACCTCAGGAACTAAGGATTTATCGCTCATGCGTATTTCAATCCTAATTCTTTCTGACGCGCCCGCAGTTGCATGGGAAATTCATTCCATTCCTTCCCTTCCAGTAACCGTCCGCCTGTTTTGGGAGTTCTACCACCCCACTGCTTGAAGAAGAACGCCACGCCAGCTTTGACGCACTGATTTCGGACGTCAAGTGCCCATTCGGCTTCCATAGGTCTGGCACCTGGACCGCTTTCGCCACCGACGATCACCCAGCTGATGCCGCCCAGATCAAGCGGCCCTACATGCCCGATCAGCGGTTCGACTGAAAGGAAGCGGATGCCAGCATTGGCGTTCCGCAGATGTGCGATGCGGGATTTCGTCCGGTGATTCTCGATCGACACACCAAACCATATATGCGCTGGCGCTGTCCGATCAGCATACCGTTCGTTGATAAATTTTTGCATCAGCGAGCTGCGCTTGGTGAGCACTTGGTAAATGTGCCAATTTGCTTTTTCCATTGTGTCGAAGACTTTGGCAATGTGTTCTTTCGGAATTTCCTTATGGAAAAGATCGCTCATGGAATTCACGAAGATCATGCGCGGCTTTTTCCATTCAAGCGGCTGCGTCAGACGCTCAGGGCGTAGAGTCAGGTCAAATCCATTCTCGAACGGATGTCCCGGCACGCCACGAAACCTCTCAGAGAACCGGGCGGCGTAGCAATTGTCGCAGCCAGCACTGATCTTAGTGCAGCCAGTCACTGGGTTCCACGTAGCATCTGTCCATTCTATCGCACTCTTGTCCGCCATAATTCTCCCGCTAACGCGTCCGCTTGATGACGCTGGTTACAACACCCCACACATGAATGCTGTTGTCTTCCTGGATGGGAATGGGTTGATAGTTATCATTTTCCGGCTTAAGAAATAGCCGTCCTTTTTCCTCAAAAAGTCGTTTTACCGTTAGATCGCCATCCACCGCCACCACCACGATATGGCCATTTTTTGCCTCGATGCCACCATCGACGACCAAGATATCATCTGGCTCAATCCCCGCATTAATCATTGAATCGCCAAACGCCTGCACGCAGAAAGTTTTTGCAGGATCGCGCACCAGGCATTCGGAGAGATTCAGGGTATCGCCAACATGGTCATCGCCCCAGCATGGGCTGCCAGCGGCCACTTTGCTTGAGTATAAGGGTATTTGCCAACCCTGATTTTCCACGAAATCCTTTACAGCATCCCCCATGCTTGCGGGTATCCGAACGGTAATAGTTTTCTCACCGTATTTACCTGTTCCTTTGGGTCGACCTGCTCCAGTTCGTGCGCCGCCCCTAGCCATAAATCTCCTCGGTTGTAATTCTTTATTGCCAAATCGCCAAGAAGATAGAATAATGCAACATTATTCAAAAATCAACGGGCAAATAATAGGATAGGAGCATGGCAGTATCAATCAGAACAGTGGTTAGTCACGTACCAAAATCAATGTGGAAAACGTATTGCGAACACCACAAGGTTTCCTTCGCTAACCCGATTGATTGGGAGCAGGAAGACAAAGCCGTTGCCTCCGCCCTTGAAGTGGCGATCAATGCTCTCCCTCAAGCCGACTACGAACCTATTCACGCCCACCTCGAACGCATCAACGTAATGGCCAGCGACCGTGGCATCAAGGCGTTGATCAATGCGATCGATAAATCGGACGAGATGATGACAAAACTCCAAGCCATGGAAAACAGCCACCAGCGCGCCATGGCCATTTTCCTTGAGAATGAAACCATATTCAAAAACGCCGAGGAACTGCGATTCGTAGATTTCAAAGCCGAAGGCAAGTCGTGGCAGCACTACTACATTAAAATGGATGGCGCGCTCGACAACATCACCGAGGACGATGCGAATGAATTCGCCTTCGAGGTGGCGAAAATCATCCGCCATAATTTCGACAACCGCGAGGATTGCTGCGGCGAGGTCTACAAGCGCTACTCGGACGGCACGCGCCAGATCAGTGTGTATGTGAACGATCTTCCAAACAGCGACCTTCAGGTCGAGAAAAAGAAGCTAAAGCGCGTTAATAGCAAGAAAGTGATTGTTGCGGCGGTGGTATACGACCCCCATACCAAGCAGCTTTGCACCGTGGTGGAAGGCGGCAAAGATAATCACGATCAGGTTCGTCAAGCCTTCGCCAAAGCTATCCTGAAACAAGCCGGTACCGAATTCACTCCCTCTGAGCTTGTCCGTTTCGCCATTGATAAATTCGAGTCGCGCCCCGTGGCTCCGCTGCTTCAGACGAAGCCGGAGCATAACATCCAGGTGGTGCGCGTGCGGAAATTAGACCTTTCCACCAACACGCCTTACAAACACATCATCACCGTGGATGCCATGGCGGATGGCAAGGATTCAGATCTGTATGTGCTTCGCACCTTCTTCAATGAAAGCGGCGCGTTGTATCCCAAATACACTCTGTTCCATGTCGTGCTGAGTTTTCATTTTCACCCGAAGAAGGTAGGTGGGCGCGGCCATGTAATACACCTGTCGCTCAAGAAGAACGGCTCCGACCTCAAGAACCTGAAAGAGGATGATCGCCAGATGATCGAAGGCTACCTGAAGCAATGGGGAATCCTGGAGGACGCAACGTCGGAACAAGAGGAAACCCAGCCGGAAGCAGAAACCGAGCAGGAAAATGCTTGAAAACCGCCACGAATGGCTGATTCACCTCTTTGACACCGCCGAACACATCACCCACGCCGAGGCAGTCTTTCAAGACAGGCAGACATGGTTCGATGCGCTGGTGAAGGAAAAGGCGCTCGTGCATTCCGGCAATGTGAGCCGCCTCCTGTGCCCGCAATGCGATGAGCCCCACGACGTCACAGTTGATCCTTCTAGCTTCAAAGGTTATTGCGTCGACGCTGGCCACGTCTCTTTCCAAGCCAAACAGGTAATGCAATATCAGGCGTCCTCCGCGTGGCTGATTGATGCCGCCCGCAAATCCCTCAGCGTTGCCGCAACCGACAAGACCAAGGACATTGTTGCCAATACATGCTGGAAAATCGGCTCGGCGCGGTTGAAAAAGAAACTCCGTCCCATTTTCCTGTGTCGTGGCTATGATTCATCAAAGAAAGCCGTAGATGATGGTATCGCGGCTCTGGCCGACGAAACGGGCATGATCTTCCTCACATCTCCTCACCAGCAGACCCCAGAGAAAATTGCCGCGCACCGCGCTGTTTCGCTGATGCTGTGTCTAGGCGATAAGCCCGATAAGAGCCTTCTCAACGCAGATGTGATAGAGCGGATGTGGAACAACCAGCCCGCTGAGAACGGCCAGCTTACGCATTCAGCGGATTACCGTAACGTGACGCTGAACGGCACAACGCACCATTTCTCTGGCGACCTCATGCGTGCGTTCGTCAAACATCTCATTGAGCTTTATAAAAAAGGCCAGCTATCCGCTAAAACCTCTGAGGTTATGACGGCTATCGACGCAGATCACTCCCGCCGCATCACCGATTTATTCAAAGGCCATTCATCGTGGAAAAGCCTGATTGAATACGGAAATAAAGCCGGTGTTGCAAACGGTGTAGCACGCGGCACATGCCGCTTGAGGGTCAATTAACCGCATCCCTCCCCAAATCCCCAACAAGTACTCTCTCTAATCCCTCCCTAGTCATACCCGAAATTCTCCTTGGTAACCGCAACAAACCAAGGAGAAGCATCAATGACTGGAACATTCCTTAATCCCAAGGAACTGGCCCAGCGCTGGAAAATATCACCAAGCACCTTAGAGCGCTGGCGGTGGTTAGGCGTTGGCCCAAATTTTATCAAAATCGGCGGGCGCATTCGTTATCGGCAGGAAGAAGTCGATTCGTATGAAGCCACGCACGACGAAGGCGCCATCCGGCAACTGGCCCAGCAGAACATGGCATCCGAGCCAGAGGGGGTTGCATGAGCACGCGCATCACCCTCGAGCAACTGACGCACATGCAGATCGGCGAGATCGCCAATCTTAGTCAGCAAGAAATTCAGGAACCCACCGCTCCGGACCTACGCGTTTTGAAGAAGGCCGTAGCGCCGCATAAAAAGATCTTCGAGGATCTCTATCGCCCCATCCGCCACGAGGTCTTTGCGCACAAGATCCTGAAGGACGGTGAGGCCGTCTCCGCGCTGTTCGGCCAGGCGAAAATAAAAGACATGGAAGAAACACTGTTCTTCCTCCACGATCTGTTGTCCGTTCTGGCCAAACTCTATCACGATGGCACGCTTCCGAAGTTCGGGGACTCGCGGGCGGCTTACACCGAACACACCGAGCACGTCAAAAACGTTGTTCGAAACCTTCTCGCCAAGGCCGCCGGAATTTGAGCAGGGTTGTCACACTCAGCGCAATTTACGCAGCCGCCGCGGAGTCATCGTCCGAATTGGCACTACTGAAGACCTTGGCGGCGGCCGCCGCCGCTGCGGCGCCCGGATGCCCGGTTACGATTCCTGCGATCGGCCCGACGGCACCGAGCACCTCCTTGAAGACCTTGTCAAACTCTTCCTTGCTGGTGTTCTTCAGGTCGTAGGTCGAGAAGACAACCTCTTCCCCAAACATGATTACCAGATGATGCGCCACGATCGTATGGCTGCCCACGAACTTTTTCTGCACGCTCGTTTTCGTTGCGGTGAAGACCCGAAGCCGGGCGCGGCCCAATTGCTCACCGAGCGCTTTCCCGGCCGCGTAACCCTTATCGAATGCGTCGTTCGACTTTTCAACCAGATGGAGCTCCTTCCGAAAAGCGTCTCGATAGTGGTCCTGAAGCGAAACCCCAGCTTGCAGCATTCCCCTCGGAATCCCCGCCTCGATACCTTCGGTATAGCCAGACTGGTACTTGGTAAAAAGCTCAGCCTTAACCGCCTCGAAATGCCGGACCACGTGCCCCCCGATCATCGTCGCACCTGCCGCAAAAGCACCTGCCAGCAAGAGCAAAGCCCACAACGGAATCGACAATTCATGCGTCATGACGCAGTTCTCCTTTTGGAACGAATACTCTTCAGTTGAATAGGCGCACGTGTGCCCATCGGACTTAGGGCAGCATCAATAGCTGCTGGTGTCAGGGCGCACTGCGATAAAAAATGAAGGGGTGAGAGGTCTTTAAGGTGGCGTTACCCTACCATCGACATCAGCTAGAGAACGCCCTCCAACATGTTTTCGAGACATCCTGCACAGGTGGCTTTCACCACCAGACCTCATTCGCTTTGACGCACGAAATCAAGAAACGGTTCACCATTTACATTGGTTTACGAACGCCGAAGCTCCGTAAAATCCCAGTTGTGCCACTGTTATTTTCCATAGCGCTCCGGAATTCGAAAATGGCGGAAGCAAGATTCTTCCGCGCGGTTGCTCGCCCGCAGGAAGCAGTGGATTTCCGGCACGGGCTCCAGCCGGAGGCAACCGCCCAGGGCCGCCTGAGCCGCCATGCTCACTGGAACGGGAGACTCAACGCCCCGCACCCTGCATTTGAAAACTCAGCGCACAGTTCATGCCTCCCCCGCCGTTTGTTTCTACAGAATATTGCTGGACGCCGCCGCCAACGCCACGCGCGTCAGAACAATTGATAGGAGCCGGCCATAGGGCTGTTGTGGATGAAGTTAAGCTATAGTTCACGTAAGATGTGGTCACTTGGCCGGACTGCGGCAATCCGTCATCGACTTTGGTATCAATAGCGTTTGCCTGCACCACCGTAATGTTTGGCGTTGAAGACATCTGACAATTCAAGCCGCTTGGCTGAATGAGAACTGGTGCGGACACGCCAAAATAGTTGGTACCACCATTGCTATAGACGTAAACACTGTTGTTGTTTTGAATTGACGCCTGGGGATAATAGAGCGCCAAACTGGCACCCGTTACCTGACTGCTCGGTGCTGTCGTTGAACTGGCGGTATTAAATGTGCCATTGATAAGGCCAGCCTGACTTAGATCAACCCAGAACATGACCGTTTCTCCGGCACACTGAGTGCTACCAAGTCCACCACTGCCCTGTAATATCCCATTTCCATCACCTTGGCCGGCAGATGTGCCCCGCGCTGCAAACCCAAGACTCACTGCCGGTGGATTGGGAATATCGCCCGGCAGATAG
>Ga0206875_1093_pt1 | contig 23044 bp, 22 predicted proteins | sample Alteio_BWOrgCont_9_FD_152616 | JGI IMG/M metagenome (GOLD analysis project Ga0206875, IMG submission 152616) | Enriched cells from forest soil in Barre Woods Harvard Forest LTER site, Petersham, Massachusetts, United States -... | ecosystem: Environmental > Terrestrial > Soil > Temperate forest > O... | reverse complement strand
GGATGCCAACCGGAACCTGGAAAAAGTAAACCGCGAATTAGCAGATTCCCGCAGCTATCTGAACAACATCCTAAAGCATGTCATGGATCCTATTTTCGTAAAAGACACACAACATCGCTGGATCGATGGCAATGATGCGCTCTGGGCGCTGTTTGGCAAACCGAAAGAAGAGCTGGTAGGTAAAAGCGATTATGATTTCTTTCCCAAAGAAGAGGCAGATGTATTCTGGCAGAAGGACGAGGAAGTATTTAAGAGCGGCAAGGTCAACATCAATATAGAGAACTTCACTGATGCTTCCGGCGTTACACATACCATCTCGACAAAAAAGGCATGTTTCAAAGGACTGGACGGGAACCTGATTCTTGTAGGCATCATCCGCGACATCACTGAAATCAAGCGGATGGAGGAGAAGCTCAGGGAAATAAACCGTGAAACGCTGGGGCTGCTGGCAGCCATTGTAGAATCTTCCGACGATGCCATTATCAGTAAAACACTCGCAGGTACCATCACTTCGTGGAATGCTTCCGCTAAAAGATTATACGGCTATGGCGCAGAAGATGTTGTTGGTAAACACATCAACCTCATCATTCCCCCTGAGCGACGTAAGGAGGAACACGATATTCTGGCGCGACTGCAGGAAGGCAAACGGATAGAACATTTTGAGACCGTAAGAAGAACCAAGGAAGGTCGTTATATCGACGTATCGCTGACCGTGTCACCCATCCGCGACGGGACGGGAAAAATTACCGGCATTTCCAAAATAGCCCGGGATATCACAGAGCGCAAAAGAATTGAAGCACAGCTCAAAGCCAGCTTAGAAGAAGTAAACCGGGCAAAGAAGATTGCAGAAGAGGAACAAAAAAAAGCGGAGATCGCCAATCATATTAAGGACAGCTTTCTTGCCAATATCAGCCATGAAATCCGCACGCCTTTAAACAGCATGATTGGCCTCACGGAGCTTCTGCTGGAGACAGAGCTGGCTCCGCAGCAGGAAACTCACATCCGTACGGTGCTGCAATCAGGAGAAACTCTGATAGAGATTATCAATGATCTGCTCGATTTTTCCAAAATCGAATCTGGTAAGCTGGACTTGGAATCGCTTCCTTTCAATTTACAGACAGCTGTTGAAGATACTGTGGATCTTTTTGCGCCGCTTGCACGACAAAAAGAACAGTCACTTGAATTGCTTATACAGTTTATGCCCGAAACGCCAAACTATGTGATCGGCGATGCGGTTCGTGTACGACAGGTCCTGTCTAATTTACTCAATAACGCCATTAAGTTCACGCAGAAAGGTCATGTAATAATCTATGTGAAAGAAGTGAAAGGTGCCGTACCGGAAGATAACATCAAGATTGAAATTTCCGTTGAAGATACGGGCATAGGCATTCCGGCGGATAAGCTGCAAATCATTTTTGACAAATTTACCCAGGCGGATGTTTCAACCACACGCAAATTTGGTGGTACGGGGCTGGGACTGTCTATCTGCAAACAGCTTGCTCAATTAATGCAGGGGGATGTAATAGCCAAGAGCGTGCCAGGCAAGGGTTCTGTCTTCAGTGCCACTTTTGTCCTGAAACGCGATTCGAATGCATCGGAAAAGTTGCTGATACCGGATTATTCACAGTTAGCAGGAAAAAAAGCCCTTATCGTCGATGATTCCGAGCCAAGCCGGGTTATACTTGCGGCGCAACTTTCCAATGCGGGCGTGACTAGCGCGGGCGTTGGTCATTCCGAAATTGCCTTAAATATGCTTGCTGAGGCCAAAGCTTCCGGTATTCCGTTTGATGTACTTGTCACTGATTACATGCTGCCGGAAATGCAGAGCACGCCGTTTACATCGTATGTGAAGACGCTGTATCCCGACATGCCTGTGGTTATGGTAACTGCCCTGGCAGGGAAGGGTTATTCGCAGATCTTTGCCAGTAGCGGTTGCGATGCTTATCTTACCAAACCCGTACACACCAGGCAATTTCTGGATATACTTGCCATGATCTTCGAGGCCAAGCGGGCGAAAAAAACACTGAGCATGTTAAGCGCTCACTCGGTCTTCCGTAAAGGAACGCATCGGAAAAGTGATACGGATAATGAGTTTATTAGAGGCGCAGAGATACTTCTGGCCGAAGATAACCGCGCCAATCGCGATCTGGTCATCATGCTTCTGGAAAATATGGGGTGCTGTACTACGGCAGTGTATGATGGAGAAGAGGCGGTCAATATCGCAAGAAAACAAAACTTTGATCTCATTCTCATGGACTGCCAGATGCCGGAAATGGACGGTTTCGAGGCCAGTAAGCTCATATGCCAGATGAAGAAGAAAGGTGAGATATCCGACATACCTATTATTGCCCTTACTGCCAATGCAATGCGCGGCGATCGTGAAAAATGTCTGGAATCAGGCATGAATGATTATATCACCAAACCCTTGCGCGAAAGTACTTTGCGCAATGCATTCATGCATTGGCTTCCCCCCAAAGAAAAGCGCAAGCGCGCTACCTGATCAAAAAGGCCGACCTATACCATCTTCGCTTGATTCGGGTTCGAATGGTTCATTCAGAATCGTTGCTGCTTACCCCGGATTTTAACTGATGGAAGCGGTCGTAACGCACTTCGAGCACATAGTCATCGCGGCGCAGCAGGATGTCCTCAAAGACAGCGTCGCAGACTATTTCATCAGCAATGTAGGAATGCCGCGCATGGATGGTTTGCGAGAGCGTGTCATCAATACCGGTAATCGAGATGATAATTTCCGCTTCCATCTCAGTAAGGCTTTCCGGCGTCATGCCATATAAGGGGCTGCGTTCGTCTATCTCGTGCATGACGGACCAGGTGAGCCGCAGGATGGGGATCTGCCTGCGAACCAGCGGCAGATCGTAAAAACGCCGCATGAGCACGCCTTCTGTTGTTTTTTCATCGCGCATCAATGTAAGTCTGGCAGATGTGTCGACAATGCGGTTGTCGCGTTCGTTTGCGAGCCGTAACATAAAATGCGGTTTGCCGTTATGGTTGGTAATCACCGCCTTGTCGCTGAACAGGATACGAGCCGTAGGGCGGGAGAATTTGGAGAATACCAGACCCGTCACCACACCGTAAAATGCGAAGCCGAACATGGATTCGAGTGTCACCAGCAGGTTAGCAATGAGGCCATGCGGGGTCAGGGCTCCGTAACCTATGGTGGCGATGGTCTGCACACTGAAGAAGAATGCATCGGCAAATGAGCCCTTCTGTGCGTTCGTAATGCCATCGCCGATGGCAAGATAGGTAAGCGCAAATACTACGTTGATAGAGATATATACTGCCACCAGCAGAAGGATCATTCTCCTCCAGCTTGCGCCCAGCAGGCGTACATACATATCACTTAAGCCACGTTTCTTGCGTCCCGTAGAAATCACCGTGAGGCCATCGCCGCGCGCAACTATGCGCGGGTGTCGCGGTGTGCTTTGTTTTTTATGCGAATGTTTTTTCATGATGGTGATGTTCAGGCATGCTCGTAATTATATGCGCAAAAACAGGCTTATCAGAATCCAGCTTGCGAGCGCAAGGCCGGACCCGCTACATGTGACGTGATGTAGGGTATTTACAGACTAGCGCGTAACGTTAACCGAGTTTGTATCCGTCTGGACAGAAATTCCACCGGTTCCAGGCGCTCCCGCAGAAGGCCCCATTCCTGGGAGAGTGGCGTTGGTCGCTCCGCCCGGGGTTGTATTCACGATAATATTTCCGGGCATAGCAGGCGCGCTCGTAACGGTATTGCTGGTTGAAACAACATTAGAGCTAGTTACGCCAGTTGCACTGGTCTGTGTCGCAATGGTTTGTGATGCTGCGGTGTTGGTGGCGGAGCTGCTACTGGCCGCAGTGTTGTTACTGCCTGCTGCTGAGCTGACTTCAGTGTGGGTTTTTTGCGGTTTTGTGTGCGTGGAGTGTGCATGCAGGCCGGACGCGATTTTCTTGTGATGATGGTGATGAGTGGTCACGGTATGCTGGGTACTGTTATCGCTCGTGCTGGTTACGCTGCTATTGTCTGCCGTCGTATTATGAACAACGACTGTTTTTTGGGCGCTTGATGCACTGTCAACTGCGGGAGCACCCTGATTAACTGTGACGTTGCCAGTATGGACATAAGCAGCCCCGTTCGGCGACTGGACGACAGTCGTTCCTGCGTTACCAGCACTCTGTGCCATCACAGCAAAGCTGGAGCAGCTGAGAGTAAGTGTGGCGAGTAAGCTTATAGTGGACGAACGTTTCATATGATTCTCCCGGGTATTTAAGTTACGCAATGGACTTTGCCCCGGCATGTTGCCGTTGCTCTAGTTCGAGTAGGTAATGTTTGGCATCGGCGCCCCAGCCAAAGCCGACGGCATTGCCGCTCTTATGCACTACGCGGTGGCAGGGAATGATAAGCGGAACGGGGTTGTCGCCACAGGCATTGGCAACTGCGCGGAAGGCATCCGGTGCGTCAATCGCCTCAGCAATGGCACTGTAGCTCATGGTCTTCCCGTAAGGAATCTGACGCAGTTCGTGCCATACTTTGCGTTGAAACTCTGTGCCACCCACCTGCACAGCAACGTCGATGCGTGTCGTTTTACCATTTAAATAAGCGGCAATGGCGGAGCAGGCTTCGCGGATATAGCCGGATTTGTCCACGGGGCTGGCGTCTTCATGTTGCAGTCGGAAATCAGCGGATAGCTGATGCTTGTCGTCTCCCTTCATGACGCGGGTTACGGCAAAGCCGCTGCCGGCAACAAGAATTTCGCCAAGAGGCGAGGTGAATATCTGATAAACAAGAGCCACGGGCTTTAAGCGCTTTCCAATACCTTGGTATTTTCGCTATCTTCGTCCTGCTCTTCGCTTTTGTCCATCGCTTTCAGCAGGCGTGAGATTTCCTCAGCCAGTGACTTGACTTCAAGCGCAGCCGGGCTGGTGGGCGCTAGTTCGGTCGCGCTACGGCCTTCCATCAGGGAAGAGGCAAACAGGACGCGGTTGCCGAGTGTGCTTTTGGCCAGATCAGGAAGCTCAGCCGCTATCATCGGCGCAAGCTTTGAATTGGCAGAGACGCGGTTTAAGACCACGCGCACGGGAATACTCTCGGTTTTGGCCAGATCCAGCGTCGCTTTGGTTGCCCAGAGGTCAGTCGGGCTTGGCTGCACGGGTACGATGATGAAGTCGGCACAACGGATAGCGGTGCGCGCTTCTGTTTCCGTGTGCGGCGGGCTGTCGATAATGATGATATCATGGTTGCGGCGCAGTCTTGCAACTTCGCTGCCAACGCGCCAGCCGGAAAGCGCTGCAAAAGTGAGGCCTGTATAGCCTTCGCCAAAACGTTCTTCGCGGATTTTGTGCCAATGGCTGAGGCTGCCTTGAGGATCGATATCGACAATAGCGACACGTTTACCGCGCTGACTCCATGCTACAGCGAGATGGGCGGCAACGGTGGTTTTTCCGGCTCCCCCTTTTTGTTGTGCTATGGTAATGACTTTCTCGGCCATACGTGTCCCCATCATTAAGTTGAACCATATTTTGTTGTAATTCGTACTCTCGCTACCAGATGTTGTCAATGAACATACGAAAATTATCAGATGCGGCAATCGCAGATGCAGCACAACTGCTACGATCAGGCAGACTTGTGGCGTTTCCTACCGAGACAGTCTATGGGCTCGGCGCGGATGCGACTAACGACAAAGCGGTTGCAGATATTTTTGCAGTTAAGGGCCGCCCGCAATTTAATCCGTTGATTGTGCATATAGACGAGGTGGCGCTGGCACAGCGTCTTGCCGTATGGAACGAAGAAGCAGAAAAACTTGCGAATGCATTCTGGCCCGGCCCGCTTACTCTCGTGCTGCCAAGACATCCCGATTCACCGGTGTCGCTACTCGTGAGTGCGGGTGGTGATACGCTGGCGTTGCGCATGCCTGCAAACCCGCATGCGCGTGCGCTAATCACGAAGGCAGGAATTCCGCTTGCAGCACCGAGCGCCAATCGCTCGGGTCGCGTAAGCCCAACGCAAGCGATACACGTGAAAGAAGAGCTTGGTGATGATATTCCCCTCATCCTTGATGGGGGCGCATGTACAGTGGGCATCGAGTCCACCGTGATGGACATCAGTGGCAAACGCCCTGTGCTTTTGAGGCCGGGTTCTGTCACGCGTGAGCAATTAGAAGAAGTGTTAGGTGAAGCAGTGTCAGTGGTGCAAGTGAGTGATATTCTCAAATCGCCGGGCATGCTTGCAAGCCACTATGCACCCTCATTGCAAGTGAGGCTCAATATAACTGAACCGCGAGACAATGAAGCTATGCTTGCCTTTGGGCCGCGCGTTCCTTCCGGTGCAAGAGCCGTAATTAATTTAAGCGAGTCGGGTGATCTGAGAGAAGCCGCCGCGCGGTTATTTGCAGCGCTGCGTGAACTGGACAAACCTGACTATAGTGCAATAGCCATCATGCCAATTCCTTCAGAGGGACTGGGCATTGCGATTAATGACAGGCTGGAAAGAGCTGCCAGACGTTAGAACCTGAACTTGCCACCAGCTTCCAAGCTGTTGGTGGAGTATTCTATGTCGGTCCCGCCGAATTTAGCATCCGAAGTAGCAAGGTAGCGATAGCCCACCGTCCACTGCGTATTGGGAATGGTTTCCGGCGTGTACCCTATGCCCACAAGCCCCTGATACGCGAACTCATTGTCGCCAGCAGAGCTGTTGTTTGCACCGCTGTTGGTCGGCAGATGCATCGAGGCAATACCGATACCGGCGCCGATATAGGGCGACCAGGCTGAGCCGGTCTGGAAGTCATAGAACACATTGGCCATATAGGCAGTGCTGTCATAGCTGCCGTTGCCCGCGATAGTCCTGCCATTGGAGAGATGGATGGAATGAACATCGTCCTGATGGTAGGTGACTTCCGCTTCAAAGCGCAGTGCGTTCAGCAGTGGCATGGAAGAACTGGGGAGGTAGCCGATCGCGCCGCCGACATCAAAGCCATCGCTGGGAGAGAGCTTGGTAGCGCTGCCACCCCCACTGATATCCTCATCGCCCATATAGGTATAACCGCCTGTGAGGCCAATGTACCACCGTGGCCAGCGTTCTTCTTCGGCATGTGCGGCTGAGAAGGCAGCCAGTGTGGTAAGCGCCGTGAGGCCTGCGAGGATGGTTGACTTTTTCATGGGTGTTTCTCCTGATGTAAGAACGGACCGGACAAATTCGTTGCGTGCGTAAATTGATATGCGATATATACACGATGCAAATTTTTTCTCAATGCATCATTTGCAGTCCATTAACTTTTCCATACCAAATGTAGGATAAACGACACAATAACGCTCAAGAGTTTGTTTGTTTTCATGCCCGCGTGGTGAAATGGTAAACACTACGGACTTAAAATCCGTTGCGAGTTAATCGCTTGTCGGTTCAAGTCCGACCGCGGGCACCAGCCTTCTTTACTTACGGGCCTTCTTCCCTTGTCTCAACGAAAATGGTATAATTACGAATGAATATCTGTAGGATGCCGATACTGCCGCTTCAGGCAAAAATTTACCCGCCGGTTGTTGTGTTTCTAAGAAAATGAATCATTCCGTCCAAGTTTTGACTGCACAAAGAGTCGCCACACGCGGGTTCACCCTGCTGGAACTTTCCATCGTCCTCATTATCATCGCCCTGGTCACGGGTATGGCTGTTACCAGCGGCATCAGCGTCATCGCCACCGCACGGCAGGTGGCAACCCAAAACAAAATGGCTGCAATTGATAAGGCTATGCTGGCGTTTCGCACGGCGAATAACCGCCTTCCGTGCCCGGGAGACCTGACAATTACGCCGGGCAGTGCCAATTATGGCGTTGAGGGAGCGAATCAGGGAACATGTGTGGGCGGAACACCATCTGCGAATTTCTGGAATGCCTCAAGCCCATGCACAGTGGAAGGAGGGGTACCTGCCGCTACGCTTGGGTTATCTCCTGACTTTATGTATGATGGCTGGGGCAACCGTTTACGCTATGCCGTTGATATCAGTACGACCACCACAAACGCATTCTTAAGTTTACCGCTGACGTATAACGGTACAATTACGGTCAACGACGGCAACGGCAATGCGCGCAGTGGCAAGACGGTGTATGTGGTTGTAAGCCACGGCGCTAACGGGCACGGAGCCTATACCACTAGCGGCGCAACAATAAATACGGGTTCTGATAATCCTAACGAACTCATCAATTGCCATTGCAGTGGCACTACTGGCGCAAGCACTAACTATCCCGCGACCGGATATGCTGCGCCGACTTATGTACAGCAGCCGTTCTATAATAGTCCTACCGATTCACTGAATACGTTTGATGATATGGTCAGCTATAAAGAGCGCTGGCAGCTGCAGACGCCGTGGGATACCAATCCGCCGTCCGCCACGACTACAATGGCATCAGCGGCGGGCAGCATACAAGCGGTCGAAGGAGGCCAAGTGTGGATCGGTGCTGGGTGGTCCCCTAATAACGTCTTGGATTACACCTATAACCCTGCAACGAATGGCTTCATAAATGTGTTTCCTAACGCGGGCAGTGTCACTCCCGGGTCAAACATGGGCTTTGGGTCATTCAGCTTTAGCTGGTCATGGGATGACCGGTATCTGGCAGTGTATGATTACTCTTCACCCGGCTTGGCTATTTACAAACGTAGCGGCGCCAACCTCACGGAAATTTATTCCATCCCTTATTCAGGCACCGGTTCCACTATGCCGGGCATCACTGGCAGTGATACTATCACGGGTGTGTGGTGGTCTCATGATGGGACTCTTCTTGAAGTGGGTGGCACGATTGCTTCTGCCAGTAGCTATAATGGGCCGTATCTTGCGAGCATCAATGAAAGCACAGACACCTTTACCCAGATTCCACCTGCATCGCTGCCTAATGCAGGTGTATACCCCTGGATTTCCAATGGCCCTTTCACGGTGGATGATAATTATATCGCTGGCGCATGGGAAGCGCCTGCTTTCTATCATCGAACCGGGTCTACCAGCTTTGCCACTGTAGCGCCCACGACTGTATTCCCAACAGACCCAGGCGTCGGATGGCTGGGTCGGGGAGCTTTTTCCAATGACGGACAGTATTATGCGATTATGCTAAATAACCAGACACAGATTGAGATATTCAAGAACGCTGGTAGTGATGTGTTTAACCCTTATCAGGCAGTTACAATCTCTCCTAGTGGCGGTAGCAACAGTCAGACACCCCCTATCTGGTCACCCGATGGGAACTGGATTGAATGGGAAACCGGCTGGCCTAGCTTTAGTGCATATATACTCCATCGCTGCGGCAATAGCTTTGTCCAGTTTGGCGCGCCCATGTCAGGCTACAATTCAAGCTGGTCGGCAGACTCACAATTCTTTGCAACGTATAATTCTGGTAACAGGGTTTACCATGTCAGCCCTTCGGGTTTTACTTCTGCTACAATTACCAATAACGCTGCTTATGGTTGGGGAGGGGAGTATTATTGGGTCTTCCGCAACACGAACAATCCGTAAAATTCCGATATTTTTAACGATCACATGTATAACGCTTTGCGAATAATTCTGTTTGCCACCTTTGCAAGCCTTATGCTGCCTTGCGCTGCATTTGCTCGTGAACAGATACGCATTGTCGGCTCATCCACCGTCTATCCGTTTGCCGCAAGCGTTGCCGAGCATTTCGGCAAGGCCGGTGATTTCCGCACACCCGTGGTGGAGTCCACAGGGACGGGGGCAGGGTTCAAGTTGTTCTGCGAAGGGGCAGGAGAGAGCACACCTGACATCACCAACGCCTCACGCAGGATGTTAGATAGCGAACGTGCGCAATGCTTCAAGTCGGACGTGAAAAACATTATCGAGGTTAAGATAGGGTTTGATGGTATTACGCTGGCCAACTCGGTTAAGGGCCCGCATTTCAAGCTTACCAAAAAACAGATATTCCTGGCACTTGCCAGAGAGGTGCCCAAGGGCAGTGTGCTTGTGCCCAATTTCTATCAGAGCTGGTCGCAGATTGACCCTGAGCTTCCTGATCTGCCGATAAAAGTATACGGCACACCGCCTGTCTCTGGTACGCGCGATACGTTCGACGAGCTGGTCATGCTCAGAGGCTGCACAGAGGTGGCCGAATTTACGGTAACCTATAAGGATGAAGCTGAGCGCAGGAAGCATTGTCAGATGATGCGCGAAGACGGAGCGTTTATTGAGGCGGGCGAGAACGGCAACCTCATTGCACAGAAGCTGATTGGCGATCCGCAGTCGCTTGGTATTTTCGGCTATAGCTTTCTTGATCAGAACGAAGGCAAGATTCAGGGAAGCATTGTGGATGGCACGGCGCCTGCGTTTGAATTCATCCAAAACGGTGCCTACAGCATTTCCCGTCCGCTTTATTTCTATGTGAAAAGTGAGCATCTTGGCAAGGTGCCGGGACTCAAAGAATATACCGAAGAATTCTTAAGCGAAGGCGCTATCGGGGAGGAAGGCTATCTGGCACTCGAAGGATTAGTTCCGCTGCCTGACAACGAACGCGCGAAGGTCCGCAAGGACGTAGCGGCTGCGTTGACGCGCTAGCTTACGATGTTGAGTACTTTCTGGAAGAGGTTGTTCTCTACCTTAATCGCCGCAAGGTTTCCCTGCGCGTCGTAAGATGAAATCTGCGCCTGAATAAGCTGCTGCGCCGGGTCTACATTGGGATACGGAGTGAGGCCGTTAGCGTTCGCCGCAGGATTGTTCGGGTCATATAACTGTATAGAGGGAGGGGTCACAGGCGCGGTGCTGGTGGCAACGCCGCCAGTGGTCAGCGCAGACTGCTCAAGCTGCTGTGGCACGTAAGGCGTATTACTCACCACGCCATTCTGCTCTGTCTGCGTACTGAACTCGTTGGCAATATTCTGCGCGCTGACGTTAAGTCGCTGCGTCGCTGCCGTAAAACCACTCACACTTGCATTGATGGCATTTATCATGAGGAGGCCTTTCCCTTGAGCCTATTATACTAGCATTTCCGGGTTAAGGCACGGTGAAGATTAGGTGCAATTTTAGAGGGTTTTTAGCTACATCATCCCTGTGCCTGCATCCTTGTCGCTGAAAAGGGGGTAATTTCTCGAATTAAACAACTGGTAGTGCCACCATTCATTGCGGTAGAAGTCCCAGCCCGCCGTAGTCATGATACCCATGAGCAGAAGCCGGTTTTTCTGCGCCTCGAGCGGGATATCGGTACGGCCGTGATGCGACAGCGGTGTGAAGGCGTCAAATGCGGTGCCCATATCGAGGGGTTTTCCTACGCTGTCTGTCAGCGTGAGATCGATTGCAACGCCGCGCGAATGCGGCGAGCCTTTTGCTGGATCGGCAAGGAAACCTGGGTCTGGCGTATGTTCCCATAATTTCCACTGCGCTTCGCTCGGCCGGTAGGCATCAAAAATAAGGAATTTCAGTCCCAGCGGCAGCGCTAAAGACACGGCTTTTTTTAAAGTTTCGGCGGCTTCGGGGTGGAGATAACACTTCGCGGCCCTATAAACCGGCTTACCGGTAAAATTGTCAGAAGTGGCATATTTTATGTCAATTTTGACGTTAAAATCGGCCTCAGAGATAGGGATTAAGTTCATAATATATTGTAATATATAGTTTTTATAAAATATGAGTTGGTAACCATTTGTTAACCATTCTATGGTGTAATGAGTAGGTCAATGCTTCGATCGAGGCATTACGGAATTACCCTCCATTGTTTGGTTTTGCGCCTCTGGATTTCCAGGGGCGCTTTTTTTTAAATGTGTTCATTTTTTGCATACACTTCGTTATCCATCAGACTCGGCGTACTCACGTACCAAAGTGTACGCTCCGTGCGCCTCGCTTCGGCTGCCTCGTGTATCCAAATCTGAACACATTTAACGAAGTGACTCTATCATTTTCTGCAAGGGCTTTTCAATCACACTTTGGCAATGAAGCGCGAGCTCCTTGCGTGAAGCAAAATCGCTGGCACGCACGGGGGAATGAAACACCAGTTCAGCACGGACACTCTTCTGCTGCAGGTAATGCGCCGCATGCGGAAAGAATTCGCTGTCACCGTACCAGCCAATGACAGGTCGGCTGGCTGCATTTAAGGGGTTGTCGTCCAGCGCGGTGTAGACGATGCTCACGGGCTGTACTTCTACGGCGCTTTCTTCCGCAAGACTGAAAAACGAGGACTTGAACTTTTGCAGTCCGGTGCCGTCGTTGGTAGTGCCTTCGGGGAAAAGGCTTATGATATCACCTGCGGCAAGCGCTGCCTGCAGCCTTTGTTTGTTATCCAGTGTCTGTGATGATCGCCGGTCAATGAACAGGCAGCCCGAGACAAGACACATCAGCCCTATCACGGGCCAGGAACGAATCTCGCTTTTGGGAGTAAAAGCCGCCGGGATATGGCTTCCCAGCACAAAGAGGTCGAGATAGGTAAAGTGGTTTGACACTACGATAAGCGGCCGTCCCTTCGCGAGTGTTCCGGATGTACGGATATGGATTCCCCAGACCCATGCGCCAAAGATGAATGCTCCCTGCATGATGGCGCGTGTAGTACGACGACAGCCAAGGCTCCATGTCACGCTCATCATAATGATAATCAGAAACACACAGGCAAGGGAAAGCGCTGTGCGGACAACCAGGCGTACGATGCCTATCATTCGCCGCGTCGTGTGGCAGGGGTGTTATAACGCTGGGCGTATTTGTCGGTAATGAGTGCGGTTTTGACGACGATGCCGACATCGATCAGGTTGCAGTGGCGATCGATCACGGCGCCATGGCCGATAAAGCCACCCAGGCGGAGATAGCCTTTGATAAGCGCAGGCAGATTCGCAAACGATTCCTTCTTGTCGATAGTCTCGAGTGGCATGCGGTCCATCTCGACATATTGGTCGGGTAGCGCTTCGGCACGCAGTTCGGTTGGGGCAAGATGGAAATGATGCAGGTAGGACAGTGCCATCGTATGAGCCTCCACGTCATTGCCCATGAAACTGGCGCAGCCGAACATGACCTTGATATCGTGCAGCGACACATAGGCCGCGATACCGCGCCAGAGTAGCTGCATCACAGCGCGGTTGCGGTAATTCACATCCACACAGGAACGACCGAGTTCCAGTATCTCGCCCTTCTCCTGCTTGATGGCGCTGATGTCGAACTCGCCTTCGCTATAAAAACGGTTCAGTACCCGCGTGGCGTTCCGGCGCAGCAGGCGGTATGTGCCTACAACCTGGCGTGTGCCAGTAGCGTAATCGAGCACGAGGAGGTGATCGCAGTAGTCATCGAATACATCGAAATCGCGCTTCAGCGCCTTGATTTCAGGCGGCGGAGAGCCACCTGTTTCTTCATAGAAAATGCGATAGCGCAAAACCTGTGCCGCTTCGATTTCTTCGCGTGAGCTGGCAATATGCACACCAAGGCTGCCTGCACGGATCTCTCCCCATTCGGGCATGGTAGCGGGCGTTTCGATAACCTGTTCTTTATCGAGGATTGCCGCTTTCATTCCTAACCCTTTGCTTTAAGTGGCAGGCAGTAAAGCTCAAGGCGGTGATCCACCAGCCTGTAGCCCAGCTTATCTGCTATCATGCTTTGCAGCCGCTCAATCTCCTCATTGCTGAATTCAATGACTTTGCCGCTTTTGAGATCGATCAGGTGATCGTGGTGTTCCTCGCGCATCTCCTCGTAGCGCGCGCGGCCATCGCCGAAGTCGTGCTTCTCAATAATGCCCGCTTCTTCAAACAGCCGTACCGTGCGGTACACAGTGGCGATACTGATTTTGGAGTCCAGCTTATGGGCGCGCTGGTGGAGCATTTCCACATCCGGGTGATCGGCGGATTCCGAGAGGACGCGGGCGATGACCCTGCGTTGCCCCGTCATCTTGAGACCATTCGCGGCGCATTTTTTCTCTAGTCGTGACGGCATAACTCTCCCTCGTACGGAAATGTACACGTAAAACCGCCTGAAGCAAGGGAGAAAGTCAGCTTTCTTGCGGTGTTGAATCAAGAGCTTACAGAGATATCCAATCCGATATCCACACTGAGTGCGGAATGGGTGAGCCTGCCGACAGAGATACAATCCACGCCGGTTTCGGCAATCAGGCGTACGGTATCGAGGGTCACATTGCCGGAGGCCTCTAAGGTAGCACGGCCAGAGGCAAGTCGCACGGCTGAGCGCAACTCGTCCAGGCTCATATTGTCAAGCAGTATCGCTTTTGCGCCAGCGGCAAGCGCCTCTTCCACTTGCGCCAGCGTATCGCATTCCACCTCGATGGGGAGTCCCGCGTGGTTTCCGGCAATGGCAAGCTTCAGCGCCTGCGTGATGCTGCCGCTGAGTGCGATGTGATTGTCTTTGATGAGAATGCCATCATCCAGACGCATTCGGTAATTGCGCCCGCCGCCTGTGCGTACTGCGTATTTATCCAGATCACGCAGCCCGGGCATCGTCTTGCGCGTATCCAGAATGACGGCCTTGGTGCCGCGCACTGCTTCGACATAACGTGAAGTCAGTGTGGCCACTGCCGACATGCGCTGCATCAAGTTGAGTGCTGTGCGTTCAGCTGTGAGTATCGCGCGCGCAGGCCCATGCACATCGAGCAGTGTGGTGCGAACTGGAACGGAATCGCCATCTTTTGCATGGGCAGTAATTTTTATGGAGGCGCTCAGTTGTTTGAAGACAAGCGGCACGATGCCCATCCCGCACACGACAATCGGTTCGCGGTTGACGAACGACAGCTTCGCGGTCGCGGACTCAGGTATCAGCAACTCCGCCGTAATATCGCCTTTGCCAATGTCTTCAGCCAGCGCTGCGCTGATGATGCGTTCGATTTCCTTGAGGTTAGGCTCCACGTGCAACACCTTTTTGTTTTTCGATATAATCGGTAAGCCACGCTTCCGACTTCTCAAGTACCAAAGACACTTGTTCTAACCTATCTCCGCCAACGATATAAGCAGGGCCATATAATCTGATAACCGCCTCCCTTGGGCTATCGAAACGAATCTTGCCTTTAAACTGACCGTTTGAAGTGCGCCTGACTGAAACGATAATGTCGTTTAGCTCTTCCATGGTGCAGGCATTTAGGTGGTAAGGGAGTTCTTTAATTTCACATTCCTCGTTACCTACAGTTTCGATTTTTATAGGGCGGGCTCTCATCTTTTGTACAAATTCCAAAGCTTCCTCGGCAGCGCCGGGGCGTGAGAGGTGCTTTTTAAAAAATATGCTGCTAAGAAAATCAGGTAGATCCATAGTGTCAGTCCAGAAAATACTAAAATAAAGGCAAATTGCTTGGCGGTCAAAGCCTATAACCCCATAGAACACCGCTTCGACGTCGTCGTTATCGGCGCGGGTGGTGCGGGCCTGCGTGCGGCGCTGGCGGCATGTGCGCAGGGTGCATCCGTGGCGGTCTTAAGCAAAGTGCCCCCAACCCGGAGTCACACCGTGGCGGCGCAGGGCGGCATCAATGCGGCACTCGGCAACCGGGGAGCGGACAACTGGCGCTGGCATATGTACGATACGGTGCGCGGCTCCGACTGGCTGGGCGATCAGGATGCGATTGCCTTCATGTGCCGCCATGCACCCGAAGCTATCCGCGAGCTGGAAGCGATGGGTGTGCCCTTCACGCGCGACGAGGGCGGCAGTATTTATCAACGCGCTTACGGCGGCCAGTCCACTGACTATGGCAAGGGCGGGCTTGCCTACCGGGCCTGTGCGGCTGCCGATCGCACGGGGCATGCGATGCTGCATACGCTCTACCAACAATCGCTGAAAAGCGGCGCGCGCTTTTTTATCGAATTCGTTGCGCTCGATCTGCTGTGGGACAAAGAAGGCGCGTGTGCGGGTGTGCTGGCGTGGGAGCTTGCCACAGGCGATCTGCACTGCTTCCGCTCGCGCCAACTGATACTGGCCACCGGCGGCTTCGGGCAGGTTTTCGCTTCGACCACGGCATCGAGCATCTGCACGGGCGATGGCGGTGCGATGATTTTGCGCTCAGGCTTACCGCTGCAGGACATGGAGTTCATCCAGTTCCACCCCACCGGGCTGTACGGCACGGGCGTGCTGATCACGGAAGGTGCGCGCGGGGAAGGGGGTATACTCGTCAACGGCCTTGGCGAGCGTTTCATGAAACGCTATGCACCGCAGTATATGGACCTTGCCTCACGCGATGTCATCAGCCGTGCCGTCGAGCAGGAGATCCGCGAGGGCAGGGGTTGCGGACCGAATAAAGATCACGTGCTGCTGCGGCTCGATCATCTGGATGCGTCCGTCATCAGCGAAAAGCTGCCCTCCATTCGCGACATTGCGCGTACCTTTGCGGGCATTGATGTTTCCATCTCGCCCATTCCTGTGCTGCCGTCGGTGCATTATACGATGGGCGGTGTCCCGACGACGGCGCAGAGCGAAGTGATTACGCAGGCAGGAGTAGTGCCCGGCCTGCTCGCCATCGGTGAAGCTGCGTGCAATTCGGTGCATGGCGCCAACCGGCTGGGATGCAACTCGCTGCTCGATCTCGTGGTGTTCGGTAAAGCGGCAGGTGAGCGCGCAGGTGCGCATGCAGGGCAGGGGCACGCCATGCTTGAGGCGGAAACTCTGGACAAAGCGCTTGCGCATTTTGACACGCTGCGCATGAGCCAGGGCGATGCCACGCCTGCGAGCCTACGCCGGCAGATGCAGAGCGTCATGCAGCACCATGCGGGCATTACCCGCGATGAGCCTTCGCTCATGAACGGCCTGCGCCTGCTCGATAAGCTCTGGAACCAGAAGCTCTCGTCGCTGAACGTGCGCGACAAAGGGCTCTTGTGGAACAATGATCTCATCGAGGCCATCGAGCTTGATAATTTGCTGCGGCAGGCTGTGGCTACGGTGGCTTCAGCGCTGCACCGCACAGAAAGCCGCGGCGCGCATATGCGCACAGATCACCCGTTGCGTGACGATGCCGCGTGGCTCAGGCACACGTTGTTTTCCATGAATGATAAAGGACGCTTCAAGCTGGATACGCGTGCGGTGCGTATGGAACCAGGTCAGGATGCGCGGTCTTTTGCACCTGAGACGCGCAAGTACTGACAATAAAAAAGGCGGGCTGTTAGGCCCGCCTCTTTATAACAACAGAAAAGTATTATTGGCCGCTGGGCGTTGTGGTGGTGGTCGTCGTTGTGGTCGGGGCAGGTGCCATCATTGACGGGCTCGTGGTCGTTGTGGTCATCGCGCCACCGGGAGTTTCGGTGGTGATGGTGCTGCTGCCGGCAGAAGGAGCCGCCATGGAGGGATCCGAAGGAGCGGTGGCGGTCGTTGCCGGTGTCATCGTGGTGCTTATGGTGGTGGTCGTGTCATCCGCAGCAAATGCGCCAAAAGCGGTGAGTGCGAGGACGGAAGCAGTGATTAAAGCTTTTTTCATGGGATACTCCGTGAAAGAGGATTGAATGGACCGCCACAGTTAGAATGCTCCGGCGGCCAAGTGGGGCTTAAACTAGACCATGGGTTGCGAGACTGCAAATGTCTTTTTGGCAAAGGGACTGGAAATTTTCCCGCCCGCTAATCGCGGCTCATTCGTGCGGCACTGGCAAGGGATGCAGACATTTCCAGCATACGCGTCAGCGGCTTGCGCGCGGCGTCAACAAGTGCAGGCGACAACAGGAGTTCAGGCGTTTTGTCGCGCATGCAGGCGTGCAGTTTCTCGAGCGTATTGAGTTTCATAAATGGACAGGTATTGCAGGACACGCAGGCCCCACCGACAATGCCGGGTGCTTCGTAAAACACGCTGCCGGGCGACTGGTTTTTCATCTGGTGGATGATGCCGGGTTCGGTGAGCACGATGAATTCCTGCGCGGGATTGAGTGCCGTGTAGCGCAACAGCGCCGAGGTCGAGCCGATATAGTCAGCATATTTGAGGATGTCCTGTGGGCACTCCGGGTGCGCGATCACATGCGCCTTTGGGTGACGGGTCTTCAGCTTCACCAGCTCCTGCTCCGAGAAGCGCTCGTGCACAATGCACGTACCGTTCCACAGCACCATGTCGCGCCCGGTTTTTTTTATCAGGTAACTGCCAAGGTATTTATCCGGAGCGAAGATGATTGGCTGCAATTCAGGAATCTGGCGGATGATATGCTCGGCATTGGTAGAGGTCACAATGATGTCGGAAAGTGCCTTCACTTCCGCCGAGCAGTTGATGTAGGTCACGACGATGTGATCGGGGTGTTTCTCTTTGAACGCCTTGAAGGCAGCTGGTGGGCAGGAGTCCTCCAGCGAGCAGCCAGCCTTCAGGTCCGGCAGCAGCACGCGTTTCTTGGGGTTCAATATCTTCGCGCCTTCGGCCATGAACTTCACGCCGCAGAACACGATAACATCCGCTTCTGTCGCCGCCGCCTTGCGCGCGAGGTCGAGCGAGTCGCCGACGAAATCGGCGATGTCCTGTATCTCATCTTCCTGGTAATAATGCGCGAGGATCACCGCATTCATCTCCTTGCGGAGGCGGTTGATTTCAGATTCAAGATGTGGAACGGGGTTGAGCATTTTTATCACCCCACCTTCTGATACAATTCCCCGCCTTCCTCGCGGAATTTTTTGGCCATTTCTTCGAGGCCCTTTTCTTTGTCTTTCTCCGCGACTGCGAAGTCCCGCACTTCCTGTGAGATTTTCATCGAGCAGAATTTGGGACCGCACATGGAGCAGAAATGTGCAACTTTCGCGCCTTCGGCAGGCAGTGTTTCGTCGTGGAAATCCTTGGCGGTTTCAGGGTCGAGCGAGAGGTTGAACTGATCCTGCCAGCGGAACTCGAAGCGTGCTTTGGAGAGCGCATCGTCGCGCTGGTAGGCGCTTGGGTGGCCCTTGGCAAGGTCGGCAGCGTGCGCCGCAATCTTATAGGTTATCACGCCGGTCTTCACATCGTCGCGGTCGGGCAGTCCTAAATGTTCCTTCGGTGTCACGTAGCAGAGCATCGCCGTTCCGAACCAGCCAATCATGGCAGCACCGATGCCGGATGTGATGTGGTCATAGCCCGGCGCGATGTCGGTCGTGAGCGGTCCAAGCGTGTAAAACGGAGCCTCATGGCAAAGCTCAAGCTGCTTGTCCATATTCTCCTTGATGAGATGCATCGGCACGTGGCCGGGCCCTTCAATCATCACCTGCGTATCGTATTTCCACGCGACCTTCGTGAGCTCGCCGAGCGTTTTGAGTTCAGCGAACTGCGCTTCGTCATTGGCGTCGTGGATGGAGCCGGGGCGCAGGCCGTCGCCGAGTGAGAAACTCACGTCGTAGGCGCGCATGAGTTCGCAGATATCCTCAAAATGCGTGTAGAGGAAATTCTCCTTGTGGTGCGACATGCACCATTTTGCAAGGATCGAACCGCCGCGGCTCACGATGCCGGTGGTGCGGTTTTGCGTCATCGGGATGAACGGCAGGCGCACGCCTGCGTGGATGGTGAAATAGTCCACACCCTGTTCGCACTGCTCGATGAGCGTGTCGCGGTAAACTTCCCAGGTGAGCTCTTCCGCCACGCCATCGACTTTTTCGAGTGCCTGATAGATAGGCACGGTGCCAATCGGCACAGGCGCATTGCGGATTATCCATTCGCGGATGTTGTGGATGTTGCGGCCGGTGGACAGATCCATCACCGTGTCGGAGCCCCAGCGGATGGACCAGACCATCTTCTCGACTTCTTCCGCCACTGACGAAGTGACCGCCGAGTTGCCGATATTGGCGTTGATCTTCACCTTGAAATTGCGCCCGATAATCATGGGCTCGGATTCCGGGTGGTTGATGTTAGCGGGGATGATGGCGCGGCCCGCGGCTACTTCATCGCGCACGAATTCCGGTGTGATGAACTCGGGGATACGGGCGCCGAAGCTGTTGCCTTTCTGGTAGGGAAGACGAGGGGCGAGGGACGAGGGACAAGTGGATTGACGGCCCTCATTCTCCCTTATCGCTATATATTCCATTTCCGGTGTGACAATGCCTGCCCGGGCATAGGTGAGCTGCGTCACGGATTTACCGGGTTTTGCGCGCAGCACCTGCCGCTTCACATTTGGAAACTCTGCGACACCTGCGCCTTCACCCTTGAGGCCGTTGTCTTCCGGCTTTACGCAGCGTGCAACATATTCCTCGACATCACCGCGTGCGAGTATCCACTCACGGCGCAGCTCGGGCAGGCCTTTGCGGATATCGATGCCTGCTTTTGCATCCGTATAGGGGCCGGACGTGTCATAGACCGTCACGGTGCGCTGCGTGGTATCGGAGACGGCAATCTCGCGCATGGCGACGTGGACGTCTTTGTGCTGTTCTCCGCTCACATGGATTTTACGCGAAGCGGGCAGTGCGCCGCGTGTGACATCGGACGGCAAAGCGTTTGTATTTTTCTTCTTAAGGGCTGCTGACATGAGAAACTCCTGTCGGTATAAATGAAGGAACGCTAGAATACTGCCCCATGGCCTCCAATACAAATGAATTTGCCGACAATCTGCCCCGCGTCCACCGCGCGCTTGCGCGCTGGTACGGTCTGCACGGGCGGCGCGATTTGCCGTGGCGCAATACACGTGATGCCTACCGCATTTATATCAGCGAAATCATGCTGCAGCAGACGCAGGTAAAAACCGTACTGGAGCGCTATTATGGCCCGTTTCTGAAGCGTTTCCCCACACTTGCAGCACTTGGCAAGGCGAAGGCGGAAGCGGTGGTGAAGCAGTGGGAGGGGCTCGGTTATTACACGCGCGCGCGCAACCTTCATGCTGCAGCGCAGCAGTGCAAGGGTGTACTGCCGAAAACGCCGGAGGCTTTGATGGCGTTGCCCGGCATCGGCCACAATACCGCCAATGCGATTGCCTGTTTCGGTTTTGGCGCAGCCACGCCGGTAATGGAGGCCAACGTGAAGCGCGTGCTGTGCCGGGTGTTTGCACTGAAAGCACCGGACGCTGCGACGCTTTGGGACAAGGCGAGTCTCCTTCTCGATGCCAAAAATGCCTTTAATTATAACCAGGCGATGATGGATATCGGTGCGATGGTATGCACCAAGCGCGCGCCACGTTGCGGTGAGTGCCCTCTGGCTGTGCTTTGCAAAGGGCAGGTGTCGCCGGAGATGTATCCGAGCCTCAAGCGCAAGAAGGCAGCGCCAGTACGCAGGAAAACTATCGTCGTGTTTACAGATGCGGCAGGGCGGTATTTGCTGACCCGGCGCGATACGCGGTTTCTGCACGGGCTTTACGGGTTTATGGAATATGAGGCGGATGTGCATGCCGTGAAGCTTGGAAACAGGCAGTACACCCTGCATCGCGAGCAGTTGCTGGGCGGTGTAACGCAGGCCTATAGCCACTTCACGCTGGAGGCGAAAGTGTATCTTGTGCCTGTGGCAAAGCTGCCAGCGGGCGGCAGCAGCCCAACCCTTTCAGGCATGCAGCGCCTGCCGCTGTCGCGCGCTGACCACAAAATTATGCGGATGCTGGCGGAATGTAGTCGTCCCGGCGGAGGCCGGGACCTCATGCAGATGGCCTGAGATTCCGGATAGCTCCGCTCGTTTGACCGAGGCTACGCCTCGGACTCGCGGGCTTCCGGAATGACGAGAAATCTATTGACTTCACGCGGCTTGGCTGCTTGAGTCGCGGCCAGTTTTTTGCCCGCTTTCATGACCCCTTCGTCTAGCGGTTAGGACACCACCCTTTCACGGTGGTAACACGGGTTCGATTCCCGTAGGGGTCGCCATACTTAAGGAAGGGCAAGTTGCCCTTCCTTAAGTATGGCTATCGCTTGCGAACGAACCCGCAGGGTTCGACAATTTTGCGCTTAGACAAAATTGGACGACCGAAGGTCGCCCGAAGGGCGAGCCGAAGTAAAACGAGGCGAATCAACCCCGTAGGTTGACTTCGTGCTTATTAAACAACAATAAAAGGGAGCCAACTTATGAGGTACGGTTTAAGCGCAGCTATAGCATTTTGTGTGCTTTCTGCCTGTTCATCGATCATTGAAGGAACATCACAGGAGATAATGGTAAATACAAATCCTGCGGGAGCAGATTGCGCCTTGGAGCGTCAGGGACAGGTGGTTGGCCGTGTAAACCCCACGCCAGCAGCAACTACTATCAAAAAAACGAAATATGACATTACAATTAAGTGCAATAAGGATGGGTATCAGGAAGCCACTTATCTCAACCATTCAGGAGCAGCAGGAGCCACAGTTGGCAATATCATCTTAGGTGGTGGAATTGGTTGGGCAGTTGATTCAGCGGCTGGTGCTGACAATAAATACGACTCACCCGTTAACATAACTCTGGTGCCTGAAGAAAAGCATCATAAACATAAAAAGAAGCATAAAGAGAGTGATGATGACGACAATGACGATCAATAAACATCTGCTTGCTGCCATTGAAGTGCAAACTTATCCCCCATGCCCAGCCCCATTCGAAATAACCCGGACAAACAGCGCTACGAGCTAGAGATAGACGGGCAGGTGGTATTTGCTGAGTATCGCCAAGAAGGCGCTGTGCTCACTATCGTGCATGTAGAAGCGCCCGAGTCGTTACGCGGAACGGGTGCGGCTGGCCGTTTCATGCAGGCGATGATGGAAAAAGTCCGCGAAGAAAGGCTGCAAGTAGTGCCGGTCTGCAGCTATGCCGCCGCCTGGCTCAGTCGTCACAAGGAATATCAGGATTTGATAGCAGCGTCGCGATAACGATAGTTGTTCATCTGGCGCATGAGACAGGCCCTTACCGGTTCGTCATATAACTTCGTAACGACGATCGCCAGCAGCAGGGTGGTGACGGACGCCGCAGCTGTAGCATATATCCCCGTCGCGCCCAGAAGATAGGTGAGCTGGCCTATAGGATAATGCAGGCAATATAACGGATAGGATATCCAGCCTAGAAATGTTGATACGGAGGCCAGCCTCCTGTTCTCATGATCACTCAGGGCTCCAGCGCACACCAGTGTTGGCGCGGCAATACCGATTGCAAGCAGGTAATATATCCCGTCCATGTCATAAGGCAGTGCAAGCAGAATAAGCAGTGTGGCATAAACCAGAAACGGCATGAACCGTGAGGCTGCAATAAAGCGTGTATGAGGACGTATGGTGTCTAGGAAGAGATACAATACGATGCCACAGGTAAAGCCGTAAAAC
>Ga0206875_1092_pt1 | contig 23171 bp, 15 predicted proteins | sample Alteio_BWOrgCont_9_FD_152616 | JGI IMG/M metagenome (GOLD analysis project Ga0206875, IMG submission 152616) | Enriched cells from forest soil in Barre Woods Harvard Forest LTER site, Petersham, Massachusetts, United States -... | ecosystem: Environmental > Terrestrial > Soil > Temperate forest > O... | reverse complement strand
ATAGCGCGTACTTTGTTGTACGAACCGCCTAATTCAGCATACACGTTAATAAGCCCGCCTGAGTTGATCACGAAATCAGGAGCATAAATAATTCCTTTCTTCACCAATTCTTCGCCCTGTACTTTTTCATCGGCTAACTGGTTGTTGGCAGAGCCTGCTATAATAGAGCATTTCAGTTTGGTCAGTGTTTCATTATTAACGGTAGCGCCTAATGCACATGGTGCATAAATATCTACATCTAAATCATAAATTGCGTCGAGTCCTACAACTTCTGCTTTGTATGTATTAGCTACTTCTTTCAGTTTTTCCTGGTTAATATCGGTAATATAAACCTTAGCGCCTTCGTCAGTTAAATGTTTTACTAAGTGTATGCCTACGTTTCCAATACCTTGTACCGATACCTTTTTACCTTTCAGGCTATCATTGCCCCAACGTTCGTTAGCAGCAGCTTTCATACCCAGGAACACGCCATAAGCAGTAACAGGAGAAGGGTCTCCGCTGCCACCCATTGATTCAGGAATACCGGTAACGTGTTTGGTTTCCATGTGTATGTATTCCATATCGCGGCTGGTAGAACCAACGTCTTCGGCAGTAATGTATTTACCCCCTAAATCATCTACAAAACGACCAAAACGCCTCATGAATGCCTCAGACTTAATGGATTTAGCATCGCCCATAATAACCGATTTGCCTCCACCTAAGTTTAAGCCTGCAACCGAAGCTTTATATGTCATACCACGTGAAAGGCGCAATACGTCTACCAATGCTTCCTGTTCATTATTATATTTCCAAATACGGCAACCGCCAAGGCTGGGGCCAAGGACTGTGTTGTGTATGGCTATAATGGCTTTTAAACCGGTAGCGTTATCGTTACAAAAGAGTACTTCCTCATGGTCGTACTTAAACATTTGTGTGGTTACACCTCCGTCGGTTGATGGGTTTGATTTCTTAATCTCTTTAGTTTCTATCATGGCAAATAATTTTATTCGGTGGAATATCGTTAATTTTGCGTTCTACATTGTATAACCTGGAATCAAGAGCAGGGCAAAGTTATATTAATTTTAACACCTGCCCAAAAAAACCGGAAAGCTAAGTTTGAAGCCTTATTAATGTGGACTAGTTAGTATAAATAATAGACAAAAAAAGCAGTGAAATCTCTCTTATACTTAAATAAATACCTGTTCAAATACCGCATACGCTTAGTGGCTGGTTTACTGTTTGTTATATTGTATGCCTGGTTTAGTGTTTATTCTATTCCGTATGCCGGTGAAGGTGTTGATTCGGCAAGTTCAATTATAGCAAAGCTAAACCATAATCAACCCGTTGATGTTGGTCTGCGGAACCTTCGGAATAATGTATTGATATTCTTGGGTATGAATTTAATTGCCGGGGTGTTCCTTTTTCTTACCCGCCAAACCATTATTGTAACATCGCGACTTATTGAATTTGATTTAAAGAATGAAGTGTTTGAGCATTACCAAAAGCTCGATACTGCTTTTTACAGGCGTAATAATACAGGTGACCTTATGAACCGTATCAGCGAGGATGTTAGCCGTGTACGTATGTACCTTGGCCCTGCCATTATGTACACCACCAATACAATTTCGCTGGTTACATTTACACTTATTGTAATGTTTCAAACCAACATAAAGCTTACGCTGTGGGTGTTGTCTCCCATGCCATTACTTTATATATCTATATACTATATAAGCAGCCTTATAAACGAAAAAAGCACCAATGTTCAGCGCCAATTGTCAATATTATTTAGTAAAGCACAAGAAACCTTTTCCGGTATAAGGGTTATAAAGTCTTACAGGTTAGAGAAAATGCTTTCCGATGAATTTGATAAGGAAAGTGAGGTATATAAAGAGCGTAATATGAATCTTGCAAAAGTAGATTCATTGTTTCAGCCTGCTATGATGGTTTTGGTAGGGCTAAGCACTGTAATAATATTATATGTTGGTGGGCGCGATGTTATAAAAGGCACACTGGTTTTAGGATACATTGTTACCTATATGCTCTATGTGTCGAAGCTCACTATGCCTATTGCCAGCCTAGGTTGGATAACTTCACTGACACAACGTGCAGCTGCTTCGCAAACACGTATAAATGAGTTTTTGAATACCAAGCCTACTATTGCAAGCACCAGTAAAGAAGAAGTTGTAATAAGCGGAGATATCGAATTTGATCACGTAACATTTGTGTACCCCGATTCTGGAATAAGAGCACTTGATGATGTATCGTTTACTATTAACAGGGAGAAATCGTTGGGCATAGTCGGTAAAACAGGTAGCGGAAAATCAACCATTACACAACTTATTTGCAGGATGTATGATACTACCGAAGGCAGTATTAAGATAGATGGAAAGGACGTGAAAAACCTGCCATTGTCCTCTCTCCGCAGGCAGATTGGCTATGTACCCCAGGAGGTATTTTTGTTTTCAGATACTATTGCAAACAATGTTTCATTCTCGGTAACTGAGAAGGGAGTAGATAGAGATAGGTTAAGAGAGCGGGTAGTAAAAGCCTCGAAGGATGCAGCTATTTACGATAACATCATGGAGTTTAAAGAAGGCTTTGAAACCATGGTAGGTGAGAGAGGTATTACACTTTCGGGCGGACAGAAGCAGCGTATTTCAATAGCTCGCGCTATGCTTAAGGCTCCGAATATTATTATGTTCGATGAATGCCTTTCGGCAGTAGATACGAATACCGAACAGGAAATATTACTGAACATACACAGGTTAATGCTCGGCAGGACAACCATTATTGTCAGCCATCGTATATCATCGGTAAAAATGTGCGATAATATATTGGTGCTTGATAAGGGTAGGGTTACTGAATATGGAACCCATGAACAGCTAATTGCACAAAAAGGCCACTATTACGAAATGCACGAAATGCAACTCACGGAGGAAATTACGAATTAATGAGGCGTATTCTTCTTCTGTCAGACACGCATGGCTACATTGATGATGCCATTTGCAAGTACGCCGAACAAGCTGATGAAATATGGCATGCAGGCGATATCGGAACCATTGAGGTCTATGACCGGCTTTCGAAAATAAAACCGGTAAGGGCAGTACATGGTAACATTGACGGAGAAAAGATTCGTAAAGTCTGCCCCAAGAACCAACGCTTTATGTGCGAAAGAAAAGATGTGTGGATAACGCACATTGGAGGATATCCGCCTAATTACACCAGCTCGCTAAAGATTGCTTTGCTGCAAAAACCTCCGCATATATTTATCTGCGGCCATTCGCATATACTTAAGGTCATTTACGATAAGAATCTGAATATACTACATCTTAACCCGGGTGCGGCAGGTAAAGAAGGGTTTCATAAGGTGCGTACCATGCTGCGCTTTGTTATTGACGGGGATAACATAAAAGATATGGATATCATTGAGCTTGGGCCGAGGGCAACGCTTCAGTAAATTATTTTAGAGCAAAATATTCTTTCATTCGTCTTAATACTAAATACTAATTCATGAATTTTCTCTCCGGGGCAGTACTTGTTGTTGGTGCATGGGCTATTATCAATGGCATTTTGCACGACATATTTGTATTGCGCTCCGAACATGGTAAAGTATATGACCGGAACCTATTGCGTTTGCTTATGGACGGTCATATACTTATTACCTGTGGTGCAGTCCAAATGCTTGCATATAGTGGCATTGAAGAACATGCTAACTGGGCGTACTATATGGCCGGAATAACAAGTTTAAGCCTTGTTGTTTACTGCGCCATGATATGGCCTTTCTTAAAATCTGTAGTTACAACAGTTGTAAATTTAGCTTTACTTGTGTTGCTGGTGACAGGTTATTTAAGCAAGTAACGATTTATACTCGCTGTGTTTTCTAGAATAGTCGAGTATATAAGGACACAGAATAACGACCTTTAAATTATTGGCTTTAGCATATTCAAATCCGTGTTTTGCCATTTCAGCAGCAATGCCTTTTCCTCTGTGTTCTGGCGGAACATAGTTGCCTATAAATGTTATTACATTACCCGATATTGAATAGTTCTCATAAGCAGGCTTACCATTAAGGTCAACTTCAAACCTGCCGGCTTCTGTATTATTTATAATAGTGTAACTCATTTTACTGAGGTTATTTGTTGGGTAATTTATCCCATCCATTTGGCGGTGCAGCTACTGAATTGTCAGCAACTGTGTAAATAGATACTCCGGATTCAGGATAGGAAGGAGGGAAGGAGATGTAGTATTTTTTCCCAATATCATCTTTAGTTAAAAAGTCCTCGAATACAAATCCATGGTACTTAACCATGTTATAGCTAAAGTCAATACTTGCTTTGTATTTATCGGCTTTTTCAATTGTAGCAATAGTGTATCGTGTACCCGGAATAATGTCCCAACCTTTGGCAGGCGCCGTAGTTATACTATCAGGCACTTCAATGGGCAGCATTCTGTCGTGGGTACTGTCTTCGGTAGAATAAATCACATAATACCTTTTAGGGACTTTAAATATTACGTGAGCCTGGAAGCTATTGTAAAGCTTTGTGGTGCCAATAGTATAGTTAAAGTATATATATGTTTCTTCTGAATTATGGTTCCTTACATTCTTAGCATCTGTGGTTATTCCAATGGTGTATTTCCTGTGTTGCTCAATATTAAAACGCAGCTTATCGCCTTCTGTATAGTAGTTTCTCTGCGAACGGATGGCTATGATTAAAACTGTCGGAATGGCTGCTATACTTGCGAGGCCACCAATAAGCCGGAACAGGTTAACCCAAAAATTACTTTTTCGCGGGGCAAGATTAAGATCAGGTATATCGGTGGAACTCATATATCAAATATAGCTTAATTCTGTTCTTCATCTTTTGCTCATTTTATCGTCACAGAATCTTCATTCTGCGGGCATACCTTTGTCTTAGTTTTAACCAATAAACTAAACGCCATGAAACTCTCAAAATTGTTCTTTACAGGTTTAATGTTCGCAGTATTAGCAATTACACCATTTGCCGCAAATGCCCGCGATGGCCACGATGTTCGTAACGACCGCAAAGATATACGCCATGATGAGCGTCATCTTGCCCGTAACGAAGCACAGCGTAACCGTGCCATAAAGAATGGCCACCCTAATGTTGCTGCCCACGATGAAAGAAAAGTACAGCATGACAGGAAAGATTTGCGTCACGATCGCAAGATATACGTCACGACAGAAGGAGCTAATTAAAGCATCTCTCGCTGGATAAAACCCTGGCCTGTAAGCCGGGGTTTTATATTTCCCAGGCAATAAGGTTCTTCACCTCATTAACAGAAATAGGTTTTTGTTCTTTTAATAGGGCAGGCTCATATTCGCTTTTCAAATAATCTATGGCAGGTAACAGCCATTTGCTGCTTTCATTATTAAGCGAATCAACCAATAAAGAGATTTGATAAAGAGAGGTAAGTTTTTCGAGGAATGGTTTTGCTGTGGCTTCCATTTCATCCTGGGGTAGGGCAGCCAGTCTTTTAGGGAATGCTGCAAGCGTTTTTAATTCTTCAATTATCCAACTGCTATGCTGCTTGTTCTTTGCAGCGCTATTGCTTATTTCTTCACACAGTACTTCAAAGCCTTTGGATTTTGCCATGGCACGCATCATATCTAACACAATAATATTGCCCGATCCTTCCCAAATAGGTGTAACCATTACATCGCGCATTATTTTGGGTACAAGTGTATCTTCTATATAACCAAGCCCACCCATAAGCTCCATACTTTCGCGGGTAATATAAACACCGGCTTCGGCTGACCATTTTTTTGCCATGGGGTTTATAAGTCGGAACAATTCACGTTCTCTTTCATTGCCACTATCCGCAAGGTCGAGGGCCTTTATGGCTCTCCACACCAAATAGAAATTAGCTACATGCAAGGAACCAAGTTCAGTCAGTTTTGTTCTTATTAATGCATGTTCTAAAATATCTTTCCCGAATGTTTGCCTATAGCTTAAAAACTGGTAAGCCTCTATCAATGCCCTGCGGCCACAGCTAAGTGCAGCAACAGAATTATACAGCCTGCTGACATTCATCATTTCGGCCATTATCTTAAACCCACCCGATTCTTCACCCACCAGTTTGCCAATAGTATCGGTCAGCATACATTCTGAACTTACCATAGAACGCATACCAAGTTTATCTTTTATTCGTATAACATCAATAGGGTTTTTAGTGCCATCAGGCAAATGTTTATCTATTAGGAAAATAGATAAGCCTCTTGTCCCGGCAACACTTTCATCGGTGCGCGCAAGGGCAAAAATAAAATCGGCATTGGTGTTACTGCAAAACCATTTTTCACCATTAAGTTTGTATAGCTTATCCCGGTAATGTGTTGCAGTAACAATATTGGCACCAACATCTGAACCGCCCGCCTTTTCGGTCAGGAACATGGCACCCGTAAACAATTCTTCAGGTGTGGATGTATAAACTTTGGGTAGAATTCTCTTTTTATCTTCTTCATCGCAAAACATATCAACCAACCTTGCACCGGCATCGGTCATACACAAAGGGCAGTAGAGGCCACTTTCGCTCATGGCATATAAATAGCCGGTACTAAAGCCAAGTCTGTTTCGTTCTTCGCTGAATTTCTTTCTGAGTGTAGGTTCCCATTTAATTCTGAACATCTCCGATTCTACAGATATATCCCTTAGTTTCCAGTAAGCATCGTTGAATTTAAAATCATTGATTGTTTCTCCGTGTGCATTCCGTTTTACGAGTTCAGGGCCGTTTTTATCTGCGGTCAATGATAACTCATTCATCCTGCCTGCAGATTCTTTGCCTTGCTTCTCCAGTTTATCGTGCATATAACTTAGGCTATCCTTGGAAAGGTTGTGCTGCAAATAATTCCTGAGTATCTTATCGCTTTGGTAAAAGTTCGTGCTGGTCTTGGCATTCTCTTTCAACACCCTGTTTTTATGGGCAGGATATGTAGCAGGTTTTGCAGTTTCAGGCTTCATTATGGAGATAAGTTATAGTGTAAAGCTAAGTATTTTAGCTCTATTTGATGCTGTACACCACTTTCATCTCATAACGCAGTTTCATGTCTTTAAATGCTGCCGTATTGACTGTGCTTCTGTTTGCGCTTTCATCGGTGCTTACGGCATTTGATAAGTTACCAAATCCACCACCATAATAACCATAGTAAGAAGGGTAGTTATACTCTACAGGTTCAATTTCGGTTATGCTTATTGCCTGGCCGCGTTCTTCTCCAATGCTTGTCAAAAGCATATCTGCTTTTTTCTGTGCTGCCTTCAGCGCCTGTATTTTAAGGCTATCGCGGTACTGCCTCATATTGCTGTTGTCAAATTTCTGTATTTGAGCAGAGGAGACATTCAGTGAATCGCCATCATTCAGTAGCTTCTCAATGTTTTCCGGCTTGCCAATTTTTATAATAAAGGTTTTGGTAGCAAAGTAATTGTCGTGTTTATGCCTGTAGTAGTAATCGTAATAATAGTAGTCGTAGTTATACATCGATGCATTTTCAACCTGCACATCTTCTTTCTTTATTCCTATAGATTCTGCCTTCTTCATCAGCTTTGCTTCCATATCGGGCATGGTTACTTTAAGCTTTCCATGCATGTATTCGGTTAATGTAACTCCGTAGTACACTTCATCAGGTGTTACTTCCTTTTCGGCACTGCCTGTAACCTCAATGGTTCTGCTTATGCTGTTTTTGTGGTCGTGATGGCAAGCGCCCAACATTAAGGCAATTGCGGGGATAAGTAATATGTGTGTTTTCATGCGACGGATATTTTTCACCAAATATATAGTTAGCCTTTAGCGAAACAATGGCGACAAAATTATTTTAAGCTTTTTTAACGAATTGCTTACCCATAGATTCCTCACTTCGCTGCGCTACATTCGGAATGACAGATTGATAAAGTTTTTGAGGGAGGAGGTATGTGGGCGAAGCCCACATACCTCCTCCCATAACCTATGCAATAACTATTGTCATTCCGAATGGAGTGAGGAATCCTGCAACTTATTGAATAATACAGTTAAAAAAAGCCCAACAAATAACGATACCCTTTAAATTTAATTGTGATTAAAATGGCAGTAAAAAAAATAAAAATGCGACATACCATTATTAACATTCATCCTGTTAATTACTTATATAGAATAACATTTTTTGAGGCATTTCAAAAACCTACCTTTGTTGAAATTATAAAAAAGCCGTGCAAAATCACATTAAAGAACCCTTCCTTATAGTGCTACTGGTAGCGGGAATGCTCACTTTATTGTCATTTGTCCCAACTGGATTTACTGTTTTTGGAGTTGACCTGAAGCCTGTTACCATGTTCTCTGATATTATACCAAATGAAGATGTACAAGTTAAAAAAGATGATCCGGGCAAGCCTGTTGTAAAACCTTTGCCCGTTGGCTTTAAGGATAAAGACTCACTGCATTTTAAAACCGGGTATTACCCGATTGAGGAGTATTGCAGACAAGATAACCTGGCTGTGTTTTATAATGCTTTGCTGCACGCTAAAAAGAAAAAGGTTCACCTGGCTTACTTTGGCGATTCGATGATTGAGGGTGATATTGTAACACAGGATCTGCGTGCCATGCTGCAAAAGAAATTCGGAGGCAGGGGAGTGGGGTTTGTTCCAATCAAGAATTTTGTTCCGGGTTTTCGCCAATCGATAAAGCAAAGCTTTGCCGATAACTGGACTGCCTATACAGTAATAGAAGACAGGCAGGCATCGATACCATACGGATTAAACGGTGAAGCCTTTATTCCCAATATTACAGGTGATGGTAAAAACGCTGCCAGCTGGACCACTTTTGAAGGTGTAAAACAATCGGCAGGTTTGGATAGTTTCCATATTGTAAAACTTTATTACAGCAACCCGGCTAATGCTGATGCCAAGGTGTATGTAAAGAAGGACGGAGGTTCAACAACAACTCTTTCTCTGGCTAATGGTGGGGGATTAAAAACACTTACACTGAATAAAGGGGCTTCGATACATTCAATACAAATGACATTCACCACCAACGATAAGGTATACATCTACGGTGCCGCTTTTGAAGACAGTACCGGTGTATATGTTGATGATTTGGATATGCGTGGCTCATCGGGCCAGCAATTATCGGTAATTGATGATGGCATTATGCAGGGATTTGAGAATGATTTGAATATTAAGTGCTGTGTATTGCAATACGGTATTAATGTGGTGCATGGCGGAACAACAAAGTACAGTTATTACACCAAGGGATTTGGTTCAACCATAAACTCATTAAAAAGCAAACTTCCTAATTGCGGAATACTGGTAAACTCGGTTAGCGACAGGGCCGTTAAGAAACACGGTGGCTATGAAACAATGCCCGAAATACATGATTTTGTGGATGTGCAGCAGGATATAGCCAGGCAGACCAATACGGCATTCTGGAATTTGTTTAAAGCAATGGGTGCCGACAGCAGCATGATAAACATGGTAAACTCTGATCTGCCATTGGCCAATAAAGATTACACCCACTTTAAACCTATGGGCGGAAGTTATATAGCAAGCTACTTCTATTATTCAATGCTGTACGATTACGAGAAATATGAATGGGAATATACGCACAACAATAAGAATGAACGCTCGTAAACTATTCGTAATACTTTTATTTACGGCTATGGCAATGGTGTCGGAGGCTCAGACGTATAACTACAATAATTATTCCTTTATCAATTCCGATATTGATACTATCAGCTATGATTCGGTGGCACTGAAATCTTTCTTTGTTAAACTGAAGGAACTGAAAGAAGGCAAGCGCAAGAATATTGTTATAGTACATATTGGCGATTCTCACCTTCAGGCCGATTTTTTTACCAGTTGGGTACGCCAGCATTTGCAACAAGATTATGGCAACGGTGGCAGGGGATTGATATTCCCTTACCGTGTTGCAGGCTCTAATGAGCCAACCAATTACCATTCTTCATCAACCGGAGACTGGAAGGGCAGAAGGTGCGTGATGATGAGCCCGTCATACATACCAATTGGTGTGGCAGGCTTTGGCTTAAAGGCCGAAGATTCGGCAGCCAGCCTGAAAGTAAATATTAAGAACGGGGATAATTTAGATTATTCATTTACTAAGATGACCTTGCTCCATGATAAGGGCCCCAAATGTTACAATTGGGTGGTGTTTACATCAAACGATTTTAAGGATTCTGTTGTAATAAAAGATACAGGCAAGCAATATGGCGTAGCCATGGATAATGTAAACTTTAAGGACACTATGAGCTCGTTTACTATGTGTACGCAGCAAAGCGATACCGGGCAGAATGAAGCCATGATATTTGGAATGATACTGAGCAACGATAAACCGGGAATCATATATCATACCATTGGTTCGAACGGTGCACGGTACACCGATTATACCCATTCGCAATACTTTATGCAGCAATTGGGCGCACTTAACCCCGACCTGGTTATTATTTCACTGGGAACCAATGAGGCCTATTCAAAGCGCTTTAACCCCGATTATTTTGAGAGCGATATGGATACTATGCTGATAGGTATAAAACATGTTGCCCCGACTACCGATATTCTATTAACAACGCCCAATGATGCTTACCGCGGCCACAGGTATAAAAATGCCGATATAGCCGATGCCGTAGTAACTATTAAAAGAGAAGCCAAGAAGTACCATGCTGCTTACTGGGATTTTTACCACATAATGGGTGGTTACGGCTCGATGCAGAAATGGTACAGTAAGCATCTTAGCCAGAGAGACCATGTACACTTTACAGGAGGTGGGTACACCATACAAGCCGAATTATTTTATGACGCTCTTCATAAAACTATAACCGATGGATTGGAAAGGCTTGCTCCATAACATATTGCATTTGCTTACATATAATCCTAAAGAGCCAATGCTCTTTAATACGGCATTGTTTGTATATGTGTTTCTGTTATTGCTTTTCTTTTACCAGTTTGTTTACCATCGCACTCGCCCTCGTGTTCTTTATCTTACCCTATTCTCATTGTTTTTCTATTATAAGTCTGGTGGCTTGTTCTTCCTCTTGCTTATAAGCTCTACCGTTATAGATTTTAACCTTGCCAAATGGATATACAACTCTAAGACCAAGGCAAAGAAGACAGCCATGCTTATCGTCAGTCTGGTGGTTAACCTTGGTTTGTTGTTCTATTTTAAGTACACCAATTTCTTTATTCAAACCGTAAATGATCTTCACCTCGGGCATTTAGACCCTGTAAATGTTATTCTTCCTGTTGGCATATCATTCTATACCTTCCAGGTACTTAGCTATACCATTGATATATACAGAGGGCAATTAACCCCGTCAGATAGTATCCTCGATTTTGGCTTCTATATCTGTTTCTTTCCTCACCTGGTAGCAGGGCCAATTGTAAGAGCGGTAAACTTCTTACCTCAAATTCATAAAGACATTGTATTGAGTAAGGAAGAAGTAGGGCAGGCCTTGTTCCTTATTATAACAGGGCTTATAAAGAAGGCTGTTATATCTGATTATATAAGTGTGAATTTTGTGGATAGGGTATTTGATAACCCAGCACTTTATTCTGGTTGGGAGAACCTGATGGGTGTTTATGGTTATGCCATGCAGATATATTGTGACTTCTCCGGTTATTCTGATATGGCAATAGGTATAGCTTTATTGCTGGGTTACCGCCTGGGTATTAACTTCGATCTGCCTTATCAATCTGCAAGTATTACGGAGTTCTGGAGGCGCTGGCACATATCGCTTTCAAGCTGGCTCAGGGACTACCTCTATATACCATTAGGTGGTAACCGTAAGGGAAAGGTTCGCCAATATGTAAACCTGATGGTAACAATGCTATTGGGTGGCCTATGGCATGGTGCATCATGGAACTTTATATTTTGGGGGCTTTTACACGGGGGCGCTTTGGCATTCGAAAAGCTGAAGGACAGCATTATTAAAATACCCAAGAACTTCTTTACCCGAACCGTAGGGGTAATACTTACATTCCATTTTGTATGTTTTTGCTGGATATATTTCCGTGCTAAAACATTTACCATTGCCAACCAGGTAATATCACAAATATTTACCCAGTTCCATATATCGGTGGCAGGGCAGTGGGTAGCAGGCTATACCTATGTGTTTGTATTAATGCTTGCGGGTTACCTTGCTCATTTTATCCCCAAAAGCATTCATACCCTTACCGAAAACAAATTAACGCAGGCCCCAATATTTATAAAATCGTTAATAATTGTAATGGCTATATGGCTGGTTATACAAGTTAAATCATCAGATATTCAGCCATTTATATACTTTCAGTTCTAGTATAGGTATAGGCCTGAAAATATATTTCATCTTCATTATTTCTTCATTTTCGGTGTATAGTTTTGCTCTCATAAACTAACCAATAAACTTAACTGTTATGAAACTCACAAATGTAATCGCTACCGGTGCAATCCTCGTAGCAATCGCTTTCTCTCCGGTACTTGTAAATGCACAAGACAAAAAGGCTGATGTAAAGCAAGACAAGAAAGAAGTCCGCAAGGATGAAGACAAAAAGGCTGCTGATGTAGCAAAAAGGAACCGTGCTGAAAAGAACGGACATCCTAAAGAAGCCGTAAAAGACGAAAAGAAAGTTCAAAAGGATAACAAAGACATCCATAAGGATCGTAAGGAAGTAAAGAAAGACGAAGGCAAGAAATAATTTTCAATTTCTTTCGCTGGAAAGTCCCGCCCAAAAGCGGGACTTTTTTATTGTTATTAACTTAACCGATTTAGATAGTTGATAAAAATCATCTTTCAGGATTTGGAAATGGAGGCCATACTTCATACATTTGTATTATAATCAATCCCTGACCTATGAAAAAAGTTACCTTATTTGTTATGGCTGCACTGGGAGCCAATGGCCTCATTGCGCAAACAACAAATTCTACTACAAGCTCGGTATATATGCCGTGTAATAGTTTTTATGAAACTATCCCTTTAAGGGATATGCCTGCCCAAACTGATGAACAGAGGGCATTGGCTGTTATTAATAAAGCAAAACTGGAGGAAATAAGAGAGTCGAAAAGGCCTCAGTTTCCCCATTTTACCAAAAGAGCCGAAAAGGCGGACCCTATTGCCCAGACTACTGATGGTACCAAAGCACTAACGTCTCCAATTGTAAACTTCGATGGTGAAACAGCAGGTGGCTCTTGCCCTCCTGATCCATGCGGAGCTGTTGGGCTTACCCAATACGTACAGTCTATTAATTCATCATACCAGGTTTTTAATAAAACCGGAACGGCGCTTACCTCTGTAATTGACCTTGCTTCTCTTTTTACTGCAATACCAGGTGATGATGGCGACCCTATAGTGCTGTACGATAAGTTTGCCGACAGGTGGTTTATACAGGAATTCAATGCAAGTAATTCTCCTTATGGCTTTTCTGTAGCTATTTCAAAAACAAGCGATGCGACAGGAGCTTATTACGTTTATAATTTTTCAAACGCTACATGGAACAGCCAGTATCCTGACTACCCTAAGCTTTCGGTATGGACCGACGGATATTACATGACGGGCCAGTTTTCTCCGGAAGGTGTTGTGGTTTTAGACAGGGCAAGAATGCTTGCAGGTAAATCATCTGCAGGTTTAATATTAACATCTACACCGGCTTCTCCTGGCTATTTTGGAGGCAATAACAGTTTATACAGTTCTGCTAAAACACTCGATTGCGATGCTTCTGCGCTTCCTCCTTACGGAACACCTAATTACCTGGTTTTCTTTCAAAACGTAGCTTCAGGTGGATATAGCGATATTATATATTTCTATAAACTGGTGCACGATACTGCTGCAAAAACACTTACCATTACCAAATGGGATTCTTTAACACCATCTACATTCAGCGCATATTTTACCGGAGGCACCGAAAAGGAAATAAGCCAGCCCGGTTCAGCAAAGAGCTTGGATGTACTGGATGGCACATTTAATTTCAGAGCTCCTTACCTGAAGTTTACAGGATATAATTCAGTTGTGCTTTGTAATACCGTAAATACTGGTAGCTTAATTGCCGGTATACGCTGGTACGAAATAAGGCAGGATCCAAGTACCCTGCATTTCTCTATTTATCAGCAAGGCACTTATGCCCCTGCCGATGGTGCAAGCCGCTGGAATGGAAGTATTGGAATGGACCAGGATGGAGATATTGCAATTGAGTATTCAGTATCCAGTGGATCTATATATCCAAGTATACGCTATACCGGACGTATGTTTGCCGATGCTGCAGGCACCATGACTGGAACAGAAATGACAGCTATTGCAGGTACATCACCGGCAGTAAATTGTGGTAACCGCTGGGGCGATTATTCTGAAATGACCCTTGACCCAACTGACAATGTTACCTTCTGGAACACGAATGAATATGATAAAGGCGGTAACGAAGGCAGCAGAATATTCTCATTCAAACTGGCTTCTGCTGCTGGTTTTTCCAACCCTATAGACCTTGCTCAATTTAAAGTTTACCAAAACGGCGGGTATATAAATGTAACTGCTACCACACTTCCATCAAATGATGATGTGCAAGTTGATCTGTTTGATATTGTTGGTAAACAAATTAGCGGAAGCACTATTAAGCCTGCGGCTAATGCAATAGATACCAAGGTGCCGGTTAATGGCCTTGCAAAAGGCGCTTACCTGGTAAGAATAGGTAACCTTAACTACCAGAGAGTTTTTAAAGTGATTGTAAATTAATAATAATTAATACTCATAAATAGCCCTTCTGTGGAACTATACAGAAGGGCTATTTTTTTCTAAGTATATGAAAACACTAATAAGTTTAAGCCTGTTGTTTGCAGTAACAATATGTGCCGCACAGGAAAGGAAAGATACTGTAAAGGTTAAAGAGGAAGACAGGCCGGGGCCTATTGCAACAGGTAAGGTAATGCACAGGAGTAATAAAAACTGCCCCACTGTTATTGCTGTTGTAAGGCCTACGGAAAAAGACACTTTGTTCTTTTTGCCTATTGGTACAGGTTTTGAAGGGTTCGACAAACCGGGTATTACCGTTACATTCAAATACAGAAAATTGATGATAAAACAACCATTGGGCTGCACAGGCATTCCTGTAAATGTGTGGGATGTTAAAAAGGCAGTACCCATGAGGCATAGGAAGAAATCTTCTGCCGCTAAATAACTCTTGTTTTTAGGCTATAAATAGTATAATATTGTATAATAATACCTTTTTAATGAGAAAAATCTCCCTGTGCTTTTCTCTTTTCATTTTAGTTTTTTCCTCCAACTGTTTCGGGCAGAATTGGGTGAAGATGATGCAGAACCCGAACGTGAATGTGCGCGATGTTCAGAAAGCGTTCTACAAATGGTATGATGAGTATAAGAAAGGTGGGAAAGAAAATGATAATAAAAGTGAGGATGCAAGTATAGAATTATTTAAGCGCTGGGAGGAATATATGGTGCCACGTACATACCCGAGCGGTAAACGAATCAATCCGGTGCAGGTTGCAACCGATAATGAGAATTACAAAAACTCACATGCAGCTAATTCCACTATGGCTACGGCCAACTGGACTTATGGCGGGAATAACACCGTACCCACGAATGGGGGAGATGGCAGGGTAAACCGTTTTCATTTTTATCCCGGTAACCCCAATGTAATATTTGCATGCACTCCTTCAGGCGGGCTTTGGAAAAGCTCTAACGGAGGCGGTAACTGGGCAACTTATACCGATAACCTCGGTGACCTGTCGGTTTGTGATATTGCTTTCGATCCTCATAACCCGAATATAATGTATATGGGTACAGGAGATAATGATAACCCGGGCTCTGGTACTCCAACTACCATTGGTGTTCTGAGGTCAACCGATGGCGGTAACACATGGAAAACAACAGGAATGAAATACACATTAACCTATTCGGGCCAGTATTATATGGTGGTAAATGAATTACGGATAAACCCCGATAGCGGTAATATTATTTGGGCGGCCAGCAGTTTTGGTTTATGGAAATCGGCCGACTCAGGAGTTACATGGAAAAATATGCTTAACGATGATATAAAGAGCCTTGAGTTTCAACCTTTCAATTCATCTGTAATGTATGCAGGCGATTATTCGGGTGTTTTCTATCGCTCTGCTGATGCGGGAAAAACTTTCAAGCAAGTTACTAAGGGATTACCAACTTCCGGCGCAGCTCGTATGTCAATTGGTATTTCCCCGGCCGACTCAAATCGTGTATATGTACTAGCGGAGGATTCTACTTATTCGGATTTTCACGGGCTTTATATGTCAACTGACAGGGGACAGACTTTTAAATTACAATCTAGTCCTTCAATAGGCTCGCCGAATATTATAGGGTACTCTAACACAGGCTCCGATTCAACCGGGTTTGGCTGGTATTCCTTGCCGATAGCAGTATCTCCAACCAATGCCGATACAATTTTTGTGGGCGGAGTAAACATCTGGATGTCGAACGATAAAGGGGTTAACTGGGCGCTTAAAACACAATGGTATGGTAGTGGTGCCCCATATATACATGCCGACCAGCACGATATAGAATTTGCCCCGGGAAGCAGTTCTTCCATATATGCAGCATGCGACGGTGGAGTTTTTAAAACTACAGATGCCGGAACTACATGGAATGATTTTAGCAACAACCTTGAAATAGGCCAGCTATATAGTCTTGGACTTTCGGCATTAACTCCCGGACTTTCCATAAGTGGTTGGCAGGATAATGGAACCAATGTTTCTGTGCCTTCCTGGAATCAGGTATATGGAGGTGATGGCGAAGTATGCTTTATTGATTATACGAATGATAATGACATATTTGTTTCCTACCAGAATGGCGCATTATATTATTCAACCGATGGTGGTGTTAATTTTAATTCTGCCACCACAGGTATTACCGAAACAGGGCCGTGGACAACAAGATGGTTGCAGGATCCTCAGAATCCGTCAATTTTATATGCAGGTTTTATGAATGTATGGCAATCGCCAGATATGGGAAATACATGGACACAGATGAGCTCATGGGGCACTTCTTATATTTCAGCATTGACGGTGGCTCCATCCAATAACCAGTTTATATATGCAGCTCAATCCGACTCATTGTTTTTAAGCTATAATGCCGGTGTTACCTGGACAAATATAAATGGTACATTGCCTTTTAATTCTGCTTACCTTACCGATATTGCTGTTGATCCCACCAATGATTTAAAGGTTTGGGTAACTTTTTCGGGGTATACAGCCACGGCCAAAGTTTACTACACAGCTAATGGTGGTGCCACATGGACCAATTTATCTGCAGGGTTACCCAATTTGCCGGTTAATACGGTTGTCTACCATCCGGGCAGCCCTGATGGAGTTTACGTGGGAACTGATTTAGGGGTGTATTACCGGGATACTATTTTGAATAAGTGGGTAAGTTACAATAAGGGTTTACCAAATGTGGTAATTGATGATTTGTCAATCTATTCGCCTGATAACACATTAGTGGCAGGCACATTTGGAAGGGGAGTGTGGCAAACACCAACTTATGTTGCTGTGGGGATAGATCAAATATATTCTTACAATAATCTCAGTGTATATCCTAATCCGGTTAGCGATAAATTAAATATTAGCGCTAAAGTTGCTAGGCCCGGTAACTATACTGTTAGTATTGTAAATGTGTTGGGGCAAACAGTTTACCAAAACAATGTTTTTATATCCGGTAATTATAAATTGGGTATTGATGTTTCTTCTTTTGGTAAAGGAATTTACATACTTACTTTAAAAGGCAAAAACACTGAAATAGAGAAGAAAATAGTAATTAATTAGAATGTATCTGAAAGTCTTGATTATTAACAAAATATGACTTTTATCAACATTTGTAACTAAAGTTCATAATAAGCGTAACAGATGGGACTATTACGCAAAAACCGCATAAACAATGAGTAAAAGAATACTATTAACCACATTAACATTTTTATCCTTCTTTTTCATGACAAATGCCCAGAACAATTGGGCAAGTATGATGAGAAACCCGAAGGCGAATGTGCATGATGTGCAAAAGGCATTTAACCAATGGTATTCAAGCCAAAAGGTTGATACGGGCGATGATGAAGAAAATGGTATAAGCCTGTATAAGCGCTGGGAGTGGATGATGAATGCCAGGACCTTCCCGACCGGTAACCGTCCTGATGAAACAACAATTGCACATGACTACCAGAGTTACCTTAGTCATCAACGTGCAACTAAACGCAGTACACACGGTACCATTGCCAACTGGAGCTATGTTGGAAACACAAGTGTACCTAACCACATTGCCAGTGATGGAAACATAGGTGGCGATGGCAGAGTAAACAGGATGAGGTTTTTTCCCGGGAATAATAATATTATGTATGCATGTGCTCCTACAGGAGGATTATGGAAATCAACAAACGGAGGCGCTTCATGGGCAACCAATACAGATAATCTTGGCGATCTTGCTACCAGCGATATAGCTATTAACCCATCTAAAACCAGTGAAATGTTTCTCGCTACAGGCGATGGTGATGGAATAAATAGTATTTATCCAACAGTCAGCACTGTAGGTGTTTTAAGGAGCACCGACGGAGGAAATACCTGGAACGCTACGGGATTATCGTATACACTTGCGGCTTCAGGGCCTGCCTACGCAACTATAAATGTGTTGTACGTAAACCCTGCAGATACCAGTATTTTGGTGGCTGCAACAAGTTTTGGTATTTACTACACATCTAATTCGGGCGCATCGTGGGCCCAATCGGTTTCCGGCGACTTTATGTCGATGGAACTTGAGCCTTCGCATCCTTCAAGAGTTTACGCATCCACATACGATGGTAAATTTTACAGGTCTGCTGATGCCGGTAAAACATTTGCCCAGGTTACTACGGGGTTACCCGGTGCGGGTGTAGCAGGCCGTATGGCTGTGGCAGTTTCGGCGGCAGATACCAATGATGTATATGTATTGGCAACCGATCCTACAAATTATGCATTTTATGCTTTGTATCTTTCTACCAATCATGGTGCGAGCTTCACTACTGTAGCAAGCCTTGCAGGCGGAGCGCCAAATATTTTAGGCCGCGCAGCAGCCGGTAATGATCCTACAGTAGGGCAGGGCTGGTACGATTTGTGTATTGCAGTTTCTCCAACTAATATTGACTCGGTCGTAGTAGGTGGTATAAATATCTGGCTTACTGGTGATGGTGGTGCATCGTGGAATTTAAATGCAGACTGGACTGGCTCAAGCGCTCCTTTTGTGCATGCCGATGTACATAGCTTGATATTTGAACCCGGGCATTCGAGTACAATTGTTGCAACATGCGATGGCGGTGTTTTTAAAACACCCGATTATGGAAACACCTGGAATGACTTAAGTAATAACCTGGAAATAGCACAACAATACAGCATAGGCCCATCGGCTAAAACAGCTGGCAGGTATCTTACAGGCTGGCAGGATAATGGCAGTAACCTGGCGAGTGCAGGCACGTGGACACAAAACGTGGGTGGTGATGGAATGGTTTGTTTTATTGACTATTCAACCGATGCAAACTGCTATGCGGAAAACCCGCAGGGCTCATTTGTGCGTTCTACCAACAGTGGCGCTAACTGGACTGCTGTAACAACCGGTATCAGCGAATCGGGCCCATGGGTTACTGAATGGATGCAGGATCCGAAAGTGCCTAATACGCTTTATGCCGGGTTTAATAACGTCTGGAAATCGACCAACCAGGGAACCAGCTGGAGCAAAATAAGTACATGGAGTTCGTCTTCTATAAGTGCATTGGCAGTTGATTCATCTAATACAAGTTATATATATGCAGCGCAATCGGGTATGTTGGAATACACTAAAAATGGTGGTACTACATGGACAAACATTACAGGCACCCTCCCTGTTGGTTCGGCGGGAATAAGCGCCATTACTGTTAACCCTAAAAACCCTACACACGTTTGGGTTACCTTCTCAGGTTATTCTTCAGGTAATAAGGTGTATCAATCATATAATAGTGGTACCACATGGACAAATCTTTCAACCGGTTTGCCAAACTTGCCTGTAAATGCAATTGCATTTCAACCCGGTACTATAGAAGCTTTGTATATTGGAACAGACCAGGGAGTTTATTACCATGATACTATAAACGGATGGATAAGTTATAATACTGGCTTGCCAAATGTTATGATTGGTGACGTGAAAGTTGCCATGGTAAATAAAAAATTATTGGCTGCATCATACGGCCGTGGCACATGGCAAACCGATCTGTTTACAAATCCTTCAAGTACATTGCCTGTTGCATATTTCAGCGCTTCTCCAACTACTGTTTGCGAAGGTGGTTCTGTAGCATTTACAGATACGTCACATAACAGCCCTACAAGTTGGAAATGGACATTTACAGGCGGAACACCGGCTACATCTACAACACAAAACCAAACTGTGGTTTACAATACTGCCGGCACTTATGCTGTAAAACTTGTGGTAACTAACGTTAATGGCTCTGACAGCGTAACCAAAGCAGGATACATAACGGTTAATGCAACACCTACGGTAACAGCATCGGCAACACCTGCAACTATTTGTTCAGGCGGTTCAACTACGCTTAATGGTGGCGGTTCAACAACGTATACATGGGCACCGAATACGAACTTGAGTGCTACAACAGGAGCGAGTGTGACAGCAAGCCCGGCATCGACTATTACATATACTGTTACAGGTACAACCAGTGGTTGCAGTGCAACTCAAACTGCAATAGTTACTGTTAATCCTGCGCCACCCGCACCAACATTAGGCAGCAATAGCCCTATATGCTCAGGTTCTACCCTGAATCTTACGGCTACATCAGCAGGTGCAACCAGCTATACATGGACAGGCCCTAATGCATTTTCATCGGGTGTGCAAAACCCTTCTATAGTAAGTGCAACAACAGCAGCTTCGGGAACATACACTGCTACTGCATCTGGAGCAGGAGGATGTACAAGTGCGCAAGCAACAATATCTGTAACCATAACAGCGACGCCAACAGTTTCTATTAGCCCTGCAAACCCGTCAGTTTGTTCGGGTGTAGGTGCACCATTAACCGCAAGCGGAGCAACAACATATTCATGGAGCCCGTCAACGGGACTGAGTGCAACAACAGGAGCAAATGTTACAGCAACTCCAGCGAGTACAACTACATATACCGTTACAGGATCTAATGGCGCGTGTAATTCTACCAAGACTGTTGTGGTTACCATTAATGCATCTCCAACAGTTAGTATTACACCTGCCGGTTCAACAACATTCTGCGCCGGAGGTAATGTTAATTTAACAGCAAGTGGAGCAACTACATATACATGGAGCCCTTCAGCAGGGCTTGGTGCTACAACAGGCGCAACGGTTACAGCCGGGCCGGCATCTTCAACTACATATACTGTAACTGGTACAACAGGAAGTTGCAGTGCAAACCAAACTATAGCTATTACCGTTAATCCTAACCCTACGGTTACCTGCACACCATCATCAGCAAGCGTATGTTCAGGAGTAGGCGCGAGCTTAACAGCCAGCGGAGCTACTTCTTACACATGGTCTCCTTCGGGCGATTTAAGCGCAAGCACAGGAGCAACCGTAACAGCAACACCGACAGTAACCACAACATATACTATTACCGGAACTACAGGTTCTTGCAGTGCTAACCAAACAGTAGTTGTAACAGTAGGTGCAACACCAACAGTAAGTGTAGCACCACCTTCAGCAAGTATATGTTCAGGTAATAATGTTGGGCTGACTGCAAGTGGTGCAACAACCTATACCTGGGCACCTAATACAAATTTGAGCGCCACAACCGGTGCAAGCGTAACGGCAAATCCGGGCTCAACTATAACATATACCGTAACCGGTACGAGTGGGGGATGTAACAGCACACAATCGGTAGTTGTTACTGTTAACCCTACACCAACAGTGGCATGTAGCCCTGCTTCAGTATGTTCGGGTGCAAGTGCTAATTTGACTGCAAGTGGAGCAACATCATATACATGGAGCCCCGGTACTGGTCTTAGCGCAACAACCGGCGCAACTGTTACAGCATCACCGGGAGCAACAACTACTTATACCATTAGCGGAACTACAGGTTCATGCAGTGCTAATAAAACTGTAATTGTTACAGTAGCAGCAACGCCAACAGTAAGCGTGGCGCCTCCGTCATCTTCTATATGTTCGGGAAGCAATGTAAGTTTAACGGCCAGTGGTGCTACAACATATTCATGGGCGCCGAATACAGCATTAAATAAAACTACGGGTGCAACAGTTACTGCAACACCCGGCTCTACTGTTACATATACTGTAACCGGAACCAAGAGCGGTTGTGTTGATACACAATCGGTAGTTATTACAGTTAATACAAGTCCTACCGTTAGCGTTACTCCTCCTTTAGCAACAATTTGTGCTTCGGGTGGAAATGTTTCATTGACTGCCAGCGGAGGAACAACCTATACATGGGCTCCGGCTGCAACATTAAGTGCATCGACGGGTGCAACGGTCACAGCAAGCCCGGGTTCAACAACTACATATACAGTAACCGGAACCAACGGAACATGTAACGCTACTAAAACAGTAGTAATAACTGTGAGCGCTACGCCAACAGTAAGTGTAGCTCCTCCATCATCTTCTATATGTTCCGGTAGTAATGTGAGTTTGACCGCCAGCGGAGCAACGACCTATTCATGGGCGCCAAATACCGCTTTAAATAAAACTACCGGTGCGACAGTTACTGCAACACCGGGCTCTACTGTTACATATACTGTAACCGGAACCAAGAGTGGCTGCAGTGATACACAATCGGTGGTGGTAACCGTTAACCCTACACCGACTGTGGCGTGTAGCCCTGCATCTATATGCGCGGGTAATAACACCAATTTAACAGCAAGCGGTGCAAGCAGTTATACATGGGTATCGGCTGCAACATTAAGTGCAAGCACAGGCGCCACGGTTACAGCAACACCGGCTGCAACAACCACTTATACCATAACGGGTACTACAGGGTCGTGTAGCGCCAATAAAACAGTTGTGGTTACAGTTATTGCAAACCCTATTGTAAGTGTTACACCCGGCTCGCCAACAATATGTGCAGGTCTAAGTGTGAATTTAACAGCCAGCGGTGCAACTACCTATTCGTGGAGCCCGGCTACTAATTTAAATAATACAACGGGTGCTGTTGTTGCAGCAAATCCAACTGCTACAGCAACATATACAGTAACCGGCACCAAGAATGGTT
>Ga0206875_1091_pt1 | contig 23208 bp, 20 predicted proteins | sample Alteio_BWOrgCont_9_FD_152616 | JGI IMG/M metagenome (GOLD analysis project Ga0206875, IMG submission 152616) | Enriched cells from forest soil in Barre Woods Harvard Forest LTER site, Petersham, Massachusetts, United States -... | ecosystem: Environmental > Terrestrial > Soil > Temperate forest > O... | reverse complement strand
TGGATACCCTCGCCATTGAAGGACTCTTCCTGAATGATAAACCCATCACCGGTGAGCAGGATGAGTTGCAACACGAGATTGTGAAAGCCTCGGGGTTGGCGACGCTCTATGACTTCTTTTATGTCGTCCGTTCCTTTACATTTTTCCTCGAAGACAAGGTGTCTTTAATCTGGAATCCGAGTGGCCAGTTTGAAATTTTTCGCATCCTCTTCTTCGATCCTACCAAGGCCAAGGAATTCGCCGAGTTGGCGGACAAGATTAAAAGAAAAGATAGCCGATACCGTAACCTGCGGGTTTATTACAACAAGGCCATGGAGGAGTTGAAACGGACCGAGGCTCGCACGGGAAACAAATCAACCGCGACAGAGGAGTTGCGACTCAAGCGTGTTGACGTCAACCAGCTTGAAGAGTCGGATGGAGATGTCCGCCGAAAACTGGAAAAAGCATTGCTGGGCCGCACCATGATTTTGGAGCAGATTCAGAAGACCCGCCTTGAGCTGGAAGAGGATCGCCGCCAACAGGAGGGGCTATTGGACAGCTTTTTCTCCCGAGCGTTTCCCGACCTGCCAGCGATTGTATCCAACATTCTGAACCACCTAGATGGTGATCATGGGTGCCTAGTCTGCGGAACCGCCAACCCGAAAAAAAGGCATAAGTTCCGCGATTTGGCAAAACAGGGTGTTTGTCCATTCTGCGAAACAAATAATATCCGAACCGAAAAGGTCGGGGCTTTGACTGCTCGTGCCGAAGGCGAAATTAATGAAATTGAAACCCGGCTACAGGGCAAAAGAAAGAACCTGTCCGCCCTGGAGGCAGGGCTGACGAAGTCGATTGAACTGGTTGATGCCTTGCACGGAGAACGCGCTACTATTAGTTCCAGACTGATTGCCGCCCAGGGTGAACTGGAGCAGTTGGAGGCAAAACTGCCTCCATCGCAGGAGGAGTTGGATAAGAAGCGGAAGCAACTCGATAGCGAGTTGCGGGAGATGAAAAATCTCCGCCTGGAAATCGTAAAGGAAACCAAACGCTACTCAACCCTGTTGGGCGAGGGCCGGAAAAACATCGAGCGACTGGCCACCAAATTGACCAAGAGTTTCCAGTTCTACGCGGGCGCGTTTCTGGCTGAAAAATGTAATCTATCCTATCGCGAGGAAAAGCGCCGTTTGGGTGAGGAAGGGGAATTGTTAAGCTATCCCAATTTTCATGTGAACATGACCTCGGCGGTTTCGCCCAAAATGGGGACGCCTCGGAAGGAGGATACCCAGGTGTCCGAATCCCAAAAGGAATTTGTCGATCTTGCATTTCGTATGGCCTTATTCGACGCCGTGCGGCAACCCAAGGATGGCGTCATGCTGGTGATTGAAACGCCGGAAGCCAGCCTTGACAGCATATTCGTGAAAAAGGCCGGGGATTTGCTTCGCAAATTTGGTGAAGATGGCAAGGGCGAGCCAAATGTGATTATCGCTTCATGTAATCTGAACGGCACCGATATCGTGCGGTCCTTGTTGGGAGTTGACGCCTTGGGTAAGGAGGCTGTTAAAAAAGAAGTCCCAAAAAAAATTATCAACCTGCTGAAACTGGCCGCCCCCAATGCCGCAGTCAGGGAAGATGGCAAAACCTATCAGGCAGAGCTGGACAAGGCCTTGTCAAAATAACCGATGCTCGTTTTTACTACCAGAGTCTGGCTTGTGTTCCTAGTTGATGCTGCCTACCGGGCCGGCCTCAATCCGCTCTCGAAGCGGCGAGTGCATCGGTTGGTGTTCTTGTCCAACTGCCTCGCTCCCCTGTTTCAGGCTACACCGAACACGGCTCAAATTGTCAAATACAAGCACGGGCCTTTTTATCCACTAATCCAATGGGAACTGGACCGATTGGCCACCATGGGCGTCTTGACCATCGACAACCTTAAATATACCAATGACGAAAAAGGCTGGTGGGTAAGCGCCGATTACGGAGCAGGCCAGATGATGAACCCAGTTCTCACGCACTGCCGCCAAAGTGCCTACGGGCAAAGGCTCGGGGATTATTTGAATGAGGTGGTTGCTGGTTTCGCGTCGCTTCGCGGGGCTGCCTTGGACGAGGTCGCGCTTCGCGACGAGAACTACAATCAGCCGGGCGCAACCGCCGACTCCTTCATAGATTTTTCTGAACAGGAAGAAAACTTCTCGCTCCGAACTGCCCGCGCATTCCGGGATGTGCTGCCGGCGAATTTGGTTCCAACCCAAAAAGAGGAACTCTTTTTATACATGCGCTTCCTTGAAGCGTTGGTAGCTAAAAAAACCAACTGACCATGGCCACCGATACATCAAAACTGGAGCTGATGAAGGAAGTGGCTGTAACCAACCTAAACAGTATCCCCTCCGCGAAAAGCGGTGATCCGCGCGCCTTTATCGAGGCCGCTGTCAGTTTGATCGGCCGTTGGTGGAATCTTCGCTCCCGTTGGGATACCATTGCGCCGGGTTATTGCGCGCTAGTTTTGGATCATGAATTTGCTGCTGCCGGCGTGCCTTCCGGCTTCTCCGAGAAACAACTTTTCCGTGATGCGCCAGACCCCAATCTTGGCGGCCACATTCATGTATCCGATTTTTCTTTGAGTCGTGTTTTTCGCGACCAAGGCGGACATACCGACGCCGATTCGATTTGCCGTCAATTGAAGACCCTCAATCTTTGCAAGGCTCCATGCGTATTATTTGACCCGAAAACCGGCGTGATGCTGGCGGCGGAACAGGGGGTTTCTGGTCCGATTATCCCCTCCCAACTGTCTGCATTCGATGGCAACCTTACTGTAACCAACATCGACAACCTCATCAATGGGCTTTATAATTCAGCCCTGAAGTTTCCGGAGACATTTCCCCACATCTGGTGGAAAAAAGAGAAATTCATTCCCATTTTTCAGGCCGAGAAGCTTTATCAGGGGCTTTTATACATTCATTTGAAAGGCAACACCCAGGGAACGTGTGTCGTCGTGCGGGAAGACCAGACGAATGCCGGGAGAACTGACCTGACGCTCACTTCGCTCAGTCCGGAAATCGCCTTTGTCGTCGAGATGAAGGTTCTTAAATCATTCTTCTACCAAGCGCTTGGTCTTCCAGTGAAGCCGTTTACCAAATCCGATAATGAAGATTGGGCGGATAGCGGGGTGGGTCAGGTGTGTGACTACCGAACTGCCAAGCAAGCCAAAGAAGCATTTCTGCTGCTGTTCGACATGAGGAAAAAACACGAACATTTAGGTAAAGTTAGCACTCGCTGCCAAGGGCAATCTGTCCAGTATCGTAAATATGACATCTTCAACGCCACGGCGCGTGATGTCCGGGCTGCTAAGCCAAAACGATCAAAGACTCGTTGAGTTCGGCTCGCCCGCCCTGTTGCGCACTGGCTCGCATGGAGCGCATGGCCTCCGCGCGGCACAATTTAAAGCCGACTGAAGGAGCCAGCTCGGTGAGAATCTTGGCCGTATCAATCATTACTCCCCCATACTTGCTGTTTCCCACGGCAAGGAAGGCCTTGCCTCCAGGGTTAAGCTTGCCTCTGACTTCCTTTAAGATGACTTGCATATCGCTGAAGTAGGCCAGCACCATTTCGGGAATATTGTCATCCCAAAGCTTGCCCCGACGGCGGCATAGCGCCCGGTAAGCTCGCTTTAACTCCGTCGAGGCCAGCTCATCTGTCGAAAAATCACGCTTTACTTGCACGTGCGACCGGACCGTTTGGTTGCGTAGTGTCGTGTTATCTTGACGTGATGATAGATACCCCAGCATCCACAGTTCGAGATTGTAAATGTCTGTGTAATCAAATGAGTTGGGATACGGCGGCGAGAAGATGACCATGTCGACGGGGTCGCATTGCGGGATGAGCTTACGGCTGTCCCCGCGCAATACAGTAAAGTTGGTTCTTGCAGCCGAGGAAAACTTTGCCAAATCCGTGTAAACCATCAGGAAAGCGTCACGGAATTCACGATCTACGTCTGCGCCGAATTTTTGTTTGTTCTCCCAGCCATTCCGATATTTCCGCCCCTTGCCGTTGACGACCACATTGCTCACTGGCACCAACACGGAGCCAAGAATCACGAGCAAGAGCGCACGGTGGGAGTCTGAGCTCACGAAGCTGATGGCCTCGCGAATGCCAAGAATGCGTTGCGCGACAGCATGGCTGTAAACCCAACGCGAATCACGCCCAGGTTCCACCAGAGTCTCCGGTGCCTGCTTGAGTAGGGCCGTTGGATCAACTGCCATCTTTCCCGCAACTTCCAAAACATTCAAGTAGTCCCCTTTCAAGGCCACCAAATCATAGGAATTTAACTTGGAGGTGATGAGGTCTGCCAGAAACGGATTCACTTCAATCGTTGTCGGCTGGACGCCGAGCAATTGACAGGTGAGTGCTGTGGTGCCCGACCCACCGAACGGATCCAGACAAGATTTCGGAAACCGGCCCATGCCACGAACACACCCCAGGATGAAATGTGGCGAGAACGCCTCCTTGAATTTAAACCAACGTTGAAAGGGAATTTCCAATGCCGGCTGATTCGACGAGATCGGCGTGGTGAAATCAGATTCCGCAAGCCAGTGCTGCGGCAACCGGCTTTCGACGCCACAAACACTTCTCCGCGGTTGGCTTGGAGTCAATATCACGATGAAATAACTTGCCCGGCACTATGCAAATATGCAACTATTAATTTACATATTTACGAATCATGCGTGTTTACCTGCAATCCAGACAGCTCGGCCAGGCTATCGCGAAAGAGCTGTTTAAGAACGGGAAAACTCAAATATCAGCAGCGAAAGCCTTAAACATTGCTCAGGGGCAGCTCAGCCATCTTGTCTCGGGCCATTTCAAAACGAAGAATGCCTTGGTCCTTCATGTATGTAAATATGTAAATATCAATCCCGATACTTTTAAGTCGGCTGCACAAGATATGGGCGAAGTGGACCGCGAGGCAGTTGTCGCCTTGGCCCGCGCTTGTGGCGGGCAAAGACGGAAAACCGAAGTAGTAATCCGGGTTCTCCGGGTATTGGAAAGTCTTGCCCCGCTGGTTGAGCAATCGTTATGAAATTACACGCCCAATTCTAGTGAGCCGACCTCCTCCGGTTCACACCGTCTCCGCCGCCGCAATCGCTTCAAACTCCGAATAGATTTCGGCATGGTTAGCGTTCAGATACCGGACGACTTTCGCGTTCTTCAGCAGGTTTTTGATGTACGTTTGCGCCGTTTGCAGGGTGAACATGTTTTCCGTGTAATTATCCGTGACCGCTTTCAGGTCGCGTTCGAGTGATTCCATTTCACTTTCCATCCGTGCGATGTCTTCTGCCGACATCCCGGCCTTTTTCTTCGGGTCGTCCGGGTTCACCAGTTGATGTTTCGGCGTTCCCAGGACCATCGCTTCGGCGTAGCCGGCCACATAGTTGTTCATCGTCACCATCATTTCCGCCATTTCAATCTGCCGGTTTCCGTTCACGCGCTTGAACAGCCGCAGGGCTTTCGGGCAGATGTTTTTGTCCTTCAATAGTTCCGCCGCGTCGGGATGGATGCCTTTCAACAGGTTCATGGACGCTTGCACCACCCGCAGCGGCATGTTCAACACCACCGCCAGCCGCTCCGGGCTGACGCCGTTATTCACCGCCTTGACGATCATCTTGTGTTCCTGAATCGGCGGCAACCGACTGATGCGGGCGTTGTAGGTGTAGCACTCGTCATCCGTGGCGATGAGGCAGTCGGCTTCCGGTTTGCCCAAATCTTTCAATGCGAAATAACGGAGGTGTCCGTTTTTCAGCATGTATTTTCCCGGCGCGTCTTTTTGCGGATATACGACCAGCGGTTCCACCAGTCCGACTTCCGGGATGGAGCCGATAATCGCCTTGAACCGATAGGTGTCCTTCTCCTCGGCTTTGACCAGCCGCATCGGCAAAATGTTTTCCAGCGTCAGCCGGATTTTTCGCATTTCAAATCCAATTTTCATTTCGCTCATGATGTTGGTGTCGTTTGAGGTGAGAGTTTGGCCGAAAGATATTTGGGCATCGTCGGCAGTGCTTCCGCCCGTAACAGCGTGTAAAAATTCTCGTCGGCCAACAGTTTGTTGAAGGCCGTCACAATAAAACCCAGCCTGGCGTCGCACACCTTCGCCTTTTTGATCATCAGCTTTTGTCGCTGGCTCTCCTTGCGATAGGAGTTGACCATGCTTTCGATGCTGGCTTTTGGTTTTATCCCTGATGTCCCGCCGCCCCGTTGCTTGCCGATCCGCCGCCGGCTCTCCATCAGTCCTTTGACATACTTGAGGGATTTTTAATCAATCTGCTTTTCTTCGTAGGCTTTGAGCAGTTCACGCTGCGTCTCCAGCGTGTCTGTCTTGGCGATGTCCACCGCGATCCAGATCGGAATCTTTCCGGTGACTGCAGCCTCAAGCAACCGTTCTTCGCCAGCGTTTTTAAGGCTCGAATATCCATGCACCAGGCTATCGCTGACATCCAGCTTTTTGCTGATCTGATGGACGTTGTAGCCCAGAGCTTTCAGTCGTTCAATTTCGCGGATTAAATCCATCGGCTTCGGATAGCGTCGCGCGATGTTTTCCACCAGGCTGCAAATCAACAGTTCCTGTCTGGTCAGTTCCTTTACTTCGGCCGGAATCTCTTTATGTCCCAATGCCTTGAAGGCTTCCATGCGCCCCTGTCCGCAAATCAGGTCATATTTGTAGGCATCCGTCTCACTCGCCGGTCGGGGGCTCACCTGTATCGGCACTTTCAGGCCGACGTTCTTGATGTTTTGGACGATGATTTCAAATTTCTTTGGGTCCCGATGGCGGGGATTCACGACGAAAATCTGCTCAATCGGTATGAGTTGAACCTCGTCGCTCATGTGAGTTCCTCCAGCTTCACCCGCTCCGCCATGCCAAAAAACGCCTCCAGTGTGTCGAATCGGTAGGTGTCCAGATGGATGCCGTTGGCTTCCGCCACCCGCAGGTTTTCCCAGGTCATGTCCAGCGCCGGCAAAATATAATAGTCCCGGATGCCCTCATTCGTGGCGTCCATTCGCACGGCAATCGTGATGTCCGGCTGCGCACTCGCGTCCAACCGGATCAGCCATCGCGACGAGCCCGCCCCGGTTTCCGTATGCCGACACAGCACGATTGAAACGCGCATTTCACCGTTCACTTCCAGCAGTTCGGTTTCAAGATTCCAGACCGCTGACGCGCCGAGGTCGGAAATGTTTTGGACGACATCAGCCACGAGTTCCGGGTGGCGTTTCCGCAGCCGCCGGTTTTCCTCGATGAAGCTATAATCAATGCCGGGATCGTAGCCAATCAGCCGGTAGGCGTTCACCAGTGTTCCAAAGCGATGACTGAATGCCGTGCTCGATGGCAGTCCTTCGGCTTCGTCAATCAGGATGCCCGAAATCCGCCCGTGCAGTTTCAGCAAGGCACGAAGCTTTCCCAGCATTTCCTCATCCGTCAATTTCTGGCTTCGCGCCAGGATGATTTCCTGCGCCTGACAGAACAGCTCCGGCTCGACGACTCCCTCAAATGCGCCGTCCGCCCGAATCCATTTGTCCGGCGGGTTGTTCACGTGTTTCTTCTTCAGCTTGCATGAAGTCCGGTGATACACATTATTGCCGATGTATTTTTCGTTGGTGAGGATTTGATGCACCGTCGCCCGGTTCCATTCCCGCCCAAAATCCGTCTTCACGCCTTGCACGTTCAGGGTGGTTGCGATCTCGGATTCAATTTTCCCTTCGCCGATGAATGCCTGGAAAATCCAGCGGACGATTTTGATTTCATCTTCCGGTCCACGCACCAGCACCACGCGGTCGGTTTGGATGCTTTTTTGCTCGCCCATTTTCAGCATCGCCTTCCGCTCGCCGCTCTGGTCAATCAGCATCCGCCGCAGGCCAAACCCGGCCGTCCCACCTTGCTTGTATCCCAACTGAATCAGCCGGCACGCGCCTTGAAAAACCTTGGTTGAAAGTTCCCGACTGTATTCACCCGCCATCGTCCGCTTCATGCTTTTCATGACCGTGGACATCGGGCTGCCATCGTTCTCGAACTGTTCCGCGCAGTAGTGGACCGACACGCCCGCCCGGCGGCAGATGTATTCGTAATACGCGCTTTCATCGGCATCCTGAAACCGGCCCCACCGGCTCACGTCATAAGCGAGGATGTGGGTGTAACGCGCTTTACCCTCCTGGACATCGCGGATCATCTGCGCGAGCGAGTCGCGCCCTTGGATGTTAAGCCCGCTTTTGCCCTCGTCGGAATACTCCTTTACAATGCCCAGCGTGCGACGCTTGGCGTATTCGCGGATCACGTCCATCTGGTTGCTGGTCGAATATTGCTGATGCTCCGTGGACATGCGCACGTACACGGCAGCGCAGTTTAACCAACTCTGTGTCTCTTTCCGGCTCATGCAGCATTTTTTCTGATTCGTTTCATGGTTTCGTTACGCCTCCCAGTTAAAAACTGGAAAGTATTTGTCCATGATGGCAGAAGTGCGCGAGGGGCAACGATGAAATCTTTGTAGCGCAATTTAACGTCGGCGGAGTAAGGGGAATGTGCGTTTCCAATAGTATGGATGAGCCTTGCGCCATGCCCGGACTCGCTCCACTTCACCCGGTCCACCCCATAGTTTCCGATTTCCAGGTTTCGCCAGCCATTGTTTCTGGCTCAAAATCTTGCTGGCCTTGCGACAACGTGCCCGTGTACAGAACCGTGCCTGGCCCAAGCCAGGCTTCGGGAAGCGACGCAACATTCACGAACAGTTTCTTTGCATTGTCGAAAGAGACGATATTATTCTGCCGTGCCGAAATACCTGATTGGAATAGCCAGCGCCTTACTCTCGCCGATTCAAGATGCTTGGGCAGTCATCCTCGACAGTTACTTTTCCAATCGGATATTTCAACGGATTACGGCTCTGGTTTTTTTGTCGTCAGCATTTAACGTTCTTGTTCTTCCATTCGTTTGGCTTGGCGGACACCCACATCTTATTCCGCTAAAACTTTTTGGAATAATAGTCGCCATATCCCTGATAGAAGTGCTTTATCAGTACCCCTATTATTGGTCTTTTCGCAAAGCAGACACTTCAGTCGTCACCGCTTTGTTTTCATTCGGGAAGATAATTGTACCGGTCCTTGCGTACTTCATAGTTCGGGAAAGATTAAGCGTGGTCCAATACGTCGGATATTTTGGCGTCACTATTTGTGCCACCTTTCTCGCGTTCGATTGGAAGAAGTTTCGACTCAATCAGGCCGCTTGGCTCATGTTGGGGGTATCTGCAATGCTTTCTCTTCAGCAGGTGCTATACAAATATTGTTTCGAACACGGGGCAGATTGGGTGACGGTTCTTACGTGGTGTTCCATTGTCCAGTTTTCACTTGCGGGTATTTTTTCTCTACGACCAACCATACGGCGCGATATCGTGACGACAGCCAAATCCATCAGATACATCGTACCGCTAGTGTTTTTGATGCAACTGCTGACTTGGGGTGGAGAAGCGACTGCATCCTATGCGCTTTCATTAATTCCAGCATCAGTTGCTTCCGGCATCGATAGCACTCAACCAATATTTGTTTTAGTGTTCGCGGCGCTATTTGTGAAGAAAAAGCCCGATCTGTTTCGAGAACATCTTGAAGGCGGCTCTCTTTTGAAGAAAATCCTTTTGTTTGTGGTTATGGCGATTGGCGCGGTTTTGGTGGCATTGGGTGGAAAATAGCGGGAATCCGCACGTTCGTTTCGCCTGCTGTACGACGGATAACTGAAGATTATGCTTCGTTTGGAAAGCGTGAACGGGCAGCAGGCGGTCATCGACAGAATGGCGTCCAAAGCGCCTACCACTGGCAAAATCGCGATCGTTGTGTGTGGTGCTCCTGGCATCGGGGTAAGCTGGACGCTTGATCAAGTGGCGGAGGAGTGGAAAGCCACCCGAAAGGCTTCCTTGCAGGCAAGAGGGGACTCCTTCGCCTCGCAACGAAAACTGTTTCCATGGCTCACGCTGGCGACCCCTGGGGCAAAAGATCTGGCGCGGGTTGAGATCCTCAAGCAGAGCGTTAAAGATGCATCCAGTGCTATTCCGATGTTCGGGTCCGCAACAAGCCATCTACTTGACGATTTTTTACACTTCCGGCGAAACTCGCTTGCACGTGAAGCCATCATCCTGAGCAAGGAGGAGCAGGACCTTCTGTTCGTCATCCAAGCGGTGGCCAAAAAAAAGCGTCTTCTCCTTACCTTGGATCATATGGATTTCTGGGACCCAGCCTCCTGGGATTTGCTGGCGCTGATCGCTTCATCCCATCTACAGGACCTTTATCCGGCGCTTGCTGATGTTCAGCTCCTTTTTGGCGTGCGCGAAACTCCTCCTCCCCGGCTAAGCACACTGCTGGATGAATGCAAGATTCCGACTGAGATCTTTCGAATTCACCCCATTGCTCGCGCCGAAATGTCGACCGCTTTACGCACTTTCGGTTTTCCCGAGATGAAAGAACAGGAGGTTGATGGGTTGTATGAGGCAACGGATGGCAGGCTTGATCTGCTCCACGACTTCAGCGTGCATCTTCGAGATATCAATTTGACAAATGACGCTCACGGTTTCGATGGACTTTTCTCGAACCTGCTGAGCAACCGGATGCACTTGCTCGTTCGGCAAGCGCCCGAACTGGATCCAATTCTGTCCGCTGCCGCAATTCTTGGGCGGTCTTTCACCCTTGATGACGCTCAATGCCTGACGGGGCAAACGGCCGAAAAATTGCAAGTTGCCCTCAAAGCAGCGACGGACGCGAGACTGCTGACTCTTCTGGGAGGGATGGTCCAGTTCCAGAGCGGGACACTACATGATTACTTCCACCGCTCTGGGAGATCGGAACACCGAAAATATCACACAAAGTATGCGGAGTGCCTGCGCATCATGAGGCCTGGCGACTACGAAGGAAGATGGAATCACCTTATTCTCGCCGACCGCCTTGAGGAAGCGTTGACCTGCTACGCCCTGGCTGCCCTCCATGCGAGGCGGCAGAAGAGCCTGACCCCGGAGCCAAACTCTTTGTTCCAGACCACGTTCTGGGGGCAGATCAAGGATTTCTTGGCGCAGATGTGCCGCGCATACGATGCCTTTGAGACCGACAAGCTTGGCGAGGCGATGGATGCCGTTGCTTCCATTGAGGCGTTCCTCCCAGATGCCCTCCTGGCGGAGCGGGATTATCTCAAAGCCCAGATTCGCCTCAAATCGCACCGGATGAAGGATTTCGAGGAATCGGCAGCGCTGCTCAAACCTTGGGATCGGCTCAAGGACGAGGAGGGCGAGATCTGGTCCCGAATCGCCCAAGCTCGAATGATTAGCTTGGTTGAAATCAACGCAATGGAGGAAGCCTCACGACTTGAGGAGGACCTCACGAAATACTACTATGCACGGAGGAGGGTTGATCCTTGGGCACTATACGCACTTAACGTGTTGCGGAGACGCTCGGAACCGCTTCATCGCCTGCCGGTTGCTACACAACGGCTGGAGAACGCTTTGGAATTCTTCGGTTCATTTCATTCGAACGACCTGCCGCGTCATCCAATACAATATTATTATACGCTAAATAATCTGGTGGCGAATCTCCTTGCATCTGCTCGCTTTGAAGACGCGGTTCGCCGGGCTGCGGAACTGGATGCGCTAGTGAATCGGCATGCATTGCCGTGGCCGTCCCTTGAAATCCCGATCAACAATTTTGTCTTGGCCGGCTTTCTAAGCGGCAAGCTCTCCGCAGAAATGGCCGTCCGCATTCTGTCGCAGGTGCAGATTGAACCGCCCACTTCGGGGGACAGCCTCCTGATCGCCAACAACTATGCGGTGCTGTTGGCGCATGCTGGCCAGGTAGAGGATGCGAAAAGACGGCTCCAAGACTGCTACAGGCTACTCTCCACGGACAGCCCTTGCGATCCATATCACAAGTACTTCATTGGCAATAATGTTGCCGCATTGACCGCGCTAACCGGCGATAGCGCGTCCGCAAAGCAAATATACGAGGAATGCCTTCCTCTGATAGATGGTCTATATCCGACAATCCGAGAGACAATTCGCGAGCGCCACAGACTTCTCGGTGCCGCGATCGGCGATGCCCAAAAACTGGGGATCGAGGCTTTGGACAGAATCCTTCTCGGCTCGTCACAGGCTAAGCTCGGGAAGCACTGGGAATTCTATGGGCGGGGCTTTCTTCTAAGCGACATCCAGTTCTGGTCCGTGGATTGATCGCGCTCGATCACTTCGAGCGTATGCCCAAACGTTGGGCCGCAGATCCAACAAGAAATTTCAGCAGGTCAGGATAAGGATGGCCCATTGAGGCTAATGAGTAAGCGAAGCTGGTGTGGGCAGTCAGGTGTGGTTTACAGGTCACCTCCATTATCCTGATGTCGCCTGTGGCAGACACACGAAAGTCTATTCTGGATGGGCCGGTAAACCCGAGGCCCACGTGCGCTTGCCGCGCAATGGCCATAATTCGGGAAGCACCTTCGCCATTTTCTTCAGAAAAATCGTAAAACTCGTAACCATCTGCAAATACATCGTCGTACACCAAGAACGAATCTCCGAGATTCCTGCGACCTTCGAGTTGGATCCCGACGGCCATGCAGGCTCTCGGTTCCTGCGCCTCCAGCACCGGAACCTCAACCTCAAACCCGGGGATGAATTCCTGAACTGTAATTGCCTGGCGGAAACTCTTGGCTAGCGATGTCAATCGGGTCTCAAGGCCGGCATCGACAAACGATACGCTGTCCCCGTGGATGCCAACGCTGGCCGAGTCCAAGGTGGGCTTTGCGATAACCCTTAACCCGGTCGGAGGCCGGGCTGGCCACCACCCATGCCTGGTAAACCACCAGGAGCGGGCTACGGGCAGGCCGAAGTGCTCCAGAAGCGAGATGAAGTGGTACTTGTGCTGGCCGAGGGCCGCAGTGTACGCGTCAGAATCCACAAGCGGCAGGCGGTGCAGCCGGCATAGTCCTGGGACCAAGGAAAATCGGGCCGGGCCGGTTCCGTTCTGGGTCACGTTATAGATGATTGGGCGCGGTCGTCCGAACTGGAAATGGCCTTCATTAAGCCATTTCACGAACCCCCCTTCGTCCACGACCACTTCACAGTATATGCCAGCTCGCTCGAATCCTTGGATAAAATCGTCCAATTCCTTGTCAGAAAGGAATTCCGTGGCAATTGAATCGGTCTCGTAGTCATCAATCGGAGTGGTGCGCCCTTTCAAATTGGCAACCAGGAGGACTCCTAGGGTATCCCTGAGGTCATCAGCGATAGCGAGCGCCTCGCGAAACCACGCGGGGGAATGTGCTGCGGTAATCATCGGATAATCTTCAGTTATCGATGATACTGCCAGTCTTGTGGCTCGACGGCAATCGTTTCCGGATTTGCATTTTTGTATAAAAGGGCCGCGTTTGTTGAAGGTCAAATGTTCATTTTGTTCCGTGGATGGCAACGAGCCAGTATCCTTCGCTGGCTGCGTTCGGTAACATGCACGTATATCGTTGTTGTCGTAATGGAACTGTGGCCAAGGAGACGTTGGATATGCCGGAGGTCTGCGCCATCCTCCAAGAGCAATGTTGCAACTGTGTGTCTCAACATGTGGGGTGTGATGCGACGGTTTCCTGCGTTGGCGGAGGTGTGACGGCGCAGGACAGCGCGTATTGATTGATCAGACATACGTGATCCCCGACGGTTCACGAATACTGAATCGTCCAAACCGGCCCCGCTGGATTTTCTCACGGCAATTTGGGCATCTAATGCGTGGCGAAAAGCATCACACACGATGGGAATTTCTCGTTCGCGATTGCCCTTGCCCTGGACCGAAATCGAAAGCCTTTGAATATCGATGTGACCGATATTTGTGGCAACGACTTCGCTCACGCGCATGCCAGTGGCAAAAAGTAATTCCACGATTGCCGTATCACGAGTTTTCCGTTGCATCGCCTTTGGGCTTGTTCCCGTTTGCTGTCGAGTCGAATTGAGCAGAGACCTGACAGCCGAGCGTGCAATTGTACGCGGCAGGCTCAGACCAACCTTAACTTCGTTACGCAACCCAGCAATTATGTTGGTTGGGGTTTTTTCGTACCGTTCAAAACTAGCAAACATTGATTTGACGACCGCCAACCGCCGGCGGACTGTTCGGGGCTTCGCATCTGTCATGCTTCCGAGCCAACAGCGGACGCTATCGCGATTGACCGTTTGGATCTGAACGCCGGTTTGGCTCTTATTTGCCAGGAAATTCAGAAAATGCTCCAAATCGTGCCCGTAAGCTTTGAGTGTGTGTGGACTGAGTTTTCGGTGGTCCGTGCAATGTGCCAAGAACCATTCGATTCCCAAATTGAGTTCTGTTAATTCATTCATATTCCCATCGAGATTATCAAGTTCGGGTGTTTCAAGGCGAGGCGGCGAATTCTGCCAAGACCGACTTTCACGAACCAGCAATTGCACGCATTTTTGTCCATGATGGCAGAAATGCGCGAGCGGCAACGATGAAATCTTTGTAGCGCAATTTAACGTCGGCGTAACAAGGGGAATGTGCGTTTCCAATAGTATGGATGAGCCTTGCGCCATGCCCGGACTCGCTCCACTTCACCCGGTCCGCCCCATAGTTTCCGATTCCCAGGTTTCGCCAGCCATTGCTTCTGGCTCAAAATCTTGCTGGCCTTGCGACAACGCGCCCGGGTACAGAACTGTTGGTGGTGGCGATTGCGGGGATCGGTGGTGAATAAATGTTTGCAGGATAAACATCTGCGACTGCTGCCGTTGCGGTGTGTGCGTTTCATATCACACACCACCGCGCGTCTCCACGCGACGAACCGGCAGGGAAAAATGGCTCTCAACCGCAGGAAGATTTCAGCAGCCGCGCCAGGCGCGGCTCAAATTACGCCCCATTGGGCCGTTCTGGTCAATGATGAACTGCGCCCTAATAGGGCGTGCCACGCGACGCCAAAATTCACGCGCAACTGAAGAAATTCGGCGCGAGTATCCGTCGCGAACGAATCGCCAAGGGTATTACACAGGAGAAGCTGGCCGAACTGGTTGATTTGAATATCCGGTCCGTGCAGAAAATCGAAGCCGGACAAATCAACGTTCTGGTGACAACGACGATGCGGATTCAGCACGCGCTGGACTGTCCTTGGGGCAAGTTGATGTCATGAGCCAATTTTGGCTGGTTGCATTTGCATACCGAGCGTGCCTCGTGCCTCCATTATATGGCTCGCTCCCGCCGTCAAGGTTGTGCGCCTTGCCGCCCGTCGCCTCCACCTTGACTGCGTTCGCTTCGCCATGGGATGGCACTTAGGAATCACGCTCGGGGTCTGCATGTCTGGTTTAAGACCGTAGTGGCAACCGTCCACCTTCCGCTTGGTTTAGGTGATATTGTTCAAGCATGGCTTTAACTACGCGCTAGAAACTAAACTTCTCCTGTTAAAAAATCAGAGCGGTTTTTTACACTCTGGCCGCTGCGTTCGTCGGCAAATGCTTTTGAACTTCAGCGTTCCGGCAGCAAGGCGAGCAGTTTGGATTTCACATATTCCCCGGCTTGCTGCGGGTCATAATCAATTCCAGCTCGCAGTAATTGTTTCATGTCCGAACAAAATCCCCGGTCGGCCAGGTGCTCGTCCAGCAAAGAAATGAATTCCGCTCGCCCGGCAACGCTGCTTTCCAATTTGAGATAATGCTGAAACGACTCGATGATCCCGGCGGGAGCCACCGCTGGCTTGGCCAGCGTCAGCGCCCAATACAGATCAAACAAATCCCGCCCGCGCCGGCGCTGAAACAATGCCCGCATCTTTGTTCCCAGCATTTCATGGATGTCATAACCGGCGACCTTCGTGCTGACCACCGTATCCTGAAAGGGAAATTCAAATGGAATTTTAATCACCGGAAGATGCGGCGTGCGCTCGGTGACATTGGCTTCCACCACAACTTCAAGGTTTGTTCCCGTCTCCACGAGGGACGGAATGGCGTAGGTCATGCGCAGTACGCGTGAGGGTTTCACCGTGTTGCGTATGGCTAGTTTGAGATCTTCCCACACGGACTGCTTTGGGGTTCCCAGCACACCGCTCAAAACGCGATTGAGCGCCTTGCGAATGTGACCTTCCGGGCGGTCACCGACTACGACCAGATCAATGTCCTCGCTGTATCGTGCCGGCGGCGCGAGATGAACCTTGTGCAGCAACGTGCCGCCGCGCATGGCAATCTGGTCCTGTAAAAAAGCATCGTCGAACAGCGCGACCATCGCCCGGCACAACAATAAATCCTGCTCGACTTGAATCTGGCTGGGCCACGGAACAACTGACTGGTGGGCGATGACATCCCGGCGTGTAATTGGTGCTATCATCGTTCAAACTCCACGGCGTTGTTAAGAATTTTCCACCGCTTGATTTCAGGAGCGTCACGGCGAGCCCCCGGAACCAGCGGCACGACAATCAAATTCGACGGCAACCAATTCTTAACGACCTTTGCCAAGTCCGTTGCGCGCAATTTTTCCAGCACAAACCCCAGGCGTTGGGCTGTGGCCGGCTCGTCTTCAATTTTCAGCACCCGGCGCAATTCGGCTGGGCGCATGAGCGGTAACAGCGGAGCGATGGTTTCCGCCACCCGGCCAATGCCGCCGATGCGCGCAGCGTATCGGATCAAATCAAAAGCGGTTGCCTCCGGTGTGCTGACTTGCAACGGCGCAAAAGCATTCGCCAATGGCTGTGTTGGCGTCTGCTCCAAGGTGCGTTTCACAAAAAACTGGATGCGAATGCGGCCTACTTCAACGGCACGCCGCGAAATCTTGGTCATCACCTGGGTCACCTGTAATGCCTGCGGATTTGAACCGAGTGAACTGGCTGCCGACTGAAGCGCTAGATAATACGGCTCACCCAACCATTGAAAATAATCGTGGAGCCACCACGCCACCGGTGGCGCTCCCACCGCACTGTGTTCAGGACTGACGATCAAAAAAAACTGATGGCGGGGCGAAACTCTCGTCACCCGGTTTTTCAACCGCAACAATTGATTTCTGGCTGCCGTCACTGACAGCCCGGTTGCCTTGACCAAATCCGCCAGCGGGAAAGCCACGCGCCCCAAAGTCAGACGCTGGTCAAGGAAAGCATCAGCCGATCCGACCATCCGGGATTTGGATTGGAATTGCTTCATTTTTACGTCTGCACATTGTAGCGTCATACGCTTCGTTGTGCAAACATAATAAACGGCTCTTCAAGCACCGTTCAACACGGGTAAAATCCAATCAACTGTTTTTTACTAAACGTATTCACTTGTTGCCACCTGGATACATTTTGTAAAAAATCGCTGCGTGCCACAGAAATCCGGCACCAACCTGCGAGGAAAAAGTGCCAGCAAAAGTGCCAGCACGAACCCTCTTAACCGGGTAAAAACCGGCACAAAAAGATATGGCCGGATATGCGTTGACAATTAACGTAACCCGTTTATATTCATACAGTCAGCGATGCCATAGACGATTGATTTCGAGTGGCTTGTGGAAGACGAGACTCGGTCGATTCCGACCCTCGCCTCCATTCCCAACTGCTTGAGCAGAAGGGTTTAAGAGGTGCGGGAGTCCGCAACGGACACCAAAACGGACACCAACTTTTCCGCTGGAGTAAACCCGGCGTAATTTGTTTTAATCCGGCAGAACTTCTCCAGTCCGATCAGCGTTCGGACTTTGGCCTTTTCCCGACTGTGTTTGCGTGCAAGGACACATGAACACACGGTTTCGCTTAATCTTTCGCGGCGTGCGCGGAGGAATGTATTACTGCGTGGACAAGAACACGGGCAAGCGCACCAGCTTGCAGACCACGAATGAGGACGAAGCCCGGCAAATCGTCGAAGCCAAGAACATCGCGGAGCGTCAGCCGTTCCTCAATCTCCAAATCGCCAAAGCCTACATCGCAGGCACCGACGCTGGAATTAACAGCCGCACATGGCGAGACGTGCTGGAAGCCATCGTGAACACAAAACACGGCCCCAACAAAGCTCGCTGGCTTAATACGGCCCAAGACCGGGCACTGCTTCCGCTGTTGCCAAGGACAATCATCGACACGAAAGGCGATGATCTATTACGAACGATGCAATCGGGCACCGTGTCAACCAACGTTTATCTGCGCCGCCTCCACAACTTCGCGCTCGATATGAACTGGCTGCCGTGGCCAATCCTTCCCAAACGACAATGGCCTGCCGTGCGCTACAAGGAAAAGCGGGCCATCACTTGGGAGGAACACCTTGCCATAATCACCCGTGAGTCCAACCCCGAACGCCGCATGTTTTATGAATGTTGCTGGTATTTGGGCGCGGCGCAATCCGATGTTGCGGGTTTGACCGCCGAAAACATTGACTGGCAGGCCAAGACGGTGAGCTTTAACCGGCGCAAGACCGGCACCGTCTCGATTGTGCGATTTGGCCGCGATCTCGCGCCGACGCTCCGCGCTCTGCCATCAGCAGGGTTTTTGTTTCCCGGCTTGCAGCCGATGCGCGAAGCGCACCGTTCTACGGAGTTTGCCCGCGCTTGCCGCCGCGTTGGTGTCAAAGGTGTAACGCTCCATTCTTACCGTTACGCTTGGGCAGAACGCGCCCGAACGCGCGGCTACCCGGAACGCTTCGCGCAGGAGGCTTTGGGCCATCAAAGCAAGGCTATCCATCGCGCCTACGCTCGCAAAGCGCAGGTCATTATTCCCGCGATGGAAGACTACGAAAACAAGGTGGTTCCGCTGCCAGCGGTGGCGGTATGAATAAAAACGCCGCGCTTCGGTGAAGCGCGGCGTTTTTGGGACAGTTCAAGTTCAGGCGGCCATGACGGTGTCCAATGCCGACAACGCGACTTCCGCCGGAATCGCGTTGGAGTGAGGCTTCTTTTGCCCGTTCTTTTTCTGCCAGTGCTGCGTAATCGCGTTGGTCATGCGAACCAGCCACGAGCGATCCGTTGCCAAATCCCGCGCGTCTGCCGTGGCGAAGTATTTGACGCCGTTTTGCGGCGGATTGCCGAGGGGTTTTAGCAGTTTTGAAGCGACGAGTATCGGGACGTCATGCGCCTGGCAGCCCAGCAGCCACGCCACCTGTTCGGCTGTCAACCGCGCTGGCGGCTGCCCCACCAGCCCAAGAAGATGATGTTGATGATCATTCATTGTTGAGTATGTCGTAAAAGACGACGAAATTCGAACGAACCTTCTCGGAAATTAAGAAAAAAGTGCTGCGATTTTAGGATAGCTCGGCTGCGTGGGGACTTCTGGCAGTTTCAGCGCCTGCACTAAAAACGATTTACGCCTTTCCTTGATCGTCCAGGTCTCCTGTCGAGGTTCCGAGGTCAAGCCGTTCTCGAAGCAACTCAAAACCACCGAACCAGACGGAGGACAGGTGCCCGGCCAAATAAACCCTTTGAAAGATGTAGTCTTTTTCGAGTATTTAACCCACAAAGGACCCGGTCCATCATGTTTCCCCTTCTGGTCGGTAAGAAATGCAGCGGAAAAGGCAACATGATGACCAAGTTCTGCACAGCGGCTAATGGCCGCATCAACGGAAGCTTCATAACGCTTTCCCAAACTCTGGATGGAGGCGACATCCATCCGGGAGTATCGTTTAAGGTCGGATTCAAAGTCATTCATGGGCATTATCATTTCCGAAGCTCCAACGTCACATAGATATTCGAAATAGCGGTGCTCAGGCGATTCGCTGTCATCAAAGGTGTGATGATGTGGGACAAATTCGCAATAATCTCGGAATAGCAGATGCGCGAATTCGTGGAACATCGTGAATCGCTGCCTTTCCGCCAAATACCCGCTTTTATATTCGATTATAGGACGACCGGCGCGGCTCAGAAGGATTCTGCCGTCACCGCCAATGTCATGATCAACTTCATTGCATACGACATTGAAAATGCTCGCAAAAATAACCGGACAAAATGGAGGGCCGCTCCACCCGTGCTCTTTTGCATAAGCCACCCGATTGCGAGCCAGCTTGCGAATTAGATGCTCCGGATCCGTTTCTCCCGGATGATCAGCCAAGAGTCTTTTGACAGACGGATGTAATTGCTCTGACATTCCGCTATTCTGAGCAGTCATTCGCGGAGGCTACCAGAAACCTTGGCTATTTTAAACTTTTTTCAATGCTCTGATAAACAAACTTCCAATACTCCAAATCGTCGCGTTTGGTGGCTTTTCGATTACGTAAAACGTACATGGCATTTAAAATATCTTCATCCAATTTTTGCCCTTGATTATGAAGATACGCAATTAGTCCTTTTTGCCAAGAGGGCTGTTTCTCCGGAACGATCCTTTTAAGCTGAGCTTTCTCGGTGTCCAAAACATCCGAAAGCGTCGCATCAAGTGCCTTAATAATTTTATGCAGAGTTCCGAGTGACGGATTACTCTCCTCATCGTTTTCAAGTTTCGAAAGGAGACCTTTTGACAGACCGGAACGCTCCGCAAGCGTCGGCAATGTCATGCTTCTCTCAGTTCGCAAAGCGCGAATTCGCTCGCCCAAGTTTCGCATATGAAATTCCTATTTAAAAAGTTCTCTACAAGCAACCAGTTTTTGCCTTAGCTGCGCAGGAAACGTGCCAGTCTAACTTTTGCACCACATTTCTCTGGCCACTCTAACGAGAATTGGGTTCCCGCAGAATTCGCATTCCGTGTTTTTGGGCAGGAGGCGCCTGGCCTTCCAGACGGGATTCGTCCAGGGGCTGACGTGCCAAAGATTGAAGTTCCGCCTGGGGTTTTGGATTCGGCAGACGAATTCCATGGCAAGCAAAGCCCCTGCCAGAACCGAAACGAATGCAAATGGCGTGAGAACTCGACTCCCTTGAGCGGAAGTCAACTCCCCAGTCGAACAAAGCTTTTTAAATAACGTGTCATAAGCCAAGGATTCAATTTCGGATATTGCAACTTGCGGGTATCGTTCGTGAATTTTACCAGCAGCACCCGAGGAAATCCGATCCTGTCTCACATCGTCTATGCCAACACCCAGCGCCTCTGCGACATGACGTTCGTGTGCGGATTCATCTGGACTCTGATAGTAAACGCACGACATGCACGCCAATTCTGTCGGCTGGCGGTTGAAATGTAGAACGATCTCGCTAATGCCCGTGGTAGAACCATCAAAGACCTCGCGGGGAATATCGCTCTGTAAACTTCGACGGGCACGAGGGCTATCGACTCCGACGATCAGTCTTTTGAGCCACGGACCAGAGCGGCGAGCCGGAACGTCCTGCAAACGCATCTGGTGGGGGATTGCTTTTACATTCGGCAATGCCTTCTTTATGCGAGTACAAAGGCGCTCCACTTTTGGCAGCGAAATGTCTTCTTCCGTAAAATAGATGCAGCGTTGCAGGTTTCCACCAGAAACAAAATCGTCGTCAACCACGTTCAACACGCCCTCAACCTTGAACTGGCTCAGTCCATAAAGAAAGCCATTTCCAATAGCACCTGCTCCGGCAAGATATGCCTCATCAAAGAATACGGGATTATCAATCAGCGGACGATCCCCAACCAAAAATTGTCCCAGATTGATTCGCAAAATGTCCACGGATGGAAATGGGAGTTGCTCTCCAAAAACTTTTTTGAGAACTGCTCCGGTGGCGTAGCAGGCTCCGATTAAAAGGCCAATGGGATGAATAATGAACTCTTGCCGCGCCAACGGCGTTTGACTAATCACAACTTCGTCGTGTCCAAAGCCTGCAAAGAGGCACGCTACGTTACGACGCGGACGCGCTGAACCAATTACCAGCTCAACTGCGACAGAATGCCCAGACGCTTGGTCGTTCGCGAGCACTGTGTCAACTGTCCGCGCCATCATGCAGATGACATGCCCGGCAAATCGGGTCGCGACACCGTCTGATTCGTCATAGGTAACCGCCACCGCCGCAGACAACAGTTCCGTTGCTTGTTCGCGGCTGATTCGCAGTGCATCGGCAAGTGTTCTCGCATTTTCGATTTCTGCCTCAGGCCTCACGGCAAAATCCTGTAGTGTTGATGGATTTTTGACTCCGGAATTTCCATCCAAAGATTTTTCCTAGAAAGAATAAAAACTGCCGCGTGTTTAGCAAAGGATTCCTTGGCGGTCCGCAGGGCGAAATGGGGCAAGACCAACGACAGTGCGCCTTCGTGTCGGACAATTGCCCATTTGTCATCGGCTCTTGAATGAAAAGCACGATTTGGATGACTGTGAACCTGTGCCGCGATCATCAGGCGTTTCATCCGCAACTCGCGCATCACTGTATCCATCGAGCTTTCCGGTATCTGAAAATAATCGTAGTCAGCCTGCTGTTCCGGTTTCCAACAGGCCACCACTTGAAAATTCTCCGTTTGTCGTGAAGCCAACCAAAGCACGACACATTCACGATCCTGTCCGCCGGCAGTCTGGAGGTGAACAAGGGTTTCATCGATGACGTGCGCTGGAACAATAACATTTTTTGTCATTTCTATCCCTTTCGCCATGCGTTCCAAAGTTGCGTGACAATTCCTCCCAAAGTGTGGGAATCCCGGTGTTTATAATTTTCCCATCCATCGGTTATGTGGCTCCCATGGGTATGATATTCGAGCGACCCAGCCATGCAGACAAATGGCCGTCTCGTAGACGGGTGCGCTCCGCCGTTGAAAAGCGAGCCGGAGTTCTTCGGCAGGCTTTCAGCCGTTAAATAGGTCCCAGCGCTATCCAGCAGTTCAATTGACGGCGCCATATCGTTCCAGTTCTTTGCGATCAACCGGACACGCATTTCCTTTAGCGCCGGCGCAACAAACCCAACATCAAGAATTGGAAACTCCCGCGAGTAGAGTTTCCAGTTCCGAGCGTCAAGCAATCTTTGGACTATTTTGCCCGCATCGTCGTCAAAAAGCGCCTTTGAGGCCGCTTCATTCATTTCCGCCCCCGCCTTCTCGCGGGCCGTAATCAATTTCAACTTTGCAGCGCAAGCCGTTCTCAACGTAGTTCTTATTGACATCCAATTCCTTACCATCGGCCTTGGCCACCCAGTTCGTGGTATCCTTAATCTTGAGTTCCTTGACCGCGTGGAGAAGCTCGACCTTAATCGGTTGATGGGCGGGAACACCGTCGAACCCTTTTTCAGGCCAGACGCCGCTCGTGGTGACAACGGCCACGAATATGTGCTTCCGCTTGGCTATATGTACGTGGTGGCCGTGCTTTATCCCGTGCTCCAGCAGCCGGTGCTCTTTTCGCACCAAGGCATGCTCAGCTTCGTTCAGCAGGAGGATTTCCTCCTCCAATTCGT
>Ga0206875_1088_pt1 | contig 23532 bp, 17 predicted proteins | sample Alteio_BWOrgCont_9_FD_152616 | JGI IMG/M metagenome (GOLD analysis project Ga0206875, IMG submission 152616) | Enriched cells from forest soil in Barre Woods Harvard Forest LTER site, Petersham, Massachusetts, United States -... | ecosystem: Environmental > Terrestrial > Soil > Temperate forest > O... | reverse complement strand
CCGTGCTGACCGCGTTCCAGCAAGTAGAGGACAACTTGTCCGCTTTGCGGATCCTGGAGCAGGAAACCGGCGCAACCACGGAGACCGTTCAAGCGGCCCAAACGGCGCTCGACATCACCACCGCTCAATACAAGGCCGGAACCGCCACTTATCTGCAAGTAGAAACGCAGCAGACGGCGCTGTTCGCCGAACAGGAAGCGCTGGTGAATCTGTTAACGCGGCGCATGGTTTCGAGCGTACTGCTGCTGGAGGCCCTCGGCGGCGGCTGGGACAGTTCGCAGTTGCCGGTGGTGAGCGAACTCTCCGCGCGCGACAAATCGGCTAAAAACTGATTTTGTCTTTGGCCGCAGCGATTTTTTTGCCGTCTACGCCGTAAATGATCAGCAGGTCACCCCAGGCGTGAAAATCGCCGTGCCGCTCGCGATATTTCACCACCGCCTCAGCTTCTTCGTTCGTGAGTGTCAGCCCTGCCGCGATTTCCTTCGCCGAGGCCTTGTTCACGTTGATTTTAGTGGCATCTTCAATTTTGGGAAAATGCTCGAACAAATAATCAGCGATTACGTCCAACTCAGCCCGAGTAGCTTGGGCGCCGCGGTCTCCCATGCGGTAGACGATGGCCTGGTATTCGTCTTTGGTAAAACGATAGACGGCGATCTCTTCTGCCTTGTGGCAGCCAATGCAGGCTCGCAGGATGATCTCTCTGGCCGCGCCTTCGGGTAGATCGGCCGCGTGGGCCGGCGAGGAAAACAGGACGAAGGCGGCGGCCGTGGACCGGGCAAACTTGTTCACGCGCCGCCTCCTTTACTCTTTGACTCCTTTACTCCTTAACGATGGAATCGGCCTTCCAGCACACCCTTCCCCAGGATATGGCCATTGATCGCCGCGAGAACATCCGCCCGCGTCGCATCCGGTCCGAGATCGAGCTTCATATCCAGAGCGAAGAGTTCAAAAGTATAGTGATGATACGGTCCGGCTGGAGGCGCGCCCGGTCCCATGTAGCCAACACCGCCGCGCAGATTCTTTGCGTTGATGGAACCATCGTCCAGCTTGGCCGTAGCCGCAACGCCGCCCGGCAGACCAGTGGCCGTCCCGGGGATGTTGAAGATCATCCAGTGCAAGACGTCGTCGGTCTTTTTCTGGATGGCCACGTCCGGATCGTGCAGGATCAATGCGAAGCTCATGGTGCCCGCCGGCACGTGTGTCCAATCGAGTTTCGGCGAAACGGGCATGGGATCGGCCTGCGTGAACTTGTTCGGAATGACGCCGCCGTCTTCAAAATCGGGGGAAGTGATTGTGAGTCCAGGGCCGGGGGGCGGACCTCCAGCCTTGGGCTGGGCGAAGGCCGAGCCGACGCTGGCCGCTAATACGATTGCTCCTACGGTGAGTATTCTCATGTGTGTTTCTCCTTGGAATGTACAGCATATCAAGAAGGCGCAGGGAATTGCTCGGCGCCGGTGCCATTTTTGTGGCTCCAGCACGGGCCGTGTTATGATCGGGCTTCTCGCGAAATTGTACCGGGAAACCAACCCTTCGGAGGGGTCGCAATGGCAGGGCAGGCAACCAAGTCTCCACAGAAAAAGCCGAACAATTCGGCCAGTGGAGAACAACACTTAGCGGAACATTTGGCATTTGAGATGGCGCGCGTAGTGGAAGAAGCGGCCATCGCGTCGGCGCGCACCATGGGGCAAGGCGATCGGCCGGGGTCCGATCATGCCGCCGTGCAAGCTATGCGGCGCGCTTTCGAAGATGTGCCCATTGCCGGAAACATCGTGATCGGCGAGGGCGAGCGCGATGAGGCGCCTATGTTATATATCGGCGAACGCGTGGGCGCCACGCCGCCGCCGGGCCTGGAATATCCCGCCGTCGACATCGCGGTGGATCCCCTGGAAGGCACCAATCTGTGCGCCACTGGTGCCGCCAACTCCATCGCCGTGCTCGCCGCTTCCGAAGCCGGCGGATTGCTGCACGCGCCGGATTGCTACATGGAAAAGATCATCGCCGGTCCAGGCTGCCAGGGAGCGCTGGACCTGGATGCGCCTCCCGAGGACAATCTCAAGGCCATAGCGAAACGGTTGGATCGTGACGTGGAGGATCTGGTGGTAATGGTGCTGGACCGGCCGCGCCACGAAGATCTGATTGCGAGCATTCGCAAGGCCGGCGCCCGCATCCGTTTGATTGGCGACGGCGATCTGTCGGCTGGAATTGCCGCGGCCGTGCGTGGAGCCGGCGTCCACGCGGTCATGGGAATCGGCGGAGCACCGGAAGGTGTAATCACCGCGGCCGCCATGCGCTGCCTGCATGGTGAAATGCTGGGGCGGCTGGTGGTGGGCAACAAGGAAATGGAGCGCCGCATGGAGAAAATGGGGATCAGCGATCCCCATAAAATCTATCGCGCCCAAGACCTGGCGCCTGGCAAGAAAATCATCTTCGCAGCCTGCGGCGTTACGCCCGGCAATCTTCTGCAGGGCGTCCGGTTCTTCGGCGACGGCCACCGCACGCATTCCCTGGTCATGACATCGCAGCCGAATACGGTGAGTTTCCGCGATACCGTGCATTTGACGGGCAAGCCGGATCGCCGCGGTGTGCGGTTGTTCTGAAAGGCCGGAAGTCAGAAGCCAGAAGCCAGAAGCCGATGGCCGGCCGAGCTGCCGGGGTTCAGGATTCGGAATTCAGAATCCAGCCCCCGAACCGGCCGCCGTAATTCTGGATTCTGACTTCTGCATTCTGACTTCTTGTTAGTTTTGTCTCCCCATCCAGCGATGAATCGAGCTTAGTTGCTGCGCGATTTGCGCTCGGTCCTCGGCGTTCGGCGAGTGTTTCAGGTACGTTTCCAGGTCGCTTTGCGCACTGCGAAACTGCCGCAGCCGCAAGCGGGCCACCCCACGCGCTTTGTAGTATTCGCCATTTTGAGGGAAAGCCTCGATCAGCAAGTCGGTAACGGCTACCATCTTGTCGAATTGCTTGCTGCGAAAATAAGCGGAACGCAAATTGTTCAACATTCGCACCAGGATATAGCGCGTACCAACCGGTGCCAGCGCGGTGGCATCGGCGTCCGATCCGGTGCGGTCCCGCGCCAGTTGCCGGCAATCCTCCAAACTGAGGAGTCTGCCGGAATGAAACGGATCGATATAGGTTGCAAACTCGCCATCGTTGTATTCCACGATGAAATGCCCCGGCAGTCCAATTCCCGATACCGGCCGCCCCAGACGCCGAGCTACTTCGACATAGATCACGGAGAGCGAAATGGGCAGACCAGTGCGGCGATCTAAAACAGAATTGAGGCAACTGTTGCGGGGGTCGTTGTAGTCGATCTCGCTGCCCTTGAAACCAAGTTCGACGAACAAATAATCGTTGGCCACCCGAACGAATTCGCGGCCGCTCACTCCGGTGGGAAGGCGGGAGGAGATGCCGGACGCAATTCTATCCAGAACTCTCAGAAACGGTTCAGGATCGAGATCCGGGGTCTCGATGCAAGCGATTTCGAGCGCAGCCACATCTAACCTTCCCTCCGGCTGGTCTCGAATTGCACGGCGCAGCGCTTCCATCTACCTGGTCATTCCGTTCTTGCACCCTTTCGAATTGTGACACCGCGCGGGGCCACTTGCACAGGAAGAATTTCAGCGCCCGCGTTCGCGATGGCACGCGACACCCGTTCCTGCGCGCCGCGCTCGACGAGAAAGAAAACACAGCCACCACCACCCGCGCCGCATACCTTGGAGCCCAGCGCTCCCGCTCGCTTGGCCAGCGTCACCAGACGATCGATAACGGGCGTGGTAATGCCAGGAACATTGCCCTTGCGATGGGACCAGTCTGCGCGCAGCAGCCGGCCGGCCTCGCTCCAATCGGCTTTCTCGACGGCGGTGCGCATGCCGCTGGCGATAGCGGCAATCTGACCGAAGTTCCGCTGCACTTTGCGATCGCCATTGATGTAGGCTTTGGTCACTTCCCAGTTGTTAATGCCGGAATTACGGGGCGCTCCCGTATAGCACAGGACGATGCGGCGATTGAAGTCGTCCAGATCCACTCCAATCGGGACTCGCCGGACGCCGCCGGAACCGAGTTCGATGGCACTAACGCCGCCGTAGAGCGCTGGATAGTAATCTTGAACGCCGGTGGGCACGCGGATGATTTGTGCTTCCACATTCTGCGCAATCTCGCGGATTTTCTCCAATCCGTGCCCGGATCCAGTGAATCGATTCAGAGCGCTGGCGGTGGCGATCATGAGCGCGGACGATCCGGCAATTCCGGCGCCGGCGGGCGATTCGGAATCGGTGTGGAGCGAAAAACCACTCCCCGGCCGGAAGAAGCGCGAGAGAAAGCTCGGGAGTGGTAGACACGGCTTGGGCGTGGCGTCCAGATTGGCCAGCGAACCGAAGGATTGGGCCGTGTTGAGATCGCGGGAACGCAACCGGATTTCAGGCGAGTCCAGCGCTTCCACAGTGCAATGTGTGAAACGGTTGATGGCGAAGTTGATAGTGACCGCGCCCGGATGGAAAAGATACAAAGGCCAGATATCCAGGGTGCCGCCGGCCAGATCGATGCGACAAGGCGCCTTGGCGATGATTCTCATGCAGAACCTTACTATACCGCTGGTGGTATGGTGAATCCCGCCGTTTTGCCGATAGACATAGAGATGGGGAAAGTGGGCTTAGCGGGGGTGTTTTGGGGGATCGCAGCGTGGGCGCAAACGCCGGCCCCAACTGCCCAACCGCCTGTGGTCCAGCAACCCAACACAGCCGCAGCCCCATCCGGCGCCACCCAATCTAGCTCTACCCAGTCTGGCATGGCCGATTCCATTGCCAAACAGCGTGCGGCGGTCTTGAAGCAGGTTGCAGCGGTGACGGGCCGCACGCCTACGCCCGCAGCCTCTTTCTTTACGGTGCCTTGGGTGGATACGCCGGCGCCCTTTACTTCGCCGCCCTGCGATCCGCTGCCGGCCGAAGAGTTGGACAAGCTGGTGGAGCAAAATTCACAGCAGGAGGGCGTAAAGGCTGAACTGATTCGCGCGGTGATCGCGGAGGAGTCCGGCGCCCGCCCCTGCGCTGTGTCCTGGAAAGGGGCCCAAGGGATGATGCAATTGATGCCCGCCACTTCGGAACAGTTCGGGGTGAAAGATCCCTTCGATCCGAGGCAAAACGTCGAAGCCGGCACCAAACTGCTCAAGCAGTTGCTCACCAAGTACAACAACGACGTGAGCCTGGCTCTGGCAGCCTATAACGCGGGCGAAGGGCGGGTAGACCGCGACGGCGGGGTCCCACAAATCCCAGAGACTCAGAACTACGTGAACGACATCCAGTCTAAGCTGCCCAAGAAATAACGTGGTCCAGTTCTTGCTTTTCAACGATTTAGGCGCCCCAGGAAAGCTGTCGAAACCTTAAACTTTTGATATTGTTCCGACGATAGCTCCAACAGGGAGCCGGCTTACTCCGCCCGGCCCAAGGCCAATCCCTTGTCTACGCCGAGCGCCTCCATACCACCGGTCACAAGCAATGACACGCCTTCACCCTCTGCAATAGCGCCTATTCCTTTCTTTGAAGCGGATGATAACGCCGTAATTCCAGCGACAATTCTGGTCGTGGATAGCGAGGAAATCAACCGCCGGCTGCTGAAGGCCATCTTCAAAACCACCCCTTACAAGATTCTGGAGGCGCATCGGGCGTCTCAGGCCACCGCGCTGCTGCTGTCCGAGAAGATCGATCTGGTGATTCTGGACCTGATGCTGCCGGAAATGAGCGGCCCGGACCTGTGCCGCTGGATGAAAGCGCGCCGCTCGACACAATTGATTCCGGTGCTCATGATCACCAATATTCAAGGCGTGGAGAACGAGATTGTGGGAATCTCCTCCGGGGCCGACGAATTCTTGATTAAGCCGCTGCATCCAGCCGTTGTGCGGACGCGGGTACGCGCCATGCTCCGCAACAAGTCGCTCATCGATTCGCTCGAAGAGGCCGAGACGATTCTACTCGCCCTGGCCCAAACGGTGGAACATCGCGACAAGTACACCGGGAAGCATTGCCAGCGGCTGGCCGTGGCATCCGTAATGCTAGGCGAAGCACTGGGGCTACCGAGCCAGGATCTAACGGCCCTGTACCGCGGTGGATACCTGCACGATATCGGCAAAATCAGCATCCCGGACGCGATTCTTTTCAAGCAAGGCAAACTCACCAGCGAGGAATGGGACGTGATGCGAAGCCATCCCATTCGCGGCGAAGAGATTTGCCGCCCGATGCGCAGCCTGGCGCCGGTGCTGCCGATTATTCGCAGCCATCATGAGCGCTGGGATGGTTCGGGATACCCCGATGGCTTGGCGGGCGAGGACATCCCTCTGCTGGCGCGGATACTGCAAGTATCCGATATTTACGACGCCTTAACCACGGAACGGCCGTACAAAACGGCGCTCTCGAGCGAAGTTGCCTTCGCTGTGATGGAAGAGGAAGTGCGGCGCGGGTGGCGCGATCCGGAATTGGTGCCGCTCTTTGCCAGTACCATTCAGACCAATCCTTCCGCGGACCTCACTTCGCTCGAAGCCTCGCTCGAGAACATGCGCACGGCCGTCTCCCGCTAGCTTAGCGGCTGGATTAAACTCTTAGGTTGCAACCGCTCAAGATTCTCAATCAGGAAATCGTTTCCTGTGTAAAGTGTCCACGATTGGTGCAGTACCGGGCCGAAGTAGGAATCGCAAAACGGCGCGCGTATCGCGATTGGGATTATTGGGCGAAACCGGTGCCCGGATTTGGCGATCCCAAAGCCAGGCTGCTTCTCATCGGGCTAGCGCCCGGCGCCCACGGCGCCAATCGAACGGGCCGCATGTTTACGGGCGACAGCTCGGGCGATTTCCTGTACAAAGTTCTATTCGCCACCGGCTTCGCGTCGCAGCCCACCAGCACTTCGCGTGACGACGGGCTGAAACTGATGGACGCCTACCTCGGGGCCGCCGTTCGTTGCGCGCCGCCGGACAATAAGCCCACGGTCGACGAAATTCGCACCTGCCGTCCGTATCTGGAGCGAGAACTCGGTCTGCTCAAGAATATTCAAGTGATCGTGGCGCTGGGGCGGCTGGCCTTCGATGTTTATCTTGGCATCCTCCGCGATCAGGGTAGGATTGTGCGGCGCTCCGATTTCACATTCGGCCATCAAGCGATGCATCATACCGGCGAAGGCCATCCATTACTGATTGGCTCTTACCATCCTAGCCAGCAGAATACTTCCACCGGCAAACTTACCGAGCCGATGTTTCGCGCGGTTTTTCAAAGCGCGCGGCGGCACCTGAACGGCGCTACGGACCAAACGTAGCGGTACGCAGCAAAACACCCAAGCGCGCGCCATCGCGGGGAGCGATGTAGGGATTATCCACGTGCATTCGCACGATGGTGAGACTGTCCGTCTTCAGCCAATCCGCCGGCACATCATGCTGGTAGATCACGTCCCCATCTTTGGCGAATTGCACGCGATCCAGGAACTGGCCATTCACATAGAAATCGACTCTCAACGGGCCGGTTTTCTTCAGCGTCTCCATGGGCAGATAGAAACGTTCCCGAAACACATGATGCCCGGTGGAAGAAAGCTTGAACCTTAGTTCAGACTCATCCAGCGTCCAATAGCCGTCCGCTTTGGGATCGCCCACCAGAACACCCTTCACCACATACTGGGACGCTCCGGGCCTCCCGATGGTCATGGTTTCGCCGAAGGCATCGGCCGGGTTGGCGGCTTTCACCAGATGAAGCTGCACGGTTTGAGCAGGATCGGCATTATCGAGCTCCAAATAGTGGCCCTCCGAGAAATCGAAGATGCGGTCGTAGTGCGGCATGCGGTTCAGCGCAATGCGCTGCTCCGGTGGGCCATTCATCTGGGTGATAAAAAGATCGGCGTCGCGATAATACAGCCTCAGGAGGAACACCATGTCCCAGCCGGCGTCCATGGGACTGTGAATAAACAGGAGCTTGGCGCCTTTGGGAAAGCTCGGATAGCGCTCTGAAAACTCCGCGATCGTACTCTTGTAGGGCGAATATTGCGGATCGGGAGCGCGTGTCCAGTATTGGTAGTCGATCGAACCGATGATTACCGCGATAGCTACGAAAAACGCGGACGATACAATCTGCGGGGACAGGGCGCCCAAATGCGGAATACGGGAGCGAAGTGCGTCTCTCAAGCGAACCAGACACACGGCAGCGTAAAGGGCTAGTCCGGCCAGCGGCAAATAGAGAACGAAGCCCAGACGGGCGGGAATGAACGATACCGGCAGTAGAGCAATGACAAAGTAGAGCAGACCGAACCAGACCACGCGAGACCGCATCCACAGAGCGATACCGATGAGAACCGCATAGAAGGCGGCCAATGCAAGAAGAGTCAGTGGAGTGACACCGAGAGGCACAAAAGGATTGTTGCGATACAGCAGGTAGCCTATATAGGTTTCAGTGTCCTCCAGCCAGCGCGCCCAAGTGTAACTGGGAATGTACGCCGTGTCCTGGGCTAAACCTCCCTGACCGAGCTTCCCCGGAAGATAAATCAAAACAATCACCGCGCCCAGCAGTGCCATTCTTCCTTCCCGGACAATCCAGCGCAGGAGCGCGCGGACACTCCGGAAATCGGGCGTATGAAAGATCAGTTCGTAGACCAGAACAATCACCGGAAGCGCCGCAGCCATCTCTTTGGAATTCAGTGAACACACGAAGCAAGCGACAAACCCTAGCGTCCCCCCCAAACCCAAGAATCGCCCCTGCATGCGCGCCCGCAGATAGATGAGCAGGGCCAGGAAGAAGAACAGAAAGCAGAACACGTCGTACATCGATCCGGCGTTGTAGTAGAGATAATCCAGCTTGCCGTGGAACGCGAAGAGCAGCGTGGCGATCACCCCTACTTCTCCCGATCCGCCGATTCTCCGGAAGACCAGGTAGGCCACCCACAAATTCAACAGCATCGCCGCGAAGTACACGACATAAAGCGGGTAAGGATCAAAGCCAAAGAGAGCGAAGATGGTGCGGTAAACGACACCTCCAAAGGGACGATAATACGGCGTCCAAAAGAAAATATTGGCCTTTACCAACGAACTGAGAGGCTTGCTCCAGTAACCATAGAGGTTCATCAGATCGTCGCCGGTGTAATAAACCAGAAGCCCGCGCCAAGTGAAGAAAAGGAACAGGCCAACGATGATCACGGCAGCCAGAACGGAGCGCAGCGGGCCGCTCCTGTCAGCCATAGGAACCGGGATGTTAGAACCAGGTTGCGTCAAGAATCTTTGCGCCAGGCTTGTTGCAGTTTCTCGGCGAAAGGCGAGCTGGAGGGAGCGAAGCGTGGTTGGTGGTGCTCTGCCAACGCCACAGATTCAGGCGCGGAAGCCTTAGCCGTGATCTCCGATACCGGGAGCTCCGGCAAATGGCGCGGAGATTCGGCGGAGTTGGGAGCCGCCGGGGACGCATCGCGTGCCGGGGCATCTTCCAGAAATTTCGCTTTCTTGAGAATGGAACGCTCCAGCGAAGGACTGTAACCGGTCCAGCAGCCCTCAATGTGGCGATCCTTTTCAGCCAGAGCGCGCATGCATTCCATCTTGGAATCCAGATTGTCCAGGTGATGGAGCAGCATGGCTTCCGGAAACAACGGGATTTTCGGCGAACCGTACTCCAGTTCTCCGTGGTGGCTGACAATCAAGTGCTCGACCAGAATTCGAAGCTTGGGCGGAAAATCCGGTACTTGCTGGAGCTTGTCGTGCAACATCCGCAGCCCGATAATGATGTGCCCCAGCAATTGCCCCTCGGTGCTGTAACCAAAACTCCGGTCGTACGTTAATTCCGCGACCTTTCCGATGTCGTGCAGAACGGCGCCGGTCAGCAACAAATCCGGATCCACATTCCCGTAGTGCGAAGAAGTGAGGTGGCAAAGCCGGCACACGGACAGCACATGCTCGAGCAAACCACCGAGGTAAGCATGATGCACATTCTTGGCGGCCGGCGCGGTGCGGTACATGCGCGCCAGCGGTTCATCGTCCAGGAACGCGTCCACCAGCGCCCGCAGATGGGGATTGCGCATAGCCGCCACCAAGGCGCGCAGCTCCGCGAACATTTCCAGAGGGTCTCGCAAGGAAGCTGGGAAGAAGTCCGCAAAGTCTATATCGGCATCCAGAACGCGCGCCATCTTGTGGACGGTCATCTGCAGCCGGTTCTGGAAGATCTGCATCAAGCCCTTGACCTTGACGAAGTCGTCGCGCTCAAAGGTGTCCACTATCTCCGCTACGTTGTCCCACATTTTGGCGTCGACCTCGCCGGTGCGGTCGCCGAGCTGCAGTGAAAGATAAGGTTCGCCGGATTTCTTCTGGCGAACGTCTTTGCCATGCACTAGGAAAGTGGTGGTGAAAACCTGGTTGGGCTTCAGATCGCTGAGGTAGGGCGACTTCATGGGGCGCGACACGCTTACTGCGAGGAACTGGTAGTGGTGGTTTGAGTTCCGGGAACCGGTATGGTCCACAACAATCTCTTGTGGCGGACTCTGCTGATTACTTCTTCCTTCTTTACCGTCTCGGGCTTGAGCTGAGCGGGATCCACCCAAGCGGTGTCTTTGCCGTTCGCCGCGCCGGTATCGATATAGTCGGCCTTGATTTCGAGGAAAGCCTCCTTGCGCAGCTTAGTGAGGTATTCACGAACGGCTGTATCCATGCGCGGCGCGAGAAGCTTCTCGGTAATCTGGGTTTCTACCTCTGTCAACTCGGCCTGCCCAGCCTTGGGATGATCTTCCACGCGGAGAATCAAATAACCATTGGGGGTCTGGATAGGATCGGTAATGTAGCCTTTGGGCTGATTCCAAACCAGGTCTTCCAAGTTTTTGCTGATGACGCCTTTCTTATAGGGCGTGAGTTCGCCCAGATTCTTGGCGGTCGCGGAATCAGAGTTGTCACGAGCCATTTCGGCGAATCGCTCGCCCTTGCGGGCGCGCGCTACCAAATCTTTGGCCTTTTTTTCAGAGGCGGCGACCGCCGCGGCGTCCTTGCCCACGGTGGAAATCAGAATTTCCTGGAGCTGGATCTGTTCCTCGCGCACAAACTCCGCTTTGTGCTCGTTGTAATACTTTTCCAAATCTTCATGCTTCACCGACATATGCTCGGTGACTTCCTCACGAATCACGCGCTGCGTGAGGAACTTGGTTTTCATCTCCTGCTTGAAATCTTCGTAAGACATGCCGCTTTGTTCCTTGATGTACGTCTGGAACTTTTCAGGGTCGGCGATCTTGGAGTCGGACTGGATGGCGTTCATCTGCTTGCTGACTTCGCCATCCACATTGACGTTAAGGTCTTTGGCCTTTTGGGCCAGGATCAACTGATCGATGCGGTCCCGCAGCAAGTTTTTCTCGCGCTCGGTTAACTGTTGTTCTAATTCGGCACCCACCACACCGCCGGCGCGCAAGGCCTCGATGAGTTCGCGGCGAGCGCGATCGAGATCGCCGCGCGTGACGATGTCGCCGTTGCATTTGGCGACAATCTCTTCCACTACGGCCAAGTCGGCTGCGGCCACATTGAAGGCGAACAGGCAGCCGTATCCGAGCACCAGCAGGGGTACAGACAACAACTTCATACTCTCCATTATGGACGAAAGGGCGCGGCTTGTGGTTGCTGGTGGCAGGACTGGTGATAGGTAGCAGAGGGTGGACGCAAGTTGGGTCGGGTTGGGCGGCCGAAGCGAGGTGGGGTCGAGTACAGAGGGAAAGAAAGTAGATGGGGTGGGTCACGTAAACACGCTAACGCTGGGGCCCCGGCGCGCTGATAAACTAATAGCGGGGAAGCATCTAACAAGCGATGGCAACGCCCACCAGGGTCCAAACTCCAGTCGACGTGGCGCTTTCGCCGGAACAACTTGTTCGGGCTTATCGCGCGATGTATATGGCGCGGCGGCTGGATGATCGCGAGATTCTGCTCAAGCGGCAGAACCGCATCTTCTTTCAGATCAGCGGCGCCGGACATGAAGCTGTGCAGGCGGCAGCGGGGCTGGTTTTCCGACCGGCGCATGACTGGTTTTATCTCTATTATCGTGACCGCACTCTGGCTTTGACGCTGGGAGTGACTGCGGAGCAGATGCTGCTGGGCGCGGTGGGCGCGGCGCTGGATCCAGCTTCCGGCGGACGGCAGATGCCTTCGCACTGGACCGATGCTGCATTACACATCGCGTCACGCTCTTCGGCCACCGGTACGCAATACCTGCAAGCCGCGGGCTGCGCGCAAGCCTACCGTTATCTCGATCCCGACTCTGACGAGGTGACGCTGGTTTCGAGCGGCGAGGGCGCTACCAGCGAAGGCGAATTTTGGGAAGCCATGAACGCGGCATGCCTGGAGAACCTGCCGCTGGTGTTTCTGATTGAAGACAACGGCTACGCGATTTCGGTACCGGTGGAGACGCAGACCGCGGGCGGAAACGTCTCGCATTTGGTGGCCGGGTTCCCGAATCTGAAGCGCATTGAAGTGGACGGCACAGACGTTGTCGCGTCTTATCATGCATTGAGCGAAGCGGCGGCGTATGCGCGGGCGCGCCAGGGTCCGGCGTTGGTGCGTGCCACAGTGACGCGGCCTTATTCGCACTCTCTTTCCGATGTCGAGCGCGACTATAAGACCAAAGCCGAGCGCGAGGCTGAAGAAGCTCGCGATCCATTGTTGCGATTCCCCGAATGGCTGGTCTCGGAAGGAATTCTTGACCGGCAGGGATTGCAGGTGATTGTGCACGAGGTGGATGAGGAGATCCAACGGGCCACCGATTACGTATTGCGCGCGGATCCGCCGCCCAAGGGTTCGGCGCTCGATTACCTGTACTCAGACAAGATCGACCCGGCCTCGGCGGAGTTCGAGGCCGAACCGCAATTCAGCGGCGAATCACGCACCATGCTGGACGAGATCAATCTCACGCTGCATGAAGAGATGCGGCAAAACTCGCGCATGATTGTGTTCGGCGAGGACGTAGCGGATTGCAGCAGAGAAGCGAATCTCGGCCAAGTGAAAGGGAAGGGCGGCGTCTTCAAGGCCACGGCGGGGCTGCAAATCAAGTTCGGCAGCGAGCGATGCTTTAACAGCCCGCTTGCCGAAGCCGGGATTATCGGCCGCGCGATTGGGTTGGCCGAACGCGGGCTGAAGCCGGTGGTTGAGATTCAGTTTTTCGACTACATTTGGCCTGCCATGATGCAGTTGCGGGCGGAATTGGCGACACTACGCTGGCGGTCGCACAATGCTTTCAGCGCGCCAGTGGTGGTGCGCGTCGCGATCGGCGGCTATTTGAGCGGCGGAGCGATTTATCACAGCCAATGCGGCGAGGTGATTTTCACGCATATTCCGGGGCTGCGCGTGGTGATGCCGTCCAATGCGCTGGACGCGTGCGGGCTGTTGCGAACCGCGCTGCGCTCGGACGATCCGGTGCTGTTCCTCGAACACAAGAAGCTGTATCGCGAAATCTATAATCGCTCGCAGCATCCGGGCCCCGATTATACGATCCCGTTCGGCAAGGCGAGCGTGGTGAAGAGCGGGCAAAGCTTGACGGTGGTGACTTATGGCGCCGTGGTGCAAAAGATGTTGCAGGCGGCGCTTGTGGTGGAGCAGCGCAATCCCGACCGGACCATTGAAGTGATCGATCTGCGGACTCTTTCTCCGTACGATTGGGAAACCATTAAGGCTTCGGTGGAGAAGACCAGCCGCGTGATGGTGGCACACGAGGATTGCTTGTCCTGGGGTTACGGCGCGGAGATCGCGGCGCGGATTGCGAACGAGCTGTTCGAGCATCTGGATGCGCCGGTGGGGCGGGTAGGCGCGCTGGATACTTGGGTGGGGTACAATCCGCAATTGGAAAATGAGATTCTGCCGCAGGTGGAGAACTTGGCGGCGGAGGCGGAACGGTTGCTCCAGTTCTAGCGGTTTGCTGTGTCGGCCCGGCGTGGCGATGTAGACCCTTAAATTGCCCCACGCGCTCGGGCAACAAATCGGGTCAACGAATTGAGGGGACTACTAGAACCATCCGTGGTTCTCCGCTTCTTGTTGGTTGTACGAACCCGTGTTATGCTGTGGCTCAATTCAAATGATATCTTGCAGTTGGAGCCTCATTGCGGCACTTGTTCTATCAGGTACTCGGGTGACCCCCTAAGCTGAGACAAACTGGCGTGCGACAGTCTGCAGCTTAATGAATTTTACTTTCTCAAGCTACACCATCTCCTTCAAACTGTTGCACGGCTGGTGAAGCGGAGGCGGGCTCTGGTGGAGACCAACCTGCCAAGGAATAACCAGCCGGAGACTCATCGAGACGATGGGCCGGGGAGCCGGCTTCGGTCGGCTTCCCCTCAATCAAAGAACCCACATCGGATCGAAAGATCTGCTGATGCCTGAAAAAACTCATGGTCGCTCCATGAACTGCGCCCGGCGCGACAGCGATGGCCTGTTCGAACTCCTCGGGCGGCCGATAGCCGAGCGCGGAGTGAAGCCGCTGGCAGTTGTAATAACGCTCGATGAAATCTTCGATGTTCGCACGCAGGTGATCGCGATCGCGGTAATCGCGTGCATAGATCTCCTCGTGCTTGAGCGTTTTCATGAAGCTTTCGCAACTGGCATTGTCGTATGGGTTCGCCGGACGGCTCATGCTCGGCAGCATGTAATGGTCCCGCAGAATCGCCACGTAGCCGCTGGAAGCGTACTGCAAACCGCGATCGGAGTGATGCACCAGGCCTGGCGGAGGTTGCCGCTCTGCCACTGCTTTCTCCAACGCTGCGATCGTCAACCTTGCCGCCAAAGTGCAGTCCAGTGCCCATCCGACGACCCTGCGCGAGAAGGCATCAAGAATCACCGCCAAATAGACAAACTCGCGCTGCAACCGGATGTAGGTGATGTCCGCCACCCAGAGCTGATTGATTCCCGTCAGCTTCATGCGCCCGGCCAGATTTAGATAGACTTCCAACTCGTGACGAGAGTCTGTTGTCACGACAAAGGAGCGCGGCTGGACCGCCAGCAGATTATCTTCGCGCATGATCCGTGCCACGCGTTTGCGATTGACCTGCATTCCTTGGCGGCGCAGTTCGGCGGTGATCCTTCGATACCCGTAGCGGCGCCTGTGCTGCAGTGCAATTTGCTGAACCGCAGCACGCACTTCCAGTTCTTCCTCGGCGGGCATCTTCTCGGCCATCGACCGATAGAACCCCGCTCGGCTGACCCGTGCCAGATAGCACATCCGTTCAATACTCAGTTGGCCTTGCATCGGCATCACTCCCCGGATTTGGTCGTAGATGCCCTCTCGCCAGTGTCGGTGTTCCTCTGGCGACGAGCCGCGATTTTTTGCAAGGCACCCTTGAAAAAATCCACTTCCAGACCCTTCTCAGCCAAGGCACGTTTCAGGACCCATTCTCCTCACGGAGTTTGGCAGCCTGCGGATTTTCGGGCACCTGCCCATTCACTGTCTCATCCGAAGGGGTCGCTGCCAGCTGACCCCTCCATCGATACATCAGACTCCGGTTGACCCCGAGTTCCCTCGCCAGCTCGTTGACGTTGGTAGTGTTGCGCATCCGCTCAACCGCCATGCGACGGAATTCCAACGGATATCGTCCAACTTGTCCTCTTGCCATCTTTTGCAGTCCCTTTCCCTGCAAAGTGTCGCAGTTTCCAGTGTCTCAATTTAGGGGGTCAGTCCATACCTGCGCATTTGCGAGCGTTACCAATGATTTTTCGCTGACGGCGACACAAGGGACCCTCCAATCTTTCTCTTTTGAAATCCTAACTCCCGACTTTATGACTCCAGGAGTTCTGACGTTTTCTCCTTTTAACATTACAGATGGCTCTGGAAGTCACCTCATCACCCAGGGCTATCTCAGTGCCTTCACGGTGGGGAGTGTGAACGTACCGTGCTTTGACTTCGGCACAGCGGAAGCGATAGTCGGCCCGACGTGCATGGCGGGAGCCAATCCGCCGAATGGCGACTATTTCGGCTTCAATTTCTTTCCTCTGTCGTTCGGCGATATTAGTCAGCCCGGCACTTACTCCACGCAGAGCGATCAATACTTTGTGTTCGGCGGCATCGAGAATAACAACTTGGACGTTTTTGGAAGGGGAAATCTCACGCTGACCGTTACGGAGACCCCCGAACCCACAATGGCTCCCGCAGTCGCTTTTGGAGTAGGACTAATGCTTCTTCGTTTGTGGAGAAATCCTTTCTGCCAAGCGAAAGAATTGCTGAGTTGACAGAGCACCGGTAGGCCGTGGCTTCCAACTACCTCGAAATTTGAAGTCACACCGCTCCCTTCGGCGGCGACATTTACACTCACGCAGATCCTACGTTTCCGCCAATCGGGATAGGGGGAAGTCTTGCGACTCCTCCCCTCCCACACCACCGTACATGCGGGTCCGCATACGGCGGTTCGGTAGGTTGAGCTATCGACCGCCAGTCAATCTCGGAATCCCGAGCGAGTCGAAATAGGCATTGGGCAGTGCAACCTGAAGGGCCGGGCTATTCGCCAGCCTCCACGGACCGTGAGCGCTGCCCGCCGTTTGGGCGGCGAGATCTTTGCCCACTCCCCGTTTCCGCAATTCGGCGAAACGCACCGGTCCCCGATCCCACTGCTTCCAGAGCACAAACCGCAGCCTGCGCCTGGTCCACTCCTCAAGACCTTGTAGCACCGAGGGCGTCTGACATTGACCGAAATAGCCAATCCAGCCGCGAAGATAACGGCCCAACTCCCCGGCCATCTTCTCCACGTTCACGCCCCGCGTTCGTCTTCGTCACTTCCCGGACTTTCGCTTTGAACCGGAGCACCGCTTTCGGCGCTATGCGCCGCTTTGGTTCCCGATTCGCCGTGAAACTGAAGCCCAGAAACTTTCGCTCCCATGGCCGTGCCACCGCGCTCTTCTGCTCGTTTACCTTGAGCTTGAGCTTCGTCGTGATGAATCGCGTAATGCTCGCCATCACTCGCTCCCCTGCCCGCCGGCTCCGAACGTACACATTACAGTCGTCCGCATACCGCGCGAACCGGAGACCTCTCCGCTCCAACTCCCGGTCGAACTCGTCGAGCACGATATTACTGAGCAAGGGCGACAACGGTCCGCCTTGCGGCGTCCCCTCGTCGACCGGACTCACCAACCCGCCTTCCATCACTCCGGCTTTCAGAAACGCCCGGATCAGCTTCAGCACCCGCCGATCGCTGACCCTGGTCTCGATTCTGGCTATCAGTTTGTCGTGCGAAACCCGGTCGAAGAATTTCTCGAGATCCAGGTCTACACACCAGCGATACCCTTCGGCGATGTACTGCTGCGCCTGAGCCACCGCCTGATGAGCCGACCGCCCGGGCCGAAACCCGTAGCTGTAATCGGAAAACGTCCGGTCCCACTTGCGTTGCAGCACCTGCATCACCGCCTGCTGGACAAACCGATCTAGCACCGTTGGGATGCCAAGCTTTCGCACCCCTCCGTCCGGCTTGGGGATTTCCACCCGCCCCACCGGTTGCGGCTTATAGGTCCCACTCAACAACTGTTCCCGGATGGCTGGCCAATGCTGCTTCAGGTAGTCTGGCAACTGCTGGACGGTCATCCCGTCCACACCGGCACTTCCCTTGTTGGCCTTGACTCGCTTCAATGCCGCTTGCAGTTTTCCCGCTCGCAGACTTCCTCCATCAACTGTTCGGTGATGGCCGGGCTTTCTGTCCCGCGCTTTCCCGCAGACGATTCGGTCCCTTCCGAGAGGCATTTCGGGGCTTCACCCCTATCCTCCTCCAGGAAGGCCAACACTAGCTGGTTCTTCTGCCGCTTGTCGTCCATGAGTCGCGCTGCTTACTCACCACTCCCATTACCCTCCTTGCGGAGGACCGTTTGGGCCTTCGTCCGTTGCCGGACTGCTACGCCCGCTGCTGACTTCTGCCGCCCGGTCAGGTTGGATCGTTCCATCCTCAGTCCCGATTCCGGGACGAACGGCAGATCTCCCGAGGTAAGCTCGACCGCCTTCCGCACGCAACCGCCGGAATTTACAACCAGTGCCCTTGATGGATATGGGCTTCGCTGTCAGTTGCCAGCTCGCCCGGCACCGTATGCCTCCAATCCGGTTCTTGTACATCGGCTCGCACGTTTGCTCCACGCTTCTTTCAGACCCCGCCTCGCGGCGACGCCCTTGCGCTTCGCTATGACTTCACTTCCATCAGGTTGTCAAGGGGACTTTCACCCCCGAGCTGTCGAACATGCTCGGCACACAGCGAAAAACCCCGGACTCGGTTTGCACCGGCCGGGGCTTCTTTGTGTTGCGCACAACGCCATGCGATGTGCGTCTGTTTTAATCGGGCGACGTCCTACTCTCCCACACACTCGCGCGTGCAGTACCATCGGGGCTGCAGGGCTTAACTACCGTGTTCGGGATGGGAACGGGTGGGACCCCTGCGCTACAATCACCCAAAAGTGATGATGACGAAAAATCTTGAATATTGATGGGCAACAAATAAGTGTTGTTTGTATCTACAGTACATTTTATGGTCAAGCCGAACGGGCTATTAGTAACGGTAAGCTCAACGTATTACTACGCTTACACATCCGTCCTATCAACGTGGTAGTCTTCCACGGCCCTTCTTAGGGAATTACCCTTGGGAGATCTCATCTCGAGGAAGGTTTCGCGCTTATATGCATTCAGCGCTTATCCTGACCCAACTTCGCTACCCAGCTATGCCACTGGCGTGACAACTGGATCACAAGAGGTTGGTTCATCCCGGTCCTCTCGTACTAAGGACAAGCCCTCTCAAATCTCCTGCGCCCACATCAGATAGGGACCGAACTGTCTCGCGACGTTCTGAACCCAGTTCACGTACCGCTTTAATAGGCGAACAGCCTAACCCTTGGGAGCTTCTACACCCCCAGGATGCGATGAACCGACATCGAGGTGCCAAACCGGAGCGTCGATGTGAACTCTTGACTCCGATCAGCCTGTTATCCCCGGCGTACCTTTTATCCGTTGAGCGATGGCCCTTCCATACAGAACCACCGGATCACTAAGTCCTGCTTTCGCACCTGCTTGACTTGTAGGTCTCGCAGTTAACCTGGTTTATGCCTTTACACTCGACCTCTGATTTCCAAACAGAGTGAACCAAGCTTCGAGCGCCTCCGTTACAATTTAGGAGGCGACCGCCCCAGTCAAACTACCCGTCTACCAATGTCCTTCTCCCGGATAACGGGAGTAAGTTAGAATCACAGAATGCTCAGGGTGGTATCTCACCGTTGGCTCCCTCGAAACCAAGATTCCGAGTTCAAAGCCTCCCACCTATTCTGCGCAGAGCACCCCATAATTCATTGATAGAGTATAGTAAAGGTGCACGGGGTCTTTCCGTCTTGATGCGGGCATCCGGCGTCTTCACCGGAACCACAAGTTCGCCGGGCGAATTGTTGAGACAGTTGTCAGATCGTTACGCGATTCGTGCAGGTCGGAACTTACCCGACAAGGAATTTCGCTACCTTAGGACCGTTATAGTTACGGCCGCCGTTCACTGGGGCTTCAGTTCAAAGCTTCGCCTTGCGGCTAACCTCTCCCTTTAACCTTCCAGCACCGGGCACGCGTCAGCCCCTATACGTCGTTTTCGACTTAGCAGAGACCTGTGTTTTTGTTAAACAGTCGCCTGACACCATTCACTGCGGCCCCATTGCTGGGGCACTCCTTATCCCGAAGTTACGGAGCTATATTGCCTAGTTCCTTAACAATTCATCACCCGAGCGCCTGAGTATATTCTACTCGTCCACATGTGTCTGTTTGTGGTACGGGTGCCTCGATTCTCCTTAGAGGATTTTCCTGGCAGACGACCCGGCGGATTTACCTATCCAGATCTCGCATCACCTAGGATTGAAACCATTGCGCACCTAGGCTTACGCGCTGCGTCCCCCCATCGGTCTTGATCGAACCAAGGCAGTCACGGAATGTTAACCGTGTGTCCATCAGCTACGCCTTTCGGCCTCGCCTTAGGCCCCGACTAACCCTGAGCGGATTAACCTTTCTCAGGAAACCTTAGACTTGCGGCGACCAGGGTTCTCACCTGGTTTATCGCTACTTATGCTGGCAGAGTCACTTCCGAACCGTCCAGTGCTCCTTACGGTACACCTTCAGTCCAGTTCAGAACGCTCTCCTACCACCCAGATGCTTGCGCATCGGATCCATAACTTCGGTATCATGCTTGAGCCCCGTTGGATTGTCGGCACCGGGGTCCTCGACCAGTGAGCTATTACGCTTTCTTTAAAGGATGGCTGCTTCTAAGCCAACCTCCTGGCTGTCTGAGGCTCCCGACTTCCTTTCCCACTTAGCATGAATTTAGGGACCTTAGTTGATGGTCTGGGCTCTTCCCCTTTCGACAACGAAGCTTAGCCCCCGCTGTCTGACTCCCGTGTTACTCATTAACGGCATTCGAAGTTTGGTTGAATTCGGTAACCTGGGAAGGCCCCTAGTTCATTCAGATCTCTACCACCGTCACGGACCACACGAGGCTAGCCCTAAAGCTATTTCGGAGAGAACGAGCTATCACGGAATTTGATTAGCCTTTCACCCCTACCCTCAGCTCATCCAAGCTGTTTTCAACCAACACTGGTTCGGACCTCCAGTCGCTGTTACACGACCTTCATCCTGGCCAAGGGTAGATCATCCCGCTTCGCGTCTAATCCCAGCGACTGAACGCCCTATTCAGACTCGCTTTCGCTGCGGCTCGCTTTCGCTTAACCTTGCCACTGAGATTAACTAGCCAGCTCATTATTCAATAGGCACGATGTCAGGCATTCCAGTCCTCTTGCGATTTCTGGCATAGCCCTTCAACTGCTTGTAAGCATGCGGTTTCAGGTACTATTTCACTCCCCTCGCAGGGGTTCTTTTCACCTTTCCCTCACGGTACTAGTTCACTATCGGTCGCAAGTGAGTATTTAGCCTTACCGGATGGTCCCGGTGGATTCTCGCAGGGTTTCACGTGCCCCGCGATACTTAGGAGCCACTCGAAGCTAGGATTGCATTTTCATATACGGGGCTGTCACCCTCTATGGCCGGCCTTTCCAGACCGTTCTATTAACGCTTCCCTATAACCTCTTTACACTAAGTGACCTATGAACGGTTTCCCGCCCATCTGCCACTTAATGTTTGTGGTCCTGCAACCCCAGGCTCTCCTTTCGAATTACCTGGTTTAGGCTGTTCCGAGTTCGCTCGCCACTACTATCGGAATCACGGTTGTTTTCTCTTCCTCTGGGTACTGAGATGGTTCACTTCCCCAGGTTCGCCTCGCACTCCTATGAATTCAGAATGCGATAACTGTTGTTAGCAACAGTTGGGTTTCCCCATTCGGACATCTCCGGATCACGGATTGCTTGCATCTCCCCGAAGCTTTTCGCAGCTGGTCACGTCCTTCATCGCCTACTTGCGCCAAGGCATCCACACGCATGCTCTTAGTAGCTTGACCATAAAACTTACTCTAGACACAAACTAACTAATTGCACTTACATTTTCTTACTAGCGCTCCACGCCGTATATTGGCTGCACGGCGTGATTGCAACTTGTGTTGCCCATCAATATTCAATTGTCAAAGATCAAAGGCTTCTGTTCAGAAGCCAGGAGTGGAAACCTTCTGCGGTTTCCACTCCTGAGTTCTGAACGGCAGAGAATTCAGAATTCAGAATTCAGCATCCCGAATGCTAATCCGAACGGCCAACTTGGGCCATTCTGGATTCTGACTCCTGAATTCTAGCTTCTTTTTATACTTGGTGGGCCTGGGTGGACTTGAACCACCGACCTCACCCTTATCAGGGGTGCGCTCTAGCCACCTGAGCTACAGGCCCGGCCACTGGCATCCCGGAGTCCCGTAGGTTATTGCGGACAAGCCGCCCATTCCACGAATCACCGAGTTGCGAACTGGTGGAGCTGGTCGGGATCGAACCGGCGACCTCCTGAATGCAAATCAGGCGCTCTCCCAGCTGAGCTACAGCCCCTGGTTTGGAATTAGTTATCGGGAATTCCCAACAACCAACCCCGAATTATTGTATCGAGGCCGATTGAACGCTGCCGGCCGGCACCAGGCCGAATCGGCAAAAGTAAGTCGCAGAACTTAAGTGGAGATCCGAGACGGATTTGGACTGGAAAGGCTATTACTTACTGACCGTTTCGCGCTTGCTTATGCTTACGGCTCGGCTTTCAACCGATTCGGTAACTCCAGCCACTTTCTCTCTTAGAAAGGAGGTGATCCAGCCGCAGGTTCTCCTACGGCTACCTTGTTACGACTTCACCCCAATCATGAGTCATACCTTGGGCCGCTGCCTCCCTTGCGGGTTAGCATACAGACTTCTAGTACAACCCACTTTCGTGATGTGACGGGCGGTGTGTACAAGGCCCGGGAACGTATTCACGCTATCGTTCTGATATAGCATTACTAGCGATTCCAGCTTCATGCAGGCGAGTTGCAGCCTGCAATCCGAACTGAGGACGGTTTTTGGCGATTAGCTCCCCCTCGCGGGTTGGCAGCGCTTTGTACCGCCCATTGTAGCACGTGTGTGGCCCTGGACATAAAGGCCATGATGACTTGACGTCATCCCCACCTTCCTCCAACTTATCGCTGGCGGTCTCCTGAGAGTTGCGCCTTGCGGCATGCCAACACAGGACAAGGGTTGCGCTCGTTGCGGGACTTAACCCAACATCTCACGACACGAGCTGACGACAGCCATGCAGCACCTCGACTCCAGTCCCTTGCGGGAAGTCCCTGTTTCCAAGGATGGTCTAAAGCCGTTCGAGCCCAGGTAAGGTTCTTCGCGTTGCGTCGAATTAAACCACATGCTCCACCGCTTGTGCGGGCCCCCGTCAATTCCTTTGAGTTTCAGCCTTGCGACCGTACTCCCCAGGCGGCATACTTAACGCGTTAGCTCCGGCACGAACCGAATGAACGGCTCACACCAAGTATGCATCGTTTAGGGCGTGGACTACCAGGGTATCTAATCCTGTTTGCTACCCACGCTTTCGTGTCTCAGCGTCAGTGATGGTCCAGAAAGCCGTCTACACCGCAGGTGTTCCTCCTGATATCTACGCATTTCACCGCTACACCAGGAATTCCGCTTTCCTCTCCCATACTCAAGCCCTCCAGTTTTCGGCGCACCCTCCCAGTTAAGCCGGGAGATTTCACACCGAACATAGAGAACCGCCTACACACTCTTTACGCCCAGTAATTCCGAACAACGCTTGCTGCCTACGTATTACCGCGGCTGCTGGCACGTAGTTAGCCGCAGCTTCTTCTCCGGGTACCGTCATTATCGTTCCCGTCGAAAGAGCTTTACACCCCGAAGGGCTTCATCGCTCACGCGGCGTCGCTGCATCAGAGTTTCCTCCATTGTGCAAGATTCCCCACTGCTGCCTCCCGTAGGAGTCTGGCCCGTGTTTCAGTGCCAGTGTGGCCGTGTGCCCTCTCAGGCCGGCTACCGATCATTGCCTTGGTAGGCCATTACCCTACCAACTAGCTAATCGGCCGCGGACTCCTCTCTCAGCGCATTGCTGCTTTCCCTTTGCAGGCTTATGCGGTATTAGCCCCGGTTGCCCAGGGTTATTCCCCACTAAGAGGTAGATG
>Ga0206875_1086_pt1 | contig 23762 bp, 20 predicted proteins | sample Alteio_BWOrgCont_9_FD_152616 | JGI IMG/M metagenome (GOLD analysis project Ga0206875, IMG submission 152616) | Enriched cells from forest soil in Barre Woods Harvard Forest LTER site, Petersham, Massachusetts, United States -... | ecosystem: Environmental > Terrestrial > Soil > Temperate forest > O... | reverse complement strand
CCCCGACCAATAGAAGTAGACGTCAGCGCCGGTTTGCGCCGGGTGAGCATCCAAGACGCGGATCACGCGCACTTCTTGCCTGTGCCCCAGATCGTGGAGAACAGCGTTTAGCCACATTCCATCGTATTCTGCAAAATAATTTAACTCGCCAATATCGGGAACTGGCGTACCGACGACAGTGAGAGAATGGACTTCGGGATGCTCGATCAATACCTGATTGATCTCGTGGATCGTATATGCCTCGGCCTGAGAGCTCAAAGAGATCTGGCGCGCCCGTCCGGCGGTGGTGAGCGTCATCAGCATAAGCACCAGCGCGATCGCGATCACTGCCAGCCAACGGCGAGTGGCGTAAGGCTCGCACCAGCGATACCAGGACCATGTCCCCAGCGCTGCGGCCGCAAGAGCCACTGCCAATCCGGCTCCATAACTATGCCGCGTATGCAAATCCATGCCGGCTTGCAACAGGAAAACCAGGCGAGAGGCGAGGAACATCATCCAAGCGAGCAAAAGGGCAGGCCACGGGAACTGAGCAGTTGAGAAGACGGGTGATGGCAGCTTTTCCAACATGGCACCGGGAGGTCTGCTCGCGCTCGCGTCCGTCAGCGCACCGCCGCGAGGATTTATAGCCATTTGGACAAGCATGAGCGCAAGGGATCCAAGCCCCAGAATGGCAACCAGTGCGTCTACCGGCTTGGTCAACGCGTCAACGCCTATTTTCCACAGGCCTAGCCAGTCGGGGCCGACAAGCCAATTGGCGACTCGCAAATGAATCGACGCCAGAACGATCGGGACGCGCGCCCAAGAAAATGTTGAAGGCGTGGCGTATTGCGGTGCCCGTAACCCTAAAAGCAAGACCAGTGCAAACCAAAAGGCAAACGTGAAGGCGATTGGTGCAAGACGAATCGCCAAACGGTACCAGAGATCGGCACTTTTCCAGTCCGTAAGGGGTTTCGGAAATATAAGGGCGATGCCGAAGAACAGCAGAAAGCCAGCAAGCCATAAATCATACCAGCACAGGCTCATGAAAAGGGCGAAGGACGATAAGAGAACAAACCACGGACGTGTCGCCGATCTTGCGGACAGACTGGCCAAATACAAATTCGCGCTGAGCAACATACACGCCGTCGCGGCAGTTGTACTTAATCCGGTCCACCACAAAACCGGCTCGGTAACCCACGGAGCAAGCACGAACAATCCACAGGCGAGAAAAGTCAGCATGTGTGAACGAAACAGGCTCCAAGTCAAAACGCCCCAAAATAGGGCGCAGGCTAAATGCAGCGTAAGGCCCAACGTATGCGCCATTGCCGGACCTATCACCTCTCCAAATCCGATGAGCGTATGATTAAACAGTCTATGTGGAGTTAGAAAACCCGCGTACGAACGGCCTAAATCTCCCCAGAAAGACGGCGGCGGATTGCCATAGAGACCACCAACCAGACCGTAATCATCGCTCGTCCAGAGCGCCGACAATCCAGGAAGAAACGCCGCCAGGGCCAATAGCAGTAGGATCACAATAAGCAACGGCATTAATGGCCCGTTCTTCTTGTAAAGAAAATTGTCAAGTGTATACACAACCCACCGCCACGTGCGAGGCCACAGGAGAAATCAATATGTAGCTGACGATTCCAACAACGAGGACCCTATTCTTACGGCGCAGCGGCAAAACCTTTAGTCAGAATAAGTATTTTGTAAAGAACGACTCCATCCCCAGAAGCACACGACGCGCCACAGGAATTGATTATGTCGGTCATCCAGCCGCTGGGCGCAGTCCGACCAAGAATCCGCGCCCGCAGGCAGCGCCAGCGGGTCCAATCGGTTCGCCTCGAGATCGGCGATGGCCGCGCGCTTGTGCTCAGCCAGCGGCCCACCCAGCCACTGCGGTAGGGGCGGCGTGAATCCTTGTTTCGACCGGTCGAACGGCCGTTCCTTCAGCCGCTCCGAAAGGTAATTCCGGGCGAACAATTTGCCTTTGCCGGTCGAGCGGTCGAAGCGCTCCGCAACAGGAACCTGCATTCCGAAGGCGGAAAAGACATGGTCGAGCAGCGGCTCGCGCAGCTCCAGCCCGAAGCGCATGCTGGCGCGGTCTGCCTTTACCATCAGGTCGTCTGGCAGATAGGTCGCGAGGTCCATCCGCCCGGCCCAATCGAGCGGATCGGGAACATCGCCAACCAAGTCCGCTGCCTCCCGAAAGCATTCGCTCACCGGAAAGATTTCGCTCTCAATCGGCAGGGCCGCCGCCATGCGGTCGCTGAGCCCGATCCTCAGAGACGTCCATGCCGAAAGCCGGTCCGATGCCGCGAGCACGCGCGTCTTGTAGCCCCACTCCGATGACACCGCCGAAAATCCACACGCCGCCAAACGACGAAGCACCAGCGGGGTGCCGTTGCGCACCGCCTCGGCCCGTACCAGCGCGCGATGCCAGGGATATCCGCACCAGACTTCGTCGCCACCATCCCCGCCGATCGCCACCTTCACCCGCCGGCGGATCGCCCGACATAGCGTCACCGTGGGCAGTGCGGAGGAATCAGCGAAAGGCTCGTCGAAGGCGGTCCACAGATCATCAAATTCCTCGGCGACCTCGCTTGGGTTAGAGACGAATTCCTCGTGGCGCAGCGTCAGCTCTTGCGCGACTGCGCGAGCATAGGGCCGCTCATCCGACTGGCCATCGTCGAACCCCATCGCGAAGCTGGGAATCTGATGACCCGGCAGATCCGCGTAGACGGATCCCACCAACGTCGAATCGATACCACCAGACAGCAGCAGGCCAACGGGAACATCGCTGATAGAGCGCAGTTGGACGGCATCGCGCAGCTCATCTTTGAAGCGCTGATAAAGGTCGATCTCCGAGGACATCGCGGCCGGGGGAACATCCGATAGCCGCCAATAGCTACGTTCCTCGATCCGCGGCGCACCGTTGCCCCAGTGCACGCGCAGGTAATGCCCCGGACGAAGCTTCCGTGGTCCCTTCCATATCGTATGGGGCGCCGGGACATATCCAAGCATGAGATAGCGGAGCAGCGCTTGCGGCTCAATCTCACGGGTGCGCCGGCCGCCGGCCAGCGCGTCGAGCGCGAATAAATCCGACGCGAAACGCACGCCGTCCGCTGTGCGTTCCCATACCAGCGGCTTAACCCCATAACGATCGCGCGCCAAGATCAACTCGCGACGGCCCGGATCGAGCCAGCCGAAGGCAAACATGCCGCGCAAACGCGTCAGCGCGTCGAGCCCCCAATAAGCCAAGGCCTCCAGCAGCACTTGTGTGTCGCCGGTCGATTGAAACCGGATGCCGCGTTCCTCCAGCTCCCGCCGCAATTCCTGAAAATTATAGATCTCGCCATTGAAGACAAGCCAGCAGCCGCGGGCGTCGCGCATCGGCTGCGCGGCACGGTCGGTCAAATCTAGGATCGCCAGCCGCGTCTGCCCCAGCAACCAGTCGACGCCGCTCTCCAGGCCCGAACCGTCGGGCCCGCGATTGGCCAGGGCATGGAGCCCGGCGCCGGCCCGCCGACCAGAGTCCGGATCGGCGCTTTGTCGACCGACCCATCCGAGAATGCCGCACATGACGCGACGCTTTCCCCAGCGCGTCGACTACTATCGGCTCGGCGCGTCGCCTGCCCACTCGGGACAGGTCGAGAGGTCATGGATGACGGTCGAGTCCAGGCGAGACAGCAGCCGCCGCGTGCGCCCGGAAATCGGTGCACGCAGCCGCCAGGCATCCGGCAGATGAAAGAGGAAGCTCAACCACGCATGCACCCAGATCAGAAACGCGCGCCGCCGAAGATAGAATGCCAGGCTGCGGACGAATTTCGAAGCGAGCACCGGCACCAGCCAGACGCCCGGCTCGCGCATTACCGCGCACAATAATTGGCTGCGAAGACCATGGAAGTGCCAATCGCGCGACGAGCGCCCCTGCTGGGCGAGCGCATGGTGCATCCGCACGTGCTCTACCCGTTTGACCGGGCGCCGCTGCTCCCACATCGTCGTGCACAGAAACATCTCGCCGGCAGAGCGAAAAAATAGATCGGGGAAGAAGCCGACCCATTCGCTGATTACCTTGCGTGGCATCATCGTGAACCCGGTGGTGAATGCCCGAATATAACGATCGCCGCCGCTGATCGGTGTCTCCATCGGACCTTCGAGATTGCAGGTGACTGCACCGAGTTCCGGCATCCGCCGAAACTCTTTCATTAACAATTCGAGCGCATCGTCGGATAGAAACCAGGCATCGTCGTCAACGATCATTACGTAGGACGCATCGGTATTGGCAAGCGCCAGGTTGAGTGCCGGGAAAAAGCCGATGTTGCGATGCGTGCGTATGATCCGTGCCTCTGGTGCCGAGGCGCGCACGGCCGCCTCAGATTCTTCATCGGCGGGATTGACGATCACGACGATCTCAAAGTCAGGGTAGCGCTGCGCCGCACAGGACCGCAGGCAGTTCACTACCAGTTCGGGCCGGTCATGCGTCACGCAGAGGATCGCGACCTTAGGTGCCGTCATCGCTACTTCAATCCGCTGCCGTTGCACGGAAGCAGAAGCTCGCACGGTCACCAACGATGTCCCTCGCGCCAACCCCGCGCAGCGCCTTCATTACGCCATTCCAAGACATTGGTCGGTCATAGCGCGGGGTGTACATATCGACAGTATCGAGGATCGACCATTGGATCTGCCGCTCGCCGCTGCCGTGCTCGTCGGCCTCGGTAAAATCGGCGACCGGAATGATCTGGTTCGCAATATTAGTTCCGAGCCGCCCTGCCGGGAGTAGCGGCTTCACGACGCTGTGCTTGAACCACAGCAAGCGCGGCACCCATTTTTCCGCGATCGAGATAAATTTGTCGGTCGGAATCCTGCGCGTGACGGGTCGAACCCAATATTTCGCGCAGAACGGCGTGAACCATTTGAAATGGTACACATCGAACAGAACCAGTCCACCCGGCCTCACATAGTCGAACAGACGCTGGATCGCTCGTTTCGTATCGGCAGTGTGCTGAGTAACGCCGCGGCAGAAGACGACGTCGATCTCCTCCCGTCGCACCGGCACATCGAACAGATCGGCGCGTATCGGGATCAAGTTCGGAGCGCCAAGCGCCACATTAAAGCCAATCGCGCTCGGGTCAACTGACAGCACACGGGATCCGAGATCGACCAAATAGTCGGTAAAGCGCCCTGCGCCGGAGCCGATTTCGAGAATCGTCCTGCCACGGAGGATCTCGGGATCCCCCTGCGTGAAATAGCGGAGGTGGTTGTAACTCGCGCGCGTTCCGTTGAAGCGGTCAATCTGCACATGGCGATACTTACCCCATTGTGTGCCGAAGGAATGGGTGTAGTGGCCTGCCGAAGCATCCAGGAAATCGAGGATTTCGACCTGAAACGTGTCGCCGCGGAACTCAACGGTCTGCACGTGCGCTGCCGAGGGCGAGCGGGTAAACCATCGATCGATTTCTGAATTCAGCATGTGTCGTTGTTATTCGCTGGTTTCTATTACGGCATCTACGGCATCCTTCGAATGCCCATCACGGTAGCGCAGCAGCCGCGCCGGCACGCCCGCGGCGATGGCCATCGCCGGTACATTGCGCCTGACGACTGAACCCGCGCCGATCACCGCGCCTCTGCCGATGCGAACGCCGGGCAGGATCGTCACGTGAGCGCCAAGCCAGGCCTCGTCCTCGATAATGACGGGGACGGCCCGCATTGGTTGGGATTGCACCGACGAGCCTGGTTCGGTGCCGTGATCAGCATCGGTGATGTAGCAGTGCGGACCGATCATCACCCGGCGCCCGACATGAAGATGCTGGTGCGCGTCAAAGATCGTGTACCTGTTAACATACGTGTCGGCGCCGATCAGCAGCTTGTCTCGCCGCGGCGCGCCGCCAATGACAAGGCACACGCCATCGTCGAGCGCAACACCGCGCTCCAGGGTGATGTCGGCCCAATGCTTTGGGATCGAAACCCCGCGCAGCCAGACGTAGCCTTCGATTCGCATTCCCAGACTGCGGTAGTACAAATTGCGCGCGCGCGACGCCAGGCCGAGCGCCAGGCGATGCGTGAAATGCAGGCTAGGGCGAACTGACATCGGCTCCGTTGGCGAGCGGGTGGGACCTACCGACACTACGAATGATTGCACAAGTCCCGCGGAGTTTACCCCGCAGCCGTCGCCAGAAATAAGCGCCCGCTCGCACCTGCACCAGCAGGACCGCAAGCTGAAAGAACTCCCAGAGCGCCAGCCTTGCGTAGTCTGCCACCCTCGAGCGGCCCATCACTTCCGTCATGACGTAGTGGCGGTTGAATAGCTCCATCTCGGCCAGCGCGACGACATCAGCCTTGTGCGAACCCGGTTGAGAGTCGTGATAGATGCGAGCGGTGCGGGCGTTCGCCAATTTCCACGACTTACTCACCACCAGCGACAACGCCAAGTCCTCGGCCAAGGAGTAGCCGCGGAAATGGTCGGGGAACGGAGGGCTGGGAAGGGCTTCGCGACGATAAATCGTGCAAGTCGTATTCAGCCACTCAACCGGGACCACCGCCGGCAGATCAGCGCGATCTTCCGGTAGCATGTTGATGGCTGGTCCCAGCACACGGCCGGCATAACTTGGCAGTGAGCATCCCGCCATCAGACGGAACATCAGGCGGCTTACCGCTCCCGGCGGATGATATTGCTGGTTCACGATCATCGCATTAACTCCCCCGAGCCGCGCGTCAGATTGTAGCGCGGCCCACAGCCGCAGGATGCAATCATCCTCACACAGAATGTCGTCGTCACAGAACGCGATGACCGAATAGTGGCAGGCCGGCAGACCCTCGTTGCGCTGGCTCGCGGCGCCGACCGTCTCGGCGCGAACCCAAATGAGGCTTCCTTGCAGTCCCGGAACTGCGATACCGGAGCCATTCGCATCGGCGTCGTCCGACGCATCGATGATGATGATTTCGGCGGGCTGCGCCGACTGCCCGGCGACGCTTTCCAGCGTGCGACGCAGGATCGCCGGGCGGTTTCTGGTCGGAATGACCAGCGATACAGGTAGGATCTCGGCGCTAATGTCTAGACCCAGCGGCGCTTTCAATCACGGGAATTCGTGCCGAGGTTAGGAAAATAGCGCAAGGATCGTCTTCCACCAGCCGGCTCGCTAGCCCTTTCGCCCATGCCCGAATTGGTGATGATCGCGCGCCGCGACCTCGCGCCAGCGCCGCGGCCTGCAACAGGTGACCGCTATACGCCAAGTTATCAATTAGCCGATTGGTTAGACCATTCTTGATGGCTAGCTCCTCTGCCAGCCGCACGATCGATTCGCCGTGAACCCGCAACAGATAGTCGCGAATGCGCTGGATGCCGCGATTAACAGATCGGTCGCGATCGGCGGCACGCGCCGAGTTGGACCGCTCGATTATCGTGTACACCCCCAGCGGCTGGGCGATGAATAAGAACGGGGCGCCGATCAGCAAGGATCTGCACGCTTCGTTCAATCCCGCTTCGTGAACGAGATCTTCCAGGCGAAGGTCGATGTTGCCATTTAGCCGCCACACCAGCCCGCTGTTTGATACACCTTCCATCAAAAATAAAGTCGAACGCAGCACCAGCGGGTCAACCTTGCCCTCGTGGAACCAGCCGCCGCGCGTCGTCTCCTCGGCCGGCACCCGCCGCCCGTGCACGTCGGCGAATCCCTGGTTGGTTTGCACGAGTGACCAGGCTTTCTTTTGCAGTCGCGCCACCACTGACGACAGGTAGGTCGAGAACCAGTAATTATCGTCTTCGAGTAAGCAGCCGTAGTGTCCCCCAAATACCGGAACCGGAGACATGCATTGGTCGACGTTCGCGACTGCGCCGAGCCGTTCGGGATTTCGTCGGTAAAGGATGCGCGTGTCGCCAATCCCTTCCACCACATCGCGCGAAGCGGTGTCGGATGAATCGTCGTAGACGATCGCCTTCCAGTGCGGGTAGGCCTGCGCCTGTATGCTCTGCAGCGCGCGCCGCAACATGTTGGGCCGGTTATAGGCAGTCATCCGGATCTCGAACTGCATCCGCCGACTATTACTTCAGCCGAGCGTCATACGCATTGGATCCGAGTACCTTCGCAGCCGAGATCTGCCGTTTCCAAGACGCGAGAACCTGTGCCGTCTGGAATCCAAACATACGATAGATTAGAGAATATAGGGTCGGACCGTGGGGTTGGTTTCTCGGAATGTAGAAGCGATCCGAGGCTCGTATCGACTGCGCAACCGCACGCGCCCAATCGCGATCGCTATGCCAGAGCACGCGCGCCTCGGCGTGTCGCGTGTCGTTGATCGCCTGGCGGCGCGCCGGCGTTAACGCACCTGTCTTGAACAGGTAATGTTCGACCCGGCCGAGGATCAACAGCCGTTGTCGATGCGCCTCCGTGCGCAGCCTGTCGGAGATACGGCCGCCGTGGTTCCAGAACCGGTAAACGGCCAAGCAACCATCACAATATGCGAAACGTCGTCCGTCCCGCAGCATTCGGAAATAAAGCTCGTGCTCCTGGCAGCACGGCTGATCGATCCGCCAACCGCCGACGCGCTGCAGGGCGGCTTTTTTCCAGAGTGAACCGCCGGTCTGAGGCAACTGCCAATGCGCCAGGAGAATCCAAGGATCAAGCGGCTCAGGAAGCGCTTCGTCCACCGTCATGAGTTCGCCGTCCAGCATCACCTCGCATGCCGTCGCGCTGCAGATCACATCGCAATCGGGGTTTTGTGCGACAATCGCCCACTGCGTGGCGATCTTTCCTGGTCGCAGATAGTCGTCGGCATCGAGGAATTGCAGCCACTCACCGCGGGACAGTTGGAGCAGACGATTGCGCGTCGTTGGCGCCCCCTTGTTAGGGCCACTCTCCCAGCGGATGCGCCCCTCGAAGCTGCGAATGACCTCCAGGCTGCGATCGGTGGAGCCGTCATCGACGACGATCACCTCAATCGCAGGTCCGGTCTGCTCGAGAGCACTCTCGATCGCGATTCCCAGCCATCGCTCAGCGTTGAAGCAAGGGATCAGTATTGAGACCTGCGGTTTCTGCATCATCGCTATTAGGCAATTGGAGTAATCGGGGAAAATCGAGACAAGAGTTGGCGCTGATCGCCGAAACGCTCGGGATATTGCAAATGCTCGATCAGCTCAGTGACGTGCCAACCGAGCTCAGCAGAAAGTCGGCAGGGCCGATTTTGCTCGATTGCCTCGGCCATCTCATGCACCCCTCGGCAGAAATCGACCCGCTTGTTATTGCCAGCCACCTTGCGACCGTGCCCCGAGCCGCGCACCAACGGATATCGGCTCCACGCATGCCAGTCACGCTCCCACCCAGGCAGCCGCAACGAGCATCGCAGCGCATTGACGCGCTGTTCGACGCGGGCCGCCCACGGGTGCGACGGGATCCTACGAATGTAGACTGGCGACGTGTCATGCCGAACGTTGTCCACCCGCAGCAAGCCGTCGTCCCCGACGATCAGCAGCGACTTGTCGAGCGGCGCCACCAGACTGCAGGTCACGCGGGCCACCACGTCGCTCACATATTCAATGCAGCCTACCGAGAAGTCCGGCGCCATCGAATTGACCGCGATGCCCTTGTCCGGGATCAGGCAGGATGCGAACGATGTGACCCTGACGGCTGGCCCAAAGAACGCCGCTAGCCAGGTCAACAAATATCCCGCATGCTCGTAGGTGCTGCCGACCTCGAATTCGTCCTTCGCGGGCCAGGCGACCCCAGCGTCGTTCTTCCACTGCCAGGGTGACAGCTTCGGTGCGATCATGCCATCGTCGAAATTGGCGTAGACGAGGCGCGGGCGCCCCACGGCATTTTCGCGAATTGCCTTCCAGAGCGTCTGCGCCGTCTCGCCGAGGAGGCTGCACGGCGCGGAGGCCAGATACAGCCCCTTTTTTTGCGCGAGCCGGACCAACTCGTGCGCGGCGGCGGCATCCATCGCCAGCGGCTTCTCCGAATAGACGTGCTTACCCGCCTCCAGGCAGCGCTTGCTGATCTCGTAGTGACTCGACGGATTGGTCAGGTTCAGCACGATCGCGACGGAATCATCGGCAAGCAACGCGTCCAGGCTTGTATACGGGGGCAACGACCATCTCCGACTCATCAACTCCAGGTTGCCAATGTTGCGGTCATAGGCGCCGACGAGCTTTAGCTCCGGATAGTTGCCGAGGGTCTGGCAATATGAATCAGCGACGAACCCGCACCCGATGATCGCGATGTTCAACCCGATCAAGCCCGCCCTGCTGCTCGCGCCCGGTTCGATAAATGTCGTTCGACCTTCAATATCGCAGCGACGATGTCTTCCATATCCTGTGTCGTGCCAAGAAAGATGAAGTGGGAAATGTATACATTGTCCTTCACCGCCTGATCGGAAACCGGCGTCGGCAGGGCACGGACATATTCGGGACGCCGCTTGAGCAGGTCTTTCATCACAGGCTGCTGGGCCATTGTCGCCTCAAAGGCGCGATAGATCGGCGCCCCTTCGGCCCGCACGCAGTCGAGAAAATGGTCTACGGCGACACTGCCGCAATACTCTGGCCGGAAGCGCATCCCGAACATGTACATGCCGTGCGCCTTTACCCGCGGATCGATACCAACCGGCTCCAGACATTTGATTTCGGACATCAGCCCATACAGATGCGTGAAATTCCGCCGGCGGACTGCCTGCTGGCTATCGAACGATTTGAGGCGCTGCAATAGCAGGCCAGCCTGATACTCCGTTGGGCGGCAATTCCAGCCCAGTCGGATGTGCACCCAGCGGTCGCGATCGATCGGCGAGCGACCGGCATTGTGCATGGCATGGGCGCGATCGAAGATCTCTTCGTTGTTCGTGACCAGAGCACCGCCCTCGCCGCAAGCTAGGCTCTTCGCTGACTGGAAGCTGAACGCTCCGACATCGCCAAGGGAGCCGACCGGGCCGGTTTCCCAAACCGCACCATGCGCTTGCGCGGCATCTTCGATCAGCGTCAGCCCGTGCTTGTCGGCAACGGCACGGAGGGCCGTCATGTCCGCCGGTTGACCGTACAGATGGACTGGTAGTATCGCCCGCGTTCGCCCCGGAACGACGGCTTCCTCCACCCGCCGCGGGTCGAGCAGCAAGGTATCCGGATCGACATCGACAAAGACGACGCCGAAACGCCGGTCCAGCGGCGCCGTGGCGCTGGCGATGAACGAGAAGTTCGGGACGATGACCTCGCCGCCATAATCAAGCCCGTCGTGATCGAGCGCGGCCGCCAATCCGATCCGCAGCGCGTCCGTGCCGTGCGGCAGCAGAAGCCCGTAGCGGCAACCACAATGGGCGGCCCACCGCCGCATGAATTCTTCCGCGCATGTTTGCGGCAGGCCTTCCAGGCCGCTCAGATAAAATTTGCGGAACATCGGTCGGGCCTCGGCATGCCACCGCCAGTAAATGCCGTCGGTCACCGATCGGTACGGCTTCAGCCGTGTATCGCGAACCGGCCTGCCGCCGTCCTTGGCGAGCGGACCGGTCAGTCGCGAGGCGGGTGCCGGCAGACGGCCGAGCGTCGCCCGCGCGAGCGGGAGCAACCAAGGTTTGGCCGTTGCAAGAAAACTCGAGCGCTTCCGGGTCACGATTGACCTATCCCAACCGTCGCTAGCGCTTCGTCATTTTAACGAGGACACCGAATTCCGTCGGGTATTTTGGCGCGAGATCGAAAATGCCTACTTCGCGCCCGACTTTGCGCACCACCCGCTCCACGTCCTTCCAGAACTTAGTACGCCAACTCGGCGCGGGCACCGAGTACTGCATGCTTTGACTTAGCGGCAGCGGAATCGGCATTTCCCATCGCCGGCCAGCCAATCGGCTCAGCCAAATCATGAAGTTCCGCTCGCCACCTTCCATTTCAATCTCAACTTCAACCTCGGCAACCGGAGCGAATTGCGTCTGCCAAAACTCCGCGGGGAATAGAGTCACGACGTCAGGTGGCGGTGCCGATGCGAACCAAAACTCATCCCGCAAATGCAGGCCTTGCCGATTGGGTGCGTTAAACAAGAGCATTCCGCCTGGTTTAAGCAGGGCCAGCAAATCGCGCGTCAGCCCGACCGGATCACCAACACAGCCTATCGTCCCCACATGATAAATGACGTCGTAAGGCGCGCCATCTTCTACACGGCGATCGCCGATGAGGACAAAATGATCTCCGAATGCCGCCTTTGCCGCATCGACCGCAGCCGACGACACATCGACGGCGACGACCGGACGCCGGCTCAAGACGAAATAGGACGTGAGATGCCCCCGCGAGCAACCGATTTCGAGCAGACGCGAATTTGCAGCACACCGATCCACATTTTCAATGACGAAGCGGCACTTTGCCGCCTTCGAGAGCTCCGCCTTTAATCCTGCGAGGTCACCGCGGTCGAAGAGGGTCTTCGCAACTGCCGAGGCCACCAAATATCTTTCGTAACAAGACGCCGTTTCCGAATATAGCAGATCGTATACGGTGCTATCATAATAAGTAAATCGGCAGCCACAGGCATAACAATCGTAAATTGGCCACTCATAACCAAAATAAAAATTGACATTGCAAAGCTTACTAATCGCTGGCGAGCGGCAGATACGACATTGTTTGTAGCAGTAACCTTCGGTAAAATCAGCCTCTAATAGAGAATTCAACGACATTACCACAGCGTCGGCCAGTGGGTTAACTCGGCTTAGACCTGCTTTACGAAGAAATGGTTCGCAGCCGCGGCATCGCCGCTTGCCTGGGACTCGCCCCGGGCCTGCAGCCTAAACCCCGCCCCTGTCATCAGCTCCATGCCGGCCTCGCGCTCCTTATGGTCTGTCGAACTGAGCTCGACCATCACCGAAACCAGCCTATCGTCAGCTAAAGTCGCAGCCGCACCGCGAAGAATCCCCAACTCAAGACCATCCACATCGATCTTCAGATGGGTTGGAAAAATCGGGTTAAATTGCAATATAAAATCATCGATTCTAAATCCAGGCATTCCCTGGTAATACATACATTGATTGTTCGACCAATAGACCGACGAGTCGCCACGCTCACCAAATTGGTGAAGGGCGCCGCCTATGGTGCGCGAGGCCGAGTTCAATACCCCGAGTTTGGTCTTATCCGACAATGCGACACAGTAGGCGACGATCAAATCAGCCAGGCCGTTAATATCGACGTTACGGCAGAGTATCATGTAGTTTTCTGCCGACGGTTCGAATGCAAGCACCCGCACACCTCTGACCGCGGCGGCATAAAGGCTGAACACGCCGACATTCGCCCCTACGTCCCACAACACATCGCTGGGTCTAAACCGGTCAATCCAACGAATGGTGTCCGGCTCTTTTGACAGCGCCGTGCGCGCGCGCCACTGTAACGTGGGCGTCGGGGTGGCAAATCGAATGCTTCGATCCGCCGTGGTGATTTCGAGGGTCGAGCTCTCAAACATTTTCTCAAGAAGCTGACCACGCAGTTCGTCACCCAGCAGCCGCACCGGCCACGTCGCCAGACAGAGGCCCAACGTATTGATGCGCCGCTTCAAGCTCGCCAGGATACTTCTCGGCAAATGACACCCCCGTTCAATTGCACGCCAACATCCGCGCTTCCGGCACAGCGCTTCCGGCACGAGACACCGAGCTCACAAACGCTGTTCCCCGACGCCCATGTAGCCGAGCCATCGCCTCGCCGTGGCCTCATGGCTTAGTTCGTCTGTTACTAACCTGGCGACATTCCCGCGCAATTGCGCGACCATATTGGCATCGAATTCCAGCGCACGCCTCACGCCGGTCTGCCAATCGCTATCGCGCACCACGATGCAGTCAACACCATCCGTCAACCCGATCGCGTATTCATTGGGGCAATGGAGAATGGGAATAGAACCCTGAAGCAGGCATTCGACGACCCGATGACTTTTCTGCTCGTATCCCGGCGGACATAGGCAGAAGTCGCATTGCCGCAGAACCGGCGGCCATTTCGCCCACGGAATGATATTGGCACTGGGATTAAAGCCCGGCAGCCATAGCACAGACTTTTGGGAACCCGGCCCCAGTCTGCCCGACAACGCCTCCTGATACTCGGAAACGAGCCGAACATCGGTTCTTTGCATGATAAACTTCCTCATTTCCTCGATGAGAACCCGCCGCCGTGGTGACGCCGCGTCGCCGGAGAAGATCAGGCGAATATTGCGCAGTGTTCCCACTTCCCACGGTTCTTCAAACATTTCTCGGCATAACTCCAGGTCACCCAAGAAATAAGGATGAACAAAGGCGCCCTGGCAAAGGGATCGGCTAAATATGGCGGTAGGCCGCATAAATAAACGGCCATTGTGCAGCACCACTGATTGGGTTTTCGGCATGAATTTAAAAAAATTTCCTACGATGCGCAACTCCGACCGGATATTCTCTGTGAAGCTTGCCTCATGCCACGAGGAATTCCATGCTGCCACATGCGGACTTCTACGGATCCACTCGCTTAACTCAGCAGGGTAAAGCGGCGGTGCTAAGCACATTTCGTACAACACAGCATCGACTGTTCTGGTCTCTGCTGTATTATGAACTACATTGATCTGGCTATCAGTATATAGCCAAGCACAATATTGCCGATCCACATAATTTGGGTGGCTTGAGTCTTGTAGCTCCTTTAGGGAAGGTTCGAGGCGAACGAACACTTTGCAACCGGCTAGCGAGAGAGTTTTTGCAATATTATAACTCTTTCGAGTCCCTGAAATGAAATAGAGGCCGATGTTGGGTGCTGAATCTTGCCGGTTAATCGATGACTCGGGTAATTGGCATCCAGTCAGGCCCACCGATCCCATCAGGAGCTAATCCTACCCAAGGATGCGCCGGTGCAAATAGGTTTGCTGTTCCAGATCAGTACCGGTGCCAGAATGCCCGGACGGCTCCGGTTCCAAGTTGCGGACCATCTCGTACCACCCCTTATCGAGAAATTGACGTAAGCGACCGTACCCGGTTCAATCAGCCAATGCCGATTTCGCAGATCCGATATTAGCTCGATATGATAATTCCCTTCGTTGAGCAAATGGCCGGGTATTATAGTTTCCAGAGATATATTTCCTACCGCCATATTAGGCCAGTTTGCTTCTGGAGCGTCGGACGTGAAACTCCAAAAGAGTAGTTCACCATCTTCCGTGAATAACGCCAATCCGATATTCAGTGTTGGATCCGCTCGTTTTATCAGCCCGGATATTGTCACCAAAATCGGGGGCCCAGCCGGAAATGGATGCTCCGGGTCGACATCAGGGGCGGTGCTCGCAACCGCAAGCCGTTGCGGCAGGAAAAAATCATTCTCACACTCCTTTCCGGGATTAATCCAGACATGCGGCGGACGCCCGTCATCGTCGCTGTGAAGATAGCTCAGGATGCCTTCGCGCACATTTTCATGCATTCGCATCGCACGTCCCCGCTCCAAATGCAGGACGCGCCGGCACAGCCGCTCTACCGCGTGCATGTTGTGGCTCACGAACAGAACTGTTCGCCCGTCCCGGGCAACATCACCCATTCTCCCCAGGCATTTCTTTTGAAACTCGGCATCTCCAACCGCCAGAACCTCATCGACCACGAGAATTTCCGGGTCGAGATGTGCCGCCACGGCGAACGCGAGCCGCACATACATGCCTGAGCTGTAACGCTTCACCGGGGTGTCGAGGAACTTCTCGACTTCGGCGAATTCGACGATCTCGTCGAACTTCGTGCGTATCTCGCTTCGTGTCATTCCCAGGATCGCGCCGTTGAGGCGGATATTCTCGCGACCGGTGAGCTCAGGGTGAAAGCCGGTGCCGACCTCAAGGAGGCTCGCGACCCGACCCCTGACCCTGACACGCCCTTCAGTCGGCTCAGTAATGCGAGAGAGAATTTTCAGCAGTGTGGATTTTCCGGCCCCGTTTCGCCCAATGATGCCGAGCACATCCCCGCGCCTCACGTCGAATGAAATGTCCTTGAGGGCCCAAAACTCTTCGATCTCGTCCCCTTGAACAATATGCCGACCACCCGCCATGTCCCGGATATTGCGAGCGAACGTTATCGTCTTTCGAACAAGCGTGTCGCGCATCGAGTGATAGCGCGCGCCCTTATCGGACTCATGTCCCACGAGATACCTTTTTGAAAGGTTCTCGACCCGAATTGCGTAATCGTTGGATAGCATTATCAATTGCGAAGTCGATGCACCGCTCATATCAGATCGGCGAAAGTTTTCTCCATCCTCCGGAATTGCCGCACCCCGATCCACAACAGGAGTGTGACCACGGAGATGCTAAGGGTAAATCCCGGCAAATAGATTTGGCTTTGCCCACCCAAAATACACCAGCGGAACCCGTCGATGACGCCGACCAGCGGATTGAGCGAATACAACAGCCGCCACTGGTCCGGCACAACGCTCGAGCTGAAGCCAACCGGTGAAACATAGAGACCCAGCTGCACGATAAAGGGTATGACGTAGCGAAAGTCGCGATAGCGCACGTTCAGCGTAGTGATCCACAGGCCGGGCCCTAGGCTCGCAGCCACCGCAATAATAATAACGGCTGGTAACAGCAATATCTGCCAGCTCGGTACGAAACGGTACCAGATCATCATCGCCACTAAGATCGCGAAGCTAATTATAAAATCCAGAAATGCAACGACCACCGTCGCTGCGGGAACGATCAGGCGCGGAAAGTAGACCTTGCCGATCAAGGTTGCGTTACTGACGATACTTCCCGCGGCCTCGGTTAATGCCGAGGAAAAGAAGGTCCAAGGCAGCATCCCGGTAAAAACGAGCAAGGCGTAGGGCGCCCCACCTTCCGATGGCAGCCGGGCGATCTTCCCAAAGATCACGGTGAATACCACCATGGTCAGAAACGGCCGGATCAGCGCCCAAAGTACGCCGATGACCGTCTGCTTGTAGCGGACCGACACGTCTCGCCACGCGAGAACCTGGAACAGTTCGCGGTAGCGCCAAAGCTCACGCCAATAGTCGCGGTCGACACGACCGGGCTCGATGATCAACTCGGTATCGTCCCACATTGTCCTTGGTCACGATCGTGACGGCCCCAGAAAACACAGTGCATCCGGCTACCGAGCCATGACCAGTAGCTGTCTTCCGTACGTCCTTTTTTGGCCGCCCGGCGCCTTGAGATAGGCGTATTCGAAGGCTTTAAATCGGCAAATATTAGCCCGACACGATGCCGGCTCACGTCGTCTTGTATAGTGCGGAATCCTGTTCAAGGGACGGCTAGGCAAAATCATGTCCCGCAACGCGACCCCGTAATATCTCGATAGAGGACTTCCAGGCGCGCGCCCATGACCGACAGCGAGAAGGTCTCCTCGGCCAACTGGCGAGCAACAGCCGACATCCGAGCATAGGAATAAGGACGGTCGATCAGATGGCCGATCGTCTCGGCAATGCTTGCCGCATCGGTGCCAACGAGCCACCCGGCCTTCGCGACCCCGATTTGCTCGGCGATGGCGATACCGCGCGACACGATGCAAGGCAAGCCAGCGGCGAGAGCCTCCACTACCGCAATGCCGAAATTCTCGGAGAAGGACGGCAACACGAAGACATCTGCGGCCTCCAGGACGCGAGTCTTTTCGATCCCATTGACGTGGCCGAGCCAATCGACGTGACCGGCAATGCCGAGCCGCTCGGCATCCGATTTCAGCTTCCGTACGTAATCCGACGGTCCATCGCCGGCGACTGTCAGATGCAGGTTACGACCAGCAGAAACCAGGCACGCCATCGCATGCAGCAAAGCTTCCAGGTTCTTCTTTGGGTCGAGGCGCGACAGGAACAGCAGCCGGAGTGCGCGCCCGCCTCGCCAACACCGCTCCATGGCCGGCGCAGAGCACGTCTCGATACCCAGCGGAATGACCGCGCTGCGAAAATTCAGCCCGAGCAATTGCGCCTCGGCCTCTTCCATCGCGCTGGTGAAGTGAACGGCGCTCGCTGCTTCAAGAATCCGGCGCTCAATCAAACCGAGCGACAGATTCTTAAGGAATGGGCGACGCTGGGTCATGCCATACGGGGAAAGCACGCCGAGCGGCCGTACGACAAACGGGACGCCGGCAGCCCGAGCGCACCACGCCGCGACCGCCGGTGCAAACGAAAACAGGGCATGAATATGAACGGCGTCGAAATTGCCGACATTCTGTCGGAGCCACACCAACAGCGGAAAAGAAACTGTGTAGCAGCGGATCGTGCGACGGAAGTACCAGCAGGTCGCGAACGGGATGGAGATCGGACAGTCGCACTTGACCTCGAGGTGATCGACGCCATCGGCGTCGGTCGTCGCCACGACCACCTCGACACCACGCGGGCGGAGAGCCTTTTCGATAGCGATCATCGCATGCGTCGGCCCGCCATACCGAAACGACATTGACGGAATGACGTGCAGCACCCTCATCAATCGGGCTGGTTCCCCACATTACGTTTATCTGGCCAGCGGCTCAATCGCGCATCCCGCATTTGCCGAGTGTCGGGCTCGGCAATCGCGTTCGACGGCCGAGTCCGCGAGCGTGTCGCGCAGTTTCGCATACACGGCAACCGGCGCGATCTTGCGGACACCGCACATATCGTGGACGATCCGGTGACGCGCTCCGTAAGGGTGCCAGGTATTCGGGTTGTTGAATTCCCCGAACATGCAGACGCACGGCACTCCGGCTGCCGAGGCAAGATGCATCGGCCCGCTATCATGGCCGAGAAACACGTCGGCGCATGCCATCGCCGCCGCGCTTTCCCGGGCCGCAAGGGTTCCACAAAGGTTCAACCTCGCGCCCGGCCAAGCTGCGGCGAGACGAGACGAGCGATCAAACTCATCGGCCGATCCGAAGAAAGCCAAACCGTGGCTCGACAGTCCGCCCCTAGCCATTAGCTGCAACAGCACGAGCCAGTTCTCATCGCCCCAATCCTTGATAGCGACCTTACCACCGATGTTGACGGCAATGAATGGTACGCCCTCAAGTGGTGCCAGCGCCCACTCGGCCACCTCTCGCTCGCGCGGCTGGAGCCCGAGATCCCACATAGCGGGGTCGTCGAGATCAATCGGTCCGAGCGGTGCAATACAACGCGCCAGCCTCCGGGCCTCACTTTCGGCCACGCCGCTGACGGGATCGATCTCGGCATGACGGAGCCTCGGCGAAACCGGCGCGCCGATAATATTTCGAATACCGCAGTAGCGAAAGAACAAGAAATCCCGCCACGTCGAAAAGATTTCTCGATCCGCCAGGTAAATCAGCATGCAAGCGCTGACATCACGGATCTTAGTTCGGAGCGCGGTGAAATCGCCGATCCGCCTCGGGCGCGGTGGGAAATAGATCACCTCCTGGATCAACCCGCTATTGCCCAACACGGCCTCGACCGAAGTTGCCTTTTGTGATGCCGGTATATCGGAAATGACGATGCGGGGTGCATCTGGAAACACGCGCGCGATATGATGAAAGCACGGCAACGCCATCACGGTGTCACCCAGACTGCCAATCCGAAAGATCAGGATCGCGTCTTCGGCACTCCCGTTGGCCGCAGCCGTCATGCGGCAGCCACCTGATATGCCCAGCGGCGGGCCCAGGGACATTTCTTCATCGCGAGTTGCGGCATGCGACGCCACGATTGCAGGTTCGGGTGCTCCATCAGCCAGTCCGCGACCGGAATGCCAAAGCCGGTCTTGCGCCGCTCGATCAACTCGGGAGGCAGCGGCATGCTGGGGCTGGCGCCAAGCCATCGCTTGCCGATCCCGAGCGGCAACCTCGCCATGATCGGTGCCAACTCGCGAAGCAGGAACGTATCGACGAACGGCACCCGCACCTCGATTGAGTGCGCCATGCTCGCCCAATCGGCGTCGCGCAGCAGCTGATTACGCATGTAAAGCCCGCTTTCGAGCGAAGCAATCCTACCGAAATTCGTCGACGGCACCGGTTGCATGCTCGACTCGATGCAACCGAGCGGCCCTAGCTCCGCGAGGCCCTCCGCCAGCAGGTCGGCATCGAGCAACGCCTCGAGCTCCCAGGGCATGAATAGGCCCCGGCGCAGTAGGTAGGCGCCCGCCCAACTCCCGCCGTAAATCAACAAGCTGGCGAGCTTGGGTCCCGCCGCCGCCGTTAACCCCGCCCGCGTCACGAATATCTTGAATGCCTCAGCGAGAAACGGAACGCGCGAGGGGCCGGCGCAGCCGCGCACGATCCGCGGCAATTCGCGGAACGACGGATAGCCGCCGAAAAGCTCGTCGCCGCCAAGGCCTGAGATCACCGCCTTACAGCCAAGCTCCCCCGCGGCCTTGCTGACGAACCACATGTTGATGCCATCGACTGTCGGCTGGTCCATACTGGCGAAGATGCGATCAGCATCGTCGCGGAATTCTCCCGGCAAGACCCTGCGAACATGGTGTTTACAGCCGTAGCGCGCCGCGATAGTTGCCGCCAGCGGTGCCTCATCCTCATTCTTGCCGTGATACTCTTCATAGGTCAGCGTGATGCCCGTCGGTTCGGTTTGGCCGGCGTCCCGCATCAGCCCCAGAAGCGCGCCCGAATCGACCCCTGCCGAGAGAAAAATGCCGACCGGTACGTCGGCGACGAGATGATGGCGAACGCTGTCGAGTAACGCGGCCCGCACGCGCTCGAAATTCGACGGATCGGACGATAGCCGCAGGCTTTCCGCCTCTCGGTAGGTCGCCGCGACTGAAAAGTAGCGCAGCGGTTCGCCCACGCCGTCGGTGTCGACCCACAACGTCGAGCCCGCAGGCAACGCGCGGATCGCCCGAAAGGTCGAATAAGGCTCGGGAACGTGCCCAAAAAGAAAGAATCCGACCCATCCGGCAGGATCGGGAGTGTGCGACAGAGCGCCACCAGCAAGCAAGGCGCGCACCTGCGAGGCCCAGCGAAACTGCCCGCAGTTGTTGGCGTACCAGAGGGGCTTGATGCCAAAGCCGTCCCGGGCCAAGAAAACGCCCTGCTTCTCAGCGTCCCAGATGGCGAATGCGAACATGCCGCGCAGTCGCTCGACCATAGCAGAGCCCGTGTCGGCATAGAGATGAAGCAAGACTTCCGTATCCGACTGGGTCCGAAACTTATAGCCCTTTTCCTGAAGCCCGCTGCGCAGTGCTCGATAATTGTAGATCTCGCCGTTGAAGACGATCACATGACGCCCACAATCGCTTTCCATCGGCTGCGCGCTGCGGTCCACCGGATCGATAATCGAAAGCCGCCGGTGGCCGAGCCCAACGCGCCCGTCTTCAGATAGAAATTCTCCGGCACCATCCGGACCGCGCGCCGCCATATGCTCGCGAATCACCCGCAATTCGCGCGCATCGACAGGCGATGCCGCCGCCCCGTAAGCAAAAATCCCTGCTATGCCGCACATGGCCCTACGCCGCCTTCACGTCCTGCGAAGCGTGGCAACCAGGAAGGAACCCATACGAAACCGGTTGGTTAGCAACCGTGCGACGCTATCCGGGATCAGCGCCTCGATCGACGACTTCAGTTTTCCATGGGGCAACGGGAGAATTTCCGGTTTCAAGCCGTAGATCTTGACTTCGTCGACGTCAAAGAATTCCCCGGCTACCTGACGCCACTCGCGAATCGTATAGTAACGGGCAATCGCCCCATCGGTCGCATGTTGCGCGATCTGATGCAGGCTTTTATGGCCGCGAAACGACTCCTGAAACCAGCGGCGCAGTATTCCACAGAGGTAAAAGCACCACCACGAGCGATGATAGACCATCACTGTGCAGGTTGCACCGAGCCGGGTCACCCGGCGCATCTCCTCAAGGACTTTCCGGGTATCAGCTGAATGATGAATCACCCCCCAACTCCAAATATAATCAAAGCTATCCTCCGCGAATGCCATGTTCTCCGCATCCATTTGTAATATTCGACCGGCAACGGATCGCGCCTCTAGCCGCCGCGAGGTCGCCTCGACGGCCCGCGATGTCAAATCGATGCCGGTGTAAGATCTGCAGTACGGCGCGATCAGTTGCGCATGCGTGCCCTGCCCAACTCCGACCTCAAGCACATCTTTGTCGGCCAGATCGTCAAAGGGAATAATCGGGTCGAATGGGATGAAACGCCAGGGCATATACTTTGATGCCGATGACAAAAATCGGCGATCGATTTCGTCAAAATAGTCTTCCGCCGTCGAGTCTGCAGCAATCTCCTCGCGCCAATCGTATCGCATGGGGGTGGTTTCCCACCATTCCCGATTTGCCCTTTGCCAAACGCGTCTGACGCCTTCGTCTGTCGGCAAAAGGGTCGGCTCATTGAAGCCCTCGGCCTTGTTGTCGAAGCCGGACCCGGAGAAATTCTTCATAGTTAGCTCGCTGTTTTTCCGATCATGCGCGGCACCGACGTTAAAACAGAACGTGCCTCACCGACAAAATACTCAAAATTTAAAGGGCCCAGCATCCCTTTTATCCTTACTATTGCGAAAATTCGGCCCCGTCGGACGCCGGCACTATCGACTAATAGCTTAGTCGATAATAAATATATTTTAGTATTTCATTTTGAAAGTCGATCAATCCGGCATGATGACGCCACCAATTGTTGGCCCCGTACTCGGCTGGTTCGATCGCAGGGACCCGAACGACATAGCCTGCGCCGAAGGCTTGATCGAGCATCCAGCGTAGTCGGCGCGACGGGAATATTTCCGTCGGGACGATAACGCTGTGTATACCCGATCGCTCGGCCCAGGCGCGCAACGCGAGTACCTCCTGATGCGTATTGCTGAGATCGTCCCCAAAAATTTCAATCGCGCTGTCGGGAATCCCGAGCTTCAGCAGCACTTGACGACTTACCACCGCCTCGGATGCCACCAGCCCCATCTTTTGCACGCGCCCTTCCTGGGCATTCGACACTAAAATCTTTCTGACTAGGCCTTTTTGGTAAAATTCCGCCGCGGCGAACGGCCGATCTCCTACCCCTCCACCAAAGATCACCGCAACATCGGCCGGACCGACCGGGTCTGATACGATCCATAAATCTGCGGCGGATCGCAGGCCCCAGTCGCGGCCAAACCAAGCCGCGGTACAGATTGCCGCGCTCACGGCGAGAAGCCCCAGCAGCCCGCGCCAGAATATAGGGCAACACGACCGACGGGTCGTAGTCGCGATAGCCGCCGGCGCCTGTTCGTCTGTACTCATGTGACGCTAGCGTGCGCTAGCTCGTTGCACTCTGCTGCCTCACTCGCGGCAACCATCGGCATGGACTCGATTGCTGCCACCCTCACGGTAGAGACCATCTTTACAGACCAAGACGACCGAGATCATGCGCTGACACCCCTTCCCTCCGAAGCCAACTAGCAATCTCCCCCTGTGTTTCGAGCGGCTTCTGCCGCAATACATATTTTGCAACTTCGAGCCCGGCGGCGGTGAAGGCGTTGTCAAGAATAGCGCCGGAAAGATCTGCTATCGTTTCGCTGCGCGCTTCCCGCGGCAGAGTGTCCCACTGTAGGACGCCGAAGATCCCTCGCTCGGCCATGACCGAACCTTCGTTAGGTCCGGTCAGCGACGACATTCTCAGCGCAGCGGTCATTTCGTCGTACGGCCGCGCGGTAACGACGCGTAGCCCGGCGAGCGCGAGCCAATCCGTCGACGACATTGGCCGTATCGCAAGCAAGGCCGTGAGAGTCTCTACGCGTTTACGTGCGACGTCGGGACCCGTTGCCGGCGCCATTTGCGCCAGCGACGCCCTGAGAGCAGCGCTCGCGACGCTTGGGGCACCCTTTGCCGCGAGGTAGGCGATGCTCCAGCCTTGGAACGCCGTAAGTCCACACAAACCTGAAATTATCAGCGTCGTCAGCAACCGCAGTACAACCAAACGCATTAAAATTAGCTGTAGTAGTTCTT
>Ga0206875_1085_pt1 | contig 23900 bp, 17 predicted proteins | sample Alteio_BWOrgCont_9_FD_152616 | JGI IMG/M metagenome (GOLD analysis project Ga0206875, IMG submission 152616) | Enriched cells from forest soil in Barre Woods Harvard Forest LTER site, Petersham, Massachusetts, United States -... | ecosystem: Environmental > Terrestrial > Soil > Temperate forest > O... | reverse complement strand
TGGTTTGCGCGCGGTTGGACCAGCCCATTATGGCTCCGGCGTTTATGCCCAGGGAACGGGCACAACCGGAGGATTTCCGCCGCGCGGGCGCGAGTTGCTGGCGGAGATGGATCGGCTGGGCATGATTCTCGACGTCACCCATCTGAGCGACGAATGTTTTTGGGAGGCGCTCGATTCCTTTTCCGGCCCGGTTTGGGCCAGTCATCACAACTGCCGCGCCTTGGTGCCGTTTCAACGTCAATTGAACGACGACCAAATCCGCGCCCTCATCGCGCGCGAGGCGGTCATCGGCGTGGCGCTCGACGGCTGGATGCTCATCCCCGGCTGGGAACAGGGCCGCACTATTCCGCCCGAAGCCAACCTTCGGATGGAAATCGTTGTCAATCATATCGATCATATTTGCCAGATCGCCGGCAACGCCCGGCACATCGGGCTTGGCTCCGATCTCGACGGCGGATTCGGGCGCGAACAAACGCCGCTCGACGTGGACACAATCGCCGACCTGCAACGATTGCCGGAAATACTATTGACGCGCGGCTATTCCAACGAAGACGCGGACAATTTCAGCCACGGAAACTTTTTGCGCTTCCTGCGCGGCGCGTTAGATTGACACGCAACAAAGCATGAAGATTGAATTGCGGGGCGTGTTGAAATCCTACCGCTCGATCCGGGCGCTGGACCATGTGTCGTTGGAAATCGAACCGGGCCAAATCATCAGCCTGCTGGGAGCAAATGGCGCGGGGAAGACCACCCTCTTGCGCTGCCTCTGTGGAATTGCATCGCCAGAGAAGGGCGGGATTTATTTTGACAATGAGGAATTTCGACGGGCGCGGACGGACCTGCGCCGAAGATTGCACTTCCTGCCGGACTTCCCGTTCCAGTTTTTCCAGCAATCGGTTTTGAGGAACATCGCCATTGTCATGCGGGCTTTTGAGGCGGACACGCCCGGCAGCGAAGTGAAGATTTTGGAATTGCTGCGAGAATTTGATTTATTGCCGGTGTCGTTGCGCCCGGTTGGCACCCTTTCGCGCGGGCAAGCCTACAAGGCGGCGCTGGTGGCGATGATTGCCATCGACCGCGATCTCTGGCTGCTGGACGAGCCGTTCGCTTCGGGGATGGATCCGCACGGCATCGACGCCTTCAAAAGGCATGCCCGGGCGGCAGCGGCTCGCGGGCGGACAATTCTGTATTCGACGCAACTGCTTGACGTGGTGGAACGATTTTCGGATCGGGTGTGCGTGATTCACAAGGGCGAAGTGCGGGCCTTCGACCCGCTGGAACAGTTGCGGGAGCGCGCGCAGGACAAGAACAATGTACTTGGAGAAATGTTTCGGCAACTGCGCGAGGGCGGATCATGAAATTGTACTCGCGCAAATGGGAGCGATCACTGCGCAACGCGGTGAGGGCGGAGATTCGGAAGTCGCCCTCTTTGAAACGGGAATTCCAGCAGTCGAAAGGTCGCAGAAAAAGGAGCCGCGTGCTTGCGATATTTGGGGGTATTGTCATCCCCGCCGCTTTGGTGTTGTTGATGGAACAGAAGACCCATCAGACAGCCGCGAGCCTGGCTGTGCTGACGGTGATTCTATTTTTGGGCAGCTTGCTGGGAGCGGCCACGTTCGACGCGACGCTGCACAATGTTGAGGCTTTGCTTCCAATGTTCAGCCTGCCTATCGAAGACGAGGATATTCTATCGGTGTATGCCAGGGAGATTTTTAAACGCCATTTATTGGTTCTTGTGATTGTGGAGATCAGTTTGACCTGCCTTGCTGCCAAGGCGGGCATATCGTTGGAATTCTTGCCGGGGGTGCTGTTGGCCGGGGTGCTGACGTGGTTGATGGAAATGGCGGTGGCTCTCCATATCCTGGCGTGGATGCGAAAGCCGCTCCGCTCGGCGATAAACGCGGCAATGATCTGCGGGGTGTTCATTGCTTTTATATCCTGGAAATTGACGGGACAATTTGTCGTGGCGTTTTTCACCGATCACGGCCAATTCATCAACCTACTTGTGCCGAACGGTTGGGCGCTTGCCTTGTATCAAGTTCTATTGCCGAACCCGCAGTGGAATTTATTGCTCTTGCTGTTGCCCATCGGACTTTTCATCGCCAGCGCGCTCTATTCCTACTGGGTCATCCAGCGACGCTTCAGTTACATGGAAGTTCACTGGAGTTTCGATGCCGACGTTGTGCCGGATTTAATTCCGGTCACAGCTTCGGTGAGTGACGTGGTGCGACTTCGGCCGGACGGGAAGCCGGTCCATCTTGGAGAGCATGCGATTGAGGAAGTGATCCTGGCGCGGCAGTATCTGGCTGAGCCCGCCTGGCCCAAACGCGGTTTCATGGAAAAATGGTTCTGGCAATGGCTTAACAAACGGGAGAAGGCTCTGGTGGACATAGTATTTCCTGATGGGCCGACTTTCTCCGCTTCGTGGTTGGCGATACTGAATATATTGGCCGGAACGATTGTGGCAGGACTGTTGGTGCGAATCATCATTCCGGCGGCCGAATATTGCGCCATGGGCATCGGGTTCGCGAGCGTCTTGCTGTTTATCCTTTTGGCGTTGAACAGAACCGGAATGCCATTCCGAATTGTCAATAATAGCGGCGTGGGGATTTCTGTTTATGTTTTCTTTGGAGCAGGTTTCAACGAACTGGCCACGCTGCTGCTGAAGAGCGCCGTCGTGCAAATGCCGGCAGTCTTCGGTATGACGCTGGTGATCTCAGCCGTGTTGGTGAAGTTTTTCGAGGGATCGGCTGTTATGATTCTCGAGGGCGGGATAAAAGCGGGCCTTATGATTTTCGCTACGCGATTCCTCGTTACAATATACCGATTTGCCGATGGAACAAGGGAGGGGGGAAGGTTTAAGTCGGGCATCCTATTGATCAGTTCGGCCATATTGCTGTTCATGTTTCTAATAGCCGGAGGTGCCGGAGTATTTTTACCGGGATTGGGTGGCTGGCTCTTGTGCGCGGGCGCTTTTCTCGATGCGGTGGTGGCGTTTTACTTTTACCGGTGGTTCTATCACATGCGGGGGTTTGATCTGATGAGAATTCCAAGGCGCAACAGGCTCCTTTAAAGTTCGTCGCGGGTTTTCCATTCGAGGAAGAGTTTGATGCCGAGGGTGACAAGGGCGAGCAGGGCCAGGAGGGTGGCCACCGCAAAGGGAGCGACGGGATCGAATTCGTTGTAGAGTTTGTCCACGCGCAGCGGCAGGGTGTCGGTCTGGCCGGCGATGTGGCCGGAAACGACTTCGACGGCGCCGAATTCGCCCATGGCGCGGGCGTTGCACAAAATGATGCCGTAAAGCAGGCCCCATTTCACTGACGGAACGGTCACCATCCAGAAGGTCTGCCATCCGCTGGCGCCAAGAGTGAGCGCCGCTTCCTCCTGTTCCGAGCCTTGCGCTTCCATGATGGGGATCAATTCGCGCGCAACGTACGGGAACGTGACAAAAATCGTGGCCAGCACGATGCCGGGCAGCGCAAAAATGATTTTGACATGATGTTCGGTCAGCCAGGTGCCGAACAATCCGTTGACGCCGTAGAGCAGGACGAACAGCAAGCCAGCCACGACCGGCGAGATGGAGAAGGGCAGGTCGATCAAAGTCAGGAGCAGGGCCTTCCCGCGAAAGTTGAACTTGGCAATGGCCCACGAGGCGGCCAGGCCAAAGACGACGTTGAGCGGGACGCTGATGGCGGCGACGAGCAGTGTCAATCGAATGGCTGAACCGGTGTCCTTGTTGGTTACGGCTTTCCAATACGGGCCGAGGCCGGAGGAAAAGGCCTGGGCAAAAACATTGACCAACGGCAGCAGGAGAAAGACGAGGGCGAACGCGCCGGCCAGCGCGATGAGCAGCCATCGTACGATGGAATGTTCTTCGTTGGGCGAGCGGGCGGCGCGGGGAGCGTTCATGACTGTTGAAACTTTGCGGCCCAGGCATGGAGCCAGTTCAAGGCGAAAAGCAGGGCGAAGGAAAACAGCATCAGCACAAGCGCGACGGCGATGGCGCCGGTGTAATCGTATTGATCGAGGCGGGTGACCATGAGGACGGGCGCGATTTCTGTGCGGGGCAGATTGCCGGAAATGAATTTGATCGAGCCGTATTCGCCGAGCGCGCGGGCGAAGGAAAGGCCGAAACCAGTGAGGACGGTGGGAAAGAGAGTCGGCGCGATGACGCTGACAATCGTGCGCCAACGACCGGCGCCAAGGCAGGCGGACGCTTCTTCCACACTTTGATCGAGATTTTCCAGGACCGGTTGCAAGGTGCGCACGGCAAATGGCAGACCAACAAAGGTCAGGGCGATGACGACGCCCAGTTGCGTGAAGGATCCTTGGATGCCGAGCGGCACGAGGAAGCGTCCGAGCCAGCCGTGTTCGGAAAATAAATTGGCTAGAGTCAGGCCCGCCACGGCAGTCGGGAGCGCGAACGGAAAGTCCACCAAGCCATCGAGCAAACGGCGACCGGGAAATTTGTATCGGACAAGGACCCACGCCAGCAGACTGCCGAAGACCGCATTGATAAGCGCGGCAATCAGCGATGCGCCCAGACTGAGTTCGTAAGCGGCGAGGGCGCGTTCGTTCGTGGCCAGCGCCCACAATTGAGCGGCGGAAAGATGGCAGGCGCGAAGGATAAGGGCGGCGATGGGCAGCAGGACGATGACGCTGAGATAAAAGATTGTGAACCCCAACGTGAGAGCCCGGCCGGGCAGGGGACTGGAAAGGCCGGGCCGCGGTTCAACGGCGATTGCGGGAGATCTGGTCAAAGACGCCTCCTTCCGCGAAATGAGTTTTCTGGGCTTGTTTCCAACTGCCAAAAATCTCGTCCACCGTGAAGACATTAACCACAGGAAAGTTTTTTTCATAACGTTGAGCGACCGCAGCCAGGCGCGGACGGAAAAAATGGCGCGCCGCCATTTCCTGGGCCTCGGGCGTGTATAGAAATTGCAGGTAACCCTCGGCCTCGAAACGGGTGCCATGGGCATCGGCGTATTTATCGACAACAGCGACGGGCGGTTCGGCCGTGATCGTCAGCGAGGGATAGACGATTTCGTAGCGATCATGGCCGGCGCCGTTGAGCACGAGCAACGCTTCATTTTCCCAACTGACCAGCGCATCGCCGAGGCCGCGCTGGGTGAAGGTCATGGCCGCGCTGCGCGCGCCTTCGTCCAGAACCGGCGCGTTGCGATAGAGTTGCTGGACAAAGATGCGGGCCGCGTCGTCGGAATTGTGATGTTTGCGCAAGGCGTAACCGTAGGCGGCCAGATAAGTCCAGCGCGCGCCGCCGGATGTCTTCGGATTAGGCGTGGCAAACGTCACACCGGGGCGGGCCAGGTCGTCCCAATCCATGATGTGTTTGGGATTTCCTTTCTTGACAAGAAAAACGATGACGGAGGAGTAGGGCGAACTATGGTTGGGCAGGCGTTGCTGCCAATCGGCCGGGAGCAACGCGGCCTGATCGTGCAGCGCGTCGATGTCCGGGGCGAGTCCGAGCGAAACGACGTCGGCCTGCAAGCCATCGATGACCGAGCGGGCCTGGCGAGCCGAGCCGCCGTGCGATTGCTGGATGGAAATCGTCTCGCCAGTCTTCTCTTTCCAAACTTTGGCGAAGGCGGCGTTAATTTCCTGATAAAATTCGCGGGTCGGGTCGTAGGAAACATTGAGCAACGAAACAGTTTTTTCCGCCGGGAGCCGAAGAGCGGCCAAAAGCAGAAGGAAAAGCGTCAATAAATATTTCAGGCCACGCGCGCGCATGTTAGAATTTGTAGTTCAAGCCGAGCATGACGAGATCGCGGGTGAATTCCTTGTAAGCGGGATGCGATGATGCCGGGATGGAGGAAAGCGCGTTGTTGCCGGCGTCAAAGGTATAATTGAGACTGGCGCTGAGGTGCGGCGTGATGGCGAAGTTCAGGCCGGGGGAAAGTTCATACATTCTGTCAATACGATAACTGGGGGCGGTGCCGAGGTGGTCGTCGCCGATGGTGTAATCGACATTGAGAATTTCCGCGGCGAGAACCAGGTCCAGCCGGCTGGCCGCTTTCCAGTGATAAGTCACGATGTAGGAACTGTCCATTTCCGGCACGTTGCCTGAGGAGGAAACCCAGCTCCAGTTTTTGTAGGCGAACGTGATGTCTTGATTGGTCGAGAGCGTGACGAGGAAGCCCGCCTTGCCGTAATAGCGGACGGGGTGGAGGTCCGGCACGGGGGCGTTGGGATTGTAATTGCGGAAATCCGGCCCGGCCGTGATGTAAGCATCGAACCAACGAAACGGTTTTCCTTCCGCGCCGAAGAGGGCTTGTTGATAGGTGCCGGAGGAATAGTGTGAATCGCTGGAAATCGTCGAGGGAAAACGTTGTTGATACTGGCTCCCGTAACGATAACCGACCGTCAACGCCACGTTGGTCACGATGTTATAGCCGAAGTCGGTCCCGCCTTTGACGTCGCTGCGGTCCACGTAATTCTGGTAGCCGAGGTAGGGCGCTTTGCCGGTGTTGTGCCAGTAGGTATCGAGGTTGTAGAGAATCAAATCGCTGGAGGCGCGGACGAAGGCGGGGCCGATGTCGTATTGCAGGCGGGTGGCTTCGCGGTCCTGGATTTGATCGCGGCGTTCGCGCGGAAAGTTGTTGGCGAATTGATTGCGGTATTTGTCGAATTGATTGCCCGCCGCGCCGGAAAGTTGATTGAGCGCGTAGGTGGGCGCGATCCGGCTGCCGTCGTTGTAAAGAAACGAATCGTTCGCGGAAAACGAGAAAGCGCCGGTGGCGCCCTTGATTTCACCACCAACGCGATGGGCGTCATAGTTCTCCGCCGGATCGGCGTGATACGTGACGAGGTCGGGCGCGTAGGAAAGCGAGAGCGACTGAAAGGGCGATTGCGGGCCGGTCAGTGGCGCGAGGTTGAAGGCGATTTTCGGCGAGACCGTGGTGAACCACGAACCTTTGGGTTGGAGTCCGTTGCCCGAAACGCCCAGAAGATTATCGTCGTAACCTTCACTGACACCAAGCGACAAATCCGTCAGCCAGGCGGGCTTGGTGAAAAGTTCCTGCGCGCGCGCGGACGAGCCGAGGAGAAGAGTTCCCAGCAGGAAACTGGTTGCAAGACCCGTTTTATTGTCGATTGTTTTCATGCCCAAACCCTATTCAAATACCGATTCGTTGAGGCAAACAATACAGATTAATCCTATCAAATCAATAGGATTTATTAAGAATCTTTGACATTGCTGGATTTGTTTTGTAAAATGCTTACAATGAGCTATCTATCCATATAACATCCGACCTGTTCATGAATAAACACTATTCATTTACTATACTTTAAGCGAACGGTAGATGTTTTTCAACTGGCGGTGATTTCAACAGGGAGAGGGGCATCTGTGTTGGAGAGGACGCGGTAGTTTTTGATCTGGAAGGAAACGCGGCGGCCGTCGGCCAGGCCGAGGCGGGAATATTCTTCTTTACTCAGGCGGGAGCGGATGACCAGGCCGCTGTCGAGGGCCAGTTCCAGGCGGAGCATCACCCCCAGGAAATAGGTGCGGCGGAGGAGCGCTTGAAAACGATGGGTGCGAATATCGGTGGAAATTTCCACGGCGTAGGGGCGGAAACCGACGCGCATTTTCGCGCCGTCGGCCTGGCCGGGGGCGGGGAATTCCAGTTCTTGACAGCGGGCCGCGCCATCGCGCACCTCCAGTTCGAGCACGTTGAGCACGCCGATGAAGCGCGCGACGAATTCGTTTTTCGGCTCCTCATAGACTTCGCGAGGAGAGCCGATTTGCTCGAGGCGGCCCTTGGAAAAAATGATGATGCGATCGGCCACTTCCATGGCCTCTTCCTGGTCGTGCGTGACGAAGATGGTGGTGAGTTTCAATTCCTGGTGGAGACGGACCAGCCATTGGCGCAATTCCTGGCGGATCTGCGCGTCCACCGCGGCGAAGGGTTCGTCAAGCAAAAGGACGGCCGACTGGGCGGCGAGGGCGCGGGCCATGGCGACGCGCTGGCGCTGGCCGCCGGAAAGCTGGTGGGGATAGCGGCTTTCCAGGCCTTGCAGCTCGAAAAGTTTCATGAGCTCGGTCACGCGGGCCTGGATGCGCGGCGCGTCCCATTTTTTAATCTTGAGGCCGAAGGCGATGTTCTTGAAGACCGTCATGGTTTTGAACAACGCGTAATTCTGGAAAACAAAACCAACGTTGCGTTGTGGCGCGGGGACGCCGTTGACGACGGAGCCGTTGATAAGAAGCGAACCGGTGTCGGGCGTTTCCAATCCGGCCAGCAACCGCAGCACCGTGGTTTTGCCGCTGCCGCTGGGGCCGAGCAACGCCACCAATTCGCCGTCGGCCACGGAAAAATTGATATCGTCAAGCGCGACAGCCGAGCCGAATTGTTTGCTAATACTTTTAAGTTCGACGCTCACAGGGACATTGAAACGTGGCGGCGCAAGTTTGCAATCTGCAAAAATATTTTTCGCGCGTGAGATTCGCGCCGGGATGCGTGGGGGCCATCAAAGATTTGGCAGAGTGCAAGACTGTGGGCGAGGAATTCCCTCGGAAACTTCCGATGGCATGGCCCCTGCTTAGTTCAAGCGTCTCCATTTAAAAGAGGTTTTGAAACGGAATTCCGGGTTGAGGCAATTACGAGCCTGGAATGTCGGAGAGGCAATCATCGGAGCGGGGCGTAATGAAAAATAGGTTTGACACGAATGATGGTGAGCAAAGTATGGAAAGGGCGGCGCGCGGCCGGGCTCATGGCCGCCCTTGCTCTCTCGCTCTGCACCCGCGCCGCCGGGCAAACCGCCAGCGCGTCGCTGGGCTGGGACCAAAGCACAGCCCCGGTTGTGGCGGGTTACACGGTTTTTTGGGGGGTGGCCAGCGGCGTTTACAGTTGGAACGAGGACGCCGGGACAAATAATTTCGCGACGCTGAGTGAGCTGGTTCCAGGAGCAACCTATTACGTAGCTGTATCGGCCTATGACAGCCAGGGAAATGAGGGGCCGCTCTCCGCCGAAATTTCCGAGACGATTCCCAGCTTTCCGATCATAGCGGTCCAACCGCTCAATCAAACGATCACCGCTGGTTCGCCGACGGTTTTTAGCGTGGTGGCGCTGAGCCTTTCCACGCTGAGTTACCAATGGTATTTCGGAGCGAACCCAATTGCCGGCGCGACCAATGCGACGCTGGCGTTGTACGATAACGCCGACGTCAACGACGGTTCCTACAGCGTTGTGGTGGCGAACAATTACGGCAGCGTGACCAGTGCCACGGCGATTTTAACGGTGGTGGACCCGCCCATCATTGTCAGCTTGCCCTTTGGCGAAACTGTCCCGACCGGAGCGAACATTTCGTTGAATGTGTCGGTCAGCGGAACGCCGCCGTTTACTTTCCAATGGTACAATGGCGGAACACCGGTCGCTGGCGGGACCAAGCCGACGCTGCATTTGAACAACGTGACCGTGGCGAATTCCGGGAGCTATACCGTGCTGGTGCAGAACGCGGCCGGGGCATCGGCCAACGCGGTGGCGAACATTTCCGTCATGGGCACGGTCGCGCAACTGAGCGGGACCTACAACGGATTGTTTTATCAAACCAACGGAAACAACGTTCCCAACATCGATCCGCAAAGCGCCGGACTCCTGGGCAATTGCATCCTGGGTGCGAGCGGCGTTTACAGTGCGAGCGTTTCTCTGGGCGGATATAATTATCCGTTGACCGGCACTTTGAACGCGGGCGGCAGCGATACGGAAATGGTATCGCGGGCGGCCAACGGCCTTTCCAACCTCGTCGTGACGCTGAATCTCGATATGACCGGCGTGAGTCATGCCATGACCGGGGTGGTGTCCAATACAGACCCGGTCAATCCCTGGACCGCGCCTTTGCTGGCGAACCTGGCCACGAATTCGCCGAGCGTTCCGACGGCATTCTTTGTCATGGATATTTTGCCGGACGTAAATTCGCCGGGTACGCCGCAATCCATCAGCTACCTTTTTGTCATGCCGACGGCCAGCGGGTCCACCACCGTGATCGGTTCGCTGGCGGACGGGACGCCGGTATCGCAAATGGTATCCATGTCGCAGAACGGAATCATCCCGCTTTATTTCAGTTTGTATGGCGGGGCGGGCTTGCTGGAAGGCTGGGTCAACCTGGCCAATGACCAGCCATCGGGGGCGGCCACGTGGTCGTGCCCGGCTGGAATCAATCCCAGCGGTTCCTATCCGCAGGGCTTTACCAACGTGGTGTCGATAAATTAATTCGCGGGGGGAGCCCCGCGAATTGCCTGGAGCCCGAAGGCAATTGGAAGGTTTCCGTGTCCCCGTTTTTAACGGCGCGCGCGGCTGTCCGCATCCGTTCGAGGGAATCCTTGAGGGCATCGGCCACGGGCCGAATCTTCACGCCCGCTTTCAAAAGTTTTGTCGTGTCAAGAATGCAGTGGGACTCGGGCGCGGGCGAACCGGCGCGGGCCGGATCGTCCTCGGGCGATCCGAAGTTGAACCGAGGGCGCGGCTTGATGACGCGTTGCAAGAAATCCGTCAGCTTGGAAGTGGAAATCGCGCCGGGATTGGTGACGTTGTAAATGCCGTAGGGCGCCCGGATTTCCCAAAGGTCCAGGGAAGCCTTGACGAAATCGTCCAAGTGCGAAAGGGAATCGATGTGATCGAAAACGGTGGGCTGATGCTGGAGGCGATGCAGCAGGTTGCACGGTTCGTCGATTTCATTGAACAACAGGCGGGGCCGCCAGATGTAGATTTGGCCGAGGTCGCGAATGGTTTCTTCGGCCAGGGCTTTAGTGCCGCTGAAAAAGTTGCAGGGCGAATTTCGAAAGGTCAGGTTCGGCTCATCCAGTTCCGTGAAGCCGTGGAACCGGTCGGGCAGCGATTCAAAAAGTTGCCGGAGATCCGTGCGGTTGAGATCCGGTTCCGTGCGCAACACGCCTTCTTCGAGAACTTTTGCGCCGGAATAAATTTCGCCGGAGGAAACGTGGCCCCAGGGCGTTTTGGTCATCAGACAAATACGCGCCACCATTTGGGGCAGAATGGCGTTGGCCGCCATCATTTTTTCGCGTTCGCCGTAGATATTGGTGCTGTCGGCCGTTTCCCGGTAACCGGCCGCGTTAATCAGGAAGACCGGCTTCATTGTCCGAAGGTAATCGAACAGAAAATCGAAGCGCGAATAGTCGAAAGCTTCGCGGGTGAGCGGGATGAACGAATGCCCGCGCCTTCGCAGTTCGTTGGCAAACGCACGACCGATGTAGCCACTGGCACCTAGCAGAAGAATCATAGCTTTCATTCAGCTTTCCGAAGCTGATAAGTGGTATCTGCATATGTTGTGCCATACGAGCCACACGCATTTTGCGATGAAAAAGCCGCAGGAAAGCGCAATCGTTCATGCTATTGGAGATAAACGAATTACGATAAGCGGATGACGACTTTTTTAATTTCTTCGTGACCAAAAGAAGCAGAGGAATTCCCGTTTAATAGTGTAATGAAACCCGACACGGGTTTGACAGATTATTAACATATTCGGAAGCGGCTGATTTCTAGTGCGTAATGCGGAATAGTACAACTAATAAGCCGATTAAGGCTACGCCGGAAGCGAAGCAAGAGAGGACGAGTGTTTTGTGGTGTTTGAGAATTTCCCCGATGATGGCGTGTATGGCCAGGTAAATGAAACCGCCGCCGGCATGGGCTAACGCCACCGCGAGCCAGAAGGTGGATGCGTGCGGGAAGAACAACCATCCAATAAGACCGCCCAGCAAGGTGGTCGCTTCCACGGCGACGACCCGATAAATCACTCCGCTGGTGGCCATGCCCGCGCCGCGCAACAACGCTCCCAGCGCAAGGCCTTCCGGAATTTTGTGAACGCACACAGCCATCACAATTGACGCGGCAGTAGAGGCTTCCTCTTCGGCGCCGGCCGCCATGGCCAAGCCATCGACCGTGCAATGAATGGCCAACGCAAACATCATGGCGGTGGCAATTTCGCTGAAGTGATGAGTCGTGGCTTCGTCGAAATGACTGGCTGCGCACGCGGGGCAAACGTGGAAAATGTATTTGCTGATCAAGGCAAAGACCGCGTAACCCGAGGCCAGCGCGAGCAGCAATTGCCACCACAGCAAATGGTCCCGCACTGTTTCCGGCAGGATGGCGAAAAGGGTGACGCCCATAAGCGTGCCCGCGCCGAGACTGATGAGCGCGCACAGGCGTTTGTGGGAAGTGCCGAGAACCGCGCCAAGCGTGCCGCCGCCAATGGCCAAAGCGAAGGCCAAAGCCACAAAACCAACGGAAGACGCATTGTTCACCGTATCCAATAATCCGAATGCCTGCGGGGAGGGTCAAGCACGGACACGCGGGAATTTTGCGATGCCTCAATGAAAGCGGACGGCCGAACTGCTTAACCGTTGAGGCCGGATGCGACGGCGACGAGCAATTGGTCGAGGCTGTAGGGTTTTTCCAGGCTTTCCAATTTCGCCTTGGCGCCTCGGATATCGTCGGGGCCGCCCTTGGTGCCGCTGGCCATGATGACCGGGATTCTCGGATTCATTTCCCAAATGGCCCGAACCACGCCGGCGCCGTCCATGTGCGGCATGTCGCGATCGGTGATGAGCAATTTGATGTCGTCCTTGTTTTCGCGGAAGCGGGCGATTCCCTGCAAACCGTTTTGCGCGGTGACGACATGGTAACCGTAGCTTTCGAGAGTGGTCTTGGTCAGCTCCTGCACTGTTTCCTCGTCGTCAATCACCAGGATCCATTCGCCGTTGCCGGTGGGCAACACCACTTCCTTCGGTCTGGCTTCTTCCACCGCGGCGGACTGGACGGCCGGCAGGTAAACGTGGAATTGCGTGCCTTTGCCGGCCTTGGTGTGGATGTCAATAAAACCACCGTGATGTTTGACAATGGTGGCGACGGTGGAAAGACCGAGGCCGGTGCCTTTGTCGCCTTTTTTCGTGGTGAAAAACGGCTCGAAAATTCGCGGTAAAACTTCCGGCGGGATGCCGCTGCCGCTGTCGGAAACAGTCACCAACACATACGGACCGGGACGTGTGTTGGAAGCGGCCGAGGCCGCGGCGTCTTCGTCCCACATGAGATTCTGGGCCGAGAGCGTGAGGTTTCCGCCCTTGGGCATCATCGCGTCGCGCGCGTTGACGCAGAGGTTGAGCAGCACTTGATGAAGTTCCGTGGTATCGCCGTGCACGGTCCACAGGCCTTTTTCTGGAAGCGACACGGAAAATTGAATCGCCTTGGGGAAGGTGTCTTGGATCATGCGCCCCATTTCGCCGATAAGGTCCTTTAACTTGACAGGAAGGTTCTGTCCGCCTGAACCGCGGGCGAACCCGAGGATTTGCCGGACCAGGCCGGTGGCGCGATTGGCGTTGGTGGCGATGACGTCGAGGAATTTTTCGCGGTCCGCCCGGTCGTCGTTGCCCTTCAACAGTTCCGCGCCCATGATGACAGGGGCGAGGGCGTTGTTCAAATCGTGGGCGATGCCGCCGGCCAGCGCGCCGATGCTGTCCAGGCGTTGCGAGCGAAGGAATTTGGCCTCGAGCGCCTTGCGTTGGGTGATGTCCGTGGCGATCATCAGGACGCGCTTGGGATTGCCTTCGTTGTCGCGCACGAGAGTCCAGCGGGCTTCGACGGTGAGTTCGTTGCCGCCGCGGTTGGTGGCGGCCAATTCGCCCATCCAATTGCCCTTCTCCAAAACGAACTTTTTCGCGTCCTGATATTTGACAGGATCGCTCGAAAGAAATTGCACAACCTTCTCGCCGATGGTGGAAGCGGCGGTCCATCCGTAAATTCTCTCGGCGCTCTTGTTCCAGTAAAGCACGTTGTCCGTCACATCGGTGACCAAAATGGCGTCCTGGGCTTCGTCGAGCAACGCGGCTTGCTGGCGGTTGTTTTGCTCGATCTGGCGGTTGCGCTCCTCCCGTTCACAATCGCGAATGGCCCGTTGCACGGCGGGAATGAGCCGGCTCAGCCGGTCTTTCAGGACGTAATCGGTGGCGCCGTCCTTGATCGTTTCAATGGCCGCTTCCTCGCCCATGCTGCCGGTGACAAACACAAAGGGAACGTGCGGATATTTCTCCCGGACAATCCGCAACGCCGTCAGGCCATCGAAACCGGGCAGGGATTTATCGGACAGGACAATGTCGAACGTTTGGGAATCCAGCGCCTCGACGAAATCGTTTTGGTTATCAACGTCCGTGAATTCAGCCGCGATATTTTGGTCGCACAACCACTGATGGATGACCCGGCGATCGTCCGGATCGTCTTCAAGGTGCAACACCTTCAGGGCGCGGTCCAAAACTGAAACTTTGGCATTCACATTCGTTATTTATACATCGGAATCGCAGCAAATTAATTAACAGGTTAAATGATTCTTAAGTTTTCAGAGTGAGGGACTTGGGAAATGGGCAAAGTCTCGCAAAATGCCGACTTTAGCTGTTCAGTCCCAGAGAGTGACGGTGCGGATCAGATATAAAGCGGTGAGGTTCTCTTTGCCAGCATGAACAGATGAACTGGTAAGAGGTGAGGCACGCCAAGGTTTTGAGGCGTTTGGCAAAGTTGTAAGCGTTGAGGAAGGCCGCCAAGTGCTCTTGGAGTTGAGCTTGGGACTGGTAATGATAAGTGCGCACGGCGGCTTCCTTGATCGTGCGGTTCATCCGCTCGACTTGTCCGTTGGTCCAGGGATGGTTGGGCTTGGTCAGCCGATGGTCCGTCCTATTGCACCATTGTAAAGGGAGAAACCTGCGGCGAAGGACGGACGAAGGCATTGGTTTTCTGCTCATATAACTGGCCCTGCGTAGTCCGCAACTGGTTTTGTTGGGCGCGCAGTTGATTGAGCCTGTTTTCCAATTGTGCCCGTTGTCCAGACGGTAAATCACCCTTTTGTTCCTGCGCGCGGATTTGCTCTTCCTCGGCGCGGATTTTTTGTTCCTGCTGCCGGTTTTGTTGTTCCTGCTGCCGGTTTTGTTGTTCCTGCTGCCGGTTTTGTTGTTCCTGTTCGCGCAACGTCAGGACCGCCGCCCCGGCGAGCAACGTGCCCACGCCAAACGCTACTGCCGTTTTTGTTTTGATCCATGCCATAATCTTAAGTGTTCCTTGCACCAGGGTCAGGATGGGACCTGCGGCGGCCGACCCTTTAAGTACCGTCGCAGTTATTTTGGTGGCCAGTCCGATCGGAACAGCCTGAAGTGAATTGGCGGAAATGGCACCGGCAATGAAGTCCGCCGTAGAGACCACGCCGCGGTTCATAAAATAACGGCGCAGTTTTTCCAGTGCGCGGCTGATCCTCATGCGGGCAGTGTCTTCGTTCGTGCCGAAGAAACTCCCCACGTCGGCCAGACTTTTGCTTTCGAGGTAGCGTAGCAGGATGGCTTGGCGGTCTCTTTCACCGAGCTGCGCGAGCCCCTCGTCGAGCAGCGGCGCGATTTGCTCCCAAAGAGGGTCGAGTGCAGCGGATTGGATTTCAGATTGCATTTGGGCCTCCTGCTCGTATTTACGGCGTCGCGCCGCCGTCCGCGTTTGGGCGAGGGCAGCGTAGCGGATCGTTTTGAAAAGCCAGCCGGAAAGAACAGTTCCGCTGCGAATGCTCCCGGCCTTTTTGGAGAGGATGATAAAAACCGCCTGAGTGATTTCCTCGGCCAGAAGCGGGTCGCGCACTTGCCGCAACGCCGCCGAATAGACGAAGCGAACGCGCCGTGCCACCAGTGTCTCAAAGGCTGCTTCGGAATGGTGTGCCGCATATTCGCGCAGCAGGGCCAGGTCATCCAATGCTTGCATTCACCTATAGATGCCTGCCCCCGGCAAAACCGAACAATCTTTTTGCAAAAATTGTTGAGCTTTCCACTGCTGTTGCAGCCAGTTTGAAAACTACAAGGGATTCACGCTTTATGCAACCGGTTCGAAAACAACACATTCCCGTCGGAGCCAACGTAAAGAGGCTAAAACTTGATCAAAACAAGGCCTCAGTTAAAGGCTTCTTACGTCGCGTCTCCTACTTTTTAAACGGCCTGCTAGCAGCCAAAGCCCGCAGTGCGTCTGCATAAGGCGCAGCAATACTCAGGCAACATTATCATTGCAAAGTCTGAGCCCAAAAATGTCCTCGGGACCATCTTCCTCGTCGACGTGCGAGCCAATGCGCACAAAGCCTAGCCCTGCTGCAAGAGTCTGTGAGGGAATATTATCCGGCCGGATGGTTAGCACAAATCGCGTTATACCATGACCTCGATGCGCCCAACGCATCAGTGCCTTTGACGCTTCGCGAGCGTAACCTTGACGGCGGAATGCCGGATACACCGTGAACCCAAATTCCACAGCTCCCGGAGCAAGGGAATGAAGATACTCAGGCGCAGGTGCCGTGTGAAATCCGATGTGGCCGATCATCAGGCGGCGTTCGCGGAGCACCATCGCACGCAGCAACCACGACTGTAATACCGGATCAGCTTCAAGTTGCCGGAGACGAAGAGACAAGATATGGCTGGCGTCGAGTAATTCACTTGGGATCGAAAGTCCTAATATCCGCTCGGCTTCTGCAAGATCATGCTCCAAGACAGCGCGCAGGAACCCAGGAACAAGGGGAACCAAATCCAGACGCTCTGAATGGATGTTGCTACCCATGGCGCAGGGCGGACGAGATTTGATCTCTTGTGCACGAGCCAAGGATTTTCGTTCGCAGAGGAATAAAAGTTCCGTTCTTGAGTTTCGACGATGAGCGAACTGGCGTAGCTCCATAGCGCACCAATAGCACCGCCAATCGGCTGGTTGTGCTTGGGGGATTGCTGGTTGGTGGCACCATGTCGCGCCAGGGTTTTCCACCGTTGTGATAATTCTGAATTAATGAGAAGATCCGGTCGGGCGCGTTGACGAAAACGGCCTCCGGAGAAACACAGAACTCAAACTCCTGCCAAAGTTCACTAAGCTCGGTTGCTTGAACCGCCGGCAACAAACCGCAAATGCGTTCTGACGCGCGGTTCTCACGGTCAGCATTGGTGAAGTTGTCAGCAGCATCGCAGGCATACGTGTCACCGACCTCTATCTCCACGATATCGTGAATTAGAATCATTTTAATGAGGCCCAGCAGTTCCTTTTCCTTGCCCGGCTTAATGTGGTAAGTGATAAGCACGGTTTCGGGAGAACCGGCGGATGCGTCAGGATTTTTGCCGGGTTCCGTGGTTGAACACGCTGTTAAAATAACAAGCGGCAAAGTAAATAAAAGATAGGCATATATCATAACGCGGCTGGTGTGGTTTGTTTAGCTGTTCCGAGCATTCAATAATTCTCCAAGATTCTCTTGTCCGTTCATCCAAAGTGACTTTAAAAGTCCGGGCCATCTGCTAAATATGAATCGTCTTTCCGGTAAAATTAACAGGCGTTAAACGTTGGCTCCGGCAACTTGTTGGGCGGCTCGTGTCTCACCCCAATCTTAATAAAATGCATATTGACCCCGCCAGCCCAAGTGACGCTCGTTTTTTTCAGACTAGCCTCGCTCGCTCTCAAAAACGTCCAACCTTTGATAGCCATGTCTGCCACCATCGCGTCGTACGCTTTCTGCTTCTCGCTCCATCGAGCTGACTGAAACTGAAGATAAACCGAAGTCTGCTCTGCGCCGGGATGCTCGGTCAGGAGCTTGCGCGCTCGCTGCTCCATGCGAATGCGACGTGGAAGAATGACGATGGCCAAACCGACCACAATGATCGCCAGTGGCGCCAACATGAGGATTAAACGCTCGGTGTTCATACGTTAGGCTTTCCTTTTTGGCAAACAACCACTACCAAGGAAGCCAAAAAGTCCAAAAAGACCAAAAAATCCGTGATGCCCTGGAATGAATCCTAAAAAACCCAAATATCCCATGAAACCTAAATATGCCAGTCGTTGTGTTTTCATAATTCCGTTTGTTGCCTATTTTTGTTTGTTTTCTGTCAAGTCAAGCCAAGTAAATTCGGACGCCTAACATAGGGAGCCAAGCCACAACCGACTCGCGTCATGAACCGCGACAGCGGCACAGCAGGCGTGCATGGCGGTTGGCTCCGGCGACTCTTGTTACGCGGCGTCATATTATAAACCCGATGAGAGCCAACACACGACCCAAGTCCCCAGATAAAAAGTCAGCACAATGGCAGGAATAAAACGCCTGCCCGACTCGCGGCGACGGAAAGAGACAGTCAAACAGGCCAAGCTCACAATCGCCAACGCTAGCCCAATCCAGATAAGGGCGAGGAAGAAATCGCCGTCTGACGAATGGTCAACCGCCGACTGAAATAAAGGATTTGCTAAAAGCCTCAACATTATAAACATGCTGGTGGTTGAGGCAGAAGCTTCGAGACAATACCACCCCATAACTTGCAACCCCAAGGCAATTACCGCCAGGGGCAATGCTGTCAAGAAGAATGTTCTATTTTTCATAATGTTGGATGCTGCCGACCCAAAAACGCGTGACTTTGTCATGTTTCCGTGCCTTTACTTGATGCCTTAATCATCCTTTGCTTTGAAGACAAGTAAATATGGAACCGCAGAATGACCCTGGATGTCTTTGAAATTAATGAACCTCTGGGTGTTCAACCAATAGCCATAAGCCTTCCCAGGTTCGAGTTTGACTTTCATCGTCCACGTCTTGTGATCAGCGTTGTAAGCTGGCTTGCCGGTAATAACGGGTGTGGAATCCTTCCAAACACTAACGGAACTCCAGGAGTTTTCCGTCATCTCCTTGCTGAAGACCACTTGGATTTCGGCGTTGCCTGGTGCTACATTTGTGCTGCCGGCCTCGGGAAAGGTTCTTACGACGACGGGCGGCATGGAATCAATATCTTGTGCCCGTCCACTGGGCATGGCACTCATGAACAAAGTGCCGGCAATTAGGACTATGAACAGAGTCTGCATTTTCATAGATAGTGCATGGTTAGATATGGCTCAATTTGTGTTTGTCGAATGGGAAAGCGCGGTTTCCAGTGCGGGGTCGCGTCCCGCCAAAAAATCGGCGGAAGTAAACGGCACTGTTAAATCAGGTTCAATTGACGGTGGATCGGCATCAGGTATCAACGTGAAATGTTTTGTCGAATAATAGATTTGCAGTTTTGAATTCGGAAGGATGAGTGGTTTAACATCACCCCAGCCATTAGGCTTGTCGCCCGTGGGAGCGCCTATGAGGATTGCATGAAGATCTTCACGTAAATGCCAAGCTGCGAACATTCCAGACGAAAAGGTCCCGTTGCCTATCAAAGCATAGAGATGTCCCGGCGCGCTTAATGCGCCATGGGATTGCAAACCTTTCAGCAGCGGCTTTATGATTTCGGAATTTCCACCCCCATTGTAACGCAAATCCACCACAACGCGCTGAATGTGGTTGGAATCGGCACACGCAAGAATTTCGCTCACGAAATCGATAAAGAGATATTCGGGTGAATCGGCGCATCGATTGTATTGTAGATAGAGAGACTTTGAGTTGGAAAGGTATTCCCACCAGTAAAAGGACGCGGGATGCTTTCGCGCAAGACCTGGGGGAACAGGCAGTGCGTCACGAGCGGAAATCCAATTTGTCAATTCCTGGGGGGGTTCAGGCGCAAGCTCCAAGGTAAATGTTTCCCCATTGGATTTCGCAAATGTGAATTGCGCATTTCCGTTAGTTGCTGCTATTTGCTCCTGAGCCATCAATTCTGCCAGCGCCATGAATATGGAGCTTTGGTGGCGCAACCACGGTTGATTCTCGTGGGAAATATAAGGAGAAATCCTATCCTGAATTTCTTCTGGTTTCATTGCGCCGATTTTTATCACTCGTGCGCCCAGCACCTTACGATACATCGGCAATCCGGCCGTAACTATTAATCCATCAGAAAACCAATGCGTTTGTGTGGGATATAAATGAATTTCTTCCGCGCCGATGCCGGAAAGACAATTCATCGTCGTGTGCGCCACGCCTAAACTGGCGATGATTCGATCCAACCGAAAAAGAATGGCAACGTCGGAGATGTGGGGGATATTTGCCTTAAGTTCGGCGATTTCGTGTTCGAACACCTTTCTTGAAATAAGGGTGTAAAAATCCTTGTGACAGTTCGGAAATGCCGCTGCGAAATAATCAATATCCTGTATCCACCGACCTTGGCGGCTGGCCGGAACGGTTCCTTTGGTCTGAAAGATCAACAAATAGGGAATGGAAGGATGCCCATCATCGTCTCTAAAGCTTTTGAAATTGCCCGTATTTAACCAAGTGGCATAGGTGTGCCCCGGTTCAAGCTTTGCCTTAATTACGCATATATTACGGCCCGCGTCGAAGTATGGTTCACCGATGATTTCCGGCGTGGAATTCGCCCAGGCAGCACACAAACTCCAGGAATGATCTCTCATCTCCTTGCTAAAGCGGACGCGCATTTCAATTACGCCGGATTCAACATCGCGCGATCCAGATATCGGCCAAGTTTCAACAACCACAGGCGGCTGTTCTGTCAGATTCTGGTTGGACTTCTCTTGGCCGTTCAGGTAGCGTTCACCGCTAATTGACAAAAGGCCCGATAATATCAAATAACGCATCAGAATCCGGCCGTACGTTTTGGGCTCGTCAACCAGGCTCCGTGCGGCAAAATCGGCATCGTTGAAACCCATTGTTTCCATCGCTTTAAAATTCATCAGGTCACTTTATAAGTCTTGGAATGAGACAACGAGGTGACAGAAAATTAATTCTGGTGTTTTTCGAGCCATTCGATTCCTGATCGAATATTTCCGAAGACATCTCCTTGCCAACCGTGTCCGCCCTCATAGGTTTCAAGATGCACAGCAGCTTTGTTTTGGAGCAGCATATCGCGGGCTGCTTCGGGCATGCGCATCGGAATGAAATCCTGGGGCGAGTGAAGAAGGTAGTAGGCACGGCCGCTGGCAGCTTTCAGGTCAGGCAGTTGTTCAGGTTTGAAAACGGACATGGCGATAAAGGAACCGGTCACACTGGTCTTCGGGTCCAGCGAAACCGCGTAAGCGGCCGGCCCGCTGGATGACCAACTCAAAGTGAAAATGTAACGTGGATCCAGCCGAAATTTCCCCTCAACATCATTGATTACTGCTTGTACAAATTCCTCCGTGGAGAATTTCATATCGGAAGATGGGTTCTTCGAGGTCGGCCAAACCAAATTTTTGGATTGTTCAGGGCTCCATTGCGGCGCGACCAATTCCGCGACGATATACGAGCCCGGCAGCGCATTTTGTTCGATGCGCTCTACGAATGGCCGAAATTCCGCGCTGCCATCGCCCCCCGGCATGACAACCAGGAGATGGTAACCCCGTGCAGGAGCCTTTTGTTCGTTTCGAGGGCCGCTGAGGAAATAGAGCTTGTGAGGATCCCCGCCAGCACTCAATGCCATAGCCGTGCTTTTGGGTGAGGGAGGATCGGCTGTGGGGGAAGTATCTTTGGAAACTTCAGGCGAGATTGAAGCCTTCTCGGTGTCAATTGGTATTGTGGTCGGATAACGCTCCTTGTTCTTCTCCCACCACTGCCTCCACCACGCCCCATTGTGCTTTTCATCATAGGTCACGCCGGTCAGAGGAGCTAAACCAAAATAACCAATGCCATAAACCGTGTCATAGGTGTCGTCCGCTTCAATAAGACTGATCATCGTGGGAATGGAGCGCGGCGAGCCAATCTGTCCAAGCGCGGTGGCGGCCGTCCAGATAAGTGTGCGATCGTGCGGGCTGGACTTCACTGCATTTGCCATTGTCGCGATGAGAGGATCAATTGCCCACGTTCTATCTTGCTTGCCCAACGCGCGAATGGCGCTTTCGCGGACTTCGAGAGGGTTGCCTTCGCTGATTCGTGGCAGCATCACGCGGCGATCCCAGTCTTCGCCAAAACCCAGATTGTCTGCGACTGTGAGGGCCCATGGCGCGATCTGCGTGTTAGTGCTGGCGGATAATTCAGCCAGTTCTTTGTCTAATCCGGCTTGCAGCACCACATCAACACCGGCTGGTCGCGCCACATCAAGTTGGTATCTGAGCAAATTCCCGTTTTCGGCCAGAACTTTAAGTTGATCGCGCAAAGCCTCTCCGCGCAACAGCCGCAATTCCACTGCGACCCTTTGCACCGATTCCATAATGACTTCCTCCAATGTCCGCTCCCGCCGCGCCGCCAGCCATTCCCTTGCCGCCGAACTGTTCGTGGAAAAATCACGAAAAGCGATTCCCTTGAGATACATCAGCGACCAATTCTGAACTTGTGGCGATGGATCCAAAAGCGCCAGTTCGCACACAGCCACCAGTCGCGGGTGTTCGGCGAAGACAAAAGCTTTCAGCAATTGCTGACGCGCATCGACATTGGAAATGCTTTGCCAATTCGTCGTCAGCAAAGTCAACCCGTCGTCTGGCGGAAGTTTTGCCAATGCTTGCCCTGTGGCAAATGCTTCGCGCCACCCCTGGTTAGTAAGCGTGCGGAGGCGCGCAGACCAATCGACTTTGTCAATTGTCCCTGGTTTCAGGAATTGCCCGGCCAAGGCATTCTGAATCGCTGTTTGCACGCTGGAAATTTTCTCGTTTTTGGCCGCCTTTTCCAAGGTGACACGGGCATCGGGGTCGTCAAACGCACCAAGCGCGCAGGCGGCTACGCTACGGATCGTGGGGTTTTCATCTTTGAGAGCGTGTGTGATTGCGGGAATACCGCGCTTGTCGCCGATACCACTCAAAACGTAACAGCATTGCCAACGCTTACCTGAATTTTGCCGCGAATCGTAAATGATGTCATCCGCCTTGTGGATGATGTCGTCTTTGACCGCGTCGCTCTCATTGGCCTTCTGAATCAGGGCATTGAGCGACGAGAACGGCGCATAACCAAGCGTGGCTTCCTTTTCGCCGATACGGTCCAACCACTCTTCCGCGCTTATGTCATGAATTTCAGCGGCGGTGGCGGAACGGGGTTCCGACTCAAGCTTTGCGCTTTGAGGGACGACCACCGGCTTCTGCTCTTCTAGCGCAGAAATTCTGGGAGTTATTTGAAAGGGAATATCCCGGTTCCAAAACACCATCGTGACGATCAGCCAGATTGCCGCATTGATGCTGCCGCCAACAATCGCCGTTTGACCACACTTTGTCTTGCGGGTCGAGATTCCCATTTGAATGCCGAGCAAAGCCGCCGCCAAAATTGACCAATCCAGAACTGGAAAATTCTTGGGCATGAGGAAAAAAGCCACGATCCCTAGAATTCCACTCGAACCGGCGAAAAACAGCGCCAAGGTGCCGGCGAAATAGAGGAGTGGACGTTCTGTTGTTGGCAAATCTTGTGGAATCTCCGGAAGTTTTCCATGACTCAACAAAGCACGCCAGCGCCGCCCGAACGGCTCCGGCACGGCCACGCCCACACGTTGCCCGTTTTTTAAATTCAACTCGAAGCCGCGTTTCCACCAAAGCATCTTGCCATTGAACCAGCGTATTTCACTGATCGAGGCGATGTCCGCGAACGGCACGATGATCGACTCGCCCATGATGCGGAATAATTCCAGCCGGTCGGCGTGGAGCACGGCCACCCCCGGCGATGTCAAGGGCCGACGGAAAATTAAAGCCTCCGCAACCTCCGCAGCAGACCGTGACAGCGACGCTTTGAGCCGACGCACTCGATGCCCTACCAATCCGTAAACTGCCGCGAACAATAGTCCGACGATTCCCAGCGGCATAATGAAGAGCGCGCGTTTACCAACGAGGGGGAGCAACGCCGGAATCAGCGTTGTGGAGATAACCACGGGCCAAAGAGCAAATGCGACCACATAGCTCGTGTCCCAAAGCCAGCGGTCTCGCCAGCGTATCACGGTTACAGGTTTCGATAGCGTTTCCGGTTTGGTCCCAGCGATGGTCTCTACCTGCATTTTGAACTGGCTTGCCTGCTGATAGCGCAATTCCGGTTGTTTTTCCAGCGCGCGCAATACGACTTCATCGAGACGCACATCAATGACAACTTTTTTGGATGG
>Ga0206875_1084_pt1 | contig 23904 bp, 17 predicted proteins | sample Alteio_BWOrgCont_9_FD_152616 | JGI IMG/M metagenome (GOLD analysis project Ga0206875, IMG submission 152616) | Enriched cells from forest soil in Barre Woods Harvard Forest LTER site, Petersham, Massachusetts, United States -... | ecosystem: Environmental > Terrestrial > Soil > Temperate forest > O... | reverse complement strand
TTGGCATTAATTCGCGGTTCTCTTTTCAAGATTGTTACGGAATTCAATAATTGACTTGCTTCATTTTTTGTATCTATTGCACGAATTAAAGGGTAGGTGCTTTCTATATTCCAGTTAGGCAGATTGCAGAGCTCAAGCAGTTTTTTAGCGCCGGGTGAACTTTTGAATAATTTATAAAGGTGTGCGGGTAATGAAACAAGTGGCTTAGGGAATCCTGCTGCCCATTTCATCTTTTCTAATTTGTACAGTCTTTTAAATAAAGGATATCCGGCAAACAATTCATCACCTCCAAGGCCCGATAATGCCATAGTAATGCCTTCTTTCTTTGTAGCCTCCGATACCACATAGCTGTTCATGCCATCGCCACTAGGATGATCCATAGCGCCTAATGCCTCAGGCAGCTTATCGAGGAATAGCTTTAATGAAAGCTTTATTTCGTGATGCTCGGTATTGTATTGTTCTGCTATTTGTCTTGCATAGGGGCCTTCATCAAATTTGTCTTCTATAAAATTCACAGAGAATGTTTGCACCTTCTGCGACATTAGTTTCGACATCATTGCCACAATAATGCTCGAATCTATTCCGCCTGAAAGAAATGCCCCGAATGGTACATCAGCAACCAAGCGCATCTCAACCGCATCATAAAGCAAATGTTGCACATCCTTGCAGATTTCTTCATAAGGTTTGCCTTCTGGTTGGTTAGGTATATCGAAAAGGCTCCAGTATTTTTTCTGCAGAATATTACCCGGTTCATTTTCTTTAATAAGCATATAATGGCCCGGCATCAGCATCGATACATTTTCGATTATCGTTTGCGGTGCATGTACGGTTTGATATGTTACATAATCATTAAGTGCAGCATTATTTATTTTTTTAGGAACAATGCCACTTTTTAATAAAGCCCTTATTTCAGATGCAAAAGCAAATGCTTTACCATTATGCCAGTAATAGAGTGGCTTAATGCCTAACCTGTCACGGGCAATAAAGAGTTCTTTCTTTTCTTTATCCCAAATAGCCAGGGCATACATGCCATTAAAATATTTCAGGCAATCTGTTCCCCATTTTTGGTATGCAGCTAATATTACTTCGGTATCGCTCTGTGTCTGGAAAGGGTATGCCATAGCCTGCATATCGCCCGAAAGGGCCCGCTGTAATTGCAGTTTTAATGACTTGAAATTATAAAGCTCTCCGTTATATACAATTGCCAATCGCCCGTCGGCTGAGAACATAGGCTGGTGGCCATTTTTAGACAAGTCTATAATACTTAAGCGGCGGTGGCCGAGGGCGACTTTATTTTCGAAAAAAGTTCCTTCGTCATTTGGGCCACGGTGTGCTATTGCCTGCAACATACGGGAAACATTCCCTGTTGCATCATTACTTTCTCCAAGTAGGCCACATATTCCGCACATCTATTCTTTAGTTATTTATCATTGCCGGTTTCATCTGGCCTATAATCTGCATAAACGTTGTTGCCTTTATAAATAATACAAGGGCCTAGTTCTATCATATCTGACCATAATACTGAGCGGTCGGCAAAAAATTTCATGAGCTTAATATCGCGTTTTGTAAACAAAGTGAGAAGGTGTTCGCTACAACTATCTATAATTTTATCAGGTTTTAAAGTATCATCGCGGTACATATTATTCAAATAAAATACATGATTACCTGAAATCAAAAACACATTATGAGGGAATCCATTCAGGTATCTTCCTTGAGGCCCCTTTTTAGCATAATCGCGGGTTGAATATAAGCCATCTTTACTTGTTGTGTTTACTATTAAAGGTTCAACAGCTATATAATATCCCGGGTATTTTGTTGTATCATTCCATCTTCGGTCTAATGAATGTGTAAAAGACGTATCAGTTGAACCACAAAAGAATCTTTTAAAAAAAGGTTTAAGAATCTTGAATTTAGCTTGAGCTTCAGGCTTGTATTCGTCCTTGTATGATTGAAGTGAGTATTCGTCTTTTCCTATTTCCAATTTCTGACCAAAACAAATAGTAGAAGAAAGTGAAAGAGAGATTATAAGTGTGGCTATAAGGCGATACATAACTTATTCTCCTTTAAATACAGGCTTTCTTTTCTCTAAAAATGCTTTTACTCCTTCTGCATTATCGTATGTTTTTGCAGCCATGGCTTGCATTTCGCCTTCCATTTCTAATTGTTGTGCAAGGTTATTATGCATTGATTCGTTAAGCAATTTTTTTGTCAGGCCCAATCCCCTTGTTGGCATTTGTGCTAAGTGTTCAGCAAGTTTTTCTGCTTCACTCATTAAAGTTTCATCGGGCAATACTTTGTATATCATGCCAAATTCCAAGGCCTGTGGTGCAGATACTTTATCGCCTAACATCATCAATGCTGTAGCGCGTTGCATGCCAATCAAGCGTGGTAAAAAGAAAGTTCCTCCGCTATCGGGTATTAAGCCGATTTTACTGAAGGCTTGTATAAATGAAGCAGAACTTGCAGCTAAAACAATATCGCATGCAATTGCAATGTTGGCACCAGCACCGGCTGCAACTCCATTTACGGCACATACTACTGGCTTTTCAATATTGCGTATTTTGTTAATGATAGGATTGTATTGTTGTTCTACAATTACTTTAATATCTACTCCGGGAGCAGTGGCTGCTGCAAGGTCCTGCCCTGCACAAAATGCCCTGCCTGCACCGGTCAATAATACTGCACGCACTGTTTTATTGTTGGCACATTCATCTAATGCCGATTGCAGTTCCTTGGCCATTGGCATAGTAAAACTGTTCAGCACATCAGGGCGATTGAGTGTTATTTTGCCAACCCCGTTTTTAATAGAAAAACTAATACTTTCCATATTTGTTATGTTTTACCGCGAAGACGCTAAGGCGCAAATTCTTATAGTTGTTTATCCGAACTTTCTTTGCCATTGCGTCTTTGTGTCTTTGCGGTGAGAAAATTATATGCATTTAAAATAGTCGAATGGTTCTTTGCAGGTATTGCAAACATATAATGACTTACAGGCTGTCGAGCCAAAAAAACTTTTCATCTCTGTATCGGCAGAACCGCAGCGAGGGCACTTTATAAGTTTAGCGTGGTTACCCAAAATGCTTTTATCGGGCGATGATTTTTCAGGCGGTGCAATTCCATATTCCTTTAGCTTTCTCTTGCCTTCATCACTAATCCAGTCAGTCGTCCATGCAGGTGAAAGAATGGTTTTAATATCGAATTGGCTGATGCCTTTTTCTTTCAGCTTGGCACGAATATCATCCTCAATAACATTCATGGCCGGGCAGCCCGTATAAGTAGGGGTAATGGTTATATGGCTTCCTTCGGCATCTACTTCTATCTTGCGTATAATACCAAGGTCAACTACACTCAAAACCGGTACTTCCGGGTCGAAGACTTCTTGCAGGTAATCTAATATTTGTTCCCTGGTTGCCATGTTTACCACTTAGCACCCGGGTAGGCACGCTGCATGAACTGCATTTCGGCTAATAAAAACCCCAGGTGTTCTGTATGTATTCCTTTTCTGCCGCTCTTCATCATAAAGGTGCGTTCAGGAATCTTTATCGTTGCGTCGTCTAATATTTGTTTAAGGGTAGCATCCCATTGTTTGCGAACACCAGCCATATCAGGAGCAATCTTTTCTGCAATAAGCAATTTGTCTCCCTCAACTCCCTCAAACATATCATCAGTAAACATCCATAAGTTATCAATTGCATCTTGTACACGTTTATGGCTTTCTTCTGTTCCATCCCCTAATCTTATCAACCAATCGCTGCAATGTCGGAGGTGGTAAGTGGTTTCTTTTACCGCTTTTTCGGCTATAGCGCGCAAATGCTCATTAGTGCTGCTTAACAATGCTGTCTGCAAATGATAGCTGAAAGCAGTGAACAAAAACTGGCGCATCATGGTATTGGCAAAATCGCCGTTGAGTTGTTCTGTAAGTATGCTGTTCTTATAAGCCATTACATCGCGCAGATAAGCCAAATCATCCTCAGAACGGCCTTTGCCTTCTAATTCGCCTGCATAGCTTAAGTACAAACGTGCCTGGCCAATAAGGTCAAGCGATATATTGGTTAGTGCTATATCTTCTTCTAATATCGGTCCGTGGCCGCACCATTCCGATAAACGGTGCCCAATTATTAAACTGGTGTCACCTAACCATAATACGTAATCGAAAAGGGCTTTATTTACAGCATTTGTATCGTTCATGGGTCAATTTTTAAGAATAACAAAGTTAAGATTTAAATTGTTTATATTAATGTTATATATAAGAAATCAGGCATTTGAAACATGCTCAATACCCTAAGTTTTTTAATTCAAGCCTTATTTCTTTTGCCGTTTTGTATTTTGCATGCTGTTTAGTTCCATCCCGGTTTTCGCAATCACAACCCCCGCTTAGTTTTTCACTTAGATCTTTATCATACTTAAGGATTGTTCTATCATTGACCACTGATTTATGGTAAATGAATGTTTCATAAAGTGTGCCACTAAAATCGTAATGCCGTTGATTATAGGAGGCTATAAGTATTAGGTCTTTTTGATTGCTTTTTGTTGCTTTTGCAAAGAATACACTCTCAATTTGGGGGGCATCTCCTTCTTCATCAATAGTATCAATTATTGCTTTTTGGTACACGTTTTTTTCTGTTTGAAAATAAACGCAACCTACAAGGCGCAGACAATCTTCTTGTGAGGGGTCATTACTTATTGGGAGTTTGTATTTCTGTCCGTAAAATGCAATTATAACCTGAACAGAATCCCATTTAGTTTCTATTATTGCCCCTCCTTTATCTGTGTCTATAATAGTTCCACCTGGGTTGTTTCTGGATGCAAAATGTTCTATGTTCTCATTTTCTACCCGTTTAATAGTTTGCCCGTCTAATAAGTAACTTAATAATGTGAAAATTAAAATTAATATGTGATTTTTCATATTGATGCCGTGTTATAACAAAAATAATGTTGTTTTACCTTCTGCCATTTTAGTTTAACTCACAAAACCAAAACCCCTGTGCCCTTGGCCCTTTTATGGGTGGATGGTCCTTGCTTACTTTTATCTCTAATGGTTTATATATTTTCTCGCCTTTTTCAAATTTTACAGACTCTTTAAATATAGGCCCATCAAAACAAAAGCTATGGAACTCACCATTTTCGCCACAAGGGTCAACATTGGCAGGCAGTTTTTTTACAAACTCGGCGGTGAATAATTCTCCTACTTCCTTTTCTCCCAAATATGCATCGTTGGTGCAGCAGAGGATTGTTTTAAAACCTGCATTTATAAAGTCTGAGGCTAGTTTTGTGGTCTCTATCTTCCATAAAGGATAAACTCCTTTAAAGCCTGCTTTAGCGAGGTTGTTATCACGGTAAGTGCGTAGGTCTTCTAGAAAAATATCTCCGAAAATTACATGTTCGATGCCTTTTGCTTTTTGTTCCAGTAAAAATGCCTCCATATTGCGCTCATACTCTTCGTTACTGCCTTCGCGCACATACATTTTGTACCAGGGTAAGCCAATGCTTTTGGCCTGCTTTTCAACCAATTCTTCCCGCACCCCATGCATAGATACCCGCTTGAAATTCTCATTTATAGTGGTAAACAAGGCTTCAACACTGTATTCTTTTTGTTCTAATACCTTATATAAAGCATAAGCGGAGTCTTTACCGCCGCTCCAGCAAAAGATGGCTTTTTTCATAAGGCGAAGATAGTATTTAGGCTAAATGATAGCCTTAATTGAAGAAAATAAAGGTGTTTAGCATAGGTGATAACCTGTTGATAATATTGGGCAGGGGAGGGGTAAATGCAATTGGGTTTAGCTTAATTTTGCGTCTTATAAAAAAACACAATGTCAGCAGCAAAATATACGGAAGACAGCATTCGGTCATTAGATTGGAAGGACCATATCAGGTTCCGCCCGGGTATGTACATAGGTAAGTTGGGCGATGGTTCATCACAGGATGATGGTATTTATGTGCTTATTAAAGAGGTTATTGATAATGCCATTGACGAATTTGCAATGGGTCATGGTAAAAGTATAGAGGTTACTATAAAAGATAAAACTGCAACCGTACGTGATTTTGGCCGTGGTATACCGCTTGGTAAAGTGCTGGATTGTGTGGCTAAGATTAACACAGGTGCCAAGTACGATTCGGAAGTATTTAAAAAATCGGTTGGATTGAATGGGGTAGGTACCAAAGCAGTTAACGCGCTGTCGGGATATTTTAAAGTGCAATCTGTCCGTGAAGGCAAAACCAAAATAATAGAATTTAAAAAGGGTGAAGTATTCAACGATCATAAGATAGTTTCATCTGATGAAGCTGATGGAACTATAATCACTTTTCAGGCCGATGATGGTATTTTTCCGAATCACCATTACATAACTGAGCATGTTGAGCGCATGCTTTGGAATTACGCCTTCCTGAATACCGGGCTTAAGATAAAGTTCAACGGAGCTAAAATAGAATCTGAGAAAGGCCTTTTCGATCTGCTTGAGCACAATATTAATAGCCCAATATTATATCCTATCATTCACCTTAAGGGACCGGATATTGAGGTTGCAATGACTCATAGCGTGCAGCAATATAGTGAAGAGTATTATTCATTTGTAAACGGCCAGCATACCACGCAAGGCGGTACACATTTAAATGCATTCCGTGAAGCAGTGGTAAAGACTGTACGTGAATTCTATAAAAAGAATTTCGAAGCAGCTGATATTCGCAAATCTATTGTAGCAGCTATAAGTTTAAAAGTAGAAGAACCTATATTCGAATCGCAGACCAAGACAAAGCTGGGTTCCCAAGATATGGGGCCGAAAGGGCCTTCCATACGTACCTATATAGGTGACTTTATTAAGACCGAGCTCGATAATTTTCTGCATAAAAATGAACAGGTAGCTGAAGCCTTATTACAGAAAATTGTTCAGTCGGAAGAAGAGCGCAAGGCAATGGCGGGTATTCAAAAACTTGCCAAGGAACGCGCCAAGAAAGCCAGTCTGCATAATAAAAAATTGCGTGATTGCCGTGTTCATTATAATGATAATAACGAAAGACGTTTAGAAACAACCCTGTTTATCACCGAGGGTGATTCTGCAAGTGGTTCTATTACAAAATCACGTGACCCTAATATACAGGCGGTATTTAGTCTTAAGGGTAAGCCTTTAAATACGCATGGACTTACTAAAAAGGTAGTTTATGAGAATGAGGAATTCAGCTTATTGCAAAGTGCGCTAAATATTGAAGAAAGTATTGAGGAGAACTTGAGATATAATAACGTAGTTATAGCTACCGATGCCGACGTGGATGGTATGCACATTCGCTTGCTGTTGATGACTTTCTTCCTGCAGTTTTTCCCCGACCTGGTTAAGAACGGGCACTTATATATTTTAGAAACACCTTTGTTCCGTGTGAGAAATAAGAAAGAAACGCACTATTGTTATTCTGATGAGGAAAGACAAAAAGCAATAAGCAAATTAGGTGGCAAGCCCGAAATAACAAGGTTTAAAGGACTTGGTGAGATATCACCAGATGAATTTAAATTCTTTATTGGTAAGGATATCCGCCTGCAGCCGGTTATTATTGGAGCTGAAACTAAGATAGCAGAGGTGCTAAATTACTTCATGGGTAAAAACACTCCCGAGCGCCAGGAGTTTATCATCAATAACCTGAAAGTAGATAAGGAAGAAGGCGTTGAGGTTGTTGCAGAGGCTACCGAGTAAAATCGGTTTCGTAAATATTAGTATTGCCTACATTATCTACTACAACTAATTTTAGATGGTGTTTTCCTTCGCCCACATGGCTGTCAAATGTGTAGTATAGCATATCTTTCTTTGGGTTGAACTCCATTAATATCCAATGCCCATCAACATAAGCGTTAAATGTGGCAATGCCTGAAAGATTATCGCTGATTTCAATTTCAATAGATGAGCTTTTGCTCATATCCTTATTTTTATAAATGTTAATTGGCTTGATGGTTGGGCGCACATTATCCATCATAATAGCAAATGAGCCAAAGTTTTTAGGATGTGCAGTTATATAACCTTTTTCATATGTACCACCAATGCAGTTGGTGTGTTTTCCGTCAATCTGAACAATAACTGAACGCTTCATTATTGAATCGGCCAGGGGAGCAGATGGTTGTATGCTTATTGTAAAGTTGTTGTTGAACGGCACATATTTATCGCCCACATTATAAACTGCAGAGTAAACGTGAAGGCTCGTTGTATCCATAGTGCAACGGAAGCGTGTGTTTTCAAAAAGTACTTTTTCAGGAATATGCAGTTTCATTCCCTTTAGTTCATAATCAAAATCTTTGCGCCAGTTTATTACCCTGCTATTAGGTAAGCTGTCATGGAATATGCTTCCCATTTTAGTTTCACTTTGCAGTGTAAATGGTATAGAGGTTATATTTCCGTTGAAGTCGCCAATAATATATTTCATGTGGTGTGCCTGCCCATTCTTGCAAGTGATCCTGCCACGGTGGCTTATCTTCTTGTAAATACCAAGGGCATCATTATCGGTCTGGAAACTATGTTCAATGGTTCTGTCCTCTTTTTTATAAGCTTTAAAATCTACGTGACCGTTAACATAATGGATGGAGCCAAAACTCAGTTCATCCATCTTGCTATAGTATATAGTGTCAGTTCCTTCAACTAATAATTGAGAGTAAGGGCCATTATGGCCTGTCCCTTCTTCACCCATATCGTAAGTGCTAACACCCACGCCAATTTTGCCATATACACGAATGATAGAGTCTGCTTCTGCTACATATCCTTTCCCTTTCTTTTCGGCTCTTATATAAAGTGGTTCATGTTTTCCGTTTACATTACTTGAATCGTTCAAGGGATAAATGCAAATTCCACGTATTACCGGCGGCTCATGGTCGACCGTAGTAAGCCCGAATAGCATAGGATTAAGCGGATCTTCGCTTTTCTCGTCTCTTATTTCAAAATGTAAATGCGGGCCATCAGCTCCACCGGTACTGCCCGAATATGCAACTGTATCGCCTTTCTTTACAGGGATTTCGTTTGGTGTAAGCTGAATATCAACTGAGAATTTTTGCCTTTCATATTGTATCTTCCGCAGGTATTTTGTGATTACGGGATTATACCTGCTCAAGTGCCCGTAAACGGTCACAAAGCCATTAGGATGTGTAATGTAAAGCGCATTACCATATCCATAGGCCGATACATTTATTCGCGAAACATATCCATCGGCTGCGGCATGTACAACAAGCCCATCCTGCTGGTTGGTTTTCATATCGAGCCCGGTATGGAAGTGGTTGCTGCGTATTTCGCCAAATGTACCGGCAAGGGTAATTGGTATATCAAGAGGATTTATAAAATAATTCTTCGGAAATTTATCTTGCTCTTTTATTGTATTGGTATATGCGAAAGACAGAACGAGTAAGCATGAAAGTAAAGTGGAATTAAGCGATATCTTCTTTTGCATAGACTGGAATGATTTTAATAAAACGGTTTAACCTATGCAAAAGTATTTACGTTCGATGCTGCAATTCCGCCGATTATGAAAAGGTATCAACGTAGTAGTGTCAACTATTTTGTAATGGAAATAGTTTGGTCTATAAACCAAATTCGCGGATAATTCCTACCTGTATGAAGTTATTGCCAAGGTTCAGTACATTGCTGCTAACCGTGCTTCCCGATTGAGTATATATGCCCTGGTTAAGTGGGATTTTTGTAGAATAGAAATTGATCTTTTCGCTGTAAATTAATGAATAGCTCCATGAAATACCCGCAAAAACGTCGATGGCCTTGGTTCTGTACATCAGGCTGGCACCAGCCGATACGCAAAGGCTGTTGTTTATATAATTGACGTTTTTAATATAAGCACCAACACTGTTTCCATTAACAACAAAACCCAGATTAGTTGTATCGCTATAGCTCCCCAATCCATAAGAAATGTTTTCGTAGAATACATTAAAACTGGCTCTCAGCCTGAAATTCTTTTTCTTATCAAGTGACATAAAATAGCCAAGGCCCGCTCCAATATTCCAGTTCCATGTGTTTTGTGCATACCCTACCGAAATGTCTATAAAATGAATTAATAAGTGGCTATCCAGGTTTTCTTCAACCCCAATGCCAATATTCGGAGTGTGGTTAAAGTTCCTTACATCAAAATCATGTCGCATTACATACCCACTATTTACAGAAGTGTATTTAAAAGTAAGGTCCTGGTTAATGCTCTTCATACTATAATCCGCAGCCCAAAATCTTACACCCAGAAAATCAGAAAACATTTCCCTTCCGGCTGAGTCAGGTATTACTTGCATAATATCCTGGGCAGATGAGATATGGCATATAAGAATTAAAAGCAATGCAAAAAGTGATTTTTTCATATAAACGGAAGGCCAAAAGTAGTATTACTATATAATAAGTAAACGGTTAAGCATTTAAGTATAGTATGTTTCGTATATAATTGGCTGATAACCAGTGTGTATTTGTGATTGATTGGACTGCCTGGCCTCATTTTATAGAATTTGATGATTGGTCATACTTTGGTGAAACCTTTTTTTATATCTTTGCAGCCCTAAATACAAAAACCGTTATACATGTCCTTAAAAATTCGTTTACAAAGACAAGGGAAAAAGAAACAACCTTTTTACCATATTGTGGTGGCCGATTCTCGTTCTCCACGCGATGGAAAATATATTGAAAGGCTTGGTACCTATAACCCTAAACACGACCATGAAGGTGTTAATATGGATAGTGCCAAAACACTTGAGTGGCTCGAAAAAGGCGCATTGCCAACCGATTCTTGCCGTCATATTTTGACTGAACAAGGTATTTTGTTCAGAAAGCACCTTCAAAGAGGTGTTAAGAAAGGTTTATTTAACCAGGAACAAGCGGATACCCAGTATACCAAATGGGTTACTGAAAAGGGACAAAAGCATACTGAAAAGAAAGATGCTAAGTTGACTTCTGCTAAGGAAGCTTACAAAGCGCGTATTGCTGCTGAAACATCTTCACGCGAAGCTAAAGCAAAGGCAATTGCAGCTAAGAAAGCTGCCGCTGCTGAAGCTGCTGCTCCTGCTACCGAAGCTCCTGCTGCTGAACCAACTGCACCGGCTGCTGAATAATTAGTAAATACTATATTTTATATAAAGGAAAGACCCGCATTTGCGGGTCTTTTTCTTTTGTGCTTTATCTGGTATCTTAGTGTTTTACCAAACTGTGTTCGCCTAAATACTTAATTACGCTTTCTTCTATTGCTTTTTCAGGGTCAGTTCCTTCCGAAGCAGGTACAAACTTCTCTCCGGTTATCTTTTCATAAAGCTCCATGTAACGATTCGAAACCGATAATACGAATTCATCACTCATGGCAGGGATCTTTTGCCCTTCTTTGCCCTGGAAGTCATTTTCAATAAGCCATTGGCGTAAGAACTCTTTCGATAATTGCTTCTGAGGTTCTTTTCTCTTCTGGCGTTCTTCATAACCTTCTTTGTAGAAGTATCTGGAAGAATCTGGAGTATGAATCTCATCTATCAAATATATCTTGCCATCATACAAGCCAAATTCATATTTAGTGTCTACTAATATCAAGCCTTGTTTAGCCGCCATTTCGGTACCACGCTTAAACAGCATCCGGGTATAATGTTCCAGTTGCTCGTAGTGTTCGTTTGATACCAGTCCTTTTTTCAAAATGTCGCTTTTCGAAATATCTTCATCATGCCCCACATCAGCCTTGGTAGTAGGAGTAATGAATGGCTCCCTGAAAGCGTCGTTTTCATGCATGCCCTCAGGTAACTTTACTCCGCAAAGTTCACGTTTGCCTGAACTGTATTCTCTCCAGGCATGGCCTGTAAGATAGCCGCGTATTACCATTTCTACTTTAAATGGCTGGCACATTTTGCCAATACTAACCATTGGGTGAGGTACTGCTGTAATCCAGTTTGGGACAATATCAGCAGTGGCTTTCATAAAGTGTGCCGCAATCTGGTTAAGCATTTGCCCTTTATAAGGAATGCCGCGTGGTAATACCACATCGAATGCCGATACCCTGTCACTCACAATCATAACAAGCATTTCGTCATTGATGTTGTATACATCACGAACCTTGCCTTTGTAAAAACTCTTCTGCCCCGGAAATTTGAAATTGGTTGCTGTTATTGTTTTCATAGTTAAATTATTATTTAGTTGTTGCTTTAGCGGCAGCAGCAGCTGCTGTCTGTCCATCGTATATGCTCAAAATCTTCCTTACCAGTTTATGACGTACCACATCATTTACATCTAAGAAGATAGTATCGATGCCCGGTACATCGTTAAATATTTTAACCGCCTGTGTAAGGCCAGATGACTGCTTGAACGGAAGATCGGTCTGGGTCATATCACCTGTTACAATAAACTTAGCTGAACTGCCCATACGTGTAAGGAACATTTTCATCTGGCTTTCGGTGGTATTCTGCGCTTCGTCCAGAATAACAAAAGCATTGTTAAGTGTACGGCCACGCATAAAAGCTAATGGGGCAACTTCTATTATCTTGTTTTCGAGATATGATTGAAGCTTGTCGCCCGGTAGCATATCAAACAATGCATCATATAAAGGTTGCAGGTATGGATCCAGTTTTTCTTTCAAATCACCGGGTAAAAAACCCAAGTTTTCTCCTGCTTCTACAGCGGGGCGGGTAAGTATAATTTTACGCACTTCCTTATTCTTCATTGCTCTAACGGCCAGTGCTACTGCTGTATAGGTTTTTCCTGTTCCTGCCGGGCCTACAGCAAATACCAGGTCATTCTTCATGGAACTTTGTACCATTCTAAGCTGGTTCGGGGTCCTTGCCCTTACAACCATGCCATTATTGCCATATACTATAATGTTTTCGTCTGTGGTGCCATTCTCCTGTTGTCCATGTCCCTGGCTTTTTAAAATGCGGTCTATATCAATTTCATTAAGTGCATGATATTTACGGAAGTGTTCCATCATCCAATATATCTTCCTTTCTAAAGCTTCCAGGTCGTTTTCATCACCGGTAATACGCAGGGCATCTCCGCGGGCCACTATTTTAATATTGGGGAAGTGTTCTTTTATTACTCCCATCTTGGAGTCATTTATGCCATAGAGTTCAACGAGCGGGATGTCTTTGATGAAAATCTCTTTTTCTGCCATTAGGGAATTTTTAGTTGATGAGATGCAAAAGTATACTAAGGGATTTTATATTACTTTTGAAGTTTATAAAAAGATTTCCACAAAAGGGGCATTTATATCAGCAATTGTTAATATGCCGATAATTACACTTACTTCCGATATGGGAACTTCCGGTTATTATGCGGGGAGTGTAAAGGCTGCCATTCTTAATCTTTTGCCAACAGCCACAGTAGTTGATATCACCCATCATATCAAGCCTTTCCACGTTAGTTCGGCTGCATTTATCATAAAGAATGTCTATAGCCAATTTCCTAAAGGAACGGTTCATATAGTATCGGTTGATTCACTTGCCGGGCGAAATCCTCGTTTTTTGGCTATGGAGGCTGATGGCCACTATTTTGTTGGGCCTGATAATGGTCTTTTTAGTCTGGCATTAGATAAACTGCTTGGCAAAGTGGTGGAAATAAGCATTGCACCTGAAATGAACGCTATTACCTTTCCTGCCCGTGATGTTTTTGCCAAAGTGGCCACGTACCTTGCCAATGGGGGCACATTAGATGTTGTTGGGAAGGGTGTTACTGATTACCAGCGCCCTTCAGCATGGCAACCAACCTATGATGCCAACAGTATTACGGCGGTTGTGGTTTATTCCGATGAATATGGTAATTGTATATGTAATCTCGATAAAGCGCTTTTTGCCCAAATAGCAAAAGGCAGGCCTTTTGTAATTGATGTTAAAGGATATGGTATTGAGGCTATTTCAAATTCATATAGCCAAAGCCCTAAAGGGGAGATAGTGGCCATGTTCTCCAGTTCCGGTATGTTGGAACTGGCAATTAATCATGGTAATTTGACTGAGCTAATTGGTATAAAGGAAGGCGATATGGTTAAGATAACCTTTGAATAAATGGTTTTGCTTTTCTCAGTCCGATTCATATCTTTGTAAAGTTAGTCCCCGAAAACTAAGCACTAATTATTTTATTATGAAAAAGCAATTACTTTTTTCATTGTGTATTACTCTTGCCATAATGGGTTTTGCCCAAACCCAACCGGCTCAGCCAGCTACTGGCTATGGTGGCTTGGCGGCAGCATATACTTCAGTAACTACTTTTAATTGCGACGATGGCGCTACGGGTTTTATGCTTTACATCCCTGCAAGCCTTCATGCCGATTCACTCCCGTTAGTTGTTTTTGATCATGGTTTTGGAGAATGGAACCCTTTACGTTATGCACGTTGGATAGACCACATGGTTAAGAGAGGTAATATTGTTGTGTTTCCACGATACCAGAAGAGCGAATACACTACCCTTTCAAGCAGTTTTACGCCGAATGCCGTTACAGGTATATTAAGGGCAATAGATACAATTAAAAATCATCCAACCTGGACTCAGCCGGAACTGGATAAAGTGTTTTATGTTGGCCATTCTTATGGAGGCTTAATATCGGCCAATCTTGCTACTCAATATGCTTCATATAAAATTCCCAAGCCTAAAGCTATTTTAATGGCTTGCCCGGGCTATGGCTCATATCCCGGCGGACAGTTAAGTAGTTACAGCGCTATGGATAGTTCTATATATGTGCTTGATATATTTGAGCGTAATGACTCTGTTGTTGATTCTACTTTTGCATTACAGGTTTTCAATCAAACAACATCGGTTCCGTATGCACATAAAAACCTGGTTATACATTTTCCTGATAACACAGGTACGCGCCCCATAACATCAACCCACGGTGAAGCAAGTTGCATAGATTCGGCTTATGATAACGGAGATAGGGGAGTGGTTATGGCCCAGGCATCATACGCGTATACCGATGCTACTGATTTTTACTGTTACTGGAAATTATTCGATGCATTGGAAGATTGTTCTCTTAATGGTAATGGTTGTACTACGGCCTTTGGAGACACCTATTCTCAAAAATATATGGGCCTTTGGAGTAACGGGCAACCTATAGTACCGCTTGAAGTAAGGCCTGCCTCAGCAGTTACTTCTATAAATAATATAATTGAGAACACTGAAGTGAAGATACATCCAAACCCAAGTAGCGACGGAGTGTTTTTCTTTGAGTTAAAAGTGAATAGTGAAAAGTGTAATGTTGAAGTTTATAATATGTTGGGAGAGAAAATCTATTCAGCATTTTCAATTTTCAATTCTCCATTTTCAATTAATATAAAAAACCAGCCTTCCGGTATATATTTATATCGCCTGGTTAGTGAGCAAGGAAAATTTGTAGGAAGCGGTAAACTCGTAATACAATAGATTCTATTGCTTACGTGTAAGCCTGAATTCGGTACGGCGGTTTTTAGCCAATTGCTCTTCATTGCAAATAACCCCGGGATCACCGCAATTGTTAACCTGGCGGGCTCTTCCGAATCCTTTGCCAATCAAACGGCTTTTATCAATGCCATGCATGGCCATATAGGAAACTGCTGCATCTGCACGCTTCTGTGATAATTGCAGGTTGAATTCATCGGTACCCCTCGGATCCGTGTACGCGTCTAATTCTATATTAATACTTGGGTCGCTGCGCATAACCGAAATTACTTTATCAAGTACTCTTTCTGCTGATGGAAGGATATCCCATTTCTGGTAGTCGTAATAAATATTCTCAATAATATAAAGACTGTCGCGGTTTACGCCTGATTTGTTTTTCAGGTGAAGTGCAGTGATCCACGGATCGTACACATTCAGGTAGCCCATCTTGCTTCTGTCCGACGGCAATACTTCAAACTTGAAATCTCCGTTCTGTACATCTACTTCACGCACTATATTACCCCTTGAATCGGCAATAAACAACTTGGTCATGTTCCTTATTTTCGGGTCATTCGCGTCTACCTGTTCAAAATAAGTTTTATCTAACGGCAAATTACTAAAGCTGAATTCGCCATATTGGTCAGTGGTTGTCGACTCAACTATGTTTCCGTTTTTATCGACCATGTTGACTTTAACTCCTCCCAGTCTTTGTTTGTTTTCTCCCAATAAAACACTTTTCATGGTAAGGCGAAGCTCGGCATCTTCAACCCTCATTCGGCGTATCGATGTAGTGTCTGATGCCAGCAATTCAAACCGGAAATTTCCAGCTTCCCCAATGCCAAATGTTTTAATTGCATTACCATTTTTATCTGTAAGCACTACTCGTGTATTAGGCGGAAGTTTACTGTTGTCCTGGGCTTCAACGCGGAACATATAATTTCCGTCGGAAGGAAGGTTGCTGAAAACAAACGAACCAAATTCGTTGGTGGTGGCTGTTGCCATTACTTTTCCGTTCGCATTCAGCAGGTCTATTTTTACGTTTGCCAATGGCTTTGAGCTGTCGCCATGCAACAGGTTGCCGGCAATATTTATATTCCTGTCAATGGCATCCATCTTCGGTAAGCGGCTCAAATCGGGTGGAAGCTGGGTAAATGAGAATTTATCATTACTACTGTTCGTAATAGTTACTCCAACAATTTTCCCCGTGCTGTCGGCCAGGTAAAATCTTTTCTTTCCTGCAAAGCGCGGATCAGTTTCATTTACCCTGATTATATAACGCTTATCAGGGTCGAGTTTGGTAAACAAAAAAGTTCCGTTACTATCGGTTTTACCTGTTCCAATTACTCTCCCGCTGTCATTTACCAGGTCTACCGAAACACCGGGTACGGGGTCATTTATATTATAACTGAACAAAACCATTCCCTTCAGGGGTTTGTAATCGCCAATGAACAGGAACCCGTATATATCATCGGCACCGGCTCCGCCTTTGCGATTCGATGAGAAATAGCCGGTGCGCCCGTTGCTGTTGAAACATATTCCAAAATCGTCGGTACTCGAATTTATATCAGGCCCAAGGTTTTCAACATCGGTCCATATAATATCTACTTTCTCTGCTGAAAAAATATCGAGTCCGCCATAATTAAAGTGCCTGTCGGAAGAGAAAAATAGAATGCCATCTTTTCTCAAATATGGGAATGCTTCGTTACCGGGGGTGTTTACTTCTTGCCCAAGATTCTTGGGTTTCGACCAGCCATCCGATGTTTTCTGGCATTCGTAAATATCTGTCCCTCCATATCCTCCAGGCATATTCGATGCAAAGTACAGCCACTGCCCATCAGCCGATATTGCAGGGTCCATAACGGAATAGGCATCGCTGTTGTATTGAAATTCCTGTGGTTTGCTCCAGCTTTTTCCGTCTGCTGAGCAATAATATATTTTGGCCTGGTTTACAAAGTTCTTTTTGCGTATGGCACCAACTTTGGTGTAGAACATGGTTTTACCATCGGCGGTAAATGAAACAGGGCCGACATTATTATTGTCGCTTCCGCCGTTTATTGTTGCAGAGAAATCTTCGGGGTTAGTAAAACTTTTAGCAGATGGCTTAGTTGTAAAAATCTTAAAATAGTTCCCTCCTGTAGTTCCACTCTTGTTAAATTCTACCATATTTTCACCACGGTCGCTCACAAATACAAGATTGTCATTTAGCAACACCGGCCCAAATTCCGAATATTTTGTGTTTAACCCGTCAATGGTATTTACCTGGTAGTTAATGTAGAGCTTCTTTTTTAAATTGTCACAGTATCTTATTTCATCTTTGGCCACAGGGTCGTTTGGGACAATGTTTAAGTATGCAACAAACTGAGCCCTGGCTTCATCTATTTTTCCATTGTTCTTTAAAATTCTACCATAATTCAAGAAAATATTGGCGGGTATATTAGGTATTGCAACGGCGCGGGCATAATATATCTCGGCATTATCATAATCACGTAATACGCCATAACAGTTGGCCAGGTGTATAAGTATTGCAGTATCGTTAGGATTTGATGGTATTGCTTTCAGGTAACAGTTAATGGCAGCTCTGTAATTATAATGAGCGTAATTTTCATCGCCTAGTTTTTTTTGTGCGGAAACGGAAATAGAAAGCGTAAGGCAGATGAGCAGATATAGTGCGTATGGGCCTCGTTTCATATATACTTTATGCCTTTCCGTGTTTTAAAAAAAGCGTGGTGATACCTGTGTCGCTTTATTACCTGCAAAATCCAATGTCAGTGATAGTTCATGTGCGCCACCACCAACAACTCCAATGGCATTCAGGCCAAGGTCATAGGCATATCCAATACTTAATGCATGTGAAACTTTATATGCCGCAAGAAATACGCCTCCGTATTGCAATTTATATGATGCACCGAGCCACAATTTTTCTGCAAGAAATACATTCATGTTAATGCTAACGGCAGGCGGAGCATTTTGTGCAAACTGAAGAATAACCGAAGGATTCCAAATTATGCCCGAAGCAGACTGGAATGCCTTGCCTGCAATAAAGTATTCGTGCGCGGCAAAATTCTCTGCATTGGCGATACTTATATTGCTCAATCTTGATTCTATAAGATGGTTAACGCTGAATCCTATGTAATAAGATGTAGTGTGGTAATAAAGCCCGGCCTCAGCTGTAGGGGTGATTTTTGAGCTTCCGTTAGCTGAAGCATAAACATCAGTCTTGTCTTTATAATCTATTGCTGTCCAGTCGAAGGTGTAATCGTAAACGCCAAAGCCAAGGCCCATTGCTAACTTGCCTTTACCCAGTTGAATGTTATATGCGTAATTGCCTTGTACCGAACTGCTGGTAGTAGGGCCAATCCTGTCATTCATAACTTCAACGCCCCAGCCCGTGTGCTGACTGGCTGTTGGTGCCGAAATAAGCAATGCATTGGTTACCGGTGCTCCTTGTATATCGAGCCACTGGTCGCGCGATACAAGGTTAATCTCAACGGCATCTTTACTGCCTGCAGCAGCAGGGTTCAAAGCCATTTTATCGAACATAAAAAGACTATACTGTGGATCTTGCTGCGCAAGTGATATCATAGGCAATATGCCAATAAAAAACAGTATGGTTATATGTCGAAAAGAGTATCTCATATTACCTCGTCAATTGCACCCAGCCTTTATAAGTTGCACCATTTACCTTAACAATATAAAAATAGGTGGCATCGGGTAATGGCTGGCCCGAATTGTTTAGCCCTTGCCAAACTACCGTTGTATTATTATAATTATCGGCCTTCCAAACTTCAATACCCCAGCGGTTAAATATGGTTACCGAATTATTGCTGTATAGTTCAATATTATCAATTACCCATGTATCGTTATGCCCGTCGCCGTTAGGCGTAATGCCATTATAGAAGAAGAGTTTACCTGTGCCAATATCAATTGCAACAGTATCCATAGTTGAGCAGGGTCCGTTGCTAATAGTTACTGTATAAGTAGTATTTACACTTGGTGTTGCAATTGGGTTAGGGCAGGTGTTGCAATTTAAACCCGCAGAAGGTGTCCATGAGTAGGTATATCCTGAAGAAGGTGTAACAAGCAGGTTTACACTTTGTCCTGCTGTAATGGTGCTGTCGCAACAAACGCTGAAGGATGGGAATGAGATTACATTTATAGAAACATTGCCAACTGCACCGGAACTGGTGCCACAAGCATCGGTAGCTGTTACCGAGTATGTAGTGCTTGATGAAGGGTTAACTGTAATGCTAGAACCTGTTCCTCCATTAGACCATGCATAGTTTATTGTTCCAAATCCTCCGCTAATATTATCACTTAGGTTAACTGATTGCCCGGCGCAAACCGTAAGGGAAGAAGCAGAAACACCAATTTCTGTTAATGGAGGATCAATAGATACGATATCCGGCATTTGTCCTGCACAACCATTTTTATCGGTAACTGTTACTGTATATGTTGTAGATGTAGGAGGACTAACTATAATACTTGTATTGGTTTGTCCCGTACTCCAACTATATGTATAAGGTGAAACACCTCCGCCTCCGGTAGCTGTTAATGTTGCAGTACCTAAGGGGCAAATAATGGTGTTATCATTATTAACTGTTACTGCTGGTGGTTGCGTAATGTTAACTGTGGCTGTGCCTGAACAACCATTATTATCTGTAACTGTACATGTATAAGCACCAGCAAAAAGATTGGTTGCTGTAGAGCCTCCACCACCCGCAGGAGTCCAGTTATAAGAATAAGGAGTTGTTCCACCTGTTACATTTACATTGGCTGCACCTTTATTAGTACCATTACATTGTACGTTTATTGATGAGCCGATTGATACAGATAACGGAGATGTTGGCCCGATAACAGTAACTGTAACGGTTGTTATACAACTATTAGCATCAGTTATTGTACAAGTATATGTGCCCGGAACAATATTATCTAATGTATCGCTTGTTCTACCGGAAGCCCAGAAGTAAGTATAGGGAGGCGTTCCGCCACCGGAAACATTTACGCCGGCTGCGCCCTTATTTCCATAGCATGTTATATTACTCGGGCCGCTTGTATAATTTAATAGAGCAGGTTGGTTAATGCTGATTGTAGCAGTAGCAGTACAGCCGTTTTTGTCAGTTACTGTACAAGTATAATTACCTGCAGCTAGTCCGCTTGCGGTACTTCCGGAACCACCTGAAGGAGTCCATGAAAATGTATAAGGTGATGTTCCGCCTGCCGCTAAGACTGTGGCTGAGCCCGAAGTACCTCCATTACATGCCACGTCAGTAAATGATGAAACATGAGCAGTTAATTGGGGTGGCTCTGTAATATTAGCTGTTGCAAAGCCTATGCAACCTGTTTTAGATCTTACAAATACAGTATAATTTCCGGGGCATAAATTAGTTGCGGGGTCGGTTGTTTCGCCTGTGGGTGCCCATGAATACGTATAAGGAGAGCCGCTACCAAGGAGAATACTTGCAGTGGCTTTGCCATTACACATACCATTACAGGTTATATTGGTTGGCGTTGTTGTAACGGTTACCGAATCATTGACAGTAACGGTTGTTTTGGCCGTTCCTTTGCAGCCGTATGTATTTGTTCCTGTTACAGTATACGTAGTAGTACCACTTGGGTTTACTATTGTACTTGAACTTGTCGAGCCTGTGCTCCAGAAATATGAAAAATTTGCACCTGTGGCAGTAAGTGTGCTGGATTTCCCAAGGCAAATCGTAGAAGGTGCCGCAGTAACAGTTACACTCGGTGTCGCAGAAACCGTAAATGTTATTGTAGCGCTGGCAGTGCATCCTGCATATGTTCCGGTGACGGTATATGTATACGGATAACTGGCTGATGTCCACGGATCTGAAATCACCGTAGAGCCTGTAGTGGAGCTAAGATAAGTACTTGGGCTCCATGTATATATGGTTGCGCCACTCGCTTTTAAAGTATCAAAGTCGCCACTGCAAAGTTTTAATGTAGAGGCTGTAACAGTAACAGTTGGGGTATTTACCACTACAGGTATGGAATCTACCACACTACAGCTTGCACTTGTATTAGTAGCTGTTACCGTATATTCTGTTGTAACCGATGGTGTTGCATTAACGCTATTTCCGGTCGTATTATTTAATCCTGTGCTCGGGCTCCATGTGTATGTAAATCCACTACTTGGAGAAGCAGTAAGGGTAGCATTTTGCCCGGAGCAAAGACCTGTACTGGCTGAACTGTTGACAGTTATTGTAGCTGTACTTCCAACATTAACAATTACTATAGCTGTGGCACTACAACCGGAAGAAGTTACCCCGGTGACAGTATACGTAGTAGTTACTGATGGAACTGCGGTTACTGAAGCACCGGTGGAAGAACTTAAGCTAATACTTGGTGCCCATGTATATGTTGATGCCCCGCTTGCTGTTAATTTACTGCCGCTGCCTTTACAAATAATTTGCGGAGATGCTGTTGCAGTAACGTTTGGTGTTGCAACAATTACGGTATCATTAATAGTGGTTTTACAACCCAGTGAGGTTGTTCCTGTAACTGAATAGACAGTTGTAGAAGCAGGCTTAGCAAAAACTGTAGTCCCCGATGTTGCACTAAGACCGGTCGAAGGACTCCATGCGTAAGAAGCACTAAGGCCACCGCTTGCTGTTAATGTAGCCGTACCCAAAGGGCATATTATGGGATTAGAAGGATTAACCTTTATTGTTGAAACATTTACAGTAAAGCTTCCGGTATTGCTGCATCCATTAGCATTGGTTACCGTTAAAGAATAGGTTGTTGTTACTGTTGGAGATACTACACCAACAAATTTGGTGCTGCTTGTGCTTATTACATTACTAATGCTTGGGTTCCATGAATATGTTGATCCGCTACTACTGCTGATATTGGCTATTAGGGTATCTTTCCCTCCGGCACATATTCCCGGGGTTGTTGTTATACCTGAAGTTATACTGAACGTGGGAACAGGAAATACACTGACTACTGCAAAAGATTTTCCTCCACTTGGCTTACCCGTAACTGTGTATGTGGTAGTAACCGTAGGCGATGCAATAACATTGGCACCTGTAGTTGTATTTAAACCGGTTGAAGGTGCCCAGGTAAAGGCGCTGTCTCCATAAGCCGCAAGCGGTGCCGAATCACCCGAACATATATAAGAAGAATCGGGGTAGGCATAAACACCCGCAGTGCAGTGTTTAATAACTCTTATGCTGTTATTAAAATTATCGGGTATATAAATATTGCCACCGGGGCCAAGTGTTACAGCCCATGGGGCAGATAGTTCTGCGACAGTGGCGGGGCCACCATCTCCTGAATACCCTTGTGTTATAGTGCCGGCAATAGTGTATATTTTACCTCCAATTACTTCACGTATTCGGTTATTGTTCTCATCTGCTATATAAATGTTTCCCGCTGCATCAAGCGTTACGCCAATGGGTGTATTTAATTTTGCATCAGTTGCAGGGCCCCCATCTCCCCTATAATCTCCAACTGTACTATCTCTTCCGGCTACAGTTGCAATGTTCCATAATAACCCTAAGGTGTTGGTTACCTTTTGAATAACGTTGTTTCCTTTATCGGCAATAAATATATCCCCCTTATTATCTATTGCAATTGAGGAAGGCTGATTTAAGGGAGCGCTTTGCAGGTTTAATAAGGATAATCCTGTGGCATTTTTAGTATAGCCCGCTGTACCTGTTCCCATAAATGTTGTAATGGTGCCACTGGTATTTACTTCGCGCACCACGTTATTACCTGCATCGGCAATAAACATATTGCCACTTTTATCGAATGCAATTCCGGTAGGGAGTTGCAAAAATACACTGTCCGATGTGGCAGGAAGTCCATCTCCACCATATCCATAAGCCCCACCATTAACATTGTTGCCAACAGCAGTAGTAATTATGCCTGTGGTCATATTTACTTCTCTGATAACACTATTAGCCTGGTCGGCTATGTATAAATTACCTGCTTTATCGAATGCCAAGGCGCTTGGCCAATTTAACTGGGCATCGGTTGCCTGGCTGCCATCTCCATTATAGCCAGCATTCATTGGGCTGCCTGCAATGGTTGTTATTATGCCCGTGGCTTTGCTAACTTTACGAATAATGGCGTTTTGCTGGTCGGCAATAAACATATTACCGCTATTATCAAATGCTACGCCGGTGGTATAGTATAATTGAGCTGAATTAGCTGGTCCTCCATCACCGGAAAATCCTCCATAGCCGCTATTTGCTAAATATCCATAACCTGCAACAGTATATATGCACTGCGCATAGCTTTTGGCTGCAAAAAAGGTAAAGAGAAATGCAAAAAAGTATAAATGCTTATTCATGAATGGAGTTACCTGTATTTTAAAGAATCCCGTCGCCTGTCACAAAGATAGCAATTTTTGCGTAAAAACAAAAGGAATTGTTAACAGGTGTTGAAAACCTTATTTTCTCTTAAAAAGCTGTTAAATCAGATGAAAGCTCTCCTTAAGTAGATGATTTATTATATCATTACGAGTAAATAGGAAAACGTCAGGACAAGCTATTAGCTTAAAGCAAAATCAACTGCCGCTTTTGAATGTATTAATGTAGTATTAAACAAGGGTAGGGTGGAATCG
>Ga0206875_1083_pt1 | contig 23915 bp, 19 predicted proteins | sample Alteio_BWOrgCont_9_FD_152616 | JGI IMG/M metagenome (GOLD analysis project Ga0206875, IMG submission 152616) | Enriched cells from forest soil in Barre Woods Harvard Forest LTER site, Petersham, Massachusetts, United States -... | ecosystem: Environmental > Terrestrial > Soil > Temperate forest > O... | reverse complement strand
TGCTTTTTTTCATCTTTCTTTTCAGCTTCCCTTTGCGCTGATACAGGCAGAGAATAAAATAACCCGATAAAGGTTATTATACCAAGAAGGAGTATTTTTTTCATCAATATCGATTGTAGAGGTAAATAAATCAGTTCAAAAATATAGTATTTTGTAGTTATGTATTTGTTATGGTAGATTATTAACTATAAATAAATGAGCATGTTGTTTAGTTGAAACCAAACGGATTAAATAAACTAACCTGAATATGGTTCATCTTATTCCTCTTCATAAGGAAAACATTGCGACCCAACTGCTCCGCCTCCGTATTCTAATACAATATTATTCTTATAAAAAATATAACTGCATCCATCATTGTACTGCTTTATTTGTGTGGCATTCAGGTCTTTTTCAAAAATCAGGTAAGAGTATTTGCCCATCCCGCTTCTTGCAAAACCTACTTCAATAGGGCTGCCGTTTTTTATAGAAATACAATTAGCTTTTTGTAAAGCAGCCTTTAATTTAGTCAGCTTCATTCTATCCCAATTTACTTGTTGTAATAAACTGTCTAATTTAGATGAAGTTAATTCTAAATTCCATTCTTGAAACAGCGGCGCACTTCCTGATGAATCGATTGTAGAACACCAAAAATCAACACTTTCTCCCTTATGTAATATCTTTTGTGGTGGGTTGAATTCTATATATAAATCAAATCCGGCTCCGGTAATTTCAGTAAAGTATTTTATAGCCTCTTCTATATTATTATAGGATGAATCAATATTTGATATCAACTCTTTTTTACTGCTGATTGGTAATGCAAATGCTTCATAAATTCTTTTATTATCATCAGGCATCGCATTGTATGTTTTCTTAAACGCTTCTTGTTTTGATTTTGGAATTCCTTTAAGAAGCATTGTCAACATAGAATCATTATATGCATTGGCTGATTGTTGACTTTTTGCAATTACAGCAAAAGAGAAAAGTAATACGATTAAGAAGATGCCATGTTTCATCAGAAATTATTTATGCAGCAACATTAGTTGGTTCTTCGAAAATACTGAATAAGGGAGAATTGTATAATTTTTCCCGATTCTATAAACATATTTACCAATATTGAAAGTGCTAAAGCAATGATACGCTCACTTTTGCACGATGAAAAAACTTCTGCTCCTTATTTTATTATTGAATTGTATTTATAACGTAAGCAAAGCTCAATTGAGGGCTCCTGCACAGCAATTGGTTTTAACCAATGAAGATTCTTTGCATGCAGGTACGGTAAAAGCCAAAACAGTTATTTCCGGATATGGCAGTGCATCTTATCAACGGAATTTTAATTTGGGCGTTTCTACTATGAATTTGGATAGAGCCGTGCTTTTTGTAGGACATCGTTTCAACGAAAAAATATCTTTCTTTTCAGAACTGGAAGTAGAAAATGCGAAAGTAGAAGGCGGCGGTACCAATGGCGAAGTATCAATGGAACAGGCCTTTTTAAAATTTAACCTCAACCCAAAACAATACATCGTAGCCGGTTTATTTGTACCGAGGATTGGCATCCTGAACGAAAATCATTTACCCGTAAATTTTAATGGCGTAGAACGTCCGTTAGTAGAGCAATTGGTAATACCGGCCACCTGGCGTGAATTGGGCGTTGGCTTTTATGGTTCATCCAATCGTATTCCTTTAAATTATAGCGTAGCTGTATTGAATGGATTAGATAGCAGAGGCTTTGAACATGGCAATGGCATTAAAGGCGGAGTGGCTGAAGGGCAGGATGCATCTGCCAATAATCTGGCAATCACTGCAGCAGTTCAATACAACTGGAAAGATTTTAAATTTCAGGTATCAGGCTATATGGGTGGTACCGTTGGTATTAGCAAGAGGGGGGCAGATAGTCTTGGTTTAAATAGTGGCGCCTTTGGAACACCGGTTTACTTAACGGAAGGCAACCTGCAGTATAATAAAAATGCATTTAGTGCTAAAGCATTGTTTGCCTATATCGCTTATCCCGATGCAGGTAAAATAGATGCTGCTTATGGTAAAAACTTAGCTTCAGCTATTTATGGTACCTATGGTGAATTAGCATATGATTGGTTATACAGACAAAAAAAGCTGGCACAGTTTATTTCCTTTGTACGATACGAAGCATTTGATTTAAACGCTTCTATTCCATCCAATAGTTTATATGATGGTACAGAAAAACAATCGCACCTTTTGTTGGGTATTGGTTATCTGCCCATGCCCAATGTTGTGATAAAAGCAGATGTACGCTTAATGCATACAGGGCCTCAAAATCCGGTATTGGTTGCGGTTGCAAATCCACCATCCAATCTGTTGCCGTATCAGCAAAACAATCAGTTTTTAAATCTTGGCATCGGCTATTCTTTTTAAATAAATGTATATGCAACGAAGAGATTTTTTAAAAGCCACCTGCAGGCTTTGTTTATTAGGTACAGCAGGGCTTCTGGTTACGCAAACAGGTTGTGCCCCGGCAACAGGTAATGCTATTTACAAAACGGCCATTTCCAATAATGAAGTTGAAGTTCCTTTAGCATTGTTTGATAAAGCACCACTTCAATACATACGTCCTAATGGATGGTATTATGATATTGCTGTACAAAAAAATCAGGATGGCTTTACCGCATTGTTGATGCAGTGTACACATCAAAATAACCAGTTAACCCTTAGCGGGGATACTTATTATTGCAATCTGCATGGCAGTACATTCGATAAAAACGGACAGGTAAAAAAAGGACCTGCCGAAGAGCCGTTGAAGAAATATAAAACAACCGTAAAACAAAATAATCTCATCATTCAAATAGCATAAACCAAGCAATAAAATAAAACGCATGAAAAAGATAATCGGCATACTGGCAATAGCAATCGTAGCATTTAGTTCTTGTAAAAAAGATTCAGCCTCAACAGAAAGCTTTACACAATTGGAAAAGGATGTAATTAATGATTTTGTAAATAAAACAGCCTTGCCTCAATACGATAGCCTTGCAAGTGCAGGAGCTGCATTGAATACGGCTGTTATTAATCTTAAAGCAAATACAACAGATGCAAACCTTGCAACAGCAAGGCTTGCATGGAAACACGTACGCACTGTATGGGAACAATGCGAAGGGTTTTTAATAGGGCCTGTTGAAGAGCAGGATTATGATCCTAACACTGATACATGGCCAACAGCATTTGGACAAATGGATTCCCTATTGACAAGCAGCAATCCGTTGGAAGTTGCCGATATACAAAACTTAGATCTGTTTCTTCGTGGCTATCATCCGGTAGAATATCTTTTGTTTAGGGCAAGCGGAAATGTACCACGTACTTCAGCAATGAGCTTTACACCCCGTGAATTAAAATATTTATCGAGCCTTACAGCAGATATAGCAGATAATAATTTAACTCCTTTATTACAAAGCTGGACATCAGCACCAAGCAATTATGCACAACAAATACTTACAGTAGGCGATGCATCAAACCCTGCTTATAAAACCAGGCTTGCTTTCTTTATCGACATTGCAGGCGAGCATGGCATGGGGGGTATTTGTGGCGAAGTAAGTAATCATGAAGTGGATGGTAAAATGTGGGGACCTTATAGCGGTAATAACAATCAAGGCGATTCTACTATTACTGAGTCACCATACTCTGACAATTCATTGAATGATTTCAGGTATAATATAATTGGTGCCCAAAATGTTTATCTTGGTTTAAATGGAGGCAAAGGAATAAAAGATTTAGTAGCTGCAAACAATAAAAACCTGGATTATCAGATACAAACGAAATTCACTACTGCAATCAACTCATTCAATAATATTACACAACGTTATGAGTTGGCAATATTAGCCAGTGGTGGTCAGCGTTTGCAGGTAAAACAAACAATTGATGCAATACAGGATTTGGAAAGCATACTAAGCAACGACCTGGTAAATTATCTTAACCAGTACGTGAAAGATTAATATAAATAAGTAACTCTATAAAAGAATAGAGTAGTAGCAAATATGAAGAAGATTTATGTGATAGTGCCGTTGGTATTTTTTGTAATAGCATTTAGCCAATGCAATAAGGCAGGCTATTTTCCCGATAGCGGTTATGATGAACGTTTAAGCGGAGGGCTTGCAACAGAAACAACCTTTGATGAATCAGCCTCGGCATTATCACACATGATAGACGGACTGGGCGACCGGGATCAAACGGTACATTCAATAGGAGATGCAACGTTTAGCCATACATTTATCCCGCCGGCAGATTCGCTTAAGGCATCTATAATGCCTTTTGCAGTGCTTGGTCCCATCTTCAATAATATATCCTGCGTAAGTTGTCACCGCAATGATGGCGAAGGAGTACCAACTGCCGGTTTTTCCAATTCGGGTTTGCTGGTACGTTTAAGTTTGCCGGGCTTTGATGAAAATGGCGGTCCATTAGGAGTACCTGGCTTTGGCGGGCAGTTGCAGGATAAAGCAATGATCGGAACCATACCCGAAGCATCCGTTCAGATTACGTATATCGATACAACCGTTACTTATCTGGATGGTACCATTGTTATTTTGCGTAAGCCTTCTTACAGTTTTTCAAACCCTGGTAATTACATGCAGTTGCCTCCAAATGTGATGTATTCTCCAAGATTAGCTCCACCTTTAGTAGGCCTGGGTTTATTGGAGATAGTACCGGAGCAAACCATTCTTTCATTTGTAGATGCTACCGATGCAAATGGCGATGGCATTACCGGAAAAGCAAATTATGCATTTGATGTAGTTACAAAAAAAATGGAACTGGGAAGGTTTGGAGTAAAAGCAAATACGCCAACATTATTAACACAGGTAGCTGCCGCATTTCAACAGGATATGGGCATTACAAGTTTTGTATTTCCACAGGAAAGTTCCTTTGGCCAAAGCCAATATACTGCAAAGCTGCCGTATGCATATGATACAGATCCCGAATTGGCAGATAGCATCCTGAACTACACTGCCTTTTATGTACAAACATTGGCAGTGCCTGCAAGAAGGAGTGTTTCAGACCCCGACGTTAAAAGAGGTGAAAATTTATTTACGCAAATAAACTGTGCAGGATGCCATAAGCCTACAATGCAAACAGGAGTAGATGTTACAAAGCCAATATTATCCAACCAACGCATCCATCCTTATACCGATTTATTGGTACATGATATGGGCCCCGGCCTTGCAGATGGTCGCCCTGATTATTTAGCAAACGGCAATGAGTGGCGTACTGCACCGTTATGGGGAAGAGGCATGTTGGAAAAAGCAAACGGCATTCCTTATTTCTTACACGATGGTCGTGCAAGATCTTTTGAAGAAGCCATACTATGGCATGATGGTGAAGCAAAAAAATCAAAGCAACAGTTTATGCAGTTGAATGCTGCGGATAGGGCGAATGTTATAAAGTTCCTTCAATCTTTATAGTATGCTTCAGAGGCTTTTAAAAGCCTGTGAAGTTTTTTGTCTTTCTATTTTAAAAGCAGAACCATCCATTTTATTTTTATTTTGAACCGGGCTGATAGCCTATGTGCAGCTTCATTGGGGTAGCACCCGATAGCTATCGGGTCTTGTACAGTATATTTTTATTGAGTATTACGATTACTGGTAATTTAATAACTTCACAGAATATGATGAATATAAATTACACTAAGGGTGATGCTACAAATCCGGCCACAGATGGTAATAAAATAATTGTTCATATCTGTAACGATATTGGTGGTTGGGGAAAAGGATTTGTAATGGCAATTTCTAAACGATGGAAAGAACCCGAACAACAATATAGAGAGTGGTTTAAAACAAACGATAATTTTGAACTTGGACAGGTTCAATTTGTACAGGTGGAGGATAATCTTTGGGTGGCAAACTTAATTGGCCAACATAAAATAAATAAAGACGAAAAGGGAAACCCACCTATTCGTTATGAAGCGATAGCATCAGGGCTTGAAAAAATAAGTCTGTTTGCAGCAGAAAAGAATGCAACGATACACATGCCCAGAATTGGTTGTGGACTTGCCGGTGGAACCTGGGACAAAATTGAGCCCTTGATTCAATCTTCTTTATCAGATAAAAATGTTTCCGTAACAGTTTATGACTTTTAGATATTTCATGAATCGATTGGCATAAAGAGCCAAAATCCTTTCAAAAACGTCCGAAAATCTCCCGTACGGTTGTTTGCAGCTTCCGGAAGCATCCGAAAGCTTGTCGCACGGGTGCTTTGCCCTCTCGGGAACTTCCGGAAGCTCGCCGCAGGGGTGCGGGGCGTTTTCGGGAACTTCCGAAAGCCTGTCGCACAGGTGTTTGGCACTTTCGGGAAGAAATATCTTAAGAAAGCTTCTTCCCTCCATTATCAAAACTATTTTTTAAACTTTCCCCTTTAGGTTCTACATTCGCACCGCATTTGGTTTCCGGCTTGCCGGAATTAAAAGGGAAGTCCGGTGTAAATCCGGCGCTATCCCCGTAGCTGTAAGTTCTATTTTAAACGTTGTGTATCTACATGCCACTGTCCTGAAGACGGGAAGGCGATACCCAACAGAACGAGCCAGAAGACCTGCCAGATACACAATTTAATCAACGAGCTTTCGGGTGAAAAGCGAGATGGAATAAATCTTACTGCAGAAGGTTCTTTTCATTTCCCTGTATTCATTATTCGAAGGTTCATTCTTTCAACTTTAAACAAAAAAGAATGACCAAAAAAATTCTAACGCTTATTGCTATGGCTGCAACAGTTCAGTCGTATGCACAAACAACTCCTTCAAAAGATTTAGATGATGTAATTGTTACAGCCAATAAAATTGAGCAGAAGCAAAGCAGTACCGGTAAAGTAGTTACCGTAATCGGTAAAGAACAAATAGAAAAAAGTGCCGGCAAAACCGTAGCCCAGGTATTGAATGAGCAGGCCGGTATTACAATCAATGGTGCCAACAATACATTAGGCAGTGTACAAACTGTTTACATGCGTGGTGCAAATCCCGGCAGAACATTGATTTTGTTGGATGGTATTCCCGTAAACGATCCATCCCAAATCAGCAGTGATTTTGATTTGAATTTCTTTTCAATCAATGATGTAGAACGCATCGAAATCTGTAAGGGCGCACAATCTACTTTATATGGAAGTGATGCCATTGCCGGTGTAATCAATATCATCACTACAAAAAAAGATGTAAGTACACCCTTTAATGTAAAAGCTACTGCTGCAGGCGGTACATATGGTACATTTAAAGGCAATGCGCAGGTATATGGTAAAGCAGGCAAGTTTACTTACACAGCCCGTTATGCAAAATTAAAAACAGATGGCTTCTCCTCTGCGTATGATAGCAGTGGCAAAGGTAATTTTGATAAAGATGGTTATGATGGCAATGCTACCAATGCATCGGTACAGTACCAGGCATCTAAAAATTTATTGGTAAAAGCATATACAATGTATAGCCAGTACAAAACCGATTTAGATGCAGGTGCATTTGCGGATGATAAATATTATCATCTTAATAATAATTACTTCTCAACCGGTACAGGCTTTCAATTTAAAAATGATGCACTAACGCTTGTAGGTAATTATCAGTTTGCACAAACCAATCGTTCATATCATAGAGATAGTTTAGATCAGGATGTGTTTTCTTATTATGTAGATAATAAATATTTTGCCAAAACACAGTTTGCTGAATTGTATGCAAACGTTAAGTTAGGTGCAGGGTTCAGTTTATTGGAAGGTGCGGATTACCGCTATGCATCCATGAATAATAATTATTTTTCTGTAAGCGGTTATGGCCCGTACAGCAGCAGCTTTGCAGATACATCCATGAGTCAGGGTTCAATGTATGCTTCGCTTTTGTTCAATAATAAAAAATTGAATGTAGAGTTGGGCGGCAGGTTGAATGTACATTCCCGCTACGGAAGCAACTATACATATACATTTAATCCATCGTATGCTATCAGCAATCACTATCGTGTGTTTGGTAGTATAGCAAGTGGGTTTAAAGCACCAAGCCTGTATCAATTATATGGAGGAGCGTATGTAGGGAACTTAAATCTGCAACCGGAGAAATCGGTGAACTATGAAATAGGTTTGCAGCAACAATATAAACTTATTACTAATCGCCTGGTATTCTTTTACAGGGATATTAAAAATGGTATTGATTATAACAACAACACTTCCACCTACTTTAATTATGTAGGACAAATTGTAAGAGGAGTAGAGTTTGAAACAAATATTCATCCTGTTGAAAAATTGAATATTACTGCCAACTATACGTACTTAAGCGGTACAGAACAAACATTAAACAGGATTGATAATACAGATACTTCTTACAGTTACTTATTAAAACGCCCTAAAAACACAGTGAACTTAATGGTATCGTATCAATTTACAAAAGCATTAAGTATTAGCGTTAGCGGCAAGTATGTAAGCAAAAATTTTGATCTTGGGGGATATGCAGTACCCGATGTGGAACTGAAAGGATATGGTTTATTGAATGCTTATGCAGAATATAAATTTAAAAAGAACTTTACCTTTTTCATCGATGCAAAAAACATAACCAATACAAAATATACAGAAGTATATGGGTATTCAACACAAGGTTCCAATGCTATTGCAGGCCTTCGGTTTGATTATTAAATCTTCTGTTATCAGTGTTTAGCCAGGCGGCACAAAAATATAAAGAGAAGCAGGATCAGCTAGTCTTCTGATTCGTGCAGATAAATTTCTTCACCTATGGTATTATAAAGAAAGCCCGTTCACATTAAGTGAACGGGCTTTCTTTATAACTTAATTCTTATTAATTAATTCCTTCTGGCCGGTCTGTTACCTCCGCCATTTCCACCACCAATGTTTCTTGCCGGTTGAGGCTGTTGTTGTCTTGGCTGCTGCACTTGTTGTCTTGGTTGTTCCTGCCTTGCAGATTGGAAATTTTGTGTACGCTGTTGGCCTCTGTCCTGCATTTGCTGCTGACGGTTAAGGTTTGTTTGTTGAGCGGTATTATCAACAGGTTTCCATTGGCTTTGTGTGCGCTGTTGCCATTGTTGTGTATTGTTATTGCCTGGTGTGCGTTGATACACATTGCCGGAAGCATCTGTTGTTATATTGTTGTTACCCGGCTCTGGCCTTGCCTGCGGAGGAGTAGCCGGTCTGGTTGGTTGTTGTGCCTGCCCGTTGTTCGGTTGTCCTTGCGGACGGTTTGGCTGTTGAGCCTGTCCGTTATTGGGTTGTGCATCCGGACGGTTTTGTGGTTGTCCTTGTCCGTTGTTAGGTTGTACTTGTGGTCTGTTCGATTGCGGCTGTCCGTTATTGGGTTGAGCAGCGGGACGGGTTTGTGTCTGTCCGTTATTGGGTTGGAAATCCGGACGTTGTTGCACCTGCCCATTATTTGGTTGCCCCTGAGGACGGTTTGGTTGCTGTTGTCCTTGTCCATTATTGGGTTGCCCCTGCTGGCCACGGTTAAACTGTCCCGGATTGTTACGGTCAGGTTGATTTTGTCCACGGTTATTATTACCCGGATTAGTATTGTTCATGCCACCTGGTCTGTTGTTGCCAAACCCACCCGGCCTGTTATTATTGTTATTGGCAGGACGATAGCCTCTGTTATTATTTACAGTAACAACATCTCTGCGTGTATTGTAAATATTATTGCGAAAGCTGTTATTGATACGGTTGTTATTATTTCTGAAAGCCGGCCTTGCACCTATGCCTGCAGCAGGGCGACCATAAAAACCATGGGTGCGGAAAGCTGTAGTACGGTATGGAGGACGATAAACCGCAGGGCCCCACCAACCACCTCTCCAGCCATTCCAGGCAGTAGCTCCAAAACCTACATGAAACCAGTTGAAGCGATAGTTATAACCAAGGCTCCATCCATTCCAGGGATTGTAATGTACATTAAAGCCCCAGGTAGTCTGGCGTGGATAATAGTAATGGCCTCTCCATGGTTTGTAATAATAACCGGTACCATATACTACTGTTGGGCCATAGATGTATGCATTTAAATAGCCCGGCGTATAACCCATATAAACATAATCAGGATTTACATCATAGATATAAACATACTTCATATTATAAACCGGATAGCTCGGTGGTATCAAATCCACATCATCCGGACGATCGGTACAAACAACCCAGGGTCCTGTTGCACTGGTAGATTGAAACCACACACCATTATCAACGCTATAATAATTACCATGATCGAATATTACAGAGCTTTGTGTATTCACTGCGTACTGCATATTGGTTCCGTCAATATTGCTGAATTGAGGATCGCCGTCATAATTAACATCTGCACTGGCAGTGGCTCTGTCAACTTTAGCCGTTTGTGGTATTTGCGCATCCATCACAGCATCCCGTGCAGCATCTGTACCGGCAACACTTGCCAACACATTATCTTTTGGAGATCCTTCGGGAATCTTTGCAAAATCAGCAGGCAATGCAGTTGCAGCTGTATAAGTCCATGGGCCTTTTAATCCCGGTGCTTTATACCATCTGCCCGAAATCAATGCATAATATTGATTATCGCTTTGCGATTGTATAATGTCGTTCTGGGAATTATCTACATACGATAAATCGGTGCCATCTATAGAAGTTAATGTAGGAGCGCCGTTTGTTTGAAGTAATTCAGCGGGTGTAGTACTCACAATAATATCGGAAATAACATTTGGCTGAGCAGCAGCAGAATCACTGGAATAGCCGGGATCCGATGCATTTGCATTATCAACCGCTGTTTGTATCTGATTTAAATTAGCTGGGATATTGCTTACAAAAGCATAAGGGCCTGTGGCTGCTGCAGCTTTGTACCAATGATTACCACCATACAGATAAAATTTGCCGTCGTTGTTTTTTACAATTGTAAAAGGTGTATTTACTACAGCATCCAATCCCCAGCTATCATTGTGTTGTAATTTTGGAGTGCCGTCAATTAATACAAGTAACGAAGGTTTGCTGGAGTAATAAATTTTAGGTGGATTCGTTTCGAGATTTTTGGATAAGTTTTTTGCCTGTGTATTGGATTCGATAGAAGCCATGATATCATCCTGTGCCAAATCCGGTTCTACATTCGGTATTTCGCTTTCCAATGTATTCTTTACAAAACTTACGGTATTATCATCTACATCATCCGAAAATTTTACATTCGGAACTTTTACCGATTCGATATTGATACGGCGGTTATCTCTGTCTGTTTGCACTGTTGCTACTGCCCAGTAAGTACCAAATACAGGATCTGTTTTACCCGATTGTAATAATGAAACAGCCTGTCTCATTTTTAAGGTATTACCTGAAAAAGACTCAGGCTGCGGCTCATAAATTTTAATTACAGAGCCATCCTGTGTATTAATAATTCTTGGCCAGGGATCATCCTGCGGCACATCCTGTGCTGCAGCTCTATTGCTTATAGCAAGCATTAACAGCAATGCTACGGGCAAACTGCTCATCGTTTTCATTTTTGTAAGTTTAAATATGGAAATCATTGTTTTGCTTTTCGTTTAAGATTTGATGTTCATTTTTGTAAGTGGTTCTATTGACGGCACTGCAAATCAAAAGTTTAGTTAAAGGCTTGATAAAGTTAAATATCGTTCTTTTATAATGCTTTTAAACTTTGCAGGGGATAAATGTAGATACTTATAATAAATAAAAAAAGCATTTGCCTTTCTTATTGAAATAAGCTGACAAATGCTTTATTATGAAACGTAAATAAAAACTATGCCCGTAAGCCTACCTTAAAAGCAAGGCTGAAATAAGAAAAAGCGTGACCTGTTTTATCGCTGGCGGTAAATTTCCATTCCTCACCATTCTTATAAGGAGGCTGATGGTGGCTTCCTGCAGCTTCTCCTATACCCATCAAGGTATCGGTGCAATCCAATCGAAAGCCATAGGTTTCGCCCTGTTCCAAATGCTGACCGGGAATATTAAAACAAACCCATTTGCCCGAATCCGTATTGTTTACTTCAATACTGGTAGAACCCAAAGCATTGCCCCAACTGTGATGCAGGGCGTCAAAAGAATAAAGTGTCATTTGTACTTTACCGGGTCTGGTTACCATCGAAGAAAAAATTTCAATACTATCCAGATCACCTTCTACAGGTGTTACAAATGTTTGTCCTCTGCTGATCGTATTATTATCCCAGGGGCGGTGACCAATCCATCCGGTAGTATTGTTTACTGTTTGTTCTACCGAAGTTTGTACGAAGGAATTTTTTTTTGGTGTAGACATAAGTTTAATCGTTTTTATATGTAGATAATGTGTGTAAGAAACGGATGCAATAAATAACCTTGTTTCAGATTTTTAGTGAGGGTAGATAGCGAGGCAAGGCTATTATATAACTAACTATACAAAGCAAATATTGTGCGGCAGTTCTGTTTTTTTGCAAAAGGACTGTTAAAGCAATTATCAATTATTAAACAATATTTTGGAGAGGTATATATTTATTATTCAACATCGTTATGTCATTAATCTTGAGCATCGGGACTGAATTGTATTACATACCACTATTCATCCCGATAACTATCAGGATTTATTGAAGCTAAGTAAAGACTTATAGTTACTATATCAATAAACGAACACATTAGCAGATTAAAAGATTTTGTATTTTATTTGTAAAAAGAAAAAAACATCTCTGCCAACAATACCATATTACAAAGTCCGATCGAATACTTAAAAGGAGTAGGACCTTTACGGGGCGATATGCTTAAAAAAGAAGTAAGCATATTTACGTTTAAAGATTTGCTGGAGTTCTACCCGTTTCGGCATGTAGATAAAACAAAGGTAGATACCATAGCATCTTTATCACCTAAGAATGAATATACACAAATAGCGGGAAAGCTACGTCAATATGCAGTTGTAGGCGAAGGACGGGCAAAGCGTTTGGTAGCTTATGTACAGGATAGTACCGGCGAAATAGAATTAGCCTGGTTTCAGGGAATCAATTGGGTGCAAAAAACATTGGAGTTAGGACAGCAATATCTGGTATTTGGTAAGCTCACTTTCTTTATGGGCAATCCACAAATTGTGCATCCCGAAATAGAAATATTGGGTAATGAAAAACCCGAAGGGAAAAAATATCTTGAACCTATCTATCCATCTACCGAAAAGCTGAAGGCAAGAGGTATGAGCGGACGTGCAATGGGCAAACTAACGTTTAGTTTATTGCAACAATTAAATGAAAAGGATTTTCCCGAAAACCTATCACCGGCTATCATCAATCAATATCATTTCATATCAAGATTTGCTGCGTATAATAACATTCACTTTCCAACATCCGAAGAAAATTATCATCAGGCCGCACGACGTATAAAATTTGAAGAATTGTTTTTTGCCCAACTACGTTTAGGAATAAGAAGAAGCGAACGGCATCGTTTTAGTCAGGGTTGGGTATTTGATAAAGTGGGAGATGTGTTCAATACATTTTACAATAACTACCTGCCCTTTCAATTAACCAATGCACAAAAAAGAGTACTGAAAGAAATACGAAAAGATACGGGCAGCGGCAGGCAAATGAACCGCCTCTTGCAAGGGGATGTAGGAAGTGGTAAAACGATTGTTGCATTGCTAAGCATGTTAATAGCAGCCGATAATGGTTTTCAAAGCTGTATTATGGCACCCACAGAAATCCTTGCGCAGCAGCATTATCAAAGCATTAAAGAATCGCTGAAAGATATGCCGGTGCAGGTTCGCTTACTGATAGGCTCTTTAAAAGCAAAAGAAAAGAAACAGGTTTTAAAAGAATGTGAAGAAGGCGTTGTTACTATATTAATAGGAACACATGCAGTGATTGAAGATAAAGTAATATTTAAAAACCTGGGCTTTGCAGTAGTAGATGAGCAACATAAATTCGGCGTAGCACAAAGGGCACAGTTATGGAAAAAAAATTCTATCCCGCCGCATATCTTAATTATGACGGCAACGCCGATACCAAGAACATTGGCATTAACAGCCTACGGTGATTTGGATTATAGTGTGATGGATGAACTGCCACCCGGAAGGCAACCGATTGTAACCGTTCATCGTTATGAACATACCCGACCGCAGGTTATGGATTTTTTAAAAGAAGAGATTAAAAAAGGGCGGCAGGTATATATTGTATATCCATTGATAGAAGAATCGGCAAAGATGGATTACGAAAACCTGATGAAAGGATATGAAGAAGTAAAATCGTTTATGCCCGAACCGAAGTATTGGATAAGCATGGTGCATGGCAAGCAATCGGCAGAGCAAAAGGACACAAATATGCAACGCTTTGTAACCGGCGATACACAAATTCTGGTGGGCACCACCGTTATTGAAGTAGGGGTAAATGTTCCCAATGCATCGGTAATGGTAATTGAAAGTGCAGAGAAATTCGGCTTGTCGCAATTGCATCAATTGAGAGGCAGGGTAGGTAGAGGAAGCGAAAAAAGTTTTTGCATATTATTAACAAGCAATAAAATAAGTAATGAAGCCAGAGAACGTCTAAAGAGTTTGTGTGCCACCAATGATGGATTTAAAATAGCAGAAAAAGATTTGGAAATACGTGGCCCCGGAGACATTGAAGGTACAAGGCAAAGTGGAGAATTGAATTTTAAACTGGCAAGCATTGTACAGGATAAAGCAATACTGGAAGCTGCAAGAGCCGTTGCTACGAAAATTTTGGATACCGATCCGGATTTAGCAACACCCGAAAACTTACCGATAAAAAACTATTTACATACACAAAAAGCAAAAACGGCGTGGAGTAAAATTTCGTAGGTAACTTTGTAAAACGAATAGAAGAGATAAAGTAAAAGCAAACGAATGAGTCTGATCAGAAAAATACTATTTTTTACTATAGTTGTATCGTTGCAATTTATATCACCACTTAAAGCTCAGGATTTACATTTCTCCCAGTTTTTTAATTCACCGTTAACAGCCAATCCCGCCAATACGGGTTTTATCCCCGATGCTGATTACAGATTGGGCGCAAGTTTTAGAGAGCAATGGGCATCTATCTTATCAGCTCCTTATAAAACAGTAAGCTTATATGGAGATGCACAGGTAATGCGCAATAAATTTGAAAATGGATGGCTGGGTTTAGGAGGTGTTATTTTAAGTGATGTTGCAGGTAGCGGTAATTTACGCAGCACCAAAATATATGGTTCATTGGCGTATCATCAAATGTTAGCAAGCAGTAGTTTGCTATCAGCCGGCTTTAATTTAGGTTGGGTTAATAAACGGATTGATGCTACCAAGCTTACATTTCCGGATCAGTTTAACGGTGTTTTTTTTGATGGACAATTACCTACTTCTGCGGTATTTAATACCAATAGTGTTAGCTATTTTGATATGCAGGCGGGATTGAATTACGCTTATTTTCCTGATGACAAAACATATCTTCATATTGGTTATTCCATAGCACATGTAAACAGACCAATGGAAACTTTTTTTACAGAAAATGGTGACAGCAGCCGGATTGCGATGCGGCATGTTGTTTTTGCAGATGCTGTATTAAAAGTAAGTGATAATATTATCATCAACCCCAATGCTTATTTTACTATGCAGGCAAAAGCAACGGAAACGATGTTTGGATTAACTGCAAATTTTAAATTAACAGACGGAGGAGAGAAGCAATTAATACTGGGTGTATACGATCGTTTAGGCGATGCGATAGTTCCAATGGCCGGTTTTGAAATAAATAAAATCCGTTTTACGTTTAGTTATGATGTTACAACATCAGCATTAAACAGCTTTAATAATTCAATGGGCGCATCCGAATTGAATGTAATGAAGAAAGGCATGTATAGTGAATATGATGGAGATAAACGCCAAAGCTTATGTCCTGAGTTTTAATGTTATTTAACAGAGTTGCATTGTTGTTTGTATTTCATTAACCATATTTGCATAGATGATGTTTTAACTTTGATCTGTAAATTTTAAAAAAACTGTACAATAATTATATGAAGAAAATAATAATTGCGGCGCTATTTATCAACGTATCCCTTATTTCATTTGCACAAGACCGCCCGAATGATAACGATAATACAGGAGGGTTTAAAAAAGAAAATCTTTTTACAGGAGGTAGTGTTGATTTATCTTTTTCTACCTATGGTACTGTATTAGGGCTTGAACCGCAATTTGGATATAGTATTAATAAATGGTTGGATGCCGGTGTGGTATTTAATTTTATATATTCTTCCACACGTGAATATGATATCTATGGAAATTTAACGGGTTATAAATATCGGCAGACAGATATTGGTCCCGGAGCTTTTGTAAGAATATATCCGGTAGATTTTTTATTTATTCAGGGGCAATTCGAAAACAACTTTATCAAGTATAAAGAACTGGATCCTTATGGTAATTCTACTTCCTTTAATACATCTGCACCCAGTTTATTATTAGGTGCAGGTTACTGTACCGGAAGGCAAGGTGTTGGAGGAGACCCATTCTTTTATCTATCTGTGTCTGCCGATGTACTGGCTAAATATTATTCGCCTTATGTAGCAATAGATGGAGGAGGAAATACTGTTATATTGCCAATTGTTCGTGGTGGATTGCAGGTTCCTTTATTTCAAAACAATATCCGCAAAAGCCGTCACCGCCATCGTGACGACGATAATTATTAATAGAAGTTAAGTAAGATATTCAAGCATGAAGCCAGGTTCGGTAATTACCGTTACCTGGTTTTCTATTTTTAGATGTAAGAAATTTTCAGCTTGCATACGATTAATATGTTCCAATAAAGAATCATAAAACCCATCCGTATTTAAAAGGAATATTTTTTTAGAATGAATCTTTAATTGGTTCCAGGTAAGTATTTCAAAAAATTCATCCAATGTTCCAATGCCACCCGGTAATATAATGGCTGCATCACATTTATCGTACAGCATTTTTTTGCGGATATGCATGTCATCTACTACAATTAACTCGGTTATAGTTTCATGCTGTACTTCCCATTCGGTTAGCAATGTAGGTATAATGCCAATAACATTGCCGTTTCTTTCCAGTACAGCATCGGCTACAATACCCATCAACCCTTGTTTTCCACCACCATATATCAGCGAAATATTTTTTTCTGCCAATATATAACCTATGGCTTTAGCATGTGTTGCAAACAAAGGATTAACGCCGGTTTTGCTTCCGCAAAAAACAGCAATAGAATTTATTAGCATAATTTATTGTATAATTGGTAATTGAAAATAAGTAACGGGTATCAACGAACAGATAACACCTGCAAATTATGATTCTCTGTAAATTTTCAATTATCAATTTTCAATAGTCAATTAATATCTATGTCTGCATCGTTATTGCTATGTTTTGTTGCCGGTTATTTTCTTCTGTTGTTTGCGGTAGCTACTTATACAAGCCGAAACTCAAATAATGAATCTTTTTATATTGGCAATCGCAATAGTAACTGGATGCTGGTGGCGTTTGGTATGATTGGTACATCCTTAAGTGGTGTTACGTTTGTAAGTGTTCCGGGCAGTGTTGGCAATATCGGAAAGATTGGAGTCATGCCCAATGCGTTTGGTTATTTTCAGGTGGTCATCGGGAATTTATTAGGTTATCTTGTTATTGTATTTGTATTGCTGCCCTTGTATTATAAAATGAATCTCACGTCAATTTATAATTACCTGAAACAACGGTTTGGAACATGGGCATATAAAACGGGTGCATCTTTTTTTATTTTGTCCCGTACCGTTGGTGCCACCGCCCGTTTATATCTTGTAATAAATATCCTGCACATTTTTATTTTGGAAAAAATGGGTGTGCCGTTTTGGGTTTCGGTAGCCATTGTATTAATAATGATATTGCTTTACACATATAAAGGAGGTGTTAAAACAATTGTTTATACAGATACATTACAAACTACCTTAATGATTGTAGGTTTAATTGTATGCACCGGATATATTTTATCAAACCTGCATTTATCATTGGACGATGCTATCAATGCAATGGAATCAAAACATCTTACCAAAATTTTCAATACAGATTTCAATAGTAAAGGCTTCTTCTTAAAACAAATAATCGGTGGCGCTTTTATAACCATAGCAATGACAGGGCTTGATCAGGAGTTAATGCAAAAAAACATCAGCGTAAAAACCTTGAAAGATGCGCAAAAAAATATGCTGACATTCAGTATTGTGTTTTTCTTTGTTACATTATTGTTCTTAGTATTGGGTGGACTTTTATATTTATACGCCTATCATTTTGGAGCCGACTTTAAAACAACTATTGTAGATAATAAACCAGTAATAAGCGGCTTCTTTTTAAATAGGCAAAATATTACCGGTGATGCTTTATTTCCTTCTGTTGCATTGGGTTTACTGCAGGCAATGCCGCCTTTTATTGGTGTTATTTTTATCATAGCATTAATATCCGCATTATTTCCAAGTGCTGATGGAGCACTTACTGCGCTTACTTCTTCCTTTTGCATCGATATATTGGATTTAAAAGAACGTGCCCATTTGAACGAACAGCAAAAAAAGAAAATCCGCTTAACGGTTCATCTTTCAATGGCAATAATATTCTTTTTATGCATCCTGATTTTCAGATACATCAACAGTCGTTCCATCATTGATAAAATACTGGATCTGGCAGGTTATACGTATGGTCCGTTATTAGGATTATTTGCTTTTGGTATTCTTACAAAACGTAGTTTGCCCAATCATTTTATAATTGCCTTAATTGCTATTATAAGCCCTGTGCTTTGTTATATGCTCCAATCCGAAGCACCTTCCTTTTTAAACGGATATATCATCGGTATTGAAATATTATTGATTAATGGAATCATCACCTTTTTAGGGTTGTTAAGTATTTCAAAAAAACAATAAGCTTATCAGATTTAAATGTAATTTTGTGCCCGTTAGCAAGTGCCATTCTTTACGCTTATGAACAAGGTAAAGGATGGTATTTTTTTTAATTGAAACGGATAATGATGAATGAATTAGTAAGCAGCCTGGCTGAAGCGTATGCAAAAAAATATACATCTGCAGAAGATGCGTTAATAGCAGAAGTAGCTGCATATACCGCTGCTACACATACCAATTCGCATATGCTGAGCGGTCATGTACAGGGAAAATTATTAGAATTGTTAAGTTGCCTGTTGCAACCCAACCGGATTTTAGAAATCGGAACCTTTACCGGATACAGTGCATTGTGTTTGGCCAAAGGATTATCACCTGAGGGTGAATTGCATACGATTGAATTGCGGGAAGCTGATGCGGCAATTGCAAAAGGCTATTTTGAACGTTCTGCCCAAAAAAATAAGATAAAACTGCATATCGGAGAAGCCCAACAAATTATCCACAACCTGCCCGAAATGTGGGATATCGTGTTTATTGACGCCGACAAGACAGGGTATATTGAATATTACGATTTACTTTTGCCCAAGCTAAAACAGAACGGGCTTATTATAGCAGATAATGTATTATTTCATGGAGATGTGCTGGATGAAACGATTTCCGGTAAGAATGCAAAAGCCATCCATGCATTTAACGAGCATGTAAAAAATGATAACAGGGTAGAGCAGGTATTGGCAACTGTACGGGATGGATTGTTATTAATACGGAAATTATAATAGAATACTTTAAGAATAAAAGATGCAGACGAAAAAGATTGTACGATTGATTGCCTTATTTATGCTTGTAGCAAATATTGTTTCGGCACAAACAATAACAGCAGAACAATATATTGCACAGTATAAAGATATTGCTATACGGGAAATGAGACGTATGGGAGTACCTGCAGCTATTACATTGGCACAAGGTTTACTGGAAACCGAAAATGGCAACAGCGACCTTGTTAAAAAATCCAACAATCATTTTGGGATTAAATGTAAAGATACCTGGACGGCAAGCGGCGTTACACATGATGATGATGAATTAGGCGAATGTTTCAGAAAATATCCAACCGCCGAAGATTCCTATCGAGATCATAGTAATTTTTTACGCAGCCGTGATCGCTATGCTTTTTTATTTAAATTAAGTCCGCTTGATTATAAAGGCTGGGCTTATGGTTTAAAGAAAGCAGGTTATGCTACCAATGTACAGTATCCTGCTATCTTAATTAAAAATATAGAACAATATAACCTGCAACAATATTCGGAAGTAGCGGCAGACGATGTGCCGAAAATCGATGCTTCAAAATATACCGACGATTCCGAAACAACAACTGATACAGCTCCATCAGATGTGGCATCTAAAGTTGATATAGATGCTCCTCAAAATATCTTTTTGATTAACGGCACTAAATGCATCAATGGACAAAAAGGAACCTCATTATTAGCGATTGCAACAAAAAATAATATCGATCTTGGTAGATTATTAATCTTTAATGATATGGATAAAGATGGTATTTTATCCAAAGATCAATTAATCTTCCTTCAAAAGAAATCGACTGAAGGTGATAAGCCATTTTATATTGTGCAACAGGATGAAAATATTTATGATGTAGCACAAAAGAATGGCATTCAGCTAAACTCTTTATTGGTGTACAATCAATTAAATGCGGAGGCAAAATTATATCCAGGCACCAAGCTTTACTTAAAACAACTTAAGCCGGTAGTAGCAGCAACTAAACTAACTCAAACGACTACAGCAACTTCCAAACAATACCATGATGTACAACCTAAAGAAGGATTGTATTCTATATCAAAAAAATATGGTGTTAGTGTAAACCAGATAAAGGAATGGAATAACTTAGACAGTAATCAATTGCGTATCGGACAACAACTTGTTATTTACAAATATTAATAAAAGATGATTATTCAGGCACACGATAAAAAATTCAAACCTTATTTAGAAGCGGAACTAATAACTGAACGCATAAAAAAACTGGCGGACGAAATAAGCACTGATTATGGAGATAAAAAACCGTTGTTTATCGCCATCTTAAACGGCTCTTTCATGTTTGCTTCCGAGTTGTTTAAATATATTTCAATTGAAGCAGAAATATCATTTATAAAACTGGCATCGTACAAAGGCACTAAATCAACCGGTAATGTGATAACATCTATTGGATTGGATGAACCATTAAAAGGCAGGCATGTGATTATTTTGGAAGATATTGTTGATACGGGTAAAACTTTGTCTCAGTTTCTGCCACAACTCTTCGATCAGCAACCGGCATCTTTAAAAATCACGGCTTTGTTGCACAAACCTGAAGCATTGCAGCATCCTATTAAAATCGATTATCTTGGATTTGCGGTGCCAAATAAGTTTTTACTAGGCTTTGGACTCGATTATGATGGGCTTGGGCGCAATTCGGCATGTATATATGAGTTAATAGATGGCTAACGGGCATCATTAATAGCAATAATGTTATCTTGATTGATATATTTACGATTAAACTAGCAACCTAACAATTTGAAGAAGCTACTGCTATACATTTTTTCCATTTGCTTTAGTGTAAGTGTGCATGCGCAGTATTATTTCCGGGGCGAAATAAAAAACAATAAAGGAGAATTTCTTCAGAATGTAAAGATACTGGTTCATTCTACCCATCTTCTCTATTATACCGGTACGGAAGGAGGCTTTGGCATTCCTTCGCCAACACTTTCAGATTCAATTACCGTTTGCATTGAAGGGTACGAGACAAAGGAAATATTACTTAATGCAAATGACTTTGCTAAAATTATATTAAAGGAAGTATCCAATAATCCAAGCAGAAGCCGACAGCGTTTAATATCTGTTACAAAAGATATGGGGCAGTCTGCTACGTTTGCTCCTGCACAGGATGAAGAGTCTTATTTTTCGCTGGTTGAAAATGAGATTGTCAATGCAAAAAAATATCCCAATACCGGATTTTCATTAAATGTAGATAAAGCATCCTACAGTAATATTCGCCGATTCTTAAATTTAAAAAGCGAAGTACCTCCGGATGCAGTACGCATTGAAGAATTACTGAATTATTTTGGGCTTCACTACAGCGAGCCGGATAACAACAGTATTTTTAAAATCGAATCGCAGGTAAGCGATTGCCCGTGGAATGTAAAAAATAAATTACTCTATCTTAATATCAATGCACATAAATTAAACCTCGATAAAGTGCCACCCTGCAATCTGGTTTTTTTATTGGATGCATCGGGCAGTATGGATATGCCAGGTAAACTGCCATTGATAAAAGCAGCATTTCAAATGCTGGTAAAAAATTTGCGTGCAGAAGATACCGTATCGATTGTTACTTATGGAGGCTCGGTTGCAATTGCTTTAAGACCTACCAGTGGTGCGGATAAACAAAAAATAATTCAAGCAATAGAAGAAATTGCACCCGATGGAGATACACCAGGGGAAGCTGGAATACGTACAGCTTATGATGTTGCAGAAAAGTCGTTTAATAAAAACGGAAGCAACCGTATCATATTAGCAACTGACGGCGATTTTAATGTAGGCGAAACAAGCGAAGCAGCATTAAACGATTTGATAGCAAAAGAACGTCGAACGAATGTATATCTTACCTGCCTTGGAGTTGGTACAGGTAACTTTAAAGATTCAAAACTGGAAACGCTTGCTAAGAAAGGAAATGGAAATTATGCGTATCTGGATAATATTGGCGAAGCAGAAAAAGTATTGGTAAAAGAAATGACACAAACTTTTTTTGTAGTGGCTAACAATGTTTCTTTAAATGTTCAGTTTAACCCTGATATAATAAAAGAATACCGCTTGATAGGTTTTGATAATAAGAAAGATGCGATAGCAGACAGCAGCGGTCAATTGGAAGGTGGTGAAATTGGAAGTGGCAATAGTGTAATGGCTGTTTTTGAAGTAACACCAACTGGTGTGATGAATGCGCCTGTGTTGCAGCAAAATATTGCACAGGTTTCTGTAAAATATAATCTGTGCAACGATACGCTCAACAATCAGATAAAATACGATTGCCCTAATAATTATGCGCCATTTAAAGCAATCGATAAAAGCTATCAGTTTGCAACAGCATTAACCATGTTTGGAATGAAACTGCGAGAATCGAAGTATATCGGCACTACACAATGGAGCGATATAGAAGCCATCGCCACCAGTTCTTTTGATCCTACCAATTATCTTCAAAAGGAATTTTTACAACTGATTACCATTGCAAAAAAAGTGTATGGTAAAAAGAAGAAGAAATATGTGGAGTAGCTTACCTACATCTTCCGTGAAAGAGGAAAAAATTTTCCTTTCATAAATTGATAAACAGTGCCATTGATTGTTATGGATTCGCCATCATGAAGATTTGTTAAGTTATAAATATCCTCTTCAATAGTATGTATGCTGCCACCGGTTTTATAGGCTATCTCTAAACAATCCATATTGAGGAATCCGTTTTCTCCACAAATAATTACCCGTACAGGTCTGTTTATATCATTTAATAAAGAAATGTCTTTTACGGGACTGTAATTATCAGCAAGCAATATTAATTGCGAAGTATCTGATACCATTTTTTCCTGAGCTCTTAATAATGCTTCAATATCGTTTTCCGGAGCATCGCCACCGCCGCCATTTTGCATAGCTATATACATTTTTTTATTACAGAGTCGGGTTGGTTAGAAGGTACATAATAAATTCCTCCCGTATTGCCGATTTCTTTTAAATAATCAGGTTTGTTATCTCCATCGTTGAAAAAAACATACTGCGAATTTTCTTTGTTCATAAACTCCAATGTATGCCATAATGCAATTTCTTTCATGTAAGGATACATGCTGCCTGTTACATCTGTTACAATCATTTTTGATTTCCATTTATCCCTGTTACGATATAAAACGGCGCAAGCCACATTTTTAATTTTTTCAAAATACTTACTGTCACCTGCGAGGGTTTTTAAAATGCTATCTGAACTTTTTTTTACATCAACGGTTAATAATTGTGCATTTAACTCTTTTGATTTTTCATAGATTGTATAAAGGGAGTCTCTGGTTTTAATACGGACTGCTTCCTCTTTTCTAACCTGCTCATATTGCACCGAAGACGGGTATTTAATAGTAACACTGTTAACACTTAAAGCAGCTTGTGTTTTATCCGTATTAATGACAGCAAAA
>Ga0206875_1082_pt1 | contig 24136 bp, 19 predicted proteins | sample Alteio_BWOrgCont_9_FD_152616 | JGI IMG/M metagenome (GOLD analysis project Ga0206875, IMG submission 152616) | Enriched cells from forest soil in Barre Woods Harvard Forest LTER site, Petersham, Massachusetts, United States -... | ecosystem: Environmental > Terrestrial > Soil > Temperate forest > O... | reverse complement strand
TTAATATTTCCCTGGTTGCGGTTCAGGAAGGGCAGGTCGATGGAAGCGCCAAGCGATGTTAGATTGTGCACGAAACTTCCTTGCTGATCGTAACCCAGGTCCAGGGTCAGGTCGGGTACTGCCTGAGCCTTCTGGTAGCGGTACTGCAGCTTATTGATTTCCGTATTTTCCCTCGAGATCAACAGGTCCGTCCGGTTATTGTCAGCGGAGTCGATCAGTGAGGCCAGGGAGTACCTTGATGGGTCCAGCGCATTGATCGCATTGGTATCCACGCCGGGTTCCACAAATACTGTGTTCTTTACCTGCAGGACCAGCTTCAACTCGCTTTCCGTATCGTTGATCTGGTTGATCAGGTCGTTGTATTCGCTTTGCAAGCTATACAACTGGGCCTTGATTTGGACCACTTCCGATTCGGCTATATATCCTTTTCCTTCCTGTTTGTTGTAGGCTGTGACGACCTGCTGCAGCGCCCTGATTTCCTCGTCATACACTGAAGCCGTTTGCCTCAGATAATAAATATTATAGAAGTCCGTTCGGAGCGTATATTTCAAGGATCTTAAAAGATCGTACAGTTGGAATTTTGCCAACCTTGTATTTGCCTTCGCCAAATCAATATTGATACCACGCTTGCCGGCCAACAGGATCAATTGAGAAATATTCCCCGAGATTTCCCCGTTCGGAAAACCAAAGGGAAACCACTGCTCCGCTTCCCCATTATAAACGATGGTCGAAAGTGAGAGGTTTGGATTTGGCCACAACTTGGCCTGCAGGATCAGCGCATCCTGTGCGTCCACGTTGTAACGCGCAGCCAGGAGCTGCAGGTTTTGCCTTACGAATATGGATTCCGCACTGTCCAATCCTATTCGAAGCGTGTCCGCAAGGAGTTGCTGCTCACCCGTCCCATTTTGACCAAACACCCCGGAGGAAACCAACAAACAAGACAAAACCAGTGCTAAAGCCAATTTTCCACCCATTTTCATATAATAAATTTATTTTATTTCGTCGCCACCCGCCAAATATGGGGTGGTTTGGCAAAATAAAGACAATCCCCCCGGAACGTCGATGCAAAAGTAGCCGGGCAGATATTAAATCCGGTCAAGTCTCAATTAAAATGCATTAATAACGGCATTAAATTCTTCCAACCTCCTCAAACCGGAAAGGATATCTGAAACGTGGTCCCTTTCGGCCAGTTCGGCCTGACCTGTATCGATGCCCCGTGTAACCGGAAAATCTTTTCGCTCAGGGACAATCCGACTCCGGTGCCTTCGTGTAAGGTAGCATTGGACCCCCGGTAAAAGGGCTCGAAAATATGAGGTATGTCCTCGTCCGGAATCCCGATACCTTTATCCGTAATTGAAATCACCGCCCTGTCGTCTTGTACATTCAGGGTGCAGGTGACCAGATCGCCTCCGGAAAATTTGATGGCGTTTTTCAGGACATTGCCCAGGGCGATAAAGAGCAGGTGGCTATTGCCGGGGATGGTATAACGCCTGGGGTCCTCGGGGAGGTGATAGGCCAGGGCGATCTTGCTGTCGGAAAAGCGGTGGCTCCATTCATCCTTGACCTGCCACAACAACTCGTCGAGGCGCACGTCATGGAAGTCGTTCACATCGATATTCGAGTTGGCCAGTTCGAAAAGATTATTGACCAGCTCCGTGAGGGTTTCCGCTTCTTCGAGGACCTCCAGGAGCACCTGTTCATACTCCCCTTTTTCCCTTTCCCCCGTGAGGGTGACTTCGATATTGCCCATTATTGAAGTCAAAGGCGTCCTAAGCTCATGCGATGCATTGGCCACAAAGGACCTTTGGGCATCGAAGGACTGTTCGAGGTGTTCCAGGAGATTATTGAAGGTAATGGACAACTCGTTGATCTCGTCCTTCCCTTCCTTGACGGGCAGGCGCTTGTTGAGGCTTGAAGACCGGATGATCTTCACTTCATTGATCACCTTCGTAATGGGAGACAAGGCGATCCTGGCAAACAGGCTTCCCAGGAAATACATCACGAACACGGCAATGATCCATACCGAAAACATGGACCAGAAGAGTTGGCGCATGTTCGCATCCCCGTATTCATCCACCGCGCTGGCCAGGGAAACGAAATTCCCCGAGTTATCCTTGTAATAATAACCGGCAGTCCGGAAGCGCCCATTACTGTAGAATAAGGTGCCCTGGGCCCTGACCTGGTCGATAATGCTTTGGGGATAAAAATGGTTGGAATCATTCAGGTAAACTGCCTTGTCAAAGTCGTTGTAAAGTCTCAGGACCTCCTGGGGCAGTGATTGGGGGTACTTTTGCTGGACCGCCCTGAATTTCTCCTCGCTCAGGTTGTCCTCGGCCAGGAAGAGCTGTGCAGCGGTAAAGGCCCGGTCCTGGAGACGGTCATAGAAGTCATTGCGCCGGTCCGTGTAGGTCAGGAAATAAATGGCCGCCAGTACCAGAAACAACAGCACTGCGAAAATCAACGTGAATTGGAGCGACAACCGGTTCCGAATCTTCATGCGCATTGGCGCCGAAGCGCCCTTGGGTTAATTTGCTTTTACTTTTCCTTCAGCACATATCCCATCCCGATCACCGTATGGATCAGGGGTTTCCCGAAACCCTTGTCGATTTTTTCGCGGAGGTAGTTGATATAGACGTCGATGAGGTTTGTCCTGCGGTTGAAATCGATGCCCCAGACGGCTTCGGCTATGGAGGACCTGGACAACACGCTGTTCTTGTTTTGAACCAACAAATCCAGCAGGGCGAATTCCTTGGCGGTCAGAATAATCTCCTTCCCTGCCCTCCAGGCCTTTTTCTGATAAATGTCTATTTCCAGGTCCGCTATCTTCCGGATCGTTCCCGGCGCGGGCACCGCCCTCCTGCGACTGAGCGCATTGATCCTGGCCAGCAGCTCCTCGAAATGGAAGGGCTTGACCAGGTAATCATCGGCGCCCGATTCGAATCCGATCACCTTGTCCTGGGTGGTGCCCAGGGCCGTAAGCATCAGGATGGGTACGTCGGGTTTTTCTTTCCGGACGGCCCTGCAAACGTCCAGTCCGCTTTTCCCGGGCAATATGACATCCAGGATCACCACGTCAAAGGCTTCCTCCAGGGCTTTCGCCTCCCCTTCCGGACCATTCCCCGCCACTTCCACGGAATGCGCCTTTTCCTTCAATCCTTTTCGAATGAAGTCCGCTACTTTAGGCTCATCTTCCACCAACAGGATATGCATAATTCAAATACTTTCCATCAATATACCGCAAGCCATCCGGATGTCCTCGTCCGAAATGTTAAGGGGTGGCACTATCCGCATACTTTGTGCATGGAACAGGAACCAATCCGTAAAGATTCCATTCTTAATGGACGTATCGATGACCCGTTTATTCTCTTCAAAACTATCGAATTCCAGGGCAATCATCAATCCTTTTGAGCGGACCTGGCGAATTCCGGGGTGTTTCAGGTATTTCAGGAAAAGGGTCTCCTTCGACGCTACCCTTTCCACCAGCCCTTCCTCCAGAAGGACGTGGAAAGCGGCCATGCCTGCCGCACAACTGACGGGATGGCCCCCAAATGTGGTAATATGCCCCAGGACAGGGTTTCTTGCAAGCAGGTTCATCATGGGCCTGTCCGCTATAAAGGCGCCCAGGGGCATGCCCCCACCCAAGGCTTTTCCCAATAACAGGATATCCGGGGTAATGCCATAGCTCTCGAAGGCCCACAGGCTGCCGTTCCGGCCGAACCCGCATTGGATCTCGTCGAGCACCAGTAAAGCGCCCACTTGGGTGCAGCGCTCCCTCAATGCCCGTATCCAGGTAACATCGGGTATCCTCACGCCCGCCTCGGCTTGAATGGTTTCTACGACGACGCAGGCAGTCTCCCGGGTGATATGGATCAGGTCCCCGGGAGCGTTGTATTCCAAATGGGTAATTCCAGGCAAAAGAGGTCGAAAAGCATTTCTCCAGTATTCTCCTCCTATCAGGCTTAATGCACCCTGGGTCGAACCGTGGTATCCCTCCTTAAAGGCCACGATACCCGTTCTCCCCGTTGCCCGCTTGGCGAGCTTCATGGCGCCTTCGGTGGCTTCGGCGCCCGAATTGGTGAAATATACGCAATTCAATCCTGTGGGCAGGTGCTCCGCAAGCAGGCGCGCATAATTTACCTGGGGAGCTTGCACGGTTTCCCCATACACCATCGTGTGCAGGTACTTGTCCGCCTGATCCTTGATGGCGGCAACCACCCGAGGATGCCGGTGACCGACGTTGCAAACGCTGATCCCCCCTATTAAGTCTATATAGGATTTCCCCCCCGCATCCCAGAGGTAAGATCCTTCAGCCCGGGTGAATTCCAGCGCCAGGGGTGCATCGGAGGTCTGTGCAACGTGCTCCAGGAATAAACGGCGTAAATCCATAAGGGGTCAAAATTCCCGGTTTTTCCTTTCTTTTGGAAAAAAATATGCCCGTAATCCTGCCGGTTAAAGGAGTATTGCCCAGTTGGGGAGAGGGTTGCTTTATCGCACCCAATGCCACCGTCGTGGGGGACGTCGTCATGGGGTCCGAGTGCAGCATTTGGTTCAATGCCGTCGTCCGGGGGGATGTGAACAGCATTCGCCTGGGGAACAGGGTGAATGTCCAGGATGGAGCCGTCATCCATTGCACGTATCAGAAGACCAAAACCGTGGTCGGCAATAATGTTTCCATTGGTCATAACGCCATCGTCCACGGTTGCGAAGTCGAGGACAACGTGCTGATCGGCATGGGGGCCATCGTCATGGACGGGGCGAAAATCGGGAGCAACTCCATCATAGCAGCTGGGGCCGTAGTACTGGAAGGGACCGTCGTTGAAAAAGGGACGATCTACGGCGGCGTGCCCGCCAAAAAAATCAAGGACATCCCGCAAGACCTGATCAGCGGGCAGATCGAGCGTATCGCCGTCAATTACCTGATGTACGCGGGTTGGTTCAACGCTCCAGCATCACCGTCCCCTTGAGTGTAAAGGCGTCACCCGTATCGCAGATGACGTCCAGGAAATAAATGTAAGCTCCGGGAGGCTGGTCCATTCCGTCGATCCGCCCGTCCCATCCATTGGATATATCTCCCAGAGGGATATTATGCCTTTCAAACACCAGGTTCCCCCAACGTCCATAGATCCTGAAATCCCTGATGATACGGGCGCCCTTCCCCTCGGGATAAAAAATATCGTTGATCCCGTCCCCGTTCGGTGTAAAGGAATTGGGCACGACTATGCTGTTTTCGTGACAGACCAGCCGGATCGTCAGGGTATCGGAGGCCTTGCATCCATAAATCGTGCTCGCCGTTACCGTATAGAAAGTGGAAGAATCGGGGGTTGCGAGGGGATTGGGGCAATCGTTGCAGCTCAGACTGGCAGCAGGGGTCCATGACCAGGTAATGACGTCCGGGCTGTAAACGGTTGTCAGGGGGACGCTATTCCCCGCAGGCAGCGGACCGACAGGGTTGACCCTCAACTCGGGCCCTGGCTCTACGGTTACGGTGACGCTGGCAGTGTCCGAAAAACAGTCATGCAAATCGAACCCTGCAACGGTGTATGTCGTGCTGGTCGTTGGGTTAACCCAGATCGCTCCCGACGCTGCCGCCGGCGTCAACCATTGATAAGAATAGGCGCCCTGAGGGTCCAAAAGAATGCTGTCTCCGTTGCACAAAAACGTATCCGCGGGAATTTTCATGATAAAGGGGCTGCTTACAGACACGAGTACCGAATCCTCCGCCCCGCACCCGGCGGCATTGGTAACCTGAACGGTGTAGGTCGTGGAAACCACTGGGCTGGCATAAGGAGCGGCCGCGGTTGGGTTACTCAATCCGGTGGCTGGAGTCCATTGGTAGCTCACCCCGTTGTAGGCCGAAAGCGATACTGAATCCCCCAGGCAAACCCAGGAAGACGACGCAACGAGATCTACGGCGGGCAGAGGGTTTACCGTAAGTGGGGCTTTACTGGTATCGAAGCAGCCTCCGATGGCACTGACCAGTGAAACGACATAGCTACCTGCGGAGGGCGCAATAATCAAGGCTTGGGCATTCGTATCGATGCCCCCTCCCGGTAGCAACCAGTTCCACCCAACCGTGGCAGGGTAGTCGGGACTGCCCGTAAAATGAAGCGTATCCCCCGGGCATGCATTGGCTGGTCCGGAAATCGAACCCGGATCCGAACGCGTCACGACCACTGTATCCAGACTCTGCGAGAGGCATCCAGGCGTTGAGGTCACACTAACCTTAACGGGAAAGTTCCCGGGCGCGGTGTAGGCAAACACAGGGTTGGCACTCGCTGACGTATCCGCCGGGTTCCCCGTTCCGAAGTCCCAATGATATATAAGTCCTTCGCCCAGGTTTGTGGCCGATATACTGTATACCCCCGGAGAAAATTGTACCTGTCCCGAATCGCACAGGTGCATTGGAGTCGCCCCCAGTAAGGTGTGCAGGGAATCGGCAATCACTTTTCCCGGCGGACTAAAAGAGGCTTTACAGCCCAAAGAATCTTCCAGGATCAAAGTCGGTGTGTAAACACCTGGAATGGAATAAGTATGGGACAGAACCGTGTCCGACGCGTTAATCACCGTGCCGTCTCCAAAATCCCAGATATAGGAAACAGCGTTCAGGGCATGGGCGGTCATGGTAACGGTCGTAGGTGCGCAGCCCTGGGAACCCATCGCCTGTATGGAAGCGTAAGGACCCTTGACGATTACCGAATCAATGGATGTAATCGAAACTCCCGATCCCGTTGCTGTTAGTATAATATAGTATATGCCCGGTGTATTATAGGTGTGACTGGGATTGGGGTTGCCCTGCGCGGTAGCGCCGTCACCAAAATTCCAGGCCCAACCCGTTACGTTGAACCCGGTGCCGGAGAAACTAAGGACTACAGGAGGGCAATTATTCCCGTTGACGTAGGAGGCTACATAGGTGAAGGAAGCGCTCACGCTACGCACCGGTACGATTTGGACAGAAGTGTCTGTCGGGCAATAACCAGGCGTATTATCGTATACTACCAGGGTAACGGTATCCGTGGTAATGTTCGGGTAGGTGTGGTTGACCGAATTCAGGTTTGTGGACGTGGAACCATTGCTGGCAAAGGTCCAAAGTGCCGCGTTAAAGGGGCCAGTGGAAGTATTGATGAATGTGGCCGTGGTGCCGGGCGTGATGTTCGCGGGCGTCCAATAGAAGGAGGCCTGGGGTCCGTTGACCTGCACGGTTGTATAGTTGTCCTCTACCGCGATGTAGGCAATATCGGTAGTGGAAGTGGTGCAACCCGAAGAATCCGTAACCTTTAGATGGGGATAATAGGTTCCGGGCCCCGGATAGATATGGGATACCGCGCCCCCCATTCCGGAGGTCAAAGAAGTCCCGTCCCCGAAGGTCCATTGGTATTGCACGATGGGCCCTCCAAAGGAGGGTCTCGAGGTATCCGTGAACAGGACCGGATCCCGGTAACAATTGTTTCCGGCTGCTTCAAAGCCTACGATGGGTCCGGAAATTTTCACGGGGATCCAATTGGTGGTATCGTTACAATAAAACAGGGCGGATGTCAGTATAGCCCTTATGCTGTCCTCTCCGGGTTGGAGATAGAGAAGGGATCCCGTGAGGGTGGTATAATAGCATGGAATACCTCCGGACCAGGGTTCGCTGGCATAGGGGCTACCATTGCCGTATTGGAATGCCGCCGAATAGTAATTGGAACCTATCACGAATTGGCCCCCCGGCGAGGTTGCCTGGTAATTGGTATCCAATTGGTTTATCGTCAGTTGCAGGGCGCTGTCGGCGCACACGATGGACTGGGGGCTGCTGAGCAGTGGATGCTGCTTGACCAGCACATAGACAGTCGTGGAATCCTTATTGGTGCAGTTGGCATTCGTCGTCGTCAACATAACCTGGTAAACACCCGATTTGGTATATACATGCGTGAAGGTATCCTCCGGGGAGCTGAGGTTAAGCGTTGTACCGTCCCCGAAATTCCAGGTGATCCCCGTAGCTCCTCTTATGGAATCCGTGAAGACTACCTGGCCCCTGCTCCCCGAGCAGGTATTGCTGGCCGAAAGTATGTTTGGGAAGCTGGGCAAAACGATCACTGAATCCACTTTGGTCACGGTATCCCTGCAGTAATTGTTGTACCCTGTGGCAATCAGGGTAATTGTGTAGGCGCCCTCCTTGGAATATTGGTGGGTGGTCGAGGTGTAATATTCACTTCCTGTTCCGCTGCCGTCCCCAAAATCCCAATATAAACTACCGAAGTTGGTACCTGTCGCCTGTACGGTAATAGGCAAATTACCGCAAACCGGGTTGGCAGGAGAGATGGAAAAATTCATCACGGGGGGCTGGTCTATTTGCACGGCAAAACCATTGGACGTGGAAGTTCCTTTACACCCATTGCTGGTGACCCATTGAAGTGTAATCGAATAATTTCCGGGGGTCGAATAGGTATGGGTGGGCATGGAATCCGTGGAAGTAGTGCCATCCCCGAAATTCCAAAGGTATTGTACGATGTGCAGGTTGCCGACGGCGTTACAGGTAACCGTTATGGGCGTACAGGATACCGTGCCCGTGGGATTCGTCGTAACCACATTCAGGTAAAACCCCGGCGGCTGGATGTTGACAATTTGATACGTGGTGGCCGTACAGCCGTGCGCATCGACGATTGCAAGGGTCACATAGAGTCCTCCGTACTGGGTGAAGGTATAGGAGGCGGACCTGGTGGTGGCGAAGGGGCTGCCCAAATTACCGAAATCGCTACTCGTATACCAGTCCCAGGCTACCGCGGTGGTGGAGGTATCACTAAACTGCCAGGTGGTCGGCGCCCCACACGCAGAGTCTGATTTATCCAGGAATCCTCCAAGGGCCGGCGTGGGATAAACGGTGACGGTCTGTGAGGCGCTGGCAGGACAAGACCCGTAAACCGCGGCCATTGTAATGGTATAAGTGCCCGGTTTGTAAAAGGTATAATAGGCATATTGACCATATTGCTGATAGCCCGAAGTGCTGATGTTCCAAACCTCACTCCCGGGATTGGGAGCAGGATTGCTCGAGTCGGCAAAAATTTCCTCGGCGTCCGTGCAAATCGGCAGGGGCAATTTTAGGGCGGGTTTGTAGTTCGCCACACTGATATAGGCCGTCTTTTGCAGGGAATCGGAACACCCGGCCGTGGAGGTCACCAAAAGGGAAACGGAATAAATCCCGGGAGCGGTATAGTTATGGGATGGAGCCATAGCGGTAGCCGTAGCGCCATCCCCGAATTTCCATAAATAGCTGAGGGCGCCGGGACCCGTCGTAGTATTGATAAAAGGAACCGCATCTCCGAGCACGCAAACACTTGTGGAGTCCGTGGAAAAGGCCGGCTGTACGGGTGCGGCCACATTGACCAGCCCCGCCAGGGCTTCGGTTGCCGTGCAACCGTAGCTGTTGGTCACGGTCAACTCCACGGTAGGCGAGCCGGGGAAAGTATAGGTATGCGATACCGAAGGGTTCGTGACGCTTTCTGTGGTGCCGTCACCGAAGTCCCAGTAATACTGCGAAATGGTCCCGCTCCCCGCGGCGGAAGTACTGAGAAAGCTGGCCGCCAAAGGGGCGCAGCCACCCGAGCCGGCTGTAATGCCAAAACTTGCCGTTGGATTGCTGTAAACCGTGACCGTCAATGACTTGGTAGAAGCGCTCGCTCCATCCTGAACGGTCAGGGAAACCGTATAAGTGCCTGGGTTTACGTAGGTAGCCCCACTGGAATAGGTGGAATCCGGGGTCGTGACCTGGTTCCCGTTTCCGAAATCCCAGGTGTAGGTTGCAGTTTTGGAAGCCCCAACGGTAGTATTGGTAAAGGATACAGTAATAGGTGAGCACCCTCCCGAAGTGGAAGCCGTAAATCCGACTGAAAGGGCAGCGAGGGTGAGGATAAGCATGAAATGCTCGGATGAGGGTCGAAGCTACTCAAATTGCCCGGAAAGTCGTATATTGTTAAGCATCTCTAATATCCCATTTATGAAAACCTTTAGATTCTCGCTGATTACCATTGCCTTCATGGCCATTCTGTATGGATGCGCGCCAAAATATGGTTGCCCCGCCAATGCTGTCGGGGCCGAAAATGCTGAAAATGGTAAGCACTCGAAGTACAATTCCAATCTGAATAAATTCTAGTACATGGGTTCCGGCAAGGACTCGAGGATATTTACGTAACTGACGTACCTGTCCTCGGAAATTGAACCGGACAAGACCCCCGCTTTTACCGCGCACCCCGGCTCCTCCAGGTGCAGGCAGTCGTTGAACTGGCAATTCCCAAGGACCCTCCGCATTTCCGGGAAATAATGGGAAAGCTCTTGCCTGGATACATCCACGAGTCCAAATTCCCTGACCCCGGGGGTATCGATGATCTGCCCCGATGTCGGGAGGTCGAACATTTCAGCGAAGGTGGTCGTGTGCATGCCCTTTCCGCTCCAATCACTGACTTCCGCCGTCCTGCGGTTCATATCGGGAAAGAGGTGGTTGAGGAAGGACGATTTCCCCACGCCCGAATGTCCCGATAATAACGTGACCTTTCCCGAAAGCACTTCCATGACCTCGGGAAGTCCCTGCCCCGTTTGTACGCTCGTAAGCAGGACGGGATATCCTATAGCTCCATACATTTCGGAGAGTTGCCCGAATTTTTCCATTTCCCTCGCCCGGTACAGATCGGCCTTGTTGAACAAGAGGAGTGCCGGAACTCCATACATCTCGGAGGCCGCAAGGAAACGGTCGATAAATCCCTGGGAAGTTTTCGGATCGCGCAGGGTTGCCACGAGCAGGAGTTGATCCAGGTTGGAGGCTACGATGTGGTGATACCTCCTGTTGTGCGGCGACTGCCGGGTAATGTAGTTGCGTCTGTCGTGGATGGCTGTGATGATGGCGGAATCTTCCGTTTCATTCTCCACTTCCAGGTCCACCTTGTCCCCCACCGCGATGGGGTTGGTCGAAGATATGTCGTCGAGCTTGAATTTACCTTTTGCGCGGGCATTCCACATGCGCCCATCCACGGTCTTGGCGAGATACCAACTTCCCGTCGATTTATAGATGGTGCCCTCCATTACGGATATTTTCTTAGGATCGTGTACCTCAGGAGGGCTTCCAGTACCAGCAGCCCCAGGGCCACCAGGGCGAAGGGAAGGAATTCCTCGCTGACGCGCTCATAGGTAGTAATTTCCACTTTGGACTTCTCCAGTTGGTCGATACTCTTGTAGATGCTGTCCAGGCCTGCATTATCGGTTGCGCGGTAATATTGTCCCCCTGTCGAACCCGCAATATCCTTGAGGAGCTTCTCGTCAATGCCCTCCTTTTCGATGCTGCGTTTCCCACCTTCTTCGATGGGCGCATACCCCTCCGTCCCGATACCGATGGTGTACACCTTGACGCCCATGGCCCGCGCAATTTCCTTTGCAGTCAATGGATCGATCAAGCCCGCATTATTGACCCCATCGGTCATAAGGATAACGATCTTGCTTTTCGACTGGCTGCTTTTCAAGCGCTCCACGCTGGTTGCCAGCCCAGAACCGATCGCCGTACCGTCCTGGAGGATACCGGGTCTTATCCCGCTGATCTGGGAAATGACCGCTGCGTGGTCGGTGGTCAGGGGGCAAAGGGTAAAGCTTTCCCCGGAAAAAATCACCACGCCGATCCTGTCCGTGGGCCGGTGGTTGACGAATTCGATGGCTTCCTGTTTAGCCGCTTCCATCCGGTTCGGGTTGAAGTCTTCGGACATCATGCTTCCGCTGATGTCGATACACAGGATGATGTCCAGTCCTTCTCCTGAAACCTGCTCCTGCCGATTCCTGATCTGAGGGCGTGCCAGGGCCAGGATGAGTGCTGCCAGGGCCAGGGGACGGAGTACGAAAACGGAACCTGCCAGGGCCGTCCGGAATGTGGATACTGCCCTGAAATGCTGTATAGAGGAAACCTTAAGGGTAGCCTGGCGCTTGACACCCCGGCCGGGAAACCAAAACAAGGTAACCGGTACCAGGATGAGCCCCAGTAAAACCCAGGGCCATGCGAAGGTGATATGTTCCAACCAGTAGAAGATCACGGCGTTTTTTCGGTTTTATGCAAAATGTCGATGGCCTTCCTCACCTGTTCCAGGGAACGCTGGTGCGCCTCGTTACCCGGGAAGAAACGTGCGAATTTAACGGCATCTTCCATCCTCAGGGCCTCGGCCAGGGCCGAGCGTTCTCCCGGATCGTCGAGCACATCCTGGATCTTGAGAAGCAGATCGGTAGTGGTGAACTGAAGGGCCTTCCACCCATATGCCCGCGCCAGGTAGCGCTTCAGTATCTCGTCCAGGCGCGAATAATACGGCTTGATATCCGCGGAAGCTACGGGCATCCGGAGCGTCCCCAGGGCCTGCATGGCTTCCTCATAGGGCGGTTCAGCCAGCGCAGCGGCCTCCTCTTTACGCTTTTTGTGCGTCAGGGTCCGGATCAGCAGGAAAATCAGCACGATCAGGAGGGCCCCCGAGACAAAAAAGGCCCACCAAGGTATGTACGAACTGACGGGTATGATGCCCTTGATATCGCGAATCTGGTCTCCCGGCTTCATGGGTATAAACTGCACGTCCACCTCCAGGCTGTCGGTGACGATATTGGTGCCCGGCAGGTCGAAAGCGGGGATGACCCAATGTCCGCTGTCGAAACTGGTCAGGACAAGGACCTGTTGCAATTGCAGTAGATCCTTATTGATTACGGTATCGATTTTGCTTTTCGAAAGGATTTCGAAATGGGGAAGCGAATCGGGGATTTCAGGGAAAAGGGCGTGACCGGTCGAAGTTCTTACGGTCAAGGTAAGACGCAGGGGTTCCCCGATCAATATTGCAGGCCTGTCCGCGGTGATGTCCGCGGAAATCCCGGATGGGATCGACTGGGCCCCCGCTCTCGGGGCCTGCAACCACAGGGCGACCAACAAAAGGGTTCTTCTCAACTTCATGGATCATCGATTCCTGTGGATGAAGAACTTCTGCAGCACCTTTACATAGTCTTCCCCGGTGCTCATGTGGAGCAGGTCGGCGCCGGCTCTTACGAATACCTGTTTACAAAAGTCGTTATAGCGGTGGAATTGGGCCTCGTACTCCTTTCGGACGAAGGAATTGGAAGTGTTCACGTAAGCCCGGTTCCCCGTTTCCGCGTCCTCCACCTCGAGCAATCCGACATCCGGAAGCACCATGTCCATTTTATCATACACCTTGACCCCTATCAGGTCATGCTTCCGTGCGGCTACCCTCAGGGCGTCCTCGTAGGAGTCGTCCAGGAAGTCACTTAGGAGAAAGGCAATACTTTTTTGCTTGCAGCTATTATTGAGGTAGCGGATGGCTTCTGAAATCCGGGTGCCCTTATCCTTGGGCGAAGAGGTCAGCAATTCCCGCACGATATACAGGGCATGCTGGCGACCTTTACGCGCAGGGATGAACTTTTCAACCTTGTCGGAGAAAAAGATGACCCCCACCTTATCGTTGTTGTGGATGGCAGCCAGCGTAATGACCGCGCATACTTCAGTGATCAGGTCCTTTTTCCGCTGGTAGGTGGTCCCGAACAGGGCGCTCGAGCTGACGTCTACCAGCAGCAGTACCGTTAGTTCCCTTTCTTCCTCGAAAACTTTACTATAAGGATGGGAAAGGCGGGCGGATACATTCCAGTCGATAAACCTTATGTCATCGCCGGCTTCGTACTCCCTGACTTCCTTGAAGCTCATCCCCCTGCCCTTGAAGGCCGAGTGATATTCTCCCTTGAAGAGGTGATTGGAAAGCTTCCGGCTTTTGATTTCCAGTTCCCGGACCTTCTTGAGTATGTCGGTTACACTCATCATGGCACGTTCACAACCTTCAACACTTCCTCGATGATATTCCCTACGTCCACCCCCTCGGCCTCGGCTTCGTAGGTAAGCCCGATGCGGTGCCTGAGCACATCGTGCGCGATGGTCCTTATGTCTTCCGGGATCACGTAGGCGCGCTTGGCCAGGAATGCCACTGCCTTGGAAGCCAGGGCCAGGTTGATCGACGCTCTTGGCGACCCTCCATAGGCAATGAGAGACTTTAACTTTTCCAGCTTGTATTGGGCAGGATACCTCGTAGCGAAAACAATATCGAGGATGTAGTTTTCTATTTTTTCATCCATATACACCTGGCGCACCAGGTCCCTGGCGCCCAAGACTTCCGGTATCGACACCACCGGTTGTACCTGCCCGGCGCTCAAATCACCACGGACATTCTGGTGGATAATTTTTTGTTCCTCATCCTTCTTGGGATAGTCCACTACGACTTTCAGCATGAACCGGTCCACCTGGGCTTCAGGAAGGGGATACGTACCCTCTTGCTCGATAGGATTCTGGGTCGCCATGACCAGGAAGGGCTCCGGCAGGGCATAGCTCGATTCGCTTATCGTAACCTGCCTTTCCTGCATGGCTTCCAGCAACGCGCTTTGCACTTTCGCGGGGGCACGGTTGATTTCATCCGCGAGAATGAAATTGGCGAAAATGGGCCCTTTCCTGACCACGAATTCGCCTTTTTGCTGGTTATAGATCATGGTGCCAAGCACGTCGGCGGGCAATAGGTCGGGGGTAAACTGGATACGGCTGAAAGCAGCATTGACCGCCTGGGAAAGGGATTTGATCGAAAGGGTCTTCGCCAATCCGGGGACTCCTTCCAGGAGGATATGCCCATTGCTGAGGAGGCCGATCAGCAAGCGGTCTATCATATGAGACTGGCCCACGATCACCTTATTGATCTCGCCTCTCAGGCGGTCGACAAAGGCCCCTGCGATTTGGATCTTTTCATTCACAAGCCGAATATCTTCAGCGGTTTGTATCATGTGCGCTTTCGTTTTAAGACCCCAATATTAATGAATAATTGTAATTTGCGGCCCATGACGGACGATCTGCGGAAGAGATGGGCCAACCTTGAAGAGATGCTGACCGTGCGCTTCGGAAAGAAGCCGGACCTGAATGCCATCCTTTTTATGATCGGGATTCAGGAACTGGGATCCCAGAAAAACACATTCAGCAAGGAGGAAAAGCAGGACCTGATGCACGTGGCCGTTTGCCATATCCTCAGCAGCAGCGGATACTACAGCCTGAACAACGTGGACGAGGATGGGTGGCCCCACTATACACAATTGAAAGCGCTGCCCACGCTACCCCTGAATGAGCAGGAAGACTTTATAAAAGACCACGTCCTCTTATATTTCGACCAAAATGACCCGGATCACGCCCCTTAAATTGCTGTTCTGCCTGTTGCTGCCCCTAAGCCTCTCCGCCCGGCCACGGCGCGTAAGACTTATCACCAACTTCGGAGTCATCATCGTGGAACTTTACGACCAGACGCCCAAGCACAGGGATAACTTCATCCGTCTCGTCCGGAAACACTTCTACGACAGCCTGCTATTTCACCGGGTCATTCCCAATTTCATGATCCAGGGCGGGGATCCCTCCAGTAAACGCGCCGCGGCTGGCGTTCAACTGGGTGATGGAGACGTGGGTTATACCATTCCCGCTGAATTCGACACCGCCTTGTTTCACGCCCGTGGTGTCCTGGCTGCAGCCAGGGATAACAACCCTGCCAAGGCCAGCAGTGGTTGCCAGTTTTACATCGTCCAGGGAAAAAAATACACAGAATCCGGACTAGACTCCCTGGAGGGGGGCCGGATGGCCGGGCGGAAAATTCCCTTTTCGCATAGGGTCGTCTATGAAACACAGGGTGGCACCCCCTGGCTCGACATGAACTATACGGTGTTCGGCAAGGTCATCCGGGGCATCGGGGTCGTGGACGCCATTGCTGCCGTAAAAACGGACGCGAATAACCGCCCCGTAAGCGATGTACGCATTTTGCACGCGCGCCTGGTACACAAATTTTTATTTTTCTGAATGAGCGGAAAAAGCCAATTTAGCGGTTCGTAAAACCTACCATCGACACATGCAATTCCCTGAAAATCTCCGGTACACCAAAGAACATGAATGGATCCGCCTGGAAGGCAACACCGCCTTCGTCGGTATTACAGAATTCGCCCAGGGCGAGCTCGGAGATATCGTGTACGTGGAAATCGAGACCAAGGATAAGCCCCTGGCGGCGGAAGCCGTTTTCGGTACGGTAGAGGCCGTCAAAACCGTCAGCGACCTTTTCCTGCCCCTGGCAGGCACCATTACGGAAGTCAATCCCGCTTTGGAGGGTCAGCCCGAATTGGTGAACAGCGATCCCTACGGGGCAGGCTGGATGATTAAAATGACCTTGGACAATCCAAAAGACTTCGAACAATTGTTGACCGCCGAGGCCTACAAGAACCTGGTTGGATAAGCATGATCCCCTGGATATACAAGATATTGAGGGCCGGATATTGGCTGGCGTTCCTTTGGGTGTTGCTGATCATCATCCTGCTGGTCATGCCCGCCAGGGATATACCCTCCGTTGGCTTCCTGGAAAGGATCCACTTCGATAAATTCGTTCACTTTTCCCTGTTCGGAATCCTGGTGGCGCTTTGGACAATCCCCTACGCGGACAAGCACTCCCCTTCCCAGAATACCAGGTTCTTCCTCCTGGTTTGCCTGATCGCCTGCGCCTTCGGGGCGGCCATGGAATGGGTGCAACTGGAATTCACCAAAGACCGCGACTACGAAAACGGGGACATCGTAGCGGATGCCATTGGCGCAATTGTGGGGATGATAATCAGTATGTTGTGGGTTAAACACGAAAAGCGGCGCCTTCAATGACGCGCCTCCACACGCATGCGCAATTAAGGGCAAAAGAAAAGCCCCTGTGGAAACAGGGGCCGCTTCACCAAAACTAACTGCTTATGAGAAAATTGACTGCTTGCGTATTTAATAATGTAGATTCAAAACTAAAGCCAAAGTTTAAAAAACTAATGTTAAGAAAAAACTAATCTCAAACTCACAAATTCCTTAGCGCTTAACCCGCCCTTCAACTCTCCTCTAAAACACGCTTTAGCTAAACCCTTTCAGCAAAGATACTGCGTTTACAGGCCGTCTGTTGTCAAAGTTTTGTTATAGTCGGCCTCCCTATCAAGTTACAAACTATTGCCAGGAAAAAGAAGGCCCCCGTAAAGATTTAATGGGAATATTCAGTGGATTTAACTCCACAACCGAGGGACAACCAGCAGATGCTTATTCTTATTATTTGATTGATAAGCCGTTACGAGTTGGCCATTTTCTCTGCATTTTCGGCGAACTGGAGGGCGTCTATGAATTCCTGGATATCCCCGTTCATGACATTGTCGAGGTTATAGACGGTGAGGTTGATGCGGTGGTCCGTAACCCTCCCCTGGGGAAAGTTATAGGTGCGGATTTTGGCGCTGCGGTCACCCGTGCTCACGAGGCTTTTCCGGTGCCGGGAAATTTCTTCCTCCTGCTTCCGGACTTGCTCCTCGTATAGTTTCGTCCTCATCATCTGCATGGCCTTTTCGCGATTGCCCAACTGGGTGCGTTCCGTCTGGCACATGACGACGGTGCCCGTGGGCACGTGGGTCAGGATCACCTTGGTTTCGACCTTATTGACATTCTGGCCTCCGGCGCCTCCGCTTCGGGCCGTCTCCATTTTGACGTCGCTGTCCTTCAATTCAAAGTCCACCTCTTCGGCCTCGGGCATTACGGCTACCGTCGCAGCCGAGGTATGGACCCTCCCGCTGGCTTCGGTCGCCGGCACCCTCTGAACCCGGTGCACCCCGCTTTCGAATTTCAAGGTCCCGTAAACGTCATCTCCGGTAACTTCCACGTTCACTTCCTTATACCCCCCCACGGTCCCTTCGGTTTCGCTCAATATGGCTGTACGATACCCTCGTCTCTCAAGGTATTTCAGGTACATCCGCAGGAGATCCCCCGCGAACAGGGATGCTTCATCCCCTCCGGTGCCTGCCCTGATTTCCAGGATGGCATTCTTTTCGTCCTGGGGGTCTTTTGGAATCAGCATCTGGCGAATCCTGGCTTCGAGGTCCGTTTTTTTATCTTCCAGGATTTCGGTTTCGGCCTTGGCCAGGTCCCTCAACTCTTCGTCGTCCCCATACAGGGCTTCCCGGTTGAATGCAATATCCCCAAGCAATCGCTTGTATTCCTCGTAGGCCTGAACGATCTTTTCGAGGCTCCGGTACTCTTTACTTAACTTACTGAACCTGGGATTGTTGCTTACCACCTCGGGATTGGTCAGGGCGATGCCTATTTCGTCGAATTTGGCCTTAATGGCTTCCAATTTATCTACCATACCTTTATTGTTCAGCACCCAAGGGTGCTTTCCAGGGCGCAAAAATAATCAATTGGCATGGCATACAGGAAATTCAAGGCGGACAGGCTTTTCGACGGTGAAAAAATGAGGAAAGGCGTCTTGGTGTGTGATGCAACAGGCCGGATAGAGACGATTCTGCCGGATGCCCCCGACGCGGAATATCACGAGGGCCTATTGTGCCCGGGCTTTGTCAACACGCACTGCCACCTGGAACTTTCCCATATGGCCGGCCTGATCCCTCCGGGGACCGGGATGGTCGATTTCCTGCTCCAGGTCATGAACCGGAGGGATGAAGCCCCCCTGAATCCACAAGACGCCGCCAGGGAGGCGGACCAGGTGATGTATGAAGAGGGGATCGTTGCCGTGGGGGACATATCCAATAACATAAGTACCCTCCCCGTAAAGGCAGCCAGCCTCCTTCACTACCACACCTTCGTGGAAGTGGCGGGTTTCGTTCCCGCGGCCGCGTCTGCGAGACTCCACCAGGCCAGACAAGTCTATGATGCCATGAACCGCGTGCTCGGAGGCGTCAGCCTGGTCCCTCACGCACCTTACTCTGTATCGAAACCCTTATTTGAAGCGCTGAATCTGCCTGGCCTGACCAGTATTCATAACCAGGAAAGTTCCGCTGAAAACGAATTTTACCGGACGGGCAGGGGCGATTTCCGGCGCCTCTACGACGCCCTGGGCCTGAACCTGGATTTTTTCAGTCCCTACGGGACCAGCAGCCTGGCCGCCTACCTACCCTGGTTGTCCGCTCCCGCTTCGCTGCTTCTCGTACACAATGTGGCAACCTCAGCCGAAGACGTGGCCCTGGCGCGGGCGCTGTCCACCGAACGGAACCAGCGCCTCTATTGGTGCCTGTGCCCCGGTGCGAATCAGTATATTCAGGACGCCTTACCACCCCTGTCCATCCTGAGGGAACAAGGTTGCGTGATGACCCTCGGCACGGACAGCCTTGCTTCCAACCACCGACTGAGCATCCTTCACGAGATCGGCCTGATCCAGGAATTCTTCCCGCAGGTACCCCTGGGTGAAGTGCTGGGATGGGCTACCATCAATGGGGCCAGGGCGCTCCGCCTGGACGGAGACCTGGGCGCCTTCCTCCCCGGGACGCTCCCCGGCATCAATCTGATCACCGGGATGGCGGGGGATAAAATCACGGGCAGTTCCCGTGTCAGGCGCCTTCTTTAACCCATTAAAGCCTGTAATACGCCCAGGGAACGAAGTGTTCCGAAGTCAGGCACATGCAAAGTATAAAATAGCTGGTACGCCTCAAGGAGATTCCTCCGCAATTCCTGGTTGAGGCGGATCCCGCGGAGCGCTTCGGTCGTCTCCGCTTCCAGCAGCCGATAGGTTACTTCCGCCAGGTATCCCTCCAGGTAATACTTATGTCCGGGAGCCTCCTCCACATAGTTCCCTTCCTGCAAGTCCAGGAAAGGCGTAGCCGGAGTGTACTGTCCGCCGATACGGAAGCCCAGGTGCGAGGCCAGTGCGAGGGTGAAGTGTAACGCAGTGTTGGCGGCGGCCAGGTCGTCCGCGGTATCCAGACTGATCAATGAAGATTCCAGGAATTCGTACAATGCCTCGTTGGCCTCGGGTTGTTTGAGACATTTTTGCATCAGCTCCATCATATATAAAACAAGGGTCGTTTTGATGATATTCGCATACATCTCACGGTATAGGTACGCCCATCTGAATTCCTTGATCCGCTGGATGTTGCGCTGGTCATGGTGATAGACGACCAGCTCCAGGATAGACCCGGGCTGGAAAAGGCCCGCACGGGTTCCGCCCCGTTTTTCCGTCCTTACGCCATTTATGATATAAGATTGGATTCCGAATGATTCGGTAAATATCGATACGATGAGGCTGGTATCCCCATATTTCACCGGTCTCAGCACTATGCCCTTCGTCGTCTGAATCATATCAATGAATAAATACGATTTTGGCCGCTAGTTTCGGAGATCCTCCCGAACCCGCGATGAGCACCAGGTAAACCCCCGACGCCACCCTCCTGGCAGTATAATCCTCCCCATTCCAAACAGCCTGTCCCCCCAGGGCAATCGTCTGGTAAACCAGGCGTCCATCCAGCCCTGTAATCTTGACCACGGACCCTTCAGGCAGATTTTTTATCCCGATGGTTCCGGAATATCCGGGGGGCACGGGATTGGGAAATACCAGGACTCCGCCCGTGGCCTGGGAGGCTTCCGTAGCGGTGCCCTTGAAGGAGCACATCCCGGAAGGCGTACTAAAAAAAACTTCCCCGCTGGCTCCGTCGATGGCGATTTGATTTACGGTGTCATTGAACAACGGGCTGTTTCCCGTATTATATTGGGCGATCACCTGTTCTCCGTCCTCGCTGATCAACCAGGCTCCCGAGGCCGTTCCGACCCATTTCCGGTCGGCGCCGTCCACGGCCATGCTGAGCACTTGTTGACCCTGAAACAGGTAACCCGCAAAGGCGTCGTTCTGAACTACGGGTAGTGTGGCGTCGCAGGCAGATGTAAATTGGGTCCCCCCGCATTCTACGACGGCGATGCCGCTATTGGTCCCGATCCAAACCAGGCCTTGTTTATCCATGACCATGCAGTTCACGTTCGGGTCGGGTAAATTCCCCAGACCCGTGCCCGGCATAAAGGACTTCCACATTCCCGAGGCGGGGTTGAAACACACGGCTCCGTACCCGGGGGCCGCTTGGATCCACAGGTACCCGAAATCGTCCGAAAGGATACGTCCCAACTGATTGCCGGGGATGGATACCCCGAGCGGGAAAGATTGAATGCCTCCTCCCCGCGATTTTTCGACCAGGGGTTGTGTCGTTCCCGAATAAACCATCCATAGGTTCCCGGAGGAATCATAGGTAAGTCCCGTCACGGGACCGCCTGGAAGAACGGATGGCGCGGCGGTGGCCGGCAAGACCATTAATCCTCCGACTCCCGAGCCGGCGTATACGGTGTCCCTGCCGACAGCTACACTCACCAAATCCTGCAAACCCGACAGCGCAGGTTGGGTCAGGGAATTATAAGAAGTCCACAAGCCCCCTGCGTATCGCGAGCACCCGCTGGTATCGCCGGGACCCCCTCCTCCGGTTACCCAAAGTGCACCGGGAACCGCTTCCATTTGCCCCGCCAGGGGACCGTCGGGTGAATTGGGGACCAGGGGCACGATGGTATTTCCATTCCATTCCTCTAGACCTCTTTGCATATCGGCCATCCAAAGCAACCCATTGGACAACAAAATACCCCGCGGATCTACCAGACCGGTCAGGGTGTTGACCAGCGAACCACCCGTGTTGAGCCAGACAACCCTACCCGTCTCCGAAAGGACCACGTTGCCCTGGTAGACCTGGAGGTCGCTGATATGGAAACCATCCACGTAAAAGGGTCTCCAACTTCCACCCTGGGAAACCCAGACTGAATCATTCCTAAGTACAAACAGGGAACCTAGCCCCGATACGACCTGACTGCAGGGCAGGATATCCATTGCGGGATCGCCCGTGGGAATTTGCCAACTGTTGAAGTCCTCGAGATTGGAGCCGGATAAGAGCGCCTTTCTCAAACCCGCTCCCGTGGCCGCATACCAATACATGGAATCCGAGGTCATAGAATACACGGGCGTCTGGATGCCACCCGCACCCACGATATACGTTCCCGATACCTGCTCCGAGTCCAGGCTCAGGGCTACGATCCCCAATCCTGTTGAAACGTAGGCGTACGCACCCGTAATGTAAATATCGTGTATGGTCTTGTCCCCGGTGAGGGAGGAAATCTCCAGATCCGGAACCTCGGTGATCGAAGTGCCGTTTACAATATCCAGATCGCTGTTGTTATACCCTATGACCAGGATGCCGGAGGCGGAGTCGGTTCCAATGGTACTCACGCCGATGCTGTGCAATCCGTTGATGGTCGTGTAACGCGTAAGTTCATTATCCGGACCCGTGACGCTGAAGACAGCCGAAGGGGTGGCGACAAAAAAACCATTCCCCGTCGCCCGCAGAAATGCCACATGGTGGTAAGAAAGGTGTTCCGTCCATTGCCCGATAGGCGTCCCCTGGCCACCCGCAGTCACCCACATCGTCAGGAAAAAGAAAAATACCGACCAGCGCCGCATGGAGGCCAAAAATAGGCCAAATATTCCTAGGTTTGCGGCCATCATGTGGACCTACCTGGCTAAATGGGTACTGAAATACCGGTTACCCTTACTGACGTCGATTGTGCTGATAACCGCTGTGATGGGATTTTTTGCCAGCCGCCTGCAACTGAGCTACGATTTTTCCAATTCCATTCCCACTTCCCATCCCAAATTCCAGGAATACCAGGAATTTCACCGCCGCTTCGGAGGAGACCCTGAGCTCATGGTCGTCGGGCTGCGCACCGATGATTTTTATTCGCTCCCGGTCTTCACGGCATACAATCGCCTGGGGGGACAGTTGAAAAAGATACGGGGCGTGGAAACCGTCCTGTACGTGCCGGGAGCCATCAACCTCGTGAAGGATACGCAAGCTTCACGCCTGGTAGTTCAACCCGTCTTCCCCTCCGGTATTCACACCCAGGAAGCCTTGGACAGTTGCCGTAGGTCATTTGAAAAGCTGCCCTTTTACAGGGGCTTGTTATATAACCCCGAGACAAAAGCTTATTTGATGGTGCTTGGGCTGAGCAAGCAACTGGTGAATTCGTCCGCAAGGGTCCCGCTGATCAACGCCATCCTGGATACGCTTCATTCGTTCGAAACGGCGCAACACAAAACACTCGCCGTGAGCGGCCTTCCCTTGCTCAGGACCGAACTGAGTCTCCGCGTGCAACATGAAATGAAGTGGTTCACCCTGGGTTCCCTGGGGTTGATGATCCTCATTCTCTTCCTCTTTTTTCGCTCCTTCAGCGCCATGGCCATTTCGGTTCTCGTCGTATTGATCGGTATCGTCTGGAGCATGGGCACTATGGAGGTCATGGGATACAAGATCACCCTGCTCACGGCTCTCCTCCCCCCCCTCATGGTCGTCATTGGAGTCCCGAATTGCATTTACTTCCTGAACAAATACCATTCGGAATTCAAAGAGGGAAAGGGGAAAAAAGAAGCCTTGCAGGGCATGGTAGGACGTATGGGCGTCGTCACCTTCATGTGCAATTTATCGGCAGCCATAGGCTTCGCCGTCTTCGCCCTCACACAAAGCCCCATCCTCAAGGAATTCGGGGTAGTGGCAGGAATCAATATCATGGCCTTGTTTTTCATTTCCTTTTGCATCCTGCCGCCGTTGCTGAGCTATCTGCCGGAACCGAAACCTTCCCATATACGGTACCTGGAAAACGCGTCCATTCTTGCCTTGCTGGACAGGATCGAGCGCTGGGTTTTCCTTCACCGGGGCGTCGTTTTCACGTGCACTGCCCTGCTGTTGGCAGTAGCGGTGGCGGGGCTTTTCCGTCTCAAGTCGGTAGGCTACATCGTCGACGACCTGCCCAAGGGAGACCAACTGTATAAAGACCTGACTTTCTTTGAGGATAACTTTCATGGGGTCATGCCCCTGGAAATTGTCGTGGACACCAAAAAAAGGCATGGGCTTACCGGACCGAAGGCGCTGCCGGTCTTCGAAAAGATGGATTCGCTTTCCCAAACCATCGTTTCATTTCCCGAAACGGGCCGTCCCCTGTCCATAGTCGAAGCCCTCAAATTCATTCGCCAGGCCTATTACGACGGAGACAGCGCATACTATAGGGTCCCCTCCTCCTTCGATTTGGTCATGCTCTCGGACTACCTTCCCCAGGGGAAGGGGGCTCAAAACAGCCTCGGCACCCTGCTCAATTCTTTCATCGATACGGCAAAGCAACGTACGCGTCTCAGCGTGAACATGGCCGACATAGGCACGGCAAGGCTTCCGCATCTTCTCGATACATTGGAAAAAAGGGCGGACCAATTAT
>Ga0206875_1081_pt1 | contig 24163 bp, 10 predicted proteins | sample Alteio_BWOrgCont_9_FD_152616 | JGI IMG/M metagenome (GOLD analysis project Ga0206875, IMG submission 152616) | Enriched cells from forest soil in Barre Woods Harvard Forest LTER site, Petersham, Massachusetts, United States -... | ecosystem: Environmental > Terrestrial > Soil > Temperate forest > O... | reverse complement strand
TTACGGTGGTAATCCAAATCTCCCGCTGACGAACGGACTGGATTATATTGATGAATATGGCGCTTACCCGAGTATGACGGTGCCATTTGACTATACGGGAATTAACGTTTCTGTCGTTGCACCCACACTTTCCGCTAAACCCTGGGCAGGCGGTTATAGTAGCAACGCGTTTTACGATATCCAGGACTGGTTCGACCCCACCAAGACCAGCACAAATTTTGTAGGCCTTTTGCAAGGGGCTGGCGGCGCTCTCGACACAACCAACCGCTACGCCTTTCAGCGGATGATGAGTTACATCGGGACCAGCTCCCAACCGGAGTATGGCGTCTATGTCTATTCCAATTATTCGACTACGGGCGGCTCAATAGCGAACCCTCCCGTCCCTCCTCCCTCCGCCACCGGGCTCAATCTACCCCAGATCTTGCGCACAAAGGTCAATATCAATTACGACAACACCGCGCAAATCCAGGCCGGGCCCTTCACCCCGACGGGCAGCTATACGCCCATGCCCACCAACCTGCAAACCTGGGCCAACAATCCACTTGGGTTTTTCACCAACGCGGCTGACCTCCTGTTGCGTTCGCAGGCGTTTGTTTATACAAATTGGATGACGAATGCGGCGGGAACGTGGTTTGCAACCAATTACGTTTTACAGACATTCGGCATAACCAACATTCCCGTCTATAACGCAACCAACCCGGGCATTTGTTACAATGAACAAGTCCACCGCATGTTGCAATTGGCGGCGAACATGTATGCCTGCACATTCTCCACCAATATCACGGTTGCCACTGCCAACGGCCCTGTTCTTCATCCGCCTATTTTCCGTCCACAGTTTCTAATCAAGCCCGCCCCCAGTGGAACGAGCAACCTCACAATTACTATCACCAATTTTGTGATGGTGACAAACGACGCTGCAAATCAAATCAATCAGGGCTTTTATAATCTTAGCGATGTTAGGGCCAGAACGGCGCCAGTCCCAGGCCCGAATTTTTGGGGTGTGCCGTGGGTGGTTGGGGCGGTCAAGGGACTTCCCGCATTCGACCAGTACAGTTATCAGGATCGTATTTTCACGGAGCGCCAATTGGTCTTTGCCAGATATACCAATAGCGCCGGGCCGATAACAAACGAGGCGCCGCATTACACCAACCAATTTTACGAGATGTCGATTTCCAACTCATTCGGCATGTCGGCTTGGAATCCCTACAGCAACGCATTTTACGGTTCCGGTCTCCTCTATGTCGTTGGTCACATTGACATGGAGATTACCCTAACCAATAATTACAACTGGGGCACGAATATCGGGATCACGAATCCGTTGACGAGTTATGCCACAAATGTGGGCGGAACAGGTAATCCCTGGTTTCCCTACACCTTCAAGACATTTATGCAGACGAATTTTACCTCGCTGCCATTTGGGTATTACTCGGAGACCTATCATACGTGGGTTCCATTGGGTCAGAACGTACTGGGGTTGACCAATGGCGGTTTTCTTCCGGCTGATTTAACGCAGACCAGTTATCCAACCCATAGCTGGTCTGTCACGGTGACCAATCATTTGTACTATGTACTGTTGGATGGCCCGCCCGGTAGCGGAGTGCCGCTGGATTTTGTGAATCTGGGACCGTTTGGCAGCGGCACCAATCTCTCCTACGAACTGACAAACACGGTTGATCCGAACAATCCCAGCTTCCAGCAGGAATGGCTCATACCCCCGGCCACGGACGCAGGCAGTACAACACTTTCAGCGGGGGCGCAAAATCAGATTCTGAACGCGATAACCGCTGGCGGCGGGGCGGGCGGAGCGTTTTACAACGCCCTAAATGGAATTACCACACCGTCCACAGTGGGCGGAGCTTTCTTCGAGCCGCAAGCCGCATCGCTCACTTCCGTTCTCGGACCCTATGCATCAATACAGGATTCGAATATCTGGATGGCGTGTGACCCGCTGGTTCACTACACAATTGGAGATTTAACTGCTCCCAACCAAACTTTTGCCAACTCCATACAAAGCCCCGCTGCCATGCAAACGGTGATGGGACCAACGGTAGGAACAAAGACGTCACGCTATACCTTGGGCGCTGCGAATGGCGCGGGAGGAGCGATGATTTTTGGCGACACGGCCATCACGAGTTCCGACGCCTGGCAGTTTCCGACGAATTTATTTCCGACCGCTGGCTGGCTGGGACGTGTTCATCGTGGCACTCCGTGGCAAACGGTTTATTTGAAGCCAGACGACTCGGGCAATGGCGGGACAAAATGGTATACATATCCCACTGGCGGCACAGCCATCCAACCCTGGGTCAATTCGCCGTTCACTTATCCAACGAACGATTGGCCGCTGGTCGATCTTTTCACGGCGGTGCCGAACGACAACGCTGCACGCGGATTGCTCTCGGTCAACCAGACCAATGACGCCGCGTGGGCGGCCGTTTTCGCTGGAGTCGTGGCTTTGACCAATTCGACCGGCGGCGTAGTCATTGACCCGACCAATGCCTTGACCAACGTTAATTTTGGCCTGATGGAGGCCGGCACAACCACCACCACGCCGACCGCCGTCGGCATCAACGCCGTCCGGGCCGTTCAGCCCAACGGAATTTTCCATAAGATCGGCGACATCTTGCAGGCATCGGCGTTGACGACCGGTTCGCAATACGCCACGGGGGCCAGTCCGTTAACGGATGAAGTGGTGGAACGCATTCCGCAACAAACGCTGGGCTTGCTCAAGCTGGGCATGCCGCAATTTGTCATCTATGCGTGGGGCCAGGCACTGCGACCGCAAAGCCTTTATCCGGGATCGGCGGCGCAATTGAATAATATTTGCACCAATTACCAGATCACCGGCGAGTTCCTGACCCGCACGGTCTGCCATGTGGTCAGCGCCGATGGCACCACGGGCGCGCCAAAAATTGTCGTCGATAGTTTCAACATTGAACCCTCCAACTGATCATGCCGCAATTTCGCCACCGAAGAACGACGGATTTCTTCGGATTAATCCCATTTGGAAGGCTTTTTCACTGGCACTGGAATTTATATTCTGTTAACTTAATACGCTCCTATACAATGGTCAGGGAGGCAGGAAAATGCGTTTAAAACCAAAAGCTTGGTTTATCATCGGTCTGCTGCTGTGTGCCGCGGTCTTGGGCACCTGGCGTTATGCGAAGCGCTCCGAAGCGCGCCGCGCGGCCCGCGAGGCAGCCAGCGCCGCCGCGCAACATCCGGGATTGACTCCAGCCGCCAACGTGACAGCGGGAGACAAGTCGAAATCCTATCGCATCACCAACACCCGGCAGACCTTCACGCAGTTGCTGCATAACAGTCACGCGCTGATTTTGCGCAACGCGCTCATCGATACGGAAGTCCCGGTGGCGTTGAAGATTCCGAATCATCTTCGGGCCAAAGGCGCGCCCGGCAGTTACCTGGTTCAATCCGATCGACCGCTGGACAAGAATTTTTATGCCGAGTTGGCCAAGGCGGGCGCGACCTACATTTCTTACGTGCCCAACAACGCCGCTCTCGTCCAAGCGTCGCCCACGCAAGCGACCAATATTGCGGCCAATGCAGACGTCGTCGCGGTGCTGCCTTACGAACCTTATTACAAGCTGGACAACACCCTGCTCCCTTCGGCGGTCGAGCAACAGTCGCAGACCAACGCGCTGAGCGTCACGACTTTTCCCGGTCAACGCGACGCGGCGTTGAATGCCCTGGCCCAACTCGGCGCCACCTTGATCGGCGAAGACCGCAGCCCCTTCGGGCCGACGTTGATTGTTCGCGTTCCGCCCACCAGCTTGACGGCCGTCGCGCAATTGCCGCAGGCTCAGGAAATCGAGGCTTACACCCCGCGGCGTTTGATGAATGACTTGACCCGGGTGCAATTGGGAGTGTCCACCAATACGCTGCTGGGCACTGCCACCTACCTCAACCTTTCCGGTAAAAACGTCACTGTCAATATCAACGACACCGGCGTGGAAGCCACCAATCATGACCTCGTAGGCCGAGTGATTGGAGATTCTCTGACCGACAATGATGGCCATGGCACGCACGTCGCGGGGATCATCGCGGGCAGCGGCAAGGAATCGAGCACTGTCAAGTTTCCGATTCCCGGATCCGTCACGAACGCGGACATGCGCGGCAAGGCCACTAACGCCATGCTTTTTTCGCAGTCGCTGGATCTGGTGACAGGCCCTTTCATCTCGGATTCGTTCCTACAGGAAAACGCGTCAACAAATCTCGGTTCGACCAATTTGATCTCCAACAATAGCTGGGGCTACGATTCGGCCAGCTACGATTCGCACGCGGCCAGTTTCGACGCCGCCACGCGCGACGCCCAGCCGGGTGTGGACGGCGAACAACCGCTGCTATTCGTTTTTGCGGCGGGTAATAACGGCAACGTCTCCGGTGTGGTCAATTCTCCGGGCACTGGCAAAAACGTAATCACGGTGGCGGCCAGCGTCAGCCCTCGCAACATCACCAACGAAGTGTATGAGGGGACGGACAGCAACCAAATCAGCCAGGTCTGGTTGTATGACACGACCGGCAGCAATACCGTGGCGGATTTTTCCAGCGGCGGCAACGTGGACGCCGGCGTGGAAGGAACTTTTGGAAGATTCAAGCCGGACGTGGTTGCGCCCGGCAGTTTCACCATTTCTCTCCGCTCCGCCAGCTATGTGGATCCGAGCTTCGAAGCGATTGTCACGGATTCGAGTTTTCCGTTTCAGGTGGTCGATCCGGGCAAAACGAACACCTATCCTTTTGGCATTCCTTTTCCGGCGGGCGGCTTCACTCCGTCATCGCTGACCGTGGTCATTTCCTCCAACTCGGCGTCGCCCATTCCGTTCCCGACGAACATGCTGCTGCTGGCCGACCTGACCGGCCCGCTGACGACGGTGGTTTCGAGCAATAATTTCTACACCATGACCAACCTGGTGGAAGGATCGTTGTGGCAGTTCGGGGTCGCTCCGCCCAGCAATTCGCCAGGGCCCGTCAATTATAACATTGATTTTTACCTCTACGAAACCAATCCCCTCGGCGATTACTTTGTCGTTCTCAGCAACCTCAACAACAACCTCAAGCCTTATTATCGTTATGAGTCCGGCACGAGCATGTCGGCCGGGGCGGTTTCCGGCGTGCTGGCGTTGATGCAGGAATATTTGCAGACGAAGACGCCGAATACGAATCCAAGCCCGGCCCTTATGAAAGCGATGTTGATCAATGGCTCGCGTTCCCTGGGCCAGCAATACGATTTTCAGGTGGAGACGGAAGGCGTCAACGAACAAGGCTGGGGCATTCCCAACATCAGCAACAGCATTCCGCAATCCCTCGGCAGCAATAACGCCTCCATGCTGTTGGTGGACCAATCTCCCACCAACGCGCTGGCCACCGGCGAGTATCAGACTTATCAAATCAATTGCATCGGAGATTCCAACGCTGTGAATTTCCCTATACGAATCTCATTGGTTTGGACGGATCCGCCTGGCAACCCGGCTGCTGGCGTCGCGCTTGTCAATAACCTTAATTTGACAGTGGTAGATGCCACGGGAACCAACATTTACGTTGGAAACGATTTCCTCAGCGGCGACACCTTCACCGAAGTTAGCAACCCGACCAATCTGCCCCCCAGCCAAAGCGACAACACAACACAGAATATTTATGTCGATCCTTCCAATTCAGTTTACACGGCGGTTTTCACGACGGCGGGAGATTCGATCAACAATGTACAAAACGTTTATATCAGCCCCAGCAACGCGCCGATTGTTTTCCCCTTAACCATCACCGTCTGCGGCACGCGGGTAAACGTCAATGCTGTTACCACGCAAACCAATAACATCCTTCAGGATTACGCGCTGGTAGTCTCCAGTGATGACCCAGCCTTGACCGCTCCTCTGACCATCAGCACCAACCAGATTACCAACGCGGCTCCCGTTCTCGTGACGATTGCGAGCAACGGTGTGCCGCTGCTGCATCAGCGGGTTGGGGCCAATGATCCCAACCTTTACAATTCTCCGCTCGGTTTGACCAACGGCAACGCGTCGCAGTGGCACTTCTTTGTCTTCACCAATAACCAGTTTAACGCCACCAACCAGGCGACGAACGTGGCCTTTGCCACATTCCTGCCGCCCAATCTTTCCATCCCGCGCGTCTCCGGCAGCGCGGACATCGACCTGTATGTCAGCTATGATCCGGGGCTGACCAATTTGAACCCGATTTCGGTCGAGAATGCGTTTAAATCAGTTGGGCGCACAGGCACCGAGTCAATCATTTTTACGAACTCGACGGCCAATCTGGTTTATTACATCGGGGTCAAGTCCGAGGACCAGCAGGCGGCGGATTTCGGATTCTACGCCATTGCGCAGCAAGCGCCGTTCAGCACGGTCAGCGCCAACGGCAACACCGTCACCGCCACCGGCACCAGTTTGCCGGTCTATATTCCGAACGCACTGTCCCCCACCCCGGCGCTGGTCTTCGCCTTTTTGTTCAATCCCAATCCCGTGCTGCAGGACATTCGCCGCGTTACCGTGACCCTGGGCATTCAACATCCCAGCCCGAACGATTTGTCCGGAACGCTGCAACACGATGACATCGATATTTATCTCAATCACAATAGCACCACCGCTTCCGCTAACGGCTTTACCAATACCTACGACGATTTGCAGGAGAATCCCAACGCCGGCACAATTCTGTCAGATGGCCCCGGTCATTTGACGGAATATGTCAGCCAGCCGGCCGACGGCCTCTGGTTGCTGACAGAAGCGGACAATTATCCGGATGACCTGAGCGGTTACGTCACCACTTACACCGTCACAGTGGATTTGCAGCAGCCGCAGTTGTCGGGGTTCTTCATCACCATTCCCGGGCAATCGTGGTTTGATGATTATCTCTACGTGCCGAACGACGCGACGAACATGATAATTTATGCCTCTTACGAAAGTGAAGGCACCAACGCGGGCGGCAGCGGTCCCATCGGGATTTATTTGACAAACGAACTCGGCCCCATCCTGAACACCGATTTCGGCAGCAATAATATCGTTCCGCCGGGCGGTTCACTGACCCTTGGCTCGACGCCGAATCCGCCGCCGGGCTGGCCCCCGGGCACACCGCCGCTGTCCGGCGGTTATTGGTATTACGGGATCTACAATTCCAACACCGCGCCGGTGACGCTCTTTATTCTTATTGACATCGAAGAAAGCCTGACGCCAAACGTGGTGCAGACTTATACCAACTCCGGCCCTCCCATACCTTTGCTGACCGATGCCCACACGGAATCCCAGATTTGCATCACCAATAACCAGCAACTTGTCTCTCTGGAAGTGGGTGTGTGCCTGCAAGACACCAACACGGACGACCTGGTCATTCACTTGACCAGTCCAGAAGGCACCAGCGTGTTGTTGTTTGAGAATCGCGGCGGGCTGCTGGCCGATGGCCTGGGACTGCCTGTGATTGTGACCAACAGTATCGGCACCAACGGCGTCACTAATTACAGCACGAATTATATTTACACAATATTCACGGAAAACACCAACCTGACCACCACGCCGATCAAGTTCGCGCCGCCGCCTTACGCCACCAATGACGTGGCTATCCTGGCTGTTCTCTCGACGGACAGTTTTGAGGACGTGACCAATGGCGTTTATACGAACGGCGCGATTTTGGACGGATGGCTTGTAACCAATAATCTCGTGCCCATATCCACCACCAGCGGGCCGGGTTATCTCACGAACGACGAAGTGGGAATTGTCACGGACGCGCCGGGAGACGTGGCCGGATCAAACAATCTCGGCACCAATTATCTGGCGCTGACCAGCGGCCATATCGTTAAAACGTTTGGCACAAATACTTTTGGCACGAACATTTTTGCCGTTACCAACGGCCAGCCTTATCAGTTGGTTTTCTATGCGAAACCGGATGGCATCGTGCATTGGTACCCGGGAGACCATAGTTCGAACGACATCATCAGCGGCAGTGACCTCACCTATTTTAACGGCGTCACTTATTCAAATGGCGAAGTGGGCGACGGCGCTTTCTACTTTAATGGGAACAGCTATGCCACCACTCCCGATGCGCCGAATTTCCACTTCACAAATTTGACCACGGAGCTTTGGGTCAATTTTGGGAAATATCCCACAAACGCCACCGGCGATGCTGAGTTCAACACGTTTATTGGCAAGGCATATTACCCGCTTGGAAACACCGATGATGATTCCTACACACTCTATACCCAGAATGGCGTCCTTGGGGGCGCCATAACCGCCGCGTCAGGTTCAGTGCAAGTCAATTACAATTGGGCCGCCACCACCGGCGTCTGGTATCACGTCGGCTTCACCTATAACGGCGGAACCGGCATGGGGACGCTCTACGTTAACGGCCTGGAAACCGCGACGGCCTTCCTGGGCTTGGGCCCCTTGGTTTATGACTCGCACCCGGTCCAGATTGGAGATGATTTTAATCTTGGCTCCCAAAGTTTGCAAATGACCGGATTAGAGGATGAAGTTTCTTTTTACAACCGTGATCTTTCTCCGGCAGAAATGTACGCCATTTACCACGCCGGCCACATCGGCAAATACAGCACCAATTCGCTGCTGCCCAATTTCACTTTGGCCATCGATGATGTTTCGACCAACAATTACATTTTCACCAACGCATCCGGCGGCTGGCAATTGTTTACCAATACATTCGTCGCCACCAACAACCAGATCACCGTTGAGTTTTACGGCAATGCCCTCGGCGTCCTGCTCGATGACATCCAGCTCGTCCAATTGCCTGCAACCAATTACAACAATTATTATCTGCCCGAGGAACCGCTCACTCCGTTTGTCGGGGAAAACCCGCTGGGCTGCTGGACGCTCGATATCTGGGACACGCGCCTGGATTCTCCGCTGCCGGACAACGGCACTCTGTTGAGTTGGAACCTGCAACTGACCACCTCGTCCACTAACGCCACATTGTATGTGTTGACGAATGACGTGCCGTTTACCAACACCCTTCCAACCAACAGCATCGCCTATTTTGGCATCGATGTCCCTTATTACGCCAGCTATGCGACCAATATTCTGACTTCCATTTCCGGCGGGGGACCGTTGACGCTCCTGTTCAACCAGAACGCGCTCCCAACGGGGAATTTGCCGGGCGACCGGACCTTCGCCACCGGGGTTTTCGATAACAGCAGCACGAACATCATGTCAACGTCCACCCTGCCGACCTTGCTGCCCGGCCAGCGCTATTTCCTGGGCGTGCTCAACAATGGCTCGACCCCGGCGGTCTTTGATCTCGAAGTGCAATTCAATGTCACAACGAATATCGTCATCGCGCTGACCAACGATATTCCGTTCTCGAATATCGTCGGATCGAACGCCATCGGCACCAACGGGCCGCAGTTCTATTCGTTCATCGTACCGACCAACGCCATCATGGCCACATTCCAAATTCTCAACGCCACCAATGGCGAAGTGGATTTGTATGCCCGCGAAGGCCTGCCGTTGCCGGGGCCGAACAGCTTTGACTATGAAAGCGACAACAGCGGGCCGGGCGATCAATTTATAGTTGTCACTACCAACAGCGCACCCGTTCCGCTGCCTGTGGTTCCAACCAACGACGTAATTCCCTTGTCCCCCACGATTTGGTATCTCGGCGTATATAACAACCAAAACCTGACTAATTTGAATTACACGATTGTCGCGAGCTATGTGCTCAGCAATCAGATGACCATCATTCCGTTGACCAACGCCATACCGTTCACCAACACCGCGGCGCCAGGTTATCCGAGCAACCTTGTCTATTCCTTCTCTGTCACGAATTATCCCGGATCGGTCGAGTTCACTGTGACGAATCTGTCCGGCGTCGGAAATGTTCAATTGCTGGCCAATCTCGATTCCTTCCCGACCCCTGAGGCGGCCTATATCGGCAGCTTCAATACGGGCACGACGCCCCAATTTATTACGGTCGTTCCAAGCGCGCAAATACCCAGTTTGAACGGCATTTGGTACCTCTCCGTGCCCAATACATCGCAGGTCAACGTCAAGTATTCCATCACCGCTTACACCAATTACGTCGCGCCGCCTGCTCTTGTTCCGATTACCTGGAGCGGCGCCATAGACGATTTGTGGGATGTCCTGGCCACTTCCAATTGGGTTGTGACAGCCAATCACTCAATTCCGTATCCGTTCCAAAACGGCAGCATCGTGACGTTTGATGACTCAGCGGTGGGCCCGACGACAATCGAGTTGACCACCGCGGTCACCGTTGGCGGAATGACGAATAATAACAACTCCCTTACCTATGATTTTATCGGCAGCGGCAGCATCACCAGTCCCTACTTGATTAAAAAAGGAGCGGAACCGCTTATTTTCGATAACTCGACCGATAATAACTTTGGTTCGGTCGATCTCGTCGCCGGGACGATCCAGATCGGCAACAACGACGCCAACGGCAGCCTCGGTCCGGGAGGACTGCTGGGGAGTGGTTCATTTTTCGATACGGCCGGCGCCGTCCTGAACATATCCCGATCGGACAACCCAACCATCAACAACGTCATTTCCGGCGGCGGCAATGTGTGGCAAACCGGCACAGGCACTCTGACCATTGCTGGCATCAACTCTTATTCGGGACTCACGGCGATTCTGGCCGGCCGGGTTGTTGTTGACAACACCAACGCTCTCGGTTCATGGACAGGCAGCCTCGTTGAAGTTGTCGCCGGCGCGACCCTGGATCTCAGCGGGCTGTCCGTCGCCAACGGTCCCGCGTTGCCCCTCTTCGGTCCGAAGCCATTCTTTATCCAAGGGGCAGGCACCGACGGCACCGGCGTCATTGTCAATAATGGACTTCCCCAGCAAGCCGGCTTTGAATCAATTAGTTTGGGTGGCGATTCAACCATCGGCGGCAGCGCAGAATGGGATCTGCGCGGCGGCGGGGCCAGCCTCGGTCTTAACAGCTTCACACTGACCAAGACCGGCGCGAATATCATCCGACTTGTATCGGCTAACATTAGCAGCGGAAACATCGTCATTAACCAGGGAATTCTGTCCATCGAAGGCACACCGGTTTTTGCCTCCGGCTTCGGAACCATTACGGTCAGCAATAACGCGCTGGTCGGCCAGAACCTGGATACCCTCGGCAGCTTCACCGCTCCCATTATTCTTGACGCCGGTGGCACCACCAACGTTTCCGGCGGCGGCGTCACCTATCTCGATGCGCCCATCGATCTCGCAACCAACGGCAGTTTTGGCAATGGCGCCGGTCTGGAAATTTTCAATGGCATCATTTCCGGCGGAGGCGCCTTGACTAATCTCGGTTATGGCAGCAACACGCTCTCGGCCACCAATATATACACGGGGCCCACCATCGTGGCGCAGGGTTCGCTCGGCCTGACCAATACCGGCACCATCAGCAACACCATCAGCATCACGGTCACTTCAAACGGGACTTTCGACGCCTCGCAACGCATCGATCAAACGCTGACTCTGTTCAGCAACCAAACTCTCTACGCCGACGGCACCAATCTCGGCAATGTCCTGGCCCTGCCCGGTTCCATCGTGATTGGAAACGGTTTCATGGCCACGAACCTCACGTTGCAGTCCAACTCGATACTCACACCGGGCCCCGACGGCGTCACTATCGGGACTCTCACGGTCAGCAATATCGCCGCGCTGGGCGGGACCAATTACATGAAAATTAACGAAACGTTGTCGCCAAGCAACGACATGCTGACCGCCGGCGCGGTCGTCTATGGCGGCACGTTGATCGTGACCAACGTCAATACGGACGACGCAATCACGTTCGTGGCTGGCGACAGCTTTTTGCTTTACAATACCAGCAACAGTTCGGGCGCATTTGGAAACATCGTTCTACCGCCGCTGCCGGCACAATTGGCCTGGACCAATACCTTTGCCATCAGCGGCCCCGGCATTTTGACGGTGGTCACCAATCCCAATTACATGCCGCCCTTCCCCATCGTCCCCTTGACCTGGGTCGGCGCCTACAATGGCAACTGGGATATTCTGACGACTTCCAATTGGGTGGTGACGACGAATGTCACCCAGCTCTATGCGTATGAGGACGGCAGCCCCGTGACGTTTGACGATACGGCTTACGGACCGCGAACCATTGATTTGACAACCGCGCTATCGCCCGCCAGCGTCGTGGTCAGCAATTTCCTTCTGCCCTACGTATTCACCGGAAGCGGCGGAATCAGCGGTGCTCCCTTGACCGTGGATGGCACGCTGACCCTGGACAATCCAGCCAATCGTTTCAGCAGCGTGACGCTCAACAGCGGGGGAACCTTGCAACTCGGCAACGACGATACCAACGGCGCGCTCGCCACTTCGACCGGCATTCTCGGCGCTGGCACGTTCACGAACAACGGCACGCTCATCTTCGCCCGCTCCGACATCGTCGTCGTCACAAACGTCATCACCGGCACAGGCGCGGTAACGCAGGATGGTTTGGGCTTGCTGGCGCTGACGACCAATCAAACCTATACCGGCCCGACAACGGTTGCTGGTGGAATCTTATCCTTGCAGGGAGCATCCATCGGCAATTCGCAGGTTACAGTTTCGCCGGGGGCAATTCTTGAGAATGGGAGCACCAACGCCGCGGCCATCGGCGGAGACACAACGTTCGACTCGGGCGCAACGGTGATTTTGGCGGCACTGGGAGGCACACCTCCTGCCATCGGCGCCTTAAATATAACCGGATCGCTTTCGTTGAGTAACACCGCCGTTATAGTCAATGTTGTCACTGGTCCGCCGCTGCAATTGGGAACGTATTTGCTCATGAACTGCACTGGCACGTTGACCGGCTCACCGGGCTCGGTCACCGTCACGGGCGTTGGCGTGGCCGCTGGTTATGCGGCTTCAGTGATGACAGTAGATGGCTCGGGCGGATATGTCAGCCTGGTTATCAGCGGCGTGCCCGGCATCACCGGCGTGACCAATCAAACGATGGTTTATGGCACGACTAATATCATCTTGACTGGCACCATCAGCGGCATCGTCGGCAGCGCGACAAATTACGCCCAGCCCGGCGATTCCATCAGCGCGACGATCAACGGGTTTACCGTCAATGGAACGGTCACCGGTCCCAACGGAGCGTTCACAATTAATTACAATGACCCGTCGCTCGCCACTGACTTGGTGATCAATTCGCCCTACACCATCGGTTATTCCTATGGCGGCAACACCAACTTGTTCCTTGCCCCGGCAAATAACAGCAGCACGACCCTGACCATCACGCCGCTTCCCACAGTCCTCGCCGGGTCGCGTTTGTATGACGGCACCGCCAACGCCAACGCCAATATTTTGACGGTCATCAATGCCATCAATGGCGACGACGTTACCGTCGCTTCCGGCGTAGCTTTGCTGGCCAGCACCAACGCCGGCATTGAGCCGATTATCTCGATGGGAACGTTGACCCTGGGCGGTCCGGCTGCGGCCAATTACACTCTGGTCGGGGGCAGCGGCACGGTCACCATCGTGGCGAACCCGCCGCTGGTCATAACCTCTTCAACGTTGGACAACACCGGGAAGTATATCATCATCACTTGGCAATCCGTGCCCGGCACGGTTTATCAGGTCATTGCCAACACCAACGTCGGCGCGCCGCTGCCCGCATGGACGAACGTCGGCAGTCCCGTCACCGCCGTCGCCACCAACACGTCAGCCACCAACCCGATCGACGAGGTTTGGAATTTCTTCGAGGTCAAAAACGCCGGCGCGTCCGGCGTGGTGGCCATGGGACCGTTCCCCATCACCAGTTCGTATATTGACAGCACCGGCACCAACATCGTCATCACCTGGCAATCGGTCCCGAACGCCGTTTATCGCGTGGTCAGCAGCAGCATCGTCAACACGCCGGTCAACACATGGAAGACGATTGGCAATTCCATCACGGCCACCAATTCCTCCACCACGGCGACCAATCCCATCACCATGCCGCTGGAGTTTTTCAAGGTCGTCAGCCCATAAAGCCCTGTTGAAATCCGCGCCGGAAGGCGTTAGATTTTTGTTAAAGGAGAGTTTTCCTTGCAAGATTGGGGTGCGAGCCCCGTAATGATGCGTATGAAACGGATGATACCTGCTCTATTGTTGGTGCTACTCTGCGGCTGCGGTCCAGGGTACAATTTTTCGCCTTACATCGGCCAGCAGCAAAACTGGCAAACTCAGCCCGGCGGCTATGTCAAGGTATGGAAAGGCGCAACTTTCTATTCTGCGGGCCAATTCCCCAACCGCCCCTACGTAATTATGGGATCCGTTTCAACGGACAGCGACGACAACCTGGCCAAGGCCGTGCATGACCAAAACGCCGATGCCGCGCTGATTTTCCGCGACCAAACCTATCGCACCGGCACCGTGGCGATAGCCGGCCCCGGCATGGTTTGGGGGGTGCCGTTGACCGGCCACAAGATTAACGCGCAGTTGATCAAGTTCAAATAAGCGCCGTCAATTGACGGAAATTCCCAGCGTGTTCGCCACCGGGCGCTCGTGCCCGTCTGACGGAACATTGAGGATGCGCATTTCGCCGTTGGAGGGATCGCGCACCGCCATGACCGAACTGCCGCCGCCATCCAGGTTCAACGCCTGATGGCAACCCAGCCGCGCCATCTCCGCGCCCATCTCTTCGTAGCCCATCCCGATGGATACGCCCGGTTTGCGGCCATCAACGACAAGAATAATTAATTTCGTCCCGGATGCATCCAGACCGACGGCGGTGCGCGGATTGCGTGTCTTGCTTCGATGTGGCATGGGTTTGCCGTCCTTGACCAGGATTTCGTTTCCCGCAATCACTTCCCAATCGTCCGCTGCAGGGTGCGAAAGCATTTCGATATCGACGGACTTGTCTTTATGCACGACCAAGCAGGGCCGATTGCTGACGGATTGCGACCAAGCTTTTCCGTCGCTGACGGCCGAGCCACTCACTGAAGCCCAAATATCTCCGGCGTAGCGGGAATTAGTCCCCTCGGCGTCCTTGATATTGCGCGCGGCGAAGAAGTCGCCGTTGACCACAAGGTCGAAATTTTCGCGATTGGCCACCTGGGTCGGACGCATGAGGGTGGTTTGCCACTTGCCCGGGCCATCTGGATCCGGCCCGCCCGGCGCGACTCGAACATGCACCTTTGGATTAGTCAGATCCACCTCTGCGATGAACAGGTGCATGGGCGGATTGGTACGCGTCTCGGTGTAATAGGTAATACCTGGGTAGGGATACTGCGGTGCGGTCGAAGCGCCATTGGAGGCCAAAACACCGCAAAGAAACAAGGCGGCAATATATCCGGTCATTCTAATCTTTCGCGCATACTTCATTGTAAAACTCCTGTTAATTTCACCGTAAGAATTCAAGGTCGATTTTTAAGCTATCCCGCTTCTTTTGAAAAAAAACTTTCCTGATCTCCCAATCGCAAGCACGCTTGGGTAGCAAGCCTATAACGCCACGCACACCGTTAAATAGTATTTACACAATTACTTTCCCAAAAGATTAACCTTTTTCCCTTGACACGTTAAAGCAAATTCCGTCACTATCAATACTTGAAACCCCCGCATTAGTCTGATATTAATGCGGGGGTTTCAAAAGTAAATCAGGCTTTTCTTAGTTCCTATCCAAAAGAAATTAGAAGTTTCTCCTCCTGACCGATCTTATGTGAAAGGATTCAGCCTGCGGCTTTTAAAAGCTCCTCCGCCTTGCGCAACGCTTCATCCAGTTTGGCAACATCTTTGCCGCCGCCGCGGGCGTTGTCCGGTTTGCCGCCGCCCTTGCCTCCGACTATCGGCGCGATGGCTTGAATGATTTTGCCGGCTTGCGCCTTGGCCGTGAAATCCGACGACACCGACGCGACCAGCGCCACCGCTTGATTGGCGGTTCCACCCAGAACGACGACGCCCTTGAACTGGCCTTTGAGAGCATCGACAATCGCTTGCAGAAAATCGCCATCCACTGCGCCCATGTTTTCGATGATGCCCGGAACCTGTCCCATCGCTTTGGCTTTGGTCGCCAGACCGCGGGCCAGTTCCGCCGCCTGCTTTTGTTGGGCGGACTTCAGTTGTTTCTCCAAATCCTTTTGCTGCGCGAGCAACGTATCCACGCGTTTCGCCAGTTCGCCAATCGGCGAATTGACCTTGCCCGCGAGGCTGGAAATCAAGGCCGCATCCTCGCGAGTTTTGTCATAAGCGCGCAAACCCGCAACCGCCTCAATGCGGCGCACACCGGCTGCGACCGCGCTTTCGCTGGCAATCCGAAACAATCCCAATTCCCCCGTGGCACGCGTATGCGTGCCGCCGCAGAGTTCCTTGGAATAATCGCCAATCTGCACCAAACGGACGCTGTCGCCGTATTTCTCTCCGAAAAACTGCATGACATCCTTGCGCCCCTTGACTTCGGCATACGGAACTTCCGTCCACGTAATACCCGCGTTTTCCAGGATGCGCTCGTTGACCAATCGTTCGACATCCGCAATCTGCGCAGGCGTCAACGCACCGCTGCTGAAATCAAAAGTCAATTTGTCCGGTCCAACGTAGGAACCCTTTTGCGTGGCGTCGGCGCTGACCACCTCGTGCAACGCCCAATGCAATAAATGCGTGACAGTGTGATGACGCTGGATTGCTCCGCGACGCGGCCCGTTCACTCGCAGTTCCACCTTGGCTCCGGCTTCCGGCGCGTCCTGGTCCGCCAAAAAATGCAGGAACGTGCCGCCGATTTTCTGAGTATTGACAACGTGCCAGACTTTGCCCCCGGCCTGAATCTCGCCGGTGTCGCCCACCTGCCCGCCCATCTCCGCATAAAGCGGCGACACATCCAGCGTCACCGCTAGCTTGTCGTTCACATTGACAACATCCAGAACCGTCGCCGGAGTGGTTAATTGATCAAAACCAACAAAGCGCGTCGGCTTGGATGTATCGATATTGGAAGCGGAAATGATTTCCTTTTTCTGCGCCGCCCGTGCGCGAGCCCGCTGTTCTTCCATCAATTTTTCAAAGCCAGCGGTATCAACCGTCAATCCGCGCTCGCGCGCCATTAGTTCGGTTAGGTCAAGAGGAAAGCCGTAGGTGTCGTAAAGTTTGAAGGCGAACTCGCCGGAAATCCGGGCCGACTTGGACGAACGCACCTCGTCATTGAACAATTCAAGCCCTCGATCCAACGTCTTATTGAACGCCTCTTCCTCGCTCTTGATGATTTCCTGGACGTGCGATTGTTTCTGGCGAATCTCTGGAAAAATATCGCCCATTTTCTCCGCCAATACTTCCACCAACTTGTAAAAAAATGGTTCGTGAAAACCAAGCGTGCGCCCGTAACGCACCGCGCGGCGCAGGATGCGACGCAGGACGTAATTGCGGTCGTTGTTTCCGGGCAAAATGCCGTCGGCGATGGAAAAGCTCAACGTGCGGATATGATCGGCGATAACGCGGAATGCGACGTCGATTTTTTCCTGTTCCGTTTCCCCGGTCGTGCCGGATTTGGGCAGAGTCGATTTGTAATTTTTTCCGCTCAGTTTTTCGATTCGGTCAAAGATCGGGCGGAAAATATCCGTCTCGTAATTCGAAATGACGCGCGTGAAATCGGTGAAGCGCTTCGTGTTCTGCATGATGCCGGTCACACGTTCGAAACCCATGCCGGTATCGACGTGCCGGGCCGGCAGCGGAGAAAACGTGCCGTCCGCGTTGGCATTGAACTGGATGAAAACAAGATTCCAAATCTCAATGCAACGAGCATCGCCTTTATTGACAAGCGCGCCCTTCGTATCGCCGGCCGGCGTCAGGTCCACGTGGATTTCGCTGCACGGGCCGCACGGACCGGTCTCGCCCATCATCCAAAAATTGTCCTTCTTGTTGCCGTTGACGATGTGAACCTTCGGATCAAGGCCGGCTGCGGAAAATTTCTCCGCCCAAAAGTTCCATGCTTCCTGGTCGAATTCGCTGGGGTCGCCCTTCGCTTTGTCCGGACTGTAAACCGTCGCGTAGAGGCGCTCTGTCGGGAAGCCCCATTTCTTAACGACCAGTTCCCAAGCCCATTCGATGGCTTCCTTCTTGAAGTAATCGCCGAAACTCCAATTGCCCAACATCTCGAAAAACGTGTGGTGATAGGTATCGAGGCCAACGTCGTCGAGGTCGTTGTGCTTGCCGCCGGCGCGGATGCATTTTTGGGTATCGGCGGCGCGAGTGGGCAAACCGGCCACGGCGCCGGGCCATTTATCGACGTCAGGTTTGCGTTCATTGAGGAAAATGGGCACGAACTGGTTCATGCCGGCGTTGGTGAAGAGCAGGCCGGGCGAGTCCGGCATCAAGCTGGATGACGGAACAATGCTGTGCCCCTTGGATTTAAAAAAATCCAGAAACGACTGCCGAATTTCAACCGAAGTCATGGCCGCTAAACGTAAAGTCAAACAGCCAACCGGTCAAAGTTCTTTCGGCTTGGTCATGTAGCGGTGCACGAGGAAATAATAGAGAGCGCCTAGCACAACCAGCGCGCCCAACACCCAGATCATCACGTAACGCATTTCGCCCTTGCGCAGGTGTTCGTTCGCCCCGGCCGCTATTCCCACCCACGCCAAAACCGCACACCACAGCGCCGAACCCACTACCGTGAACAGCGAATACCAACGGAAATCCATCTTGACAATGCCCATCGGAATCCCAATGAGATGCCGCACGACTGGTAACAGACGGGCTGCAAAAACTCCGAAGGACCCGAACCGCGCCGACCAATTTTCCGCCGCGTGAAGTTTGTTTTCCGGCACCAAAAAATAACGGCCGTAGCGCAGCACCAGCGGCCGTCCGGCCACGCGCGACGCCCAATACATCAAGGTCGCGCCGATCCACGAGCCGCAGGTTCCGGCCAACACCACTCCCCACACGGGAAAATTGCCGGTCTCATGCGCGCGATAGGCGGCGAAGGGAATAATCACTTCGCTCGGCAGCGGGACGATGGTGCTTTCCATCATCATCAGCAAAACCACCAGAGGACAACCGCCCGTGTCGATTGCCGACTTATACCAATCCATAAAATGCGCCATAAAATGAATTAAGAGGTAAAAAGGAAAAATTAAGAAGTAAAAACCTGCGGTTCCAGTTCAGACTTCAATTTGCGTCAAGCGACCTTGTACAGGAAAACCCCATTAAAACTGATGAATTCCGAGCCAAAATCTTTGCATTAATTTTGAAATCGAGTAAACTTCTTCGCACGACCAAAACCGAACGAGGAACGCATGAAATCGATTATCAACCCGGTAAAGAAGAACTTTCCCCGCAACATTTCGCTGGCGAGTGTTGCCACGACAGTCTGGCTTTTAATTGGCAATTTCGAGGCGAGCGCTGCGAGCCAGTATTGGGATAACAACGGGCTTTCGACTCCAGGCAACGGCAATTGGGACACCTCGACGCCGAATTGGGCGCCCACCAATGCATTGACCTCTTCGCCCGCTGTTTTCACCTCCGGCAATTTTGCGCAATTCGCGGCTGGCAGCGGAACCATCTCGGTTTTGAACATCACGATGCCCGACAACACCGTCACCTGCGCCGGCATCACGACGGGCGGGTTTGCCGGGTTCAGCGGCGCCACGGTAACGACCGCGAACTTTTCCGGCCCGGGCTCGATCGGATTTTCCAGCGGCGTGCAGGGGTTAATCTGCGCAAGCAACGGCACCATGGTCTTCAACGTACCGCTGACCGGCGTGGGCGGCATCGAGCCCCAGAGTGGTTTCGTCACGTTGAACGGCGTGAACACCTATACTGGAAATACGATCGTTGCCGCAGGCAGCACGCTGACCGTCGGTGGTTCGGGCACGTTGGGCAGTGGCTCCTACGCGGGCTTAATTACCAATTTGGGTGGACTCATCTTCAACACTACCGCAGCGCAAACATTGTCCGGAGCAGTTAACGGTGCTGGCAGCATTACAAATTTAGGCTCGGGAATTCTAACTTTAACAGCAACCAACCTCTACACTGGCACAACGATGATTGGCAACAGCGCCACGTTGACCATTGGTCCGACGGGTTTGTTGGGCCCGTCAGGTTCTTCATTTGCCGGAGTCATTGTCAACAACGGGACATTCGTATATTCCGATAATGTTGTCGCGGCTGAAACGCTCAATGGCGCTGTCTCAGGTTCGGGAACGGTCAGCGCGTTGAACTGCGCCGCCACCACCGGGACAACCGCTCCCGCTGGCCAGCTTAGCTTGGTTGGCGCCAACACTTATACGGGTGTAACGACCATCACAAACGGCTACATTTTAATCAACAGCGATACCGGCCTGGGCACGCCGCCCGCCTCTCTCGTTCCGAATCAGCTCACCATAAACATGCCGCTGAACGGGTCCATTTACGGTCTGCGACTGCAGACTCATTCCATTACGTTGAATGCGAATCGCGGCGTATATCTGGGAGCGACTGGCTCGGGAGTCGTTGGCGGCGCCATCAATGTGCAAGCAGGCAATACGATGACAGTGGCCGGTCCAATATCCGGCCCCGGCTCTTTCAGCGCGGGATGCAATGCTTCCTTCGGCAATGGAATCGTCGTCTTGAGCAATGCGAACAACACGTACGGAGGCTCGACGTTTATCGCGGACGGCACCCTGGCGTTGGGTGTCAATGGCGCGCTTCCTTTGGGAACCCCCCTCACCATTTACACACCGGCTGGGATGGCCGCCACGTTGAACATGGGCGGCTTCACCCAGACCATCGGACCGTTGCGAACCGCCGCGGCCCTGGGCGGCTCCGGCAGCGCTACGCCAGTCATCACGTTGACTGGTGCGTTGACGGTCTTGCAGACAAATATCTCCACGACATTCGGCGGCGTCATCAGTGGGGCCGGCGGCAGCCTGACCATCAACACCGCCGCAGGCGGCACTCCTGGCACCTTGGCCTTGAGCGCTGTCAATACTTACTCCGGCCCGACCGCCGTTCTTGGGTCAATCTTGGCGTTGACCGGTTCCGGGTCCATCAATGGCACGCCCAGCATCGCCATCGGGGCGGGCGGAACGTTCGATGTGTCGGCCTTGAGTTCAAGCACGTTCACCTTGAGCGGCAGCACAACCATCAGCGCCCGCGGCACAGGAACAGTCGCGGGATCAACCGCCGCCACCATCAACGGCGCCAGCGGCGGCGTGGTCAATCTCGGGTCCCAAGCGATTTCGCTTAACTTTACGCCGACATCGTTCACGGGCGATTCCGCTCACCCTTCACTGACCGTTGCGCAGGGAACGCTGACGCTCAGCGGCAATCAATTCTACGTGACCAATTCGGGCGCGTCGCCCCTCGGTATTGGGACGAATATCCTGATTAACGCCCCTGCCATCACGGGCACGGTGGCGGCAAATGTCGTGGTCGCCGGCAACGGCATCGCGGCAGGCACAACAGCCGCCATTTCCATCAGCGGCGCCAACGTCGTTCTTATCGTGAGCGCCGGAAGTCTTCCCAAACCGACCATAACGCACATTACGATCACGGGCACAACGCTCAATCTCAGCGCGACCAACGGCACGCCCAATGGACAATATGTATTGCTGGAAACCACCAATCTCACGTTGGCCGAAAAACTGTGGACGCCCGTGCTGACCAACTCATTCGATCCCAGCGGCAACATTACCCTCTCGACAAATATCATCAGCCGCACCAACGCCGTTGAGTACTTCAGCATTCAAAACCCCTGAAGAAAATTAAGAAGGAAGAATGATGAGTTAAGAAGTATAGAGATATCGAAGCCGATTTCTTACTTTTTAATTTCCTTCAAGACGTTGCACAAGGCCGCAAGTCGTGGGGTGGTGACGCCCGCCTTTTGAGCGTGACAAAGAGGTTGGAAGAACAAACTATCCAACTCCAGTTCCTGGCCGCGCTCGAAATCGATCAACGTTGACGCCTTATATGCGCCCATGTCGCGGGTGCGCGTGATTTGTTGGTCCGCGGCGTTATTAGGCACGGGTAGTCCCAACGCCTGCGCGGCGCGGATTGTTTCCATCATCAATTCACGCACGAGCTTTTCCCAGCGCGGATCGCCCAGCAAAAGGTCGGTCGTCAAACAGGGACCCAAAGGTTGACCCGGAATCAACCTCCCCTGCTCCACTGCTTCGAACCCAGCCGCGCCAGCCACGCCAAGGCCGTTAAACGGAATGTTCCATACCAGCTTCTCCCAATGCGCAGCAGCGAGGTCTTCCGTTACGACACATCGCACGCCGGAAGCGGCAATTGCGTTTGCTATCGTGTGGGTGCGCGGTTGGGAGGAACGTCCGAATTCGCCCATGACAATCGTGCCGTGGGCCACGTGCAAAATCTCTCCCGGCGCGACACGATTCAGGCAAACGAAGCAAAGTCCGCCGAGCGTTTTTTCAGCCCCGACCAGCGAAGCAATCGCTTCCTCATTCCCCAACCCGTTTTGCAGCGTCAACACTGCGGTATTCGGACCAACCAGCGGCGGCAGCAGTTTTGGCAGGACATGGTTCGCGGTGGTTTTGAGGCAGACCAACACCAATTCCGCCGGACCGATTTCTTCCGGGGTTCGAGCGCAGATGGGTTGGACGTGAAAATCGCCGCTTGCGCTGTGAACAGTCACGCCGCGCTGGCGAACGACGTCGTAGTCCGATCGCAACAAGAAATGAACTTCATTTCCAGAGCGGCAAAGTCCGGCTCCGTAAAAGCTGCCGAGTGCGCCGCAACCAACCACCGCGATTTTCATGCCGGGCAAAAAAAAGGCACTCTGAAAAATCAGAGTGCCTGGTTAAAACGCAAAAATTAACGCGCGCCCAGGATGGCGTCCTTGGCGGCCTTGGCCACGCGGAATTTAACCACCTTGCGGGCGGGAATCTGGATGGTCGCGCCTGTGGCGGGATTGCGTCCCTGGCGGGCCTTGCGATTTTGCAGCACCAGCTTGCCGATACCCGGCAGGGTGAAAGTGTTCTTGGCGTGCTTATAAGCCAGTGAGGCCAGGTTATCGAGAACTGCCGCGCCGGCCTTCTTGGTCAAGCCGGACATGTCCGCCAATTCCGAGGCCAGTTGTGATTTGGAGAGTGATTTAGCCATAATTCAGTGTGTGTTGAATAGTTAGTGACTAGTCGTGTTTGTTTGCGACTGATTGAGCCTATTAAAACTCTTCAACCAAACCGCGCAAGCAGAAAATCGCGCGCCAAAAAAATTTTCCACGGTTTTTGGCTGGACAGCAACGCCGCATAATGCCGGACGTTACAATTGCGATTTCTGAAAAGATTTGGCCATGCGCACGACCGGCAAGCGCAACCCATTCGCCATCGGAATTTCAAAGCGCTCCACCACCTTGCAACCAAACGAAGCGTAAAGCGGTTCACCGGCCAGGGTCGCCACAATCTCGATCTTCCGAAACCCCGCGGCGACAATCGCCTTCTTGCATGCATCCATAATGCTTCGTCCAATCCCGCGCCGCGCAAATTCCGGATGCACAAAGAACGCCCGCACGCGGGCCGGGTCCGATGCCGGGTCCAGGCGCGGATCCTCACCTCGCCGTTCCCGATCACTGCCATACAACGAGCGCCGCAAACTCCATCCGCCACAGCCGACAATTTGGCCCTCCATCTCAACCACGAAATAAGTTCCGTCTCGAATCAACTGGCGATCCACTCCAAAAATCGTTCCCAAAGCCGCGTTCATTTGCGCTGGCGAATAAAAAGACGCCTGCAAAGCGCGAACCGATAACGGAATCAACGTCTCCAATTGCGGAACGTCTTCCTCCCGCGCCAGGCGCGGCTCCCACAAATTTTCTGCGCGGGTTGAAAACGTCATATCGCAACGTTATTCGGGGCAGTAAACTTTTCGTCAACAATATTTCCAGTGTTGCGCGTTGCCGCCGGTTCAAAAACCAGCACCTCGGCCTCCGTTTCCGCCATGGTGCGATGTTCCGCGCCACGCGGTACCACGCAAAACTCGCCCGGCGACAATGAAACGCGGCGATCGCGAAATTCAATCGTCATCTGCCCGCGCCAAACCAAAAACAGCTCGTCCTCATTTTCGTGATGATGCCAGGGAAAGACGCCCTGGAATTTGACGAGTTTCATTTCCTGTCCGTTAAGCTGCGCCACAACCTTCGGACGCCATTGTTCGTGAATGAGGGCAAATTTCTCCGTTAACGAAATTTTGTTCATAGGCAAATGGAGTTCCGCAGCGATTCCAATATCAACCGCCCTTCAAGTTTATCGGCGAATCCCCGCCTATCGCCACAATTTTCA
>Ga0206875_1080_pt1 | contig 24295 bp, 28 predicted proteins | sample Alteio_BWOrgCont_9_FD_152616 | JGI IMG/M metagenome (GOLD analysis project Ga0206875, IMG submission 152616) | Enriched cells from forest soil in Barre Woods Harvard Forest LTER site, Petersham, Massachusetts, United States -... | ecosystem: Environmental > Terrestrial > Soil > Temperate forest > O... | reverse complement strand
CCGCCTTTCCCGGGAAAGCATAGCTATCCCTGACGGGCTTTAAAACGTGGATTAGCCTTATTAATGACGTAAATCCGGCCCTTACGGCGTACCACGCGGCAATTCTTGTCGCGTTTCTTGGCGGATTTAAGTGAACTCAGTACCTTCATATATGTGTCCTCTCGCGGCAAAGGGGGCTTTGATAACGAATGCGGCTCATAGTGTCAATGGGAATCGGGCACCCACAGTGTCTTAATGCAGCTTACGTTCCAGCTCTGTGGCAGCCTGTCGTATAAGTTCTTTCCCGCCGGAGCGCTCCAGATGCTCACGAATGAGCGTCCTGGCCGCTGCAATGGCAATATCCACTACGTGTTCACGCACATCCTGCAGTGCCCTTGTCTCCGATTGTGCAATGCGCTCAGAGGCAAGTTTCATGCGTTTATCCAGCATCGATTTAAGTTCAGACTCAGCCAGCTCAGCCATCCGCTCCGCATCCTGCTTTGCATGCGCCAGTAACTCTTCTGCTTCTTTCAGTGATTCTTGCTGTTTTTTCCGATACATATCCAGCATGGCCAGCGCCTCTTCACGCAAACGGCGGGCTTCTGCCAAGTCTGACGCAATCTGGGCTGACCGCGCATCGAGCGTTTTACCCAAAAAACGGCCAATCGGACGGAAGATAAGCAACACAAATACACCAAACGAAACAGCAACCCAGAATGTTGGCGTCAGGTAAAAAGCCTCTTCTATCATAGGCTCCGCTCCTTCGAGATTGAGCTGATCGCGTCGCCAATATCCTTGGAGTCAGGCTTCTGGTGTACCAGCACTTCAACAATAAGCGATGCAAGTTCGCTTGCAACCGGTGTGAGTTTGTCGGAGACGGCCTGCTTTGCGCTCCTGATAACCGCATCAGATTCTGCGAGCTTCTTCTCAATAGAAACATCAAGCTCTGTACGCCGCTTGGCAGCGCATGCTGCAATCTCTGCCTGAGCAGCCATCAGCATCGCCTGTGACTTCGTACGGGCCTCGAGAAGCGCTCTCTCATATTGCTCCTCGGCACGTGCAGCTTCTGACTTCAATTGCTCTGACTGCTCGACATCACTTTCCATCGTCCGCTTACGCATCACCAATACCGACTGCACCCGTGGCAATAATGCGCGCGCAAGCAGAACGTACAGCATCACAAACGATACGGTTAGCCAGAAAAGCTGCGAAGGGAAACTGGAAGCATCTAGCTGCGGCATGTGTGAACCCTATGGTTATACCGCGTAAATAAGCAGCAGGGCGATAACGAGCGAGAACAGGCCCATTGCTTCAGAAAGGCCAGCACCGATATACACGTACTTTGACAGTTTGGCTTCCGCTCCAGGATTGCGGGCGATGCCAGTCAACATAGCGGCAAACACATTGCCCACGCCAATAGCGGCTCCCAACATACCAAATGCCATGAGACCGGCGCCTAGATATTTTAACGCTGCGTATTCCATTAGTAGTATCCTTTCTTTTGAGCGGGTGAAGTTAGTGTGAAATAGTTTTTATTGCAATGAGAAATCAATGTAAATGCAGAGCCTGATTTAAGTATACGCAGGTAAGTACCGTGAAAATATACGCCTGCAATACTGCAACGAAAATCTCAAAGCCTGACAATACTATAAGCAGGGCAAAGGGGGCCCAGCCGCCTAAAAATCCGAGCATAATAACGAATCCGGCTATGACTTTAAGCATGGTGTGCCCGGCCATCATGTTAGCAGCCAGACGCACAGAAAGGCTTACCGGACGGGCAAGGTAGGAAAACAGCTCTATGAAATACATCATTGGCGCCATCCACAGCGGTGTACCTGCCGGGAGAAAGGAACCCAGAAAGGCAACAGGCCCATGCTTGATCATCGCGATCAATGTGACGCCTATAAAAATGAATGCAGCAAGTGCAAATGTCACAATGATGTGGCTTGTAACCGTAAAGGAATAAGGAGTCATTCCCAGTAGGTTGCAAAACAGGACGAACATAAACAGGCTGAAAATCAATGGAAAATACTGCATACCCTCATGGCCGATATTGTCCTCAACCAGGTTGGCAATAAATTCGTAACTCATCTCTACCATGGACTGGAACCGACCTGGTACAAGCGCACCGCGGCGCATGCCGAGCGCAATGAACAGCGCAATGGCCATAACGGCAATACCCATATAAAGCGATGCATTGGTGAAGCTTATGTCGTAATGTCCAATATGCAGATCAACAATTTTCTTCACCTCGAACTGTGCGAGGGGGCTGTGGTGGTGCGGAGCGTTTTCAGTCATTACTGTCTTTCGTCGTGTTTTCGTCGTTACTGCTCTGAGACTTCGCAAGACGGTAGAGGTTCAGGCTACCACCCGCGGCACCCAGAAAAAAGCATATCACCAGCAGCAAAGGCGTTGTGCCAAGCCACCGATCAAGCATTATGCCTGCTCCTGCACCAACCGCAACGCCCGCAACCAGCTCCAACCCCATGCGCATGGCAAGCCCTGCGTTTTGTGGTCCTGATGCCGCTTCCGGCGCGGTTTTTTGTCGAAACCGCTGGATATCTTCTTCGAGACTTTTGAATGAAGAAGGCTTGTCCTGCAGCTTCATAGGCGGTCTTTAACTAGCAGTTAACGCTTTACTGTCAAGCATGCTTTGAGACAGATTATTTCTTTACGGCTTTGGCAAGCTCTGCATCAATGACCTTGCTCATCGAGGCAGTATCACGATCACCTTTGTATTCTGTGCCGTTGATATAGAAAGTAGGCGTCGAATTTATGTGGTAATCGTCAGAAGCTTCCTTGGCAACATTCAGGATGGCCTTCTCTATGGATTTATTGTTCATGCAGGACTCGAATTTAAGACGGTCTATACCCCCCAGAACGGCAATGTTTGAAAGCGCTTCACGGTAGCTGCTGTCGTAGGCCCACTTCATCTGCGTGGAAAACAGTACTTTAACAAAAGCATGCCGCTGGGAGGGATCGGCACATTGTACAAGCTCTGCCGCTTTAAGCGCAGGATCGTTCAACGGGAAATCGCGATACACCAGCTTCGCTTTGCCAGCATCAATGTATTTTGCCGTGATGTCTGGCAACACATGCAAAAAGAAATGTGAACAGTGCGGGCATGATAGTGAGGCATATTCCACGATAGTAACTGGCACATCCCCTTTGCCGGTAACGACATCAGTATTCTTAGGTGCGTACACAAATGGCTTAGGTGGTGTCTGGTCTGCCACAGGCACTGAAGGCGGCTTGGCACCACTCAGTGGGGCTGCTGTAGGAGCGTCCGCTGACCACGCGGTTGTGGCAGTGAAAAAGGCAATAGCAGTAACTGTCAGCATGCGGATCATGGGAATTCCCTGCAAAAGGTGTGATTGAGTATTGCGAGAATAGTACGCGTGGAATCAGTTTTCAACTACTGCAATGGCTTCGCCTAATGATTGTAATGCCCGACGAAGTGATTCGTCCTCACATTGCGCTACCACAGCCACCAATGCTTTGTCCGGCGCAGACTTGGGTTTCTGCTTAGGCTTGGAGCCCTTGCGCAAAAGCAGTGATGTTGTTTGCACGAAGGTAAGGCGTGTGACGGCTGAGTAACCAAAATAGGTAGCTATCTTGTCTAATATCATCGGTTGCAGGTGCTGTAGCTCCAGCGCACGCGCAGACGCAACCAACACATGCAGCGTACCACCCTCTGGTTGCCCCCTGCGGGCAACAAGCTTCTGTGGTACACTGTAAGCAGCAAGTTCAGACCCTACAATGAGATGCCATTCTGTAAGAATGCGGTGCTCGGCAAAGCCATGTTTTTTATAGACGGGTTTCACCACTTCCGTCAGCGTATTGGAGAGTGACTTCGGAAAAAGAGAAAAACGGCAGCGGAGCTCGAGAGATCCCGTCGAGAATTTTTTTTCCTTGTCTTTCATAATCTTGGTACTCCCTCGACTGCACGATCAGCAAATTTATCGCCTAATTTCAATCTTTTTGCCATTTTTAAAAGAAAATCACCTGCCTCCATCTCTACGGGATCGGCCGCATATTTCTTTTCATCGAGCGTTCCGTCTTCATTGTGATAATCGCGGTAGCGCTTTTCGGGCGCAAGCAAATCCAACTGGTATACATGCAACATTTCCTCCATGCCGGTCAGCAGCACAAATTCCTGGGCGGAAAATTTCATACCCGGCAGCTTGGACATTCTAAAGCTGCGTTTGGGAGACTTTTGTCTCTGTTCGATTGCATAACAAAGAATTAAAGCCGGGTTTACATACAACCTGTACTTACCCTTGTCGTTTACCCACTCGATTCCAGCGGAATCGAAAACTTCAGCCGTTGGCTGCACTTCATCGTCGATATAAAAACTGTTAATTTTTGCTGTTGCCTCAGGATGATGAGCATGAAAAAGCGCTGCTGTATAAAGCATGCCACGGGAAAACTCCGCCATGCAGTTAAATGTTTCCTCAGCGGTAACCAGCTGCAAATGACCTTGATCTTTTGCAAAACGCGCAGCGACCTGGGCAATGATGGGATCAAAAGAGGAAGAATCGGGGTGGGTTTTCAGAAGCATTTGCGCGACCACTGGCGGCACAGGAACATTCTCTACCAGAGGAAACTGCTTAGTTGTGAAAACATTTTGCAGTAGCTCAACGGGTTCCATCATAGGCATAAACACTGTTTTTTGAGCGCCTCACGCCGCCTTAAGCTCCAGCAGCCGGCGGATAGGTGCAAAACTACGGCGATGATGGGGAGTGACGCCAAAGCGCGCCAGTGCCGCCTGATGCTCACGCGTGCCATAACCCGCATTGCGCTCCCAGCCATAGTGCGGAAATTCCTGCGCTAGTGCTGCCATTATCCGGTCGCGCGTAACCTTGGCAATAATTGAAGCGGCAGCGATGGAAACACATAATGCATCACCGTCAACAATAGCGTCCATCTCGCATGGCAGACTGGGTAATTGATTGCCATCAACAAGTGCAATATCAGGCTTCGGAGTAAGCGCCTCATAGGCGCGCAACATCGCCTGCTTGGTTGCGCCAAGTATGTTATAGTGATCGACTTCTTTAGAGCTGCATATTCCTATGCCTACTACGGCTGCCGCCATGATGGAATCGTACAGCGCCTCACGCTTGGTGCGACTTAACTGCTTGGAGTCGTTGATACCGACAGGCGTACGTGTGCGGTCAAGAATTACAACGGCTGCCACCACAGGCCCTGCCCAGGGGCCACGGCCCGCCTCGTCAATACCAGCGACAATGCCACTGTAGTGGGTCTCGCGCGAGAAATCCGGCAAGCTCATTACTCCGCTCCATTGGTATCCAGACGGCTCAGCATGGAAGCCATCTGCTTCTCGGAACGCTCATAATAAGGCCAGTGATTTTGGGCAAGAGCCGCAGCTGATGCATTTTCATACCCGCCCAACATCTCGGAATATACCCAGTAATTACCCATTACACGTACGACATAGTCACGTGTCTGCGTATTGGGAATGGACTCGATGAAGAGCAGCGGATCATCCCGGTAATGTAAATTCTTTTGCCAGGCCATCACACTACCGGGCCCTGCATTGTAGGATGCTATGATAAAAACGAGATTATCTCCAATAGAGGAAATATCCATAAGGCGTTCGAGGTAACGCTGCCCGAGCGTCATATTCATGGCAGGCTCCACACTCACCTTAAGACGCGCATCACGGGCCATAGCGCTGGCAGTTGCCGGCATAAGCTGCATTACACCAGTGGCACCACTGGGGCTTTTGGCATGTGGGTTGAATCCTGATTCCTGCCGCATAATGGCAAACAACAGAGCGGGCTCTACATGGTATCCCAACGTCGGCTTCCAGTGCGGCAAAGGATAGGTGGCATCGCTGTCAGAAGAGTCATACTGGCCTGCGATCGCCATGCGCATCTGCGCTCCGGGAAGACCCAGCATCCGGGCAAGTTGCACCAGATGTGAACGATCCTCTTTGCTACCTATGGGAAACAAAGCACGGAGCTCTTTTTCCGCGAGAGCATCCTGACCAATAGCCTTAAGCGCCACAGCACGGCGCACAGGCTCTTTACGCAAGAATGCTGCGTTATCTGATGCCTCTTTCTCTTGTGCTAGCTTCGTCGTATGCTCACCTGAAATCTGGCCAGCAAGGATACTGTAAAAACCTGGCGCTTCATCCGCTGCCATGCCCAGATATTTCTCGGCCGTTGCTGCGTCTCCTGCTGCAGAAGCAGTCCTGTATGCCCAGAAAGCGGCAGCAGCGCGATCATCTGATGAGAGATCGCCATTATCTGCTTTAAGCAGCGCCTGGAAATGCCCAAACGCGCTATGCATGTCCTGTCTGCGAAATGCCAACAGCCCTGAAATCCAATGTTTTTCTTCCCCAAGTACACTTTTGCTATGCCCGTTGCCAAAGCCCTTAAGGGCTCCTGTGAACTGCGGCTCAGTCAGAAAATCGGCCCTATCAGGCGAACGTTCGCGTGCCATACGGTAAAGATCACCTGCCTGCGCATGATCCCCGTAATGTGCGAGCCATAAGGCCATTTCACTGAAGCTGGGCTCGCCGTCTTGCGAAAGGTAGCGTTCCCCCAGCAATACGCCTTTAAGCAGAGGGTCACTTACCTGCGACAGGGCAGCATCCGCCTCCTCTGTCTTACCGGTCTTTTGCGCCGCAAATGCTTTGCGGTAGAGAGACAGGTCATCGCTTGATAGGACCGCGGGTGCGGTCTGATCTTGCATCTGGTCCAAAGCTGTCTTCTCACGTTCAATACGAGAAGAAGGTTGCAGCATGCTAAGGCCCTCTACCATGAGTAAAGTAGCCAGCACGGCAAGGACCGGAAGAGCACAGCGCCGGGACGCAGAAAGTCTGATATATAAGGGTAGGACTGTCATTAAGGCGCGGACTATAAGGTAAAAGATACTCAGGCGCAAGTATGCCAGGCTAAGTTATTAGATATAATGAATTATCTTGAGAATTCAGCTATCATTTCCAAGTGTGAGCTGTAAACAAACTGGTCTACAGGTAACACTTTGTTAAGAATATAGCCCCCTTCTCGCAAAGCGCGCGCATCACGGGAAAAGGTCGCCGGATTACAGGAAACCATAACCAACTTCTTCACAGAACTGCCCGCAAGTATCTTAATTTGTTCTTTGGCACCAACACGGGGAGGATTAATGACGACAGCATCATAAACGTCCAATCTATCGACAGGGCTGTGAAAAAGGTCGCGTTGACTAGCCTTAAGTCTTTGTTTTAGTCCATGTTGTAGGGCTGCTTGCTGCATAGCAGCCACCATAGTTCCGTCACCCTCCACAGCGGTCACTTCGGCACAAGATGTTAACGGGAAACTATAAGTGCCTATTCCTGCAAAGAGGTCGAGCACATGCTTGCTTTGCCCAACCGCCACAAGCACACGTTGCGTCATAACCATCTGGGCCTGACGAGATGCCTGCAAAAACACACCTGGCGGTATCTCAACTTTCAATCCCCCCAATGTGATGGCAACCTGACCAGACTGATAGAGCGTACGAAATTTTCCTTTCTCCTGCACAGAAACGCGCAGGATTTCCCTTTCACTTGCTACGTGCCATTGAGTAACTTTCTCTCCCGTAAGAACAATGTCATATCCTTCATCAACTCTATTAATCTGAATCGCACTGAGTCCAAGCATAGCAATAAGCTCTGGCTTAAGGCGCAGTATCAATTCTTCAAGCGCAGGTTCAAGCACTTTGCATTCTTCTATGCCTACCAGATTGTGGCTATGTTCTGCATAATAGCCAAGCCTGCCATCCGCGATCTTTAACTCCACCCGACGTCTGGATACGGGCGGAATTTGCACAATGTGTTCGACGCAATCAGGATTAAAACCTGCCTTCTTCACCGCCTCCCGCGCCATCTGCTGCTTAAAACCAAGATACGTTTCACTATCGACATGTTGCAAACTGCAGCCGCCGCAATGCGTGAAATGCCTGCACACTGGTACGGCACGTGCATTGCCTTGCGTGATAATATCCTCCAGCGAGGCATACACAGCATCTTTGGTAGTGCGTATCACCCGCGCACGCACCACATCTCCCGGCAATGTATAGGGAACGAAAATACGCTGTCCGTCCAGATGGCCGACCCCATCCCCTAATCCCGCAAGTTTTTCAATAGTTAAGACGATCGTTTTATCCACTGTCACCCTCTTGAATTTCGTCCCAATAGCTCCATATTTCTTGATATGAGACGCAAACCAATGGTCTCACATACCGTGCCATCCGGGCGGTATAGTATTAACCACCATTTTTGCTTTTATGAAAGGATATGGATTATGCGTAGTTTTGATTTAACTCCCCTATTTCGTTCCACTGTTGGCTTCGACCGCTTCAGCAATCTTATTGATGCAGCGATGCGCGGCGAGGATAACACACCCGCTTACCCGCCCTATAACATAGAGAAGCTTTCTGACGATGAGTACAGAATCGTACTCGCGGTTGCTGGCTTCACAGAAGCTGATCTCACACTTACCGTGCAGGAGAATCAGCTTACTGTCGCAGGCAGTCACATAGATAAGAACGAAAACAAAGATGCAAACTATCTCTACAAAGGCATTGCCACACGTACGTTCGAGCGTAAGTTCAATCTCGCCGACCATGTTAAAGTGACGGGTGCCGGTCTGGACAACGGCCTGCTCACTGTAAGCTTGAAGCGCGAACTGCCGGAATCGATCAAACCACGAATGGTTCCCATTAACGGCAAGAACTCAAAAGTCATTGACGGTAAGAAAGCAAACTAACTGTCATAGATTGTTCTGCGAGAAGAGGGGTGGCTTAAGCCGCCCCTTTTTTCAACATGGCAAACAATTCGTCCTTAAGCTGCAGGCGCTTCTTTTTTACTGTCTCTGCGTGTACGTCCGATACCGTCTCGATTTCCTGCGCTATCCGCAGGATTTCCCGTGTGGCTTCATGATACTCGTCAAACAGTCGTGCAAAATGTGTGTCACGCGCTTTCAACAGGTGTATCTTCTCTTTATATTCAGGAAACTCCGTCGCTAGTTCATGTGTTTCTACAGTCATGTGTCTTCTCCTTATAAAATAATGCCTGAGCTTTTTCTTGCGATGCTATTATCCCTGCACTATCTGTTGGTGCATGAGATTGCAATACATACTCGTTTTATCACTGTCCTTTTGCTTTTTTTCTCCAGTACGTGCTGCCACACCTGGCATGCAGGGATTTTCGGACGTGCGTCGCTGTGTGATGGAGAACGATCCCAGCTACTGTCGCTCTATTCTGACGCCCGATTCCTACGAACTCTTTGATCGCTTTGCTTCTTACAAACTGATGCCATGCCTGCCGACTGATTTTTCTTATGCAGGCGAAAAAATATCAGGAGAAGGCAGGGTCGTAAAGGCCACTATGTCTGCTGGCAGCAGTACACAGTATGTCCTACGGCTGGTCTTTGCGGATACACCGCAAGGGCCTAAGCTCAATATCCCCGAATCACTTAAGCATGGATTGGGTGATAACTGGCAAAATAAGATCCATTTGAGCGAACAGCTATACCTGATGATGCGACAAAACATGGGTGATAAACTAACCTGCGATATGCTTAACGACCTGGTTAAGCCTTAAGCATAAATTCGTCAATTTTGATAATATTTCTAATATATTACACGTGATAACCGCGCCGCACTAGTCCTAGCCACTCCTTTGCAACAGTGGGCCAAAAATCAGGCCGCCGTTATATCGCAATAGTTGTTTTGCCTTTACAAGTCGTGTTTTTTTGGCTTTGAAGGCAGGATTATCCTGACACGTCTACCAATTAGGTCTTAAAGGGAGCAGTTACTATGACTTCACACAAAGTGCCGGCCACAGGCACTCCTATATTGCCAAATATCTCGAAGAAGAGCGGCGCCTTATCTATCGCCCTTCTTTCAGTATCAGTCTCCCTCATCGCTCTTTCCGCAGAGGCTCAGGTGGTGCCCGGTTCAGTGAACCCGTCTCGGGTTGAGCAACAGTTTCAGCAACCTGCGGAGCCGTCGCTTCCGAGCGGGGAAGCACCGCAGATACAGATTCCGCAGACGGCAGTGTCGGGCAAACTCGCACAGCAGTTTACGCTGCGCAATGTGGTGATTGAAGATGTAACGGTGTACAAGCCCGGTACGTTTGACAACCTGTATAAAGATAAAATCGGCCGGACGGTGACGCTGGCAGAGGCGCGCGAGATCGCACGCGGCATCACGACGCGCTACCGCACGGACGGTTACGTGCTGTCACAGGCTGTGATTCCAACCCAGGACTTAAAGACCGGCACGCTCAAGATCCGCGTGGTCGAAGGCTTCGTCGACAAAGTCTATGTCGAGAACGACCGTCCCAGCTCGGACCGCCGCCACCTGATCGAGAAGTTCGCGCAGAAGATAAACGCCATGCGCCCGCTTAACACCAGGACGCTCGAGCGCTACATGCTGCTGATCTCGGATCTGCCCGGCGTGACTGCGCGTGCAATCATCCGTCCCTCGCCGGGAACCTTCGGCGCCGCCGACCTGGTCATCAAGGTCAGCAACAAGGTGTGGGAAGGCTCGTTCACATCTGACAACCGCGGCAACAAGTTCATCGGCCCCTACCAGGAACAGCTGACGCTGACGGAGAACTCCGCTTTAGGCCTGGGCGAGCGCACCACGATCCGCGGCATCAACACGATCCCGGAATCGGAGCTGCACTTCTTCGACATCCAGCATGAGGAGCAAATCGACTCCGAAGGCACCAAGGTGACCCTGCTCTACTCCAACGCCTATACCCATCCGGGCGACATCCTCAAGCCGCTTGACCTTGAAGGCACCTCGGACGACTACGCGATCACGCTGTCGCATCCGTTCCTGCGCTCACGCGCGGAGAACCTCACCGGGCGGCTTACCTTCGATGCCCGCGATACCGAGAACGATGCGCTCGGCGTCCGCCTCACCAACGACCGCGTGCGCGCGCTGCGCCTGGGCGGCACCTACGACACCGGCGACAAATGGGGCGGCGTGGACCTCGCAGACCTCTCCGTCAGCCAGGGTGTCTCCTGGTTGGATGCCACGCAAGGTATCAATACCAGCAGTCCCAACGCCATCCGCGACTTCACCAAGGAAAACATAAGCCTCTCGCGCATCCAGACGCTGCCTAAAGGCTTCTCGGTGCTTACTGCCGGTGAAGGCCAGTACTCCCCCCATCCGCTCTTTACCTCCGAGCAGATGACACTCGGTGGCGTCGGCTTCGGCCAGGCCTATGACTCCGGCGAGCTCTCCGGGGACTCCGGTATCGCGGGACGCGTCGAGCTCCGCTACGGTCAGCCTGTCGGCTGGAAGTACTTCGACTCCTATCAGCTCTACGGCTACTACGACATCGGTACCGTCTGGCTCGAAGGCGCTTCACCCGGCGTCCAGGACCAGTTCTCACTGGCTTCCACAGGCCTCGGCGTACGCTCCAACTTCACACCTAACCTCTACGGCTATCTTGAGCTCGGATTCCCACTTACACGTAACGTCGCTTCCACAGGTAACGAGGACCCAAGGCTCTTCTTTAGCGTTACTGGTAGGTTCTAGGAGAAAATTCAAAGTTTTTGTACGAATCGTTTTAGATAACCAACTGACTTGACATAAAGGTTAAGATTTAGTTAAAAATTAGTTGACGGTTAAGTAAAATTTATATAAATTCCACGGCACTGTAACTCAGGGCGCTAATAAGTTGCCTTTAATTGATTTGAAGTTTGGGAGAGATTTTATGTCTGCTATGAAGAAAACAACCTCGAAGATTGCAGGTCAAGGGGCATTTGCGCGCTGTATGACCTCAACCACCGCGCTCACCGCGCGCGTGATTTATGGTGTCACTATCGCAGCGGCAGGATCGATGCTGGGCGCAGGTTCTGCCCAGGCATTGCCCACCGGCGGCTCAGTCGCGAGCGGCACAGTGACTGGTGGTACATGCGGTACCGGAATTTGTAATTCAGGCAATACAACCACAATCACCCAAACCAGCACTAAAGCTGTCATTAACTGGACAGGTTTCAATACCACTAATGGCCAGACCGTTAATTTTAATCAAACCGCTGGAGCAAGCTCTATTACACTGAATCGGATCAGCGGCGGAGCCACCACCTTTAACGGCAGCCTGAACGCTAATGGAAGCGTTTGGTTTATCAACTCCAATGGATTCCTCTTTGGCAATACCGCAAAAATCAATGTCGGCAGCCTGCTCGTCAGCACTGCGGACATCAGCAATAATAACTTCCTCAATCCTGGCCCTAACAGCCATTACAATTTTGACAAGGCAGGAAACAGCGGTGCTACAATAACACTGAATGGAACGACGGTGAATATCACCGGCAACAAAGGCTATGCCATTCTGCAAGCTCCTGCGGTCATTGTAAAAGGTCAGTCTAAACTCACGGCCCATGGCGGTAATGTTATTTTGGGTGCAGGCGAGACTTTTGACTTCAACGGTGATGGCCTAATCAACTACACAATCGATAAGGCCGTCTCTCAGAAGGTTTCTGGGGCTGGTGGTAATAACAACCACAAAGCGTCGATTTTTGTCGACAACAGCACGATTGATGTAACAGGCAACGGCCTTAAAAATCAGGACGGTACAATTCTGATTACCGCAAAAGTAGCTCAGAATGCTGTGCTCGATAACGTCATCAATCTTGGCGGCCTCTATTATGACAGCAAAGTAGACAAGCATGGAAAGCCTGTAAATCAGGGTGGAAACTTCCAGGATGCAGACGATAAGGGCTATCACGGAACTAAATCGAATGACGATATCGATCCCAACCCGGTCATTCTTGCTGAGGTAACCAAACCGATCTGCAAGCCCACACCAGCGCCCACGTGCAAACCACCCTCGCACTCTCCATCACCGGCTCCGAGCCCGAGCCCATCTCCGAGCCCGGCTCCATCGCCCACGTGCAAACCACCCTCGCACTCTCCATCACCAGCTCCGAGCCCATCTCCGAGCCCGAGTCCGAGCCCATCTCCAACACCGGACTTCAGGTTTGATAACACCAGTCTCTACATCAACCCGCTGACACGTCCTCTCGTATCGCAGGGTGACCAGACAGTGGTGGATACAACTGTCAACCCGGGTATTTCGAACGTCACTTACGCAAGGCCGTATCTGGTCAGTCTGGATACCTCCTTCGCAAACGGCAAGCTGACACTGCTTGCAAATGGCAGCGGTGGTCAGGGAAGTTCGACCAACCTGGGCGGCCTCTCTCCGGCCGCTGGCGGTGATAATCCAGCAGCGCTCTCGCCCTCAGCTGGCGGAAGCAACCCGGCTAAGTGTGCCAATTCGTTCCTCGATGACGGCTGGGCTAAACCGTCATCTGCCTGCAGCGAGTAAACACATACTTTAAGTAAAAAAACGGCGGGGGATTGTTCCTCCGCCGTTTCCGTTTCTACCCTCTTTTAGGAAAGCGCCCCTATGAAATACCGCCTCACGATATTCTGCATTGTTGCATCTCTACTCTTCGGAGCGAACGAAGCGCAAGCTGCGGATGGCAAAAATCATTATCTGATACTAGGGCCAGGCTCTAACTCCTGCAGTGCTGTTATCTCAGACCTTGCCGAAGGCGCCAAGCGCGACAGTGATGCCGCTCAAATTATTTATTCTATGTGGCTGGCCGGCAGCCTTACCGGTTATAACCGTGATGCCAAAGCAACATATTCTATTTTAGGCGATCTCACTTTTCAGGAAGCTTTTGTCTGGACGCTCAACTATTGCAAAGAAAATCCAAAGAATATCTACTCTGCAGCTGTGGATGCCTTCATCCATGAATACCGCGAAGATAGAGACACCAGTATGCCTGAGGATTAGATCTTAACATCATAAAAAGCCTTCCTGATGACTAATTCTGCCCGCAATCAATGGCTATTAAGTGGCGTGATAGCTTTTATCATACCCTTCCAGCTACAGTATAATTATCTCCTCAACACCTTCTACCACTACGGTGCCGTCTATTTTGACGCGGGCTGGTTCGCTAATGTTATCTGGCGCAATGACTGGATGCTGACGAATCCACACCCTATGGGCACTATGTCGTGTTTTGCGATACATCTTTTCCTGATTCTTGTCCCCTTAAGCCAGCTGTCCTGGTTCCTGCCCGTACATATGGTGGAATTCTACTCCGGATGTATGGCAACGATTTATGCCCTCTTTGCCGTGGCCATGCTTGCTGCGCTCGTGCTTTGTGTGAAACCCAGAAATCTATGGCAGACATTGATGCTGGCTGCGCTGGCTATAGGATTCTCCTTTAACGGCATTATTATGCAAGGCATATGGATGAGTCACATCGAATATGCAATTCCGCTTTGCATTTTTCTGTTCATTCTGAGTTATGCGTGCGGTCGTTACTGGCCTGCCGCATTCTTCTTTGTCTTAACGCTTTCCATTCGTGAAGACGCAGGCTTCCACCTCACGGCTGTGGCCGGCCTCCTGGGGCTTATCAAAGCTGTCGAAAAGCGTTCCATTAAATCGGTTATACCAGAAATATGTATCATCACATGTGCATGCATCTACAGCATATTCGCATGCTGGCTCACATACCACTTTCATGTGGCATATTACGGAGCAAATGACAGCATATTTGCCAACATTTACAGCGGACATCCATTTTACGCACATCTGACCTGGCGCTTACTTTCTGAGAGGGCACATGCGATATTCATCGATCGTGTCTATCTCTGGCTAGGGTTTCTTGTAACGATGGTTTGGGCAATTTATAAACGCAATGCATATCTGGCAGTCGGATTCGCAGCCTACATTCCATGGTTTATGCTTAATTGGACAGCCATCAACGATAATACCGGATGGCTCTACGCTTATTATCCTTATCCCTTTGCACTTAGTCTCGGATGGCCCGTGCTTGCGGCTTTATATCAATACCATCTACCTCTGCCACCCGTCGTTGCACGTGAAACATTAGTATTGCAAACAGTGCTGGTGATAATTGGACTCACTGTGTGGAATGCACAAACAGAACAGCTGGACTTTGGCCCGGTCCATTGGGCACAATGGGGCAGTTACCGGATACAACAAGGCACAGAGCATCGTGAACGCATTCTCGAGTTCACCACGCGGCTCGTCTCAGATGACAAAGCTCTCGGTACAGTCGCGGTGGATAATGGCGTACTATCTCTTACAGCAGGACCCGTCGCAGGTTCAGATCTGCTGTTTCTGGAAGATGCCAATGCTCCGAACGTGGATAGCATAATCTACTTCCTTCACCATTCTTTGCCCGATGACAAGGTAATGACACAGGCACAGAAATATCAGCTATCACATCATTATTGCCTGGAAGGCACTACCATCTGCATGTTCAGTAACCGCAAAACGGACCAATTGGGAACATTTTCTTCATTATTGAATGAGACCACGTTCCCGACCCAAACATATCAGGATGGCATGTAGCGGCTTATTCGCTAGATTTTTGCCTTGGTCACTTTCTTCTTCGCCAAGGGATGATGGCCAGTGACGAGCCTCGTGAGCCGGTCCTGTTCAACATGGGTATAAATCTGGGTAGTCGAAATGTCAGCATGACCCAACAATTCCTGTATCACACGCAGATCCGCACCACCTGACAGTAAATGACTTGCGAAAGAATGGCGCAATGTATGCGGCGAAATTATATCCGGATCAAGTCCTGCCTTAACCGCCAGCGCCTTAAGCAACTGTCCGAAACGCTGCCGCGTTATATGACCTTCCTTCCCACGTGAAGGAAAAAGCCATTTTGACTCGCCGTTACAGCGAGTGAGATAGGCCTGCACCGCATCAACCGCAGCATCATGCAGCGGAACCATACGTTCCTTATTACCCTTACCCCGCACTGTAAGGAAAGCAAAAGCTTGTTCTCCTTTGCGACCCAGCGCCCGCATAGGAAGTGTCACAAGCTCAGAAACCCGTAGACCCGAGGCGTAGAGAAGCTCGAGCATCGCAGTAAGCCTCATATCGTCCTGCGCGCGCGCAGCGGCAATGAGCGCGGTAATATCCTGTGCGGAAAGACTTTTGGGAAGTTTGCGTGGCTGCTTTGGTGAGTCCAGTAATGTTGCCGGATTATCTACCCGCAGATTTTCGGTATAGAGAAAATGGAAAAGTTGCCTCAGGCTCGAGAGCCTTCGCGCCACAGTACGCGGTGAAAGGCCTGACTTGCCAAGCGATTCTGCATAGGCTTCCAATGTTTCTTTGTCTGCCGTCTCAAAGGATGTCTTGCGTTTCTTAAGAAAGGCGCAGGCTTCCTCAAGATCACGCGTATAGGAAAGAATGGTGTTACCGGACGCGCCACGCTCAGCGGTCATCATTTCAAGAAAAGACTCTATCAATAGGTCAGGCATTGAAAACTAACGGCCATAGGCCTTAACCGCATCATGAGCAACCATGCGCGCCTCTTTTTCAAAGCCTGCCGCAAGCAATGCCTTAATTACTGGCAAAAGAGCCAGATCAGGGATTTTATCTACACTGCTACCGCCCGCGACTAACCCAGCAAGTACTATAACCTCACCGCGTCGGCCTCCATTGGCTGCCTCACTCAGCCGTGTCACCAGCATCGCAGGCGGGACTTCTCCGTCAACGCGCTCGCGGTGGGTAAGAAGCTTCGCCCAGACCTCAGGAGGTACGTGATAGCCAAATGGCTCCATTAATGTAAGCAGGCGCTGTATGCGGCGGCTGTCGGCAGTACCAACATCATCTAAGGCGAGCCGTGCAATTACTGCACCGTCAGCCTCATTCGCAGGCTTACCAGAACCCAGTGCCGCCACTAAAGTAACTATGTCGCTAGTCAGTTTTCTTGAGAAAGGCTGTTCAGGCGTAATATTCCCTTCGGATTCGGGCACCACACCCAGCTGCTGAGCCCTGTTTAAAGCCTTTTCACGCAGTTTGACATCAAGCGTTGCATCTTGTGCCATATATTTCAAGGCTACTGGCGGGAAGGTGTCCATGCTGCCTTTAAGTTTTTCTGTATCTCCTGCAAGACGCAGCAGCGCTACATTTAGCGGCGACCATTGTGTGGCGTTGGTTTTTATAGGAGTGCTCTTGTCACCAATCCGGCGGATGGTTTCCTGAAAAAACAGATCGTCCGTATGACGTTCTTCACGCATCAGGTCAATGCCGACCATCGCTTCGTCCTGCTTACCTGCATGTGCCTGACAAAGGATACTAAGCTTATGCCAGAATCCTTCCGGGCCTTCATCCGGCGGCAGAGAACCGGGCTGTGCTCTCTGGCAGGCATGATCGTATTCACCACGAATAAGCTGAAGTTCCGTCTGCAGCTGAAGCAATGAAGCATCCGTCATTGACGCTGGAAGCGAGGCAATCATCTGCGAGGCTTTGTCATCCTGGCCCATAGCAATCAACGCATTCACACGCAGTGCAAACCAGCTTTGTGAACCAGTGCCCTGAGGTGGGTTAGCCTGCGCCATCAATAAGCGCGTCATGAGACTTTTTAGCGTTTCGTTGGCAACGCCTGTGTGTATTTCTTTCAGTAGTGGATCGGTAGTCTCACGTACACTGCCTTTCCATATAGCCTCAGACAACGCATCCTTGCCTTGATCAAGCGTGCCGAAACCTTCTATAGGCGGTGCATTCACAGGTGTTTCACTAATAGCATCCTGCGGCTCGACGGCAACCCCACCCTCAGTGTCAGGCGCAGAGCCTCCATTGTCATCCATTCCCTTTTGATCAAGCGACGGAGCGATGGCATGCGGTGCACCCGAAGGTACCGCCAGCGCACTGCTGGCGCAAAACAACACCATCAGCAACGCTCTACTTGAAAAACCGATCATTACCGATGACCTTTTCTATGGTGTGGCGAGGCGCAGGCACTGTGCGGGTGGCAAGAAATGTCCCGCCAGCAAAAATAGCAAGAATCACGACCGCGAGAAGATAGATTCGCGGATTCATGGCTTCACTCTTATGGCGGTTTCGGCTATGGCTGTATTGCATATGGCTGAGGAACATAGCATACTTCCTGTAAATCGCAACGTGCTGGACTTAAAGCGTCCAGTGGCGCTGGTAGGCCTCATGGGCGCAGGCAAATCCACCATAGGCAGGCGGCTTGCGCGCGATATTGGCTTGGAGTTCATTGATTCTGATACAGAAATATCCCTGGCTGCAGGTTGTAGTATTTCTGACATTTTCGAAATTTATGGAGAAGCTATCTTCCGCGACCTCGAAAAACGCGTGTTGCTAAGGCTCTTAAGTGGTGAACCTGCGGTGATCGCCACGGGAGGGGGAGCTTTCATTAACCCGGAGATCCGTGAGGCGGTCGGCAAAAATGCTGTCTCCGTGTGGCTGAAGGCCGATATCAATACGCTCGTAGAGCGTGTCTCACGACGCGATACGCGTCCTCTGCTTAAAACCGGCGATAAGCGCGCCACGCTCACGCGGTTAATTGACGAACGCCACCCGGTATACGCCGAAGCAGATATCGTGATTGACAGCGATGACGGCGCACATGAGAAAGTAGTAAAGAAAATCATCAAATGCCTTTCCGAATTCACCGGTAAAATTACATGAACTCCCCTCTCCGCGTTGATCTTGGCCCACGCAGCTATGATATACTGATCGGACATGGTTTGCTTGAAAAGGCAGGAAGCGCTATCGCGCCCCTACTTGCTGGCAAGCGCGTCATCATAGTCACCGACAGCACCGTTGCACCGCTCTATCTGGCACGGCTTGAGGCCTCGTTAGACGCAGTAAGCCTTAAACTTGACCAGATCACGTTGCCTGCAGGCGAACAGACCAAGAGTTTTGCAGAACTTGAGCGGTTACTGGATAAGCTGCTATCGCTTGCTCCGGATCGCACGGTAGCGCTCATCGCGCTAGGTGGTGGCGTTATTGGTGACATTACTGGCTTTGCTGCAAGCATTCTGCTACGCGGAGTGGATTTCATCCAGATTCCCACCTCACTGCTTGCACAGGTTGATAGCTCTGTGGGTGGCAAGACCGGCATCAACGCTCCGCAAGGAAAAAATCTTATCGGCAGCTTCCACCAGCCTCGACTGGTGATTGCAGATACTGACGTACTCACCACACTACCTAAGCGCGAATGGCTCGCAGGCTATGCCGAAGTCGTAAAATACGGCATCATAAGCGATGCTCCTTTTTTCGAATGGCTTGAGGTGCACGGTGCGGAAGCTTTGGCTGGCGACAAACAGGCGCTTGCATATATAGTTCACAAAAGTTGCGAGACAAAAGCTAAAATTGTTGGTCAAGACGAGCGTGAATCAGGCCTACGTGCGATACTTAACTTTGGCCACACGCTTGGTCACACGCTGGAAGCGGAGGCGGGTTTCAGCAATACGCTTTTGCATGGAGAGGCAATTGCCATCGGCATGGTACTGGCAATGAAACTCTCGGCAATGCGTGGGCTTTGTAGCAACCGGGAATGCGAGCGCGTAGAGCGGCATCTGAAGGCCGTAGGGCTTAGAACCCGGGCTCATGAGGTCACAGCCAGCTGGAACACTGCGCGCATGATTGAACACTGCTATCATGACAAAAAAGCGTCTGCCGGAGGCCTCACTTTCATTCTTGCCTCTAAAATCGGAAAAACATCTATATTTCATGGTATTATCAGGTCAGAGCTTGAGGCACTGCTTGCACATGAGCTATAGATACTATAGTGTTTCCTGATTAAAATTATGGGTCCCGACTTTATCATTACCCTTTGCGCTATCGGCATCTGTTTATTGGTGTCGGCATTTTTTTCTGCGTCGGAAACAGCAATCACCGCAGTTTCGCGCGCACGTATTTATCACCTCATCTTAGAAGGCAATCGCCGTGCACAGGCGGTGGGTAACTTACGCAAACAAAAAGAACGGATGCTCGGCGGCATGATGATAGGAAGTAATCTGTTCAACATACTGGCCGCATCACTTGCTACCGATCTGGCTATCCGGAAATGGGGACAGCATGGTGTAATCTACGCCACTTTTATCATGACAATGGTAGTAGTGCTTTTCGCGGAAATGCTGCCCAAAATCTATGCCATACAGAATTCTGAAGCCGCGGCACTCAGGCTGGCACCTGCGATTACTCTCTCTCTTAAGGGGCTGCGCCCGCTTACTGCTGCACTGAATTTCATCGTCCGCAATCTGTTGTTACTGGTGGGTGTCGACGTAACGCAGAGCAACTCTCTCTCCACCTCATCTGATGTTATTCGCGGCACAATTGAGCTGCATCACCACGAAGGCGACGTAGTCAAACAGGATCGCGACATGCTCGGCAGCGTACTTGATCTGCAGAACATAGATGTGGGTGAGATAATGGTACATCGCCTCAGTATGGAAACAATTGATATTGATCTGCCCGCAGATCAGGTAATCGCACTGGCTGTTGGTGGTTCGCACAGTCGTATCCCACTCTGGCAGGGAGAATCAGACAATATTGTTGGTATTTTACATGTAAAGTCGTTGATCAAGCAGCTTAGAGAATCGGGCGATACGCTTAGTCATGAGCATATTCGACGCATCATGGTGAAACCCTGGTTCGTACCGGAAACAACGCCCATTAAGCACCAGTTACATGCCTTCCGCGCACAACGACAGCATCTGGCGCTTGTGGTGGATGAGTACGGTGTGTTGCAGGGATTGGTGACGCTGGAAGATATCATTGAAGTCATTGTTGGACGTATTGACGACGAACATGGCCGCCAGCCGGTAAGCGAAGTCACACCCGCCGGACAAAACGCATGGGTTGTAAAGGGCAGCACCACCATCCGTGACTTAAACCGCGACTTGGGCTGGAATCTGCCGGATACGGAAGTATCAACCATTGCCGGGCTTGTTATTCATGAAGCACAGCTTATTCCGGAGATAGGCGAAAGGTTCGAGTTCCATAACATAAAATTCACCATCCTCGACCGACAGGGCAATCAGATTACGCAGCTCAAGATCGAAAAGCTGGAGCCTGAAAATACTCAAAATACACTTGAGCATGCCTGATGCCTGATGAATATCTCCTTGAATTCATACGTATCGGCAAGCAGGTGAAAGTAACGGCCTGCGACCCTGAATCAGGCACTGAGGCCGTCATCATTGGTCCAGCAAAGGCCACTCAGCGGGAACTCTCCGAACTTGCCATCCGCAAGTTGCAGTATGTTATGAAGAAGGGCGAATCGTCTTCATAGCTGTGATATCAGCAACCGCAGTGCTTCAGCCCAAATCCCGGCAAAAAGAATCCATCCCAGTAAGGCATTGGAACGAAATACACGCAAACAGCTTGCGGGATCATCCAGCTTAACCTGTTTTATTTGCCATAAAAATTGCAGCGCTATTCCGACAACACTCACATAGTATAACCAGCCGCTGTGGTTAACCCAGCCAGCCGCCAGCCAGCATATAGTGGCAGTCGCATAAAATCCGGCAATCCACTGCCTGCTTTTGCTTTTAAACAACAGGGCCGTCGATTTGATACCGACCTTCATGTCATCTTCTTGATCCTGATGGGCATAGATCGTGTCATAGCCCAGCGTCCAGCTTATGCCGCCCACATAAAGCAGGACAGCAGGCAAACCAATATGGCCAGTAACGGCTGCCCAGCCCATGAGTGCACCCCAGTTGAAAGTAAGGCCAAGGAAAGCCTGCGGCCACCAAGTAATCCGCTTCATGAAAGGATAACACGCGACCAGAACAAGTGAGACAGCGGCCAGAATAAGTACCATGCGCTTCATCTGGATTGCGATATCCAGTGCAACAAATAACAGTAGCGCCAAAAGTATCGCCGCCTCTTTTAGTGATACCTCGCCGCTAACAAGCGGGCGCGCCTGGGTACGCTCAACCTGGCTATCGAATTTCCTGTCGATAATATCGTTAAAGACGCAACCTGCGGAACGCATCACCACCGCACCTGCGGCAAAAAGCGCCAGGATTTTGAAAGACGGAGGGCCATAACTTGCCAGCGCCGCGGACCACCAGCAAGGCCAGAGCAACAGCCAGATACCCGTGGGCTGATTTAGACGCGTAAGACGAAGATAGGGATGCATAGAGGCTGGTGACTAGTGACCGGTATATGGTAATGATAACATTCTTGATATAAATTCACCACCTCCTATTTATCCTATGTCCCCTCACCCATCTTACCCTCGTACACGTCTCTATGTTACAGATCCACTTGCTGACAGAGCAGAGATAGCGCTTGAAGGCAAAAAGGTACATTATCTGATGCAGGTACTACGCTGCCAACTGGGAGATACAGTAGCACTATTTAACGGACACGACGGTGAATGGCAGGCCAAGCTGGCGACAGCTAGTAAGAAAACCGTTACATTACTCGTGGAAAAAATACTGCGACCACAGGCTCTGGAGCCTGACTTATGGCTCTTATGCACTCCACTCAAAAGCGGACGCAGCGAATGGGTGGTGGAAAAGGCTACCGAGCTTGGCGTAGCACGCATCTGCCCCGTGACCACGCGTTTCAGCATCGCGGATCGCATCAATGAGACAAAGCTTTCTAGCATCGCAATTGAGGCGGCGGAGCAATGCGAACGCCTCACTATTCCGACTATTGCCCCTCTCACTTCATTACCGCGATTACTGGGTGACTGGCCGAAGGAGCGGCGCCTCATTTTCGGCGATGAATCAGGCGCAAGCATGACTGCTAAAGACCTGCTTACCCAATTTAGGCATGGCAGTCATGCAGTACTGATAGGCCCGGAAGGCGGATTTTCCGCGGAAGAGCTTGAAATGCTGCGTGTGCTTCCCTATGTCAGTGGCATGTGTCTTGGGCCTCGTGTCTTACGAGCGGACACTGCCGCTATTGCCGCGCTTGCTTTGGTGCAGGCATTCTGTGGCGACTGGGAAGGCAAACCTGCCTTCAGAAACGCATAGGAATATAATGCCAGCTATCATTACCCTGCTCGACAATCTACTGCGCGAGCGTCGCGCCGATATCGAGGACTGGCTGCACGCAAAGCGGAGCAATCGGCATCCGCTTATTTATAGCTCTGTCGATCTGCGCCATTCTGGTTTCAAATTGGCACCTGTAGACACCAATCTGTTTCCGGCTGGATTCAACAATCTTTCCCCTGCGGCCAAAAAACGCGCCGTTCGTCTGATGCGCGATCGCTTAGGCGAAATGCAGCCAGCACCCAAGCGTGTGCTTATTATACCCGAAAATCACACACGCAACCTTTACTACCTCGAAAACCTAGCAGTGCTAGCGGAGCTGATCAGTGCTGCCAATGTAGAAGTGCGTGTTGGCAATCTGGTGGCAACAGAACCGCTGGTACTTGCTTCCGCAAGCGGCAAACCTGTCAGTGAATTGCCACTCAAGCGTCAAGGCAACGTACTTGCCACAAGCGACGGGTTCACACCCGACCTCATTTTGCTCAACAATGACCTCACCTCGGGAGCCCCTGAGATACTGGAAGGTCTCACACAGGCCGTTGAGCCGCCGCTTAAGATGGGTTGGTACAGCCGACGCAAAAGCGAGCATTTCCGGGCATATGAAGAAATTACACGCGAGTTTGCCGAAAGCTTCGGTCTGGATCCGTGGCTCATTTCGGCTGCCTTTCACCGCTGTGGCGTGGTCAATTTTGAGGAACGCACCGGCATTGAGTGCGTGGCACTTGGTGTTGAGAAGGTATTGCACTCCGTGCGACGAAAATATGCAGAATATGGCTTAAGCGAGACGCCTTACGCATACGTAAAAGCCGATTCAGGAACTTACGGCATGGGCGTAATGACGGTAACCAGCGGTGACGAGTTGCTCGAGATTAATAAAAAGACTCGCAACAAAATGGGCATGATCAAGGAAGGCACCCGCAATACCGAAGTTATTATTCAGGAAGGCATCCCTACGATTGACAAGGCACAGGGTGCAACTGCGGAGCCGATGATCTATGCCATCGACGGCGTGCCTGTTGGCGGCGCTTACCGCATCAACGATACAAGGGACGCACTCTCCAACTTAAATGCGTCAGGCATGCGCTTTGTCGGCATGTGCGATCAGGGCGAATGCGGCGAGGAAGTGAAGGAAAAAGTGGAAACCACCGAGTGCAACTTCGGCGTTTATGGTCTTATCGCTGCGCTTGCAGCACTCGCTGCAGGTCGGGAGGTCTACGGCGGACTGGATATAGGGTTTAGTATCTAGGCGTATCGTTACTGCTCTTCGTCGAAGAACTTCGGTTGCACAAAGCTGGGCTTGGGTGGACGAGGGACCGGCATATCGATCATATTATAGGTTGTCTTCATTTCCTCGCGCACTTCTGCCGAAGGCTCACCACGGCCAGCAGCTAGGACTGTGCCAAAATCGCTTGGCTTAAAATTTTCTTTTGCCTGCATTTTTGCAAACATTGCCTTGAGATTGCGGCCTGTAGCCTGCAGA